>Ga0213833_1000053_pt1 | contig 344504 bp, 311 predicted proteins | sample SWATP21_FD_160575 | JGI IMG/M metagenome (GOLD analysis project Ga0213833, IMG submission 160575) | Coastal seawater microbial communities from Marineland, Florida, United States - SWA TP2 #1 | ecosystem: Environmental > Aquatic > Marine > Coastal | place: USA: Florida | collected 2016-08-14
CATCGGTGTGATGCCCTTTCGAGTGAGAGTTAGAAGGCTTCTCGAAGGTGTCCCCGGTGGCCACGCTGTTCTTTCAGTGGGGCCGTTGTTACTCGGGGTTCGTTACACCACTCTACGGGGCACTACTCACGACCACACCGAACCCGCTCGTCCCGAGCTGCTCCTGACCGCCTGACCATCACCCATCAAGGAACAACCGCAGTGACACCACAAGACGGGACTTGACCCGCGTTCTTGAGGAGTTGTGCACGGGGTTGGCGGAGCGGAGCACCGCGGCCCGGCGGCGTGGGGAACGGCCGCGGCGCGACGCGGCGGAGCGGAGCACCGCGGCCCGGCGGCGCGGGCACCGCGGAACGGCGTCGCGGAGGAACGGCCGCGGCACGGAGGCCTGGCGGAGGAACGGCCGCGGCGCGGCAGCGCGCGCGAAGCTATACCGCGCGCGGGTGGCGGGTCAGCGCTCGAAGCTACACCGCGCGCGGGTGGCGGATCAGCGCGCGAAGCCCTCGGCGATCAGCTCGATGAGCTCCTCGCGCTCCTCCACGGTCAGGAAGGCGCCCGCGGCGGCGTTCAGCTGGAACGCCTCGAGGTCGGCGAGGTCGTAGTCGAAGGTCTCCGCGAGCACCTGCAGCTCCCGCGTGAGCGAGGTGCGGCTCATGAGGCGGTTGTCGACGTTGACGGTCACCGCGAACCCGAGCTGGTAGAGCAGGTCGAAGGGGTGGTCCTCGACCTCCTCGCCCCACTGCGCGATCGCGCCGGTCTGCAGGTTCGACGACGGCGACAGCTCGAGCGGGATCTCCCGGTCGCGCACCCACCGCGCCAGCTCGCCGAACTGCACCTGCACCTCGTCGCCCTCGCGCGAGACGACCCGCAGGTCCTCGGCCAGCCGCACGCCGTGCCCGAGCCGCAGCGCACGGCCGTCGATGAGGGCCGAGCGGATGGAGTCGAGCCCGGCCGCCTCGCCCGCGTGCACGGTCGTCGGGAAGAAGCGCGACGCAAGGAAGTCGAACGCCTCGCGATGCTTCGACGGCGGGAAGCCGTCTTCTGCGCCCGCGATGTCGAAGCCGACGACCCCGCGCCCACGCCACTGGACGGCGAGCTCGGCGATCTCCAGGGAACGATCGGCGTGGCGCATCGCCGTGATCAGCTGCCCGACACGAATGTCGCGACCGGCGCTCTCGGCGGCATCCTCGCCCTCTTCGATGCCCTCCTGCACGGCCTCGACGACCTCGTCGAGCGAGAGACCGCGGGCCAGGTGCTGCTCGGGTGCCCAGCGCACCTCGCCGTAGATCACACCGTCTGCGGCGAGATCCTCGACGAACTCGCGCGCCACCCGGGTGAGCCCCTCGCGGGTCTGCATCACCGCCGTGGTGACGTCGAACGTCTTGAGGTACTCGACGAGCGAGCCCGAATCGCTCTTGTCGGCGAACCAGTCCGCGAGCTCGTCGGCGTCATCGGCAGGCAGGTCGAGGTCGATGTCGTCGGCGAGCTCGACGATCGTGGCAGGACGCAGCGCGCCGTCGAGGTGATCGTGCAGCGAGACCTTGGGGAGTCCGCGCAGAGAGACGCCCTGCAGGCGCGCGTCGCCGTCGGGTTCGATGGGCATGGACGTTCTCCTCGGCTGGGGGTGGGCGGTATCGACAGTAGTGCCTGCGCAGGCGCGGTGGGAGGGTGGATCAGGCCGTGATGCGCTCACGCACGATCGGCGAGGCCGCGGGGGGCTCCGCGGCGAGGTCCCACGCGCCGTCCACGGCCGCGAGAGCGCGGTCGAAGCGGGCGGCGTCATCGGCGAGCAGCGTGAACAGCGGCTGACCTCGGCGCACCCGATCACCCGGCTTGGCATACAGGTCGATGCCGGCCGCATGCACGACCGGATCCTCAGCCCGAGCGCGCCCGGCACCCAGCCGCCACGCGGCGACACCGAACGACAGCGCGTCGAGCCTCGCCACAAAGCCGTCCTCCGGCGCAGTGACGACGTGCGTCTCCTTCGGCGACGGCAGCGCCGCGTCGGGATCGCCGTCCTGCGCACGGATCATGTCGCGCCAGGCATCCATCGCCCGGCCGTCCGCGAGCGCCTTCTCGACGTCGGCATCCGGCTGACCGGCCAGGGCAAGCATCTCGCGGGCCAGCGCGACGGTCAGGTCCACGACGTCGGCGGGTCCTCCCCCGGCGAGCACCTCGACGGATTCGCGCACCTCGTTCGCGTTGCCGATCGCGAGGCCCAGCGGGGTGTTCATGTCGGTCAGCAGCGCGGTGGTCGACACGCCCGAGTCGGTGCCGAGGGCGACCATCGTGCGGGCGAGCTCGCGTGCGCGGTCGATGTCGCGCATGAACGCCCCGGAGCCGAACTTCACATCGAGCACGAGGGAGTCGGTGCCCTCGGCGATCTTCTTCGACATGATGCTCGACGCGATGAGCGGGATCGCCTCGACGGTGCCGGTGACATCGCGCAGCGCGTAGAGCTTCTTGTCGGCCGGCGCGAGCCCCGAGCCCGCGGCGCAGATGACCGCGCCGACACCGGCCAGCTGGGCGAACAGCTCATCGTTCGACAGCGCCGCGCGCCAACCCGGGATCGATTCGAGCTTGTCGAGGGTCCCTCCGGTGTGACCGAGTCCGCGGCCCGACAGCTGCGGCACGGCGACGCCGAACGAAGCGACCAGCGGCGCCAGCGGCAGGGTGATCTTGTCGCCGACTCCCCCGGTCGAGTGCTTGTCGACGGTCGGCTTGCCGAGGCCGGAGAAGCTCATCCGCTCGCCGGATGCGATCATCGCGTCGGTCATGACGCGGATCTCATCGCGCTCCATGCCGTTCAGAAGGATCGCCATCGTGAAAGCCGACATCTGCGCGTCGGAGACGTAGCCGCGCGTGTACGCGTCGATCATCCACCGCAGCGCATCTTCGTCGACCGCGCCCCCGTCGCGCTTGGCGCGGATGACATCCACGGCGTCATGGGGCTCGACGGCGGCGTGGGAGGTGTGGTCGCTCAATGCATCTCCGAGGTGCGCTCGGGGGCGAGGTCGCGCGGCCCGAACGCGTCGGGCAGGACGTCGTCGATGGTGCGGATGCCGGAGACGGTCTCGAGAAGCATGCCGGGGATGGCATGTTCGTAGAGCAGCTGGCGGCAGCGGCCGCACGGCATGAGGGTCTGCCCCTCGCCGTCGACGCACACGAACGCCACGAGCTGGCCTCCGCCGGACATGTGGAGCTCGGACACGAGCCCGCACTCCGCGCACAGGGTGACCCCGTACGACGCGTTCTCGACGTTGCAGCCGGCGACGATGCGCCCGTCGGTGACGAGGGCCGCCGCCCCCACCTTGAACCGCGAATACGGCGCGTAGGCGCGCTGCATCGCCTCGGTCGCGGCCGCGCGCAGCACGTCCCAATCGATGTCGGTCATGTCCTCATCCCTTGATGTACGGCTTGCCCGCGGCGGCGGGTGCGCGCACCTGCCCGGCGAAGCCGACCACGGCCAGCACGGTCACGATGTACGGCAGCATCGCCATGAACTCCGACGGGATGGGCGAGCCCAGGTTCGTCAGGAGCGTCTCGAGGTTCGTGGTGAACCCGAACAGCAGGGCGGCGAGGGTCGCCCGCACCGGGTCCCATCCTCCGAAGATGACCGCCGCGAGCGCGATGAATCCGAGGCCGCCGGTCATCTCCTTGTCGAAGGAGCCGACCGAGCCGAGCGTGAAGTACGCCCCCCCGATGCCGGCGATGGCACCGGCGAGCAGCACGTTCCAGAACCGGGTCGGGTTCACCTTGATCCCGACGGTGTCCGCCGCCTGAGGGTGCTCGCCGACCGCCCGCAGGCGCAGTCCCCAGCGGGTCTTGTACAGCCCCCACGCGACCAGCGGCACGGCGACGTACATGATGTAGACGATCAGGGTCTGGTTGAACACGACCGGACCGAGGATGGGGATCTCCGACAGGAACGGGATCGGCACCCGCGGGAAGCGCGGCGGCGAGTTGAGCGCCTCGGAGTTCGGGTTCAGCAGCGCGCCGTGCAGGAAGCTCGTGAGTCCGGTGATGAGCACGTTCAGCACGACGCCGACGATGACTTGCTCGACGAGGTACTTGATGGAGAACACGGCGAGCACGGCTCCGACGAGGGCGCCCGCGACGAGGGCGCCGACGAGTCCCAGCAGCACCGATCCGGTGATCGAGGCGATGACCGCCGAGCTGAAGGCCGCGAAGAGGAACTGCGCCTCGATCGCGACGTTGACCACGCCGACCCGCTCGCCGATGACACCGCCCAGTGCGCCGAACACGAGGGGAACCGACAGCGACACCGCGCCGAACAGGAGCCCGGTGACCGGCACCAGCCCGCCCGCGGCAGACCACGTGAGGAACGCGAACACGGCCAGCAGCGCGAAGACGATCGGCACCCACAGCCCGACCTTTCGGAAGGTCGCCACCGCCCAGAACGCGTACGCGGTGAGCAGCGCGAGGACGATCGCGCAGATGGTGACCGCCGGCGCGGTCGGGACGCCGATGTCGCCCAGGTCGATGGATGCGGTGCGGTCGCCGAGGCGATAGGTGCTGACGCCGTCGCGACCGAAGACGAACGCCATGAGCCAGATCAGGGCGGTCGCCACGGCGAGGGAGATCGGCAGCTTGAAGTGACGCTTCCTCACGCGTTCTCGCACGATCGCGCCACCGGAGGCGGAGGTCGGAAGGCTCGTGTCGATGCTCATGCCGCACCCGCCTTCGCCGCGCGACGGGCTCGTCGCTTCGCGGAGAGCTCGCTGTCGTCCTTGGGCAGGAAGAAGATGGTGCGGATCAGCGGCGGCGCCGCGATGAACAGCACGATGAGCGCCTGCACGACCACCACGATGTCGACGGGGATGTCCTGCGCCACCTGCATCGTGAAGCTGCCGGCCTTCAGCGCACCGAACAGGATGCCCGCGGCGAAGACGCCCCAGGCCTTGCTGCGGCCGAGGAGCGCGACCGTGATCGCGTCGAAGCCGATGCCCGCGTCGATGCCGCTGCCGAAGCCACTCGTGATCGTTCCGGAGATCTGGTTGACGCCCGCGAGGCCGGCGAGGGCACCGGCGAAGGCCATGGCGTAGAAGATGATCCGCTCGACGTTCACGCCGGCGGCACGCGCGGCGAACGGGTTCTCGCCGACCGCGCGCATCCGGAACCCGAGGCTCGACCGCTCGACGAGCCACCAGACGAAGGCGGTCGCGGCGATGGCGACGATGAAGCCCCAGTTGACCGACAGCGGCGCCGGGAACAGCGACGGGAACTGCGCGGTCACCGGGGTCGGCGACGAGATCGGCTGCGTGCCGCCGGGCCGCTGGAGCAGCCCGGGGGTGGCCAGCAGCCACGCGACGAAGTAGAAGGCCACGAAGTTCAGCATGATCGTCAGGATCACCTCGTGCGCGCCGGTGCGGGCCTTGAGGAATCCGACGAGACCGCCCCACAGCGCACCGCCGAGCAGCCCCGCCGCGATGGTCAGCGGCAGGTGGATCAGCAGCGGCGCCTGCACCGTGGTCGCCACCGTCGCGGCGGCGGCGATGCCGATGAGCATCTGACCGCGCGCACCGATGTTGAACAGGCCGACCCGGAACGCCAGGCCCACGCCGAGACCAGCCGCGATGAGCGGTGTGGCGAAGTTCAGGGTGTCGGTGATCGGCTTGACCGCACGCACGAACGTGTCGGCCTCGTAGTTCCAGATCGCACCGCGGAAGAGCGACGAGTACGCGCCCGCGAACGACTGCCACACGGCGATGACGGTGTCCTGCGGCCGCGCGAAGAAGTAGCCGGCCGCGGACTGCACCTCGGGGTCGGTGAGGGCGACGAGGATGCCGCCGATCAGCATCGCCAGCACGATCGCGAGGATCGTGGTGACGATGTTGCCGCGCAGGATCTCCCGGATCACCTGGTTCTGGCGCGGCGGCGGTGGCGTGTCGCCGGCGGGTGTCTGGCTGGCGGATTCACCCGCGGCGGTGCGGGTGAGGACGGGGTCGCTCCCGCCGGGGCCGAGGCTGCTGCTCTCGGGGCTCTGGCCGCTCACGCGGTGACCTCCTCATCGGCCGCCGCGACGGGCGGCTTCTCTCCGGCCATCATGAGGCCGAGGACTTCGCGCGGCGCGTCGCCGGGCACGATGCCCACGATGCGTCCGCGGTACATGACCGCGATGCGGTCGGCGAGCGCGGAGACCTCATCCAGCTCGGTGGAGACGACGATCACCGGAACGCCGGCGTCGCGGGTGGCGACGATGCGCTTGTGGACGAACTCGATCGACCCGACGTCGATGCCGCGCGTCGGCTGCGAGGCGACGAACAGCTTCAGGTCGCGGCTGAGCTCGCGTGCGAGCACGACCTTCTGCTGGTTTCCGCCGGACAGCCGGCCGGCGGCGAGGTCCGGGCCCTGGGTGCGGATGTCGAACTCGGCGATCTTCTCCTCCGCGAACTCCCGCAGCACCCCGCGCTTGAGCGTCGCGGCGGCGAAGAACGGCGCTCCGCTGGAGCGGTTGAGGATGAGGTTGTCGGCGACGCTGAACTCGCCGACGAGCCCTTCGACCTTGCGATCCTCCGGCACGAACCCGACGCCCTCGTCGATGATCTGCTTGACGGTCTTGCCGACCAGCTCCTCGCCGTCGAGGGAGATCGAGCCGGTGAGCTTGCGCTGCAGACCGATGATGGCCTCGGTGAGCTCGGTCTGACCGTTGCCCTGCACCCCCGCGATCGCGAGCACCTCGCCCGGTCGCACGGTGAAGGTGATGTCGTCGACGACGATCTGGTCGGTGTCGTCGACCACGCGGAGGTTCTCGACGACGAGTCCTCCCTCGCGCAGCTGCGGCGCATCCTTCTGCACCGTCAGCTCGACGGCCCGGCCGACCATGAGCGAGGCGAGCTCGGCGTTGGAGGCGGTCGGCGCGGCCTCGCCGACGACCGAGCCGAGGCGGATGACGGTGATGCGATCCGCCACTTCGCGGACCTCCCGCAGCTTGTGGGTGATGAAGACGATGGATGTGCCCTCGTCGCGCAGCTGACGCATGATGCCCATCAGCTCGTCGGTCTCCTGGGGCGTGAGGACGGCGGTGGGCTCGTCGAACACGAGCACCTTCGCGTCGCGCGAGAGCGCCTTGATGATCTCGACGCGCTGCTGCGCCCCGACCGGCAGGTCGCCGACGAGCGCGTCGGGGTCGATCTGGAAGCCGAAGCGGGCGGCGACCTCGTTCACGTGGGAACGGGCCTTGTCGAGGTCCAGAGCACCGATGCCCGTGGTGTCCTCGTGTCCGAGCATGACGTTCTCGGCGACGGTGAAGACCGGGATGAGCATGAAGTGCTGGTGCACCATGCCGATGCCCGCGGCCATCGCGTCGCCCGGTCCGGAGAAGTGCTGCACCTCGCCGTCGATGACGATGTCGCCCTCCTCCGCGGTGTAGAGGCCGTACAGCACGTTCATCAGCGTGCTCTTGCCGGCGCCGTTCTCGCCCAGGAGGCAGTGGATCTCTCCCGGCTCGACCACCAGGTCGATGTGGTCGTTTGCCACCAGTGAGCCGAAGCGTTTGGTGATCCCTCGAAGCTCGAGCGTCATATCCGCCAATCTATCGATTCGACAGGCGGCCGGACAGATGCACGCATCTGCCCGGCCGCCGGGGGTGTTTCCGCGCCGCTTACGGGGAAGCGGGCGACGTGGCGTCGATCGAACCGTCGATGATGCCCGCGCGGATCTCCTCGAGCTCCGCAGCCAGGTCGGGGTCGACCATGTCCTCGAAGTCGTGGAACGACGAGATGCCGACACCGTCGTTCTCGAGGGTTCCGACGAACGGGGTGACGTCGAACTCGTCGTTGGCCGCCTGCACGGCGGCCTCGTACACGGCGACGTCCATCCCCTTGAGGATCGACAGCAGCAGCAGGTCGGCGACCGACGGGTCGGTCTCGTAGACGTCGGCGTCGACACCCATCAGGGCGATGTCGCCGCCGGAGTCGCGGATCGCCTCAGCGGCCGACTGGTAGATCGGGCCGCCGACGGGCAGGAGCACGTCGACGTCCTGGTCGATGATGCCCTGGGCGACCTGCTTGGCGCGGTCGTTCGCGGCGAACTCCTCCGTGAACTGGCCCTCCTGGGACTCGATGTCCCAGCCGACGACCTCGACCTCGGTGCCGTTCTGCTCGTTGTAGTACTCCACGCCGAGCTGGAAGCCGTCCATGAAGATCGTCACCGGCGGGATCTTGGCCCCACCGAAGGTGCCGACCTTGCCCGACTCGGTGTACGAGGCGGCGGCGTATCCGCCCAGGAAGGCGGCCTGCGCGGTGTCGAAGACCAGCGGCTTGATGTTCGGGGCGTCGGTCTCGCCGTCGAAGTCGTTGTCGGCCCAGTCGTCGATGATGGCGAACTCGACGTCGGGGTTGGCCTGGGCCGCGGTGACCGTCGGCGCGCTCAGCAGGAAGCCGACCGAGACGATGAATTCGCAGCCCTCGGCAACGAGGTTGTCGAGGTTCGCCTCGTAGTCGCTCGCCGAAGCGGACTCGGTCGTGGCGATCTCGAAGTCGAGTTCGTCGCTCGCCTGCTCGAGGCCGGCCAGGCCCAGCTGGTTGAAGGACTTGTCGTTGAAGCCGCCCTCGTCAGAGACCATGCAGGCCTTGAAGTCGGACATGCCCTCGGCGGCGGTGTCGGTGGTGTCGTCCTCGGGGGCCGAGCCGCAGCCGGCGAGGGCGACGAGCAGGCCCGCGGCGGCTGTGGCGCCGACGAGCTTCTTGGTGCGTGAGATGGTCAACTCAGCCTCCACATACAGGTCCCGTGACTCTCACGGGGACTGCATCAAGTTACACAGTGCGAAGGCGAATCGACAGAGAGCGGGCACAGTCACCGACGAATGGTTACAAACCCGCAATAAGCGCTGAAGCGCCGGTCACAGCACGTCGCCCCGACCGGAGAGTTTGAGCGCGTCGACGACGCCCTTCACCCGCTGCGCATTCTCGCTCGTGGTGACCAGCAGCGCATCCTCGGTGTCGACGACCACGATGTCGCGCACGCCGATGAGGCTGATCACGCGAGACGTCTGGCTCACCACGATGCCGCTGGCGGCATCGGACAGGATGCGCGCGTTCTCCCCGAGGATCGCGAGGTCGTTGTGGCGGCCGTGGGAGTTGAGCTTGGCGAGGCTGGCGAAATCGCCCACGTCGTCCCAGTCGAAGTGCCCCGGGATGACCGCGAGGGCGCCCTTGGCGGCGGCCGGCTCGGCCACGGCGTAGTCGATCGCGATCTTCGTCAGCGACGGCCACACGCGGTCGACGACGGGCCCCCGGCGCTCGCGGTCGTCCCACGCCTCGGCGAGTTCCATGAGCCCGGCGTGCAGCTCCGACTGGTTGGCCTCGATCTCGGCGAGCAGCACGTCCGCGCGCGAGATGAACATGCCGGCGTTCCACAGGTAGGAGCGGTCGTCGAAGTAGGCCCGGGCGGTGTCGAGGTCGGGCTTCTCCACGAAGCTCTGCACGAGGGCCGCCTCGGGCGCTCCGTCGATGACGATGCCGTCGCCCTTCTTGATGTAGCCGAAGCCGATCGACGCCTCCGAGGGCTGGATGCCGATCGTGCAGACGTATCCCTTGCGAGCCGTCTCCACGGCCTGCCGCACCGCCCAGTCGAACAGGTGCGGCACGCGGATGACGTGGTCCGCCGCGAACGATCCGATGATCACGTCGGGCTCTCGACGGTGCAGGATGGCGGCGGCCAGTCCGATCGCGGCGGCCGAGTCACGGGGCTCGGACTCGAGGAAGACGTTCTTGTCCGGGATCCCCGGCAATTGCTGCTCGACCGCGGCGCGATGCGCGCGACCGGTCACCACCGAGATGCGCTCGGCGCCGGCGAGCGGTTCCAGGCGGTCCCACGTGTCGCGCAGCAGCGTCTGCCCCGAGCCGCTCAAGTCGTGCAGGAACTTCGGTGCGTCGGCGCGCGAGAGCGGCCACAGGCGGCTGCCGATCCCTCCGGCGGGGATGACGGCGTAGAAGTCGGCGATCGGCTCAGGCATGCGGCAAGGGTAGCGGTCGTGAGTGTCGGGGATGTGTCGTTCCACCCGGCCGGACAGATCTCTCGACGTCGAGAGAGTTAGGTCGCCCTAATCGCCGGAATCCCGCGGCGCCGAATAAGCTGGGACAGCGCCCGCGTGACGCAGGGGACCGTGGTCCCCGAAGGGGCATACCGCCCTCACCGTGTACGAGTCCAGGGAGGACGACCGTGTCTGCTCCAGCACGCGAGGTACCGACGGTGTCGCAGACGACATCGCGAGTGCCCCGAGGAACCCTCTATCGCGGCAACGAGGGGATGTGGTCCTGGGTCCTGCACCGCATCACCGGTGTCGCGATCTTCTTCTTCCTGCTCGTGCACGTGCTCGACACGTCGCTGATCCGCGTGTCGCCCGAGGCCTATGACATCGTCATCGGCGCCTACAAGAACCCGCTGATGGGCATCGGCGAGGTCGCCCTGGTCGGCGCCATCGCCTATCACGCCTACAACGGGCTGCGCATCATCCTCGTGGACTTCTGGTCCAAGGGCGCGCGCTACCAGCGGCAACTGTGGTGGGGAGTCCTCGGGCTCTGGGCGGTGACGATGGCCGGGTTCGTTCCGCGTCACCTCATCAACGTCTTCTCCGACCTGGGAGGGGGCCACTGATGTCCGCGACCATCGCCGACCCGCGCTCGGCCCGCCCGGTCAGCCGCCGTCGCGGCAACCTCGAGAAGTGGGGCTGGATGTACATGCGCGCCTCGGGCGTGCTGCTGGTTGTGCTCATCTTCGGCCACCTGTTCGTCAACCTCATGACCGGCACCGGCATCCGCCAGATCGACTTCGCGTTCGTCGCCGGAAAGCTCGCCAGCCCGTTCTGGCAGTGGTGGGACGTGCTCATGCTGTGGCTCGCACTCATCCACGGCGCGAACGGCATGCGCACCATCGTGAACGACTACGTGACCCACAAGACCACGCGCAGCGTGCTGGTGTGGGCGGTGTGGCTCGCCGCGGGCTTCCTCATCGTCCTCGGCACCCTGGTGGTCTTCACCTTCGACCCGTGCCTCGGCGTCACGCCCGAGAGCCTCCTCTGGGCCGACTGCCAGGCCGCGTGAGCGACGAGAACCCTTCAGAGACGGAACAACAAGCCTGTGACCACTGAGACAGCGGACAGCTACGTCAAGGACGGCGTCCACTACCACCAGTTCGACATCGTGATCGTCGGCGCCGGCGGCGCCGGCATGCGGGCGGCGATCGAGGCCGGCCCGGGCGCGAAGACCGCGGTCATCTCCAAGCTCTACCCCACGCGATCCCACACCGGCGCGGCGCAGGGCGGCATGGCCGCGGCCCTCGCCAACGTCGAAGAGGACTCGTGGGAGTGGCACACCTTCGACACCGTCAAGGGCGGCGACTACCTCGTCGACCAGGACGCGGCCGAGATCCTCGCGAAGGAGGCCATCGACGCGGTCATCGACCTCGAGAACATGGGGCTTCCGTTCAACCGCACCCCCGAGGGCAAGATCGACCAGCGCCGTTTCGGCGGGCACACCGCCGAGCACGGCAAGAACCCCGTGCGCCGCGCGTGCTACGCGGCCGACCGCACCGGTCACATGATCCTGCAGACGCTGTTCCAGAACTGCGTCAAGCTCGGCATCAACTTCTTCAACGAGTTCTACGTGCTCGACCTGCTGACGGTGAAGGATGCCGACGGCTCGACCAAGGTCTCCGGCGTCGTCGCGTACGAGCTCGCCACCGGCGACCTGCACGTGTTCCAGTCGAAGGCGGTCGTCTTCGCCACCGGCGGGTTCGGCAAGATCTTCAAGACGACCTCCAACGCCCACACGCTCACCGGCGACGGCGTCGGCATCGTGTGGCGCAAGGGCCTGCCGCTGGAGGACATGGAGTTCTTCCAGTTCCACCCGACGGGCCTCGCCGGCCTCGGCATCCTGCTCACCGAGGGCGCCCGCGGCGAGGGCGCGATCCTCCGCAACGCGTCGGGCGAGCGCTTCATGGAGCGTTACGCCCCGACGATCAAGGACCTCGCCCCGCGCGACATCGTCGCCCGCTGCATGGTGCAGGAGGTCGCGGAGGGCCGCGGCGCCGGGCCCCACAAGGACTACGTGCTCCTGGACTGCACGCACCTGGGCGCCGAGGTGCTCGAGACCAAACTCCCCGACATCACCGAGTTCGCCCGCACGTACCTCGGCGTCGACCCGGTCGTCGAGCCGGTGCCGGTGATGCCGACCGCGCACTACGCGATGGGCGGCATCCCGACCAATGTCGCGGCCGAAGTGCTCAGCGACAACGACACCGTCGTGCCGGGCCTCTACGCCGCCGGCGAGTGCGCTTGCGTGTCGGTGCACGGCTCGAACCGCCTGGGCACCAACTCGCTGCTCGACATCAACGTCTTCGGCAAGCGCGCCGGGCGCAACGCCGTCGCCTACGTGCAGGACGCGGATTTCGTGCCGCTCCCCGAGGATCCCGCCGGCGCCGTGCGCGACCTGATCGAGGGCCTGCGCGCGGGCACCGGCACGGAGCGCATCGCGGTGCTGCGCAAGACGCTGCAGGACGAGATGGACAAGAAGGCCCAGGTCTTCCGCACCGACGAGTCGCTCGGCGAGATGCTCGAGACGATCGAGGAGCTCCGCGAGCGGTTCAAGAACATCCACGTCGACGACAAGGGCAAGCGGTTCAACACCGACCTTCTCGAGGCCGTCGAGCTCGGGTTCCTCCTCGACATCGCCGAGGTCGTCGTGGTCGCGGCCCGCAACCGCAAGGAGAGCCGCGGCGGGCACATGCGCGACGACTTCCCCAAGCGCGACGACGAGAACTACATGCAGCACACCATGTCGTACCTCACCGGCGACCCCCACTCGTCGCACGCCGACGATCACATCTCGCTGGGCTGGAAGCCCGTCGTGATCACCCGCTACCAGCCGATGGAGAGGAAGTACTGATGTCAACCGCACTGGTCGACCCCGACGCCATCGCCGACATCGAGGCGGACGACGACACCGGGGTGCAGGCGTTCCTCGTCACCTTCATCATCCGCCGGTTCGACCCCGAGGTCGACGCCGAGCCGCGCTGGGTCGACTACGACGTCGAGCTGTTCTCGACCGACCGTGTTCTGGATGCGCTGCACAAGATCAAGTGGGAGGTCGACGGTTCGCTGACCTTCCGCCGCTCGTGCGCCCACGGCATCTGCGGCTCCGACGCGATGCGCATCAACGGTCGCAACCGCCTGGCGTGCAAGACGCTCATCAAGGACCTCGACATCTCGCAGCCGATCTACGTCGAGGCGATCAAGGGCCTGCCGCTGGAGAAGGACCTCGTGGTCGACATGGAGCCCTTCTTCGCCTCGTACCGCGAGGTGCAGCCCTTCCTCATCTCGAACTCGGCCCCGGAGCCCGGCAAGGAGCGCGTGCAGTCCATCAAGGACCGCGCGATCTTCGACGACACCACCAAGTGCATCCTCTGCGCGGCGTGCACGTCGTCGTGCCCGGTGTTCTGGACCGACGGCCAGTACTTCGGGCCGGCCGCGATCGTCAACGCCCACCGGTTCATCTTCGATTCGCGCGACGACGCGGGCGACGTGAGGCTGGACATCCTCAACGACAAGGAAGGCGTGTGGCGGTGCCGCACGACCTTCAACTGCACCGAGGCGTGCCCGCGCGGCATCGAGGTGACCAAGGCGATCGCCGAGGTCAAGCAGGCGGTCCTGCGCGGCGGCGCGTGAGGGGCGCCCTCGTCGCGTCATAGTCTGAGGGTGTGAGACGCTCGCGGCACGGTCATCCGGAGAGCCCCGGCACCGGGGATCCGCGTGAGATGACCGTCGCCGAGGCGACCCACGAGGAGCAGACGCTCCGGGCGCGGTGGGAATCCACGCAGGAGGTGCTGCGCGAGAGGTTCGAAGAGCCGATCGGGCGGGCGACCACCCTCACGCGCAAGACGCTCGCGTGGTTCCCCGTCCGGGTGTGGCGGCACTTCCTGCAGCACAACGGGTTCCTCCTCGCCGCGGGCGTGAGCTACCAGGCGCTGTTCGCGATCTTCGCCACCATCTACGTCGCCTTCGCGGTCGCGGGCCTGTGGCTCGGGGGCAGTCCCGAGGCGATCGACGCGATGATCCGCGCGATCAACAGCTACATCCCCGACCTCATCAGCGACGACGGCGAGGGCCTGTTCACCACGGCGCAGGTGACCGAGATCGCCACCAGCAGCACCGGCGTGCTCGGCATCACCGGCATCGTCGCACTGGTCACCCTGATCTGGACGGCGATCGGGTTCATCACGTTCGCCCGCCGCGCCGTGCGGGACATCTTCGGTATTCCCCCGGATCGCCGCAGCTATTTCCTGCTCAAGGCGAGGGATCTGCTGGCTTCGGCGATCTTCGGGGCCGCGCTCCTGGTGGGATCGGGCCTCGGGTTCGTGGGCACGTGGGCGCTCGGGCTGCTGTTCGACCTGCTCGGATGGCCCACGACGTCGACGATCTACAACGTGCTCGGTCAGGCTGCCGCCCTGCTGGTGTCGTTCCTGCTGTTCTCAGCGGCGCTCGCGTCGCTGGTGAAGTTCCTCACCGGCACCTCGCTGCGGTGGCGGCAGATCATCCCCGGTGCGGTGCTCGGGGGCGCGGCGATCACGGTGCTGCAGATCGGAGCCGGCTGGCTGCTGATCTACACGCCTTCCAACCCGCTGCTGGCGACGTTCGCGATCTTCGTCGGGCTGCTGCTGTGGTTCCGCATCATCGGGGTCATCATCCTGGTGGCGTCCTCGTGGATGGCGGTGGCCGCCACCGACGAGGACCTGCCGATTCTTCAGCGCACCGAGGAGGAGAGACTCGCAGCGGAGCATGCGGCGCTCCTCACGGCGGCGCGCGTACGCCTGCGCAGCGCGCGTGCGGGGGCCGCCTCGGCGCCCTGGTACCGGCGCATCGCCGCGCGCCGCGCGGTGGCCGATGCCGAGAAGGAGCTGGCCGAGGTCGAGCGCTCCGCTCCCCCACCGCCGAAGCGCGGCTCCCTCTTCGAGTAACGCCGTCGCCGCGGGCATGTCGGATGGCGCGGTTAGGCTGGCGGGCGTGTCTGAGCTCCTTCGCATCGCCTCCGTCAACGTCAACGGCATCCGGGCCGCCGTCCGCAAGGGGATGATCGAATGGCTCGACGCCACCGAGGTCGACGTGCTCGCGCTGCAAGAGGTGCGCGCCGACGCCGACCAGCTCGCGCACGCGCTGCCCGGGTGGGAGATCGTCGCTGACGAGGCGACGGCGAAGGGGCGCGCCGGCGTCGCCATCCTCACCCGCACCCCCGTGGCCGCCGTGCGCACCGAGCTGGGCGCGCCCGAGTTCGATTCCGCCGGCCGCTGGATCGAGGCCGACCTCGTCGTCGCCGGGGAGAGCCTCACGGTCGTCAGCGCCTACGTGCACACCGGCGAGGCCGAAACTCCCCGCCAAGACGAGAAGTGGGCCTTCCTCGACGCGATGGACGAGCGTCTCCCGGCGCTCCGCGCCGCATCCCCGCTCTCCCTCGTCATGGGCGATCTCAACGTCGGTCACCGGGAACTCGACATCAAGAACTGGCGAGGCAATAGGAAGAAGAGCGGATTCCTCCCCCGCGAGCGCGCCTACTTCGACCGTTGGCTCGCAGCCGAGGGTACCGAGGTCGAGGCCGTCGACGGCACACGCGGCACCGGCCTCGGCTGGGTCGACGTCGGCCGCCGCCACCACGGCGACGTGGAGGGGCCCTACACCTGGTGGTCCATGCGCGGTCGCGCGTTCGACAACGACACCGGATGGCGCATCGACTACCACCTCGCCACCCCGGAACTCGCCGACCGGGTCGAGGGCTACCGCATCGATCGCGCATCCACGTGGGACACCCGCTGGAGCGACCACGCACCGGTGATCGCGGACTATCGGATCGGATCCGTCTGACCGCGCCCTGACAGGGACCCGATGGGACGGCCGATGCGATCGATAACTATGGCGTCACGGCTTGCTATGTTCGCACGTCGTCGGGGTGGTGGGCCTCGATAGGGTGGGCCCGGACCACGACGACCACTGGGAGGTACGGATGGGTTATCGGAGTGCGCACGCGCGCGTCGCCACCGCATTGCTGGCCGCGACGGCCGTCGCACTCACCGCGTGCACCGCGGTGGAATCCGAACCGTCCGCCGACGGTCTTCACGGGCACGTCGCGCCCGTCGTCGAGGGCGCTGACACCGGCGACTGGGCGCTGACGGCGTGGGCCGTCGGCGCCGGTGAGCCGATCGAGCTCGGCCGGACCACGACCGACGAGGACGGGGCCTTCCACCTCGATCCGGTCACGCTCCCCGAGGACCGCATCCTGCTCGTCGAAGCCGCGCACGGCGGGGCCGAGCGGGCCGACCTGGTCGCGGTGAGCGCATCCGATGACCTCACCGAGCTGACCCTCAACGAACGCACCACCGTGGCGGCCGCCTACGGTCTCGCCCAGTTCTTCGGACGCGAGCTCCCCTCGGGCGAGAACCCGGGCCTCGCCAACGCGACCGCGATGGCCGGCAACCTCGCCGACCCCGCGACCGGCGCCTACGGCGAGGTGCTGATGACCTCGCCGAACGCGTACGAGACGCAGACGCTGCCCGCCTTCACGTCGCTGTCGAACATCGTCGGCGCCTGCCTCGTCGATCGCGAGGTTTGTCACGACGTGTACGCGGCGGCGGGCGTCGACGACACCGCCTCGATGGCATCCGCGATCGCCTCCATCGCCCGCGATCCGTCTGCCGCGGCCGAGGAGCTCTTCGAGCTTTCGCAGCTCGAGCAGGGAGACCGCCCCGGGCTGGATGCGGCCCCCGCGGCGTGGACGCTCGCGCTGCGCTTCGACGGCGACGGCACCGACCTCGCCGGACCAGGGAACTTCGCCATCGATCCCGACGGCAACATCTGGATCAACAACAACTACGAGTACAACGCCGACCCGCAGACCCCGGTCTGCGGCAGCGACCAGATGTTCAAATTCTCGCCGACCGGTGCTCTCCTGGAGACGTACGAGGGCGGCGGCCTGTCGGGCTCGGGATACGGCATCGAGTTCACCGCGGACGGTCTGCTCTGGTTCAGCAACTTCGGGTTCGCCGCCGCCGCACCCGGGTGCCCCGAAGACGAGCAGCCGCCGCACAACAGCATGTCGCTGTTCACGTACGACGGTGAGGCACTCTCCCCCGATACGGGATTCACGGCGGGCGACCTCAGCTGGCCGCAGGGCATCGAGGTGTCCGACAACGGAGATGTATGGATCGCCAGCTGCGGGAACGACTCCGTCTCGGTGTATCCCGGCGGCGACCCCGAGTCCGCCGAGAACTTCGCCGATCTCGGACTCGAGCAGCCGTTCGACGTCGTCGACAACGGCGAGCACATCTTCGTCAGCGGGATCGCGAACAACACCGTCGCCGTGCTCGACCGCGACGGCACTCCGGTCGACGGCTCGCCGCTGACCGACCCCGGCTTCCAGAACCCGATGGGGCTGGCCACCGATGCCGACGGCAACGTCTGGGTGGCCAACTCCGGCACGACGACCCTGCCGTGCCCGGAGCGTCCGGCCGACGCGGAAGGCACCCCCTCGGTGTCGATGATCAGTGCCGACGGGTCGACCGTGTCATCCGCGTTCACGGGCGGCGGTGTGACCCGTCCGTGGGGCGTCACGACCGACGGCGACGGAAACGTCTGGGTCGCGAACTTCGCCGACCAGCGCCTTTCGGCCTTCTGCGGGGCGCAGGCGGAGACCTGCCCTCGCGGCCTGGAGACCGGCGAGGCGATCTCGCCCGATGACACCGGCTACGCCTTCGACGGATTCACCCGCAACACCGGCCTCGCCGTCGATCCATCCGGAAACGTATGGGTCGCCAACAACTGGGAGAACGTCCCGGTGCAGACCAACCCCGGCGCGCACCAGATCGTCGCGTTCGTCGGTGCTGCCGCGCCGCTCCCGGTGGCGCCGTTCACCGGGTCCGGCGAATGAGCCGGCGAGCGCGCCCATAGGATTGTCGGGTGAACAAACCGCGGCTCTACTCCGGAATGCAGCCCTCGGCCGACTCCCTCCAGATCGGCAACTACATCGGGGCTCTCATGCAGTGGCGCGACCTGCAGGAGTCGTATCAGGCCTTCTTCTCCGTCGTCGACCTCCACGCGCTCACCCAGCCGAACGACCCGGCCGAACTGCGCGCGAAGACCCGTCGCACGGCGGCGCAGTACATCGCCGCCGGCATCGAGCCCGCCAAGTCGACCCTGTACGTGCAGTCGCACGTGCCCGCCCACGCTGAACTCGCCTGGGTGCTCTCCACCGTCACCGGTTTCGGCGAGGCGGGCCGCATGACCCAGTTCAAGGACAAGTCCTCCCGCTACGGCAGCGACGCGACGTCGGTCGGGCTGTTCACCTACCCGGTGCTGATGGCCGCCGACATCCTGCTCTACCAGACCGACATCGTGCCGGTCGGCGACGACCAGAAGCAGCACGTCGAGCTCACCCGCGACCTCGCGGAGCGTTTCAACTCGCGCTTCGGGAAGACCTTCCAGGTGCCGATGCCGGTCATCCAGCAGGACACCGCGCGCATCTACGATCTGCAGAACCCGACCGCCAAGATGTCGAAGTCTGCCGAGTCCGACGCCGGGGTTCTGTGGCTGCTCGACGACCCGGCGGCATCGGCGAAGAAGATCATGCGCGCCGTCACCGACTCCGAGGGTGCTGTGCGGTACGACCGCGAGAACAAGCCCGGCGTCTCCAACCTGCTGGTGATCTTCGCGGCGCTCACGGGGCGACAGATTCCGGCGATCGAAGACGAATTCTCCGGCCGCGGTTACGGCGACTTCAAGAAGGCCCTCGCCGAAGTCGTCGTGACGGAGTTCGGACCGGTCCGCGAGCGCGCGCTGGCCCTGCTCGATGACCCGGCCGAGCTCGATCGGGTCCTGGCGGCCAACGCCGCGAAGGCCGAAGAGGTCGCCGACCGCACGCTGGCCGCGGTCTACGACAAGATCGGCCTCCTCCGCCGCGTCTGAGCCGCGGGTGGCGGCGTGGTGCGGTGCGGCCCGCCGTGGGCGGCGGCGCCGGTGCGGTGCGGCTCGGTTCGATCCCACCCCGCCTCGTGCCGCCCCGCCTCGTGCCGCCCCGCCTCGTGCCACCTCGCCTCGTGCCACCTCGCCTCGTGATCGGGCCGCCAGGGTGGTGGATCGCGCCGCCTGCCTCGCCACGTGCCACCTCGCCACGTGCCACCTCGCCTCGTGCACGAACTCAGGCTGAGCGAGCGCCAGCTTCCGGCGTCACCGCGTCGTGACGCGGCTGTGCCCCGCGCCCGCGTTGCACAGCCTGAGTACGTGCCTCGCGGCCGGCATTTCCACCGGACTGCCCGCCGAGCGACCCCGCCGCCCGGCCGTCGCTCCCTGATGGGAACCGGCCCGCCTCGACCCACCCGCCACGTGCCCGGACTCAGGCTGAACTCATCGCCGCTCGAGGTTTCCTGCGTCATGACGCGGCGGCCGATCAGCGGCGCGCGGCACAGCCTGAGTACGTGCCTGGCGGCCGGCGACACCGCAGCTGGCGCCGCAACCGGGACGATGGGACCTCACGCCCCGGTGCTGATACGACCGTCGCGGCGGGAAGCGAGCAGCCCACGCAGCCCTGCGGCGACTTCGTCGGGCTGGTACATGATCTGGGCGGCGGTGACGCGCCAGGTCACGTAACCACGTTGCGCGAGCGCCAGGTCGCGGCGCCGATCCTTCAGCTGCTGACGCCATGACGAGTGGAACTCCTCGCTGTCGCACTCGATCACGAGCCAGCCGTCGACGACGAGGTCGACCCGCCCGATCCCGCGCATCACCACCTGCAGCTCATAGGTCGCTCCTGTCGCCCGCACCATCAACCGCATGAGTGTCTCGCTGCCGGACTCGGCCCGCCCGTCGAGAAGATCGCGGACGATGCCGTATTTCGCCGGAAGCGCGGCGAAGATCTCAGCGATCTCAGACGCTCCGACAAGGCCACGATGAAGCGCACTGTCGAGCGTCGCGACAGCGTGACGGGCGGGTTGGCAGAGCACGGCGTGGACGAGCGCATCCACCACATCCACACAAACATCACCCGTGCCGAGTGGACGAAGGAGCGGCAGCCAATGGAGCACGACACCCGCCGAGACTCGGCCCCTGAGCGGAGTGAATCGGTCGTGGGGCGAGCGCATGCGACTCGCGTTCCCCGGAAGGTGCACGTGCAGCCCCTCGCCGGTGACCACGAAGACCTCGAGGAGCCGCAAGAGAGCGAGGCAGGTCAGCCGCCCACCGACCCGCACGGCTCGGATGAGCTCGGCCGGAGCAGACGACGGGAGGTAACGGTCTCGACGGGCGCGGACGAGCACACCACCATCGACCGCGGCGCGGATACCGCGTCGCGTCATCCCCTCCGCCGTGAGCTCCGCGCGTGTCCATATCCGCCAGTCCGTGTGCATGACCAGCATCGTCGCGGCCCCTCGCGCCCGCTCACGCCATGCCGCCTTCGCCTGGGGATGACCTGCATCACGACGGCGCCTGTGCAGGGGAACATGTGCCCGAACGCAGGCTGCGCGCCACGGCCGTCGGCGTGTCACCCCGTCCCCGTCCGTCTCAGCCTGAGTTGGGACACCGGATCGGGTGCGGGGGCGCATGCAGCCCGGACGGGGGAACGGGCGGTGCGGCGTGCACGAATTCAGGTCCAGGGCCACCGCCAGCGGCGTGTCGGCGCCGTCCCGCACCTCCCAACCTGAGTTGGGTCACGAACAAGAGGGCTGACGGTCGGGGAGCCGCACGGAGAGACGTGCCGGGTGGGCAATTGAACCGGGCGGGAGACACGAGGCGGGAACCGGGCAGCGGGACGGCAGGGCAGCGCCGCAGCGTGCCGCCCTGGCATCACCTTCCCCGCACTCCTGAGCACCAACTCAGGCTGAGAATCACCGCTAACGGCGTGTTGGCACCGTCTGGCGCCTCACAGCCTGAGTTGGGGCACCAACGTAGCGAGAGACAGACGGGACAGCCAGGCAGGAGACGGACGGGGTTCCGGGCAGGAGACGGACGGGGCAACTGGGCAGGCAGGCGGGGCTGAGGAATGGCGGGGCGGGCGGAGGGATGGCAGGGCGGGGCTGAGGAATGGCGGGGCGGGCGGAGGAATGGGAGGGCGACGCAGGGCGGAGGAATGGGAGAGCGACGCAGGGCGGAGGAATGGGAGGGCGACGTAGGGTGGGGAGATGCGCGCCGTCGACCTGGCCACCGAACGCTTCGTGCTGACGGCGCCGGAGGCGGCCGACGTCGACGCCGTGTTCGCCGCATGCCAGGATCCGGAGATCCAACGGTGGACGACGGTGCCCGCGCCGTACGAGCGACACCACGCCGAGGAGTTCTGCACCGGTGCCGACGATCGCTGGCGCACCGGCGTCGAGCAGACGTGGGCGATACGCGAGGGCACGGCACTGCTCGGCGTCGTGGGGCTGAACCGCACGTCCGCGGACTCCGCCGAGCTCGGATACTGGGTCGCGCCCGCCGCGCGCGGCCGCGGCGTGCTCGTCGAAGCCGCCCGGGCCGCGCTCGACTGGGGGCTGGACCCGGCAGGTGGCGCCTACGCACGGATCGGATGGCGCGCCGCGGTCGGCAACCTCGCCTCGGCACGTGCCGCTCGCGCACTCGGATTCCACTTCGAAGGCATGTCGCGGATGGCGCTCCCCAGCCACCGCGGCCGGGAAGATGCGTGGCTCGCCGGCCTGCTGCCGGGCGATGACCGCTCCCCGCAGCCGTGGCCGATCCTGGAGCCGTCGGCGACCGCGTCCTGACCGTCTCGCGCCACGCGCCAACCCGCCGACGCCCGCCTGACGGATCCCTCCCGCGATCCGGCGGCCGGCACCAGCCTGCGCCCCGCCGCCGACCCCTGCCCGCCCAGCGGCCGCCCCGCCGTGCCAGGATGAGGGCATGCCCGAGATGCCGGAGGTGCAGGGACTCGTCGACTACCTCGACGGGCGGATCACCGGACTGACCGTCACCAAAGTCACCGTCACGAACATCGCGGCCCTGAAGACCTACGACCCGCCGGTGCAGTCGCTGCACGGCGCGGAGATCACGGGCGTGAGTCGACACGGCAAGTTCCTCGACGTCGCCGCAACCACCGCAACCGCCCCAACCGCCCCAGCCACAACCGACGTTGCCACAGCCACCCCCACCGCAACGACGGATGACGCCGTCCTGCACCTGGTGTTCCACCTCGCCAAGGCCGGATGGCTCCGCTGGTACGACGCCCTGCCGGCGACGGCTCTCCGCCCGGGCAAGTCCCCCATCGCCGCGCGCGTCGCCCTGTCGGACGGGTCCGGCTTCGACCTCACCGAGGCGGGCACCAAGAAGTCGCTGTCGGTGTCGGTCGTGCGGAACCCGGCGGATGTGCCCGGCGTCGCCCGTCTCGGGCCCGACCCGCTCGATCCGGCCTTCACCGTCGACACCCTCGCGGGAGTGCTCGCCGGTCGTCGCACGCAGATCAAGGGCGTGCTGCGCGACCAGAGCCTCATCGCCGGGATCGGCAACGCCTACTCGGATGAGATCCTGCACGCCGCGCGGATGTCGCCCTACGCGCTGGCGTCGTCGCTCGACGCCGACACCGTCTCGCACCTGTACGAGGCGATGCAGGCGACGATCGCGGAGGCCCTCGCCGCCGCGTCGGGGAAGCCACCGGCCGACCTCAAGGACGCCAAGCGCCGCGGCATGAAGGTGCACGCCCGGCGCGGCGAGGCGTGTCCGGTCTGCGGCGACGAGGTGCGCAGCGTCTTCTTCGCCGACAACTCCCTCGAGTACTGCCCGACGTGCCAGACCGGCGGCAAGATCCTCGCCGATCGCCGCCTGTCACGACTGCTGAAGTGACCCGCCGTCGTCGGTCGTGCCCATGAGCACGCGCGCGTCGTCATCGACCCAGTCCAGGGACTTCGACACGGCCTTGCGCCACAGCCGTCGCCGCCGGTCGCGCTCGTCGGTGCTCATGCGCGGCTCGAACCGGCGGTCCTCGCGCCAGTGCGCCCGCAGCTCGTCGTGGTCGGCCCACACTCCGGTGGCAAGGCCGGCCGCGTAGGCCGCGCCGAGCGCCGTGGTCTCGACCACCTGCGGGCGCACGACCGGGATGCCGAGGATGTCGGCCTGGAACTGCATGAGCAGGTCGTTCTTCGTCATGCCGCCGTCCACCCGCAGCTCCTCGAGCGGGTGGCCGGTGTCGGCCTCGACGGCCTCGATGACATCCCACGACTGGAAGGCGGTCGACTCGAGGGCCGCGCGAGCGATGTGATGCCGGTTGACGTAGCGGGTGAGCCCGACGATGGCCCCGCGCGCATCCGGACGCCAGTGCGGGGCGAACAACCCGCTGAAGGCCGGCACGAAGTATGCGCCGCCGGCGTCGTCGACGCCTCCGGCGAGCTCCTCGACCTCGTCGGAGGAGCGGATGAGGCCGAGGTTGTCCCGCAGCCACTGCACGAGCGATCCCGTCACCGCGATCGACCCCTCGAGGGCGTAGCGCGCCGGCTCCTCACCGATCCGGTACGCCACGGTGGTGATCAGCCCGTTGCCCGAACGGACGATTTCGGTGCCGGTTCCCACGAGGAGGAAGTTGCCCGTGCCGTAGGTGTTCTTCGACTCCCCCGGTTCGAACGCGGCCTGGCCGAACGTCGCCGCCTGCTGATCGCCGAGGGTCCCCGCGATCGGGATCCCGGCGGCCGGGGCGGGCTCGACCACCTCGCCCACGACGGCGGAAGACGGGCGGATGTCGGGCAACATCGAACGGGGGATGTCCCACACCCGGAGCATCTCGTCCGACCAGTCGAGGGTCTCGAGATCCATCAACAGGGTGCGGCTGGCGTTGGTGACATCGGTGATGTGCTCGCGCCCGTCGGTGAGCTTCCAGATCACCCACGAGTCCGGCGTTCCGAACAGCAGGTCACCGGCCTCGGCGGCCGCGCGGGCACCCTCGACGTTGTCGAGGATCCAAGCGATCTTCGAGGCGGAGAAATAGGTGGCCAGCGGAAGCCCGGTCGTCCCGGCGAAGCGGTCCACGCCGCCGTCGGCGGCGAGACGGTCGATGCGCGGTTGCGTGCGGGTGTCCTGCCACACGATCGCGTTGGCGATCGGGCGTCCGGTGCGACGGTCCCACACCACAGCGGTCTCGCGTTGGTTGGTCACGCCGATGCCGGCGATGTCGCCCGCGGAGAGGCCGGACTGCTCCAGCACCGCTTCGAGGACCCACGACGTGTTGGTCCAGATCTCCTCGGGGTCGTGCTCGACCCAACCCGCTTTGGGGAAGATCTGCTCGTGCTCGCGCTGTGCGCTCGTGACGACGGATCCTCGGGCATCGAACACGATCGCCCGGGTCGAGGTGGTCCCCTGATCGATCGCGATCACGTGTTCGGCCACGTCGCCTCTTTCTTCTCGGATGGGATGCGGAGCACCCGTGGACCGGGTGCCCCGCATCGGGTCATACGACGTACGTCAGCGTATTCGACGCGGAGACCATGGCGACGGCGGCCGCCATGATCAGCCCGCCGATGTACGGGTTGGACGTCTCTCGGTAGATCTTCCGCGACACGATCGCCGCGACGGGGAGGATCACCAGGACCGGGAACAGCCAGATGCTGAAGATGCCTCCGAAGCCCGGGATGAGGTGACCGCTTGCCGCGAAGGTCACGTACTGCGCGATGACCAGGACGAGCGGACCCAGCGCGTTGAAGAACGCCAACAGGGCAGTGTTGATCCACTCGCGACCACCGATGGTCACACGGTTGAAGACGTTCACGGCGACGGAGTTCGCGACAAAGTAGATCACGAATAGCGGCAGAACGATCAGCGCGAGGCCGATCTTGTCGGGAGTGAACGCCCGCACCGCGAGGACCCACAGGCGGAAGTCGGTCTGGAAGAAGTAATCCACGACGAACACGAGTCCAAACGCCGCGACGACGGTCAGCAGCGCGACGGCGACACCGGCGCCGAACGGCCGCCATCCCTGCCAGAGACCGCGGGCGGCGAGGCCGGAGTTCGAGCCACGCATCGTGAACCACCACGCGGCCAACAGCACCAGGAGGGTGAAGACGCCGTTGACGGCGGCCCAGAACCCGATGAAGTACGGCGGGGTCTGCGGAATGAACGCCGGCACGAGACCGGTGAAGGCCTGCTGGCTCAGCCACACGTACGTGACGGCGCTGACGACGGCGGACACCGCCAGGCCACCCCAGAACCACAGCTTCGCAGCGCGTCCGGCCAGTGGTTGCGCGTCAGGGGCGGGGAGGCGAGCTGCTGCGAACATCTTCGTCGTCACCAGAGCACGGGCGAACGCCACGAGGAAGATTCCGAATCCGATGAGTCCGAGAGTGTTGAAGAAGACCTTCCACTGCCACACCTGATTGGCGGCGTCGATCGGATTCGGCGACTCGAACACGGTGTCGAAGAATTCCACCAGGTCGCCTGCCGCCGTCGCGGACGTGTGGGACCACGGGTGAGTCTGGTCGAGGCTGTAGATCACGCGGGAGCTGTCGGTGCCGTCGATCGCCTCGTCGTAGTAGACCCCGGCCTCGCGCTCGTCGGTGAACGACGACGGATCGGCTCCGAAGTGCAGGAAGGACTGCGCGTTATCGGTCGAGACGTAGTCCCGAGGGGCGGTGAGCACGACGCCGTTCTCGTCGTAGGTGCGGAAGAAGAACTCGTCGTACTTCGCCTGGATGAGTCCCGTGTCGCGGGCGCCGTAGATGTTGACCCACTGCCCCGTCTCGGGATTCTGGTAGATCGGGTCGTTGTCGACCAGCAGCACGGCGGCGATGAGCGGCTCGTCGGCTTCGTTGTCCTCGAGCACGGAGAAGTTCGCGGCACGGGCGCCGTTGGAGTGACCTGTCACGCCGATCTCCTCAGCGTCGACGTATGGCAGGTCATGCATGAGCTTGACGGCGTCGTACATGCCGGTGCCGGCGACGGCCTCCTCGCCGGGGACGAGCCAGTCGCTGTCGCCGTGGCCGTACATGTCGATCGACATGACCACGAATCCTCGCCGCGCAAGCTCGACGTAGTTCAGGTCCTGCATTTCACGGTTGTTGAACCAGCCATGGCTGGCGACGACACCCGGGGCGGGGTTGTCGGCGGTGGCACTCTCAGGGATGTAGAGCAGTGCGCTCATCGCCTTCCCGGTGGGCGTCTCCCAGCGCAGATCCTGGATCTCGACGCTTCCGGCGTCGGTCTGGACGAGCGAAGCCCCGACGCCGGACACGGCGACGAGGATCAGGGAGAGCACCAGCCAGAAGGCATTCCGGCGGTACAGCTGCGGTTTCACGTGGACACTCCTTCGTGAGTCGGGTGGAGTCGAAGGATCGATCACGTCACCGTGAGATCCTGCGACTCCGGAACCCTAGCCAGCGGGTGAACACCGTCGCAACCGCCGTGCACATATGTGCATTCTCACGCCGGAATGTTCGCGTCGGCCGACGCCTGCCATCCGTGGAGGGCGGCCAACTGATCCATCGTGCGCGCGATCTCGGAGCCGACGCGGGCCTCATCCCACCCCAGGACCGGCGCGACGGCCTCGGCGACCTCGGCAAAGATCTCGCGGGACAGCCGCCCGGTGAAAGCGAGGTCCGAGCGCCGCTGAAGCAGGTCGGCGAGGCGCTCGACATCCTCGGTGACCGCGAGGAAGCGCAGTTCTCCCGTCGAGAAGTCCGGGAGGGTCTCGAGCGCGCGATCGTCATCATCTTCGACGATCGCGTCGATCACGTCGCGCGCGATCGTGCCGTAGCGCGCAAGCAGGACGGCCGCGCGCTCGCGTCCGACACCGTCGGCGTGGCGTTCCACCCACGCCTGGCGCGACCGCTCGTCAGCCGGGTATCCCTTGCCGCCGCCGATCGCGAGGCCTCGCGTGGTCACCGAGCGCTCGCGACCGAGCTCTTTCAACGTGTCGTCGGAGAGGTGCTCCGCCGACGCGCGGAAGGTCGTCCACTTGCCGCCGACCAACGTGATCAGACGCGGCCCATCCGCGACCAGCTCGCCATGCTCGACGCGGTAGTCGCGAGAGACGAAGCCGGGCGGCAGGTCCTCGTGGCTGGGCAGCGGCCGCACGCCGCTGAAGCGGTAGACGATCTGAGACCGGTCGACGGCGATGTCGGGCAGCACCTGCGCGATGAGGTCGATGAAGTAGTCGACCTCGTCTTCCGTGCACACCGCCGGCTCCGTGATGTCGTGCTCGAGGTCGCTCGTGCCCACCAGCACGCGGCCCTTGAGGGGGTGGATAAGCACGATGCGTCCGTCGCTGTTCTCGAAGAACAGCTCGCGCCCGCCGGTCGCGTCCAGCAGCTCGGGGTGATCGAGGACGATGTGCGACCCCTTCGTCCCGGCCATGTAGCGGGTCTCTCGACCCAGTGCGTCGTTGACGAGGTCGGCCCAGGGACCCGCCGCGTTGATGACGATCTGGGCGGAGAAGGGGATCCGCCGCCCGGTCGGCCCGTCTTCGAGCACCACCTGGTCGCCGTCGATGGCAACAGCGGCCGTGTAGTTGACCGCGCGGGCGCGGTCGCCCCCGGCGGCGCGTGCGTCGCGAACGAGGTCCTGCCCGAGGCGCTCCGGGTCCCGGATCGCGGCGTCCCAGTACGTCGCGGTGTACTTCACGCCGGGACCGAGATCCGGCAGCACGCGAAGCGAACGCTTGCGCCCGTGGAACTCGTGCCGGGGAACGCGTCCGCCGTTGCGGGAGAAGGCGTCGTAGATCGTCAGTCCGACCTTGATCAGCAGCGCACCGCGCTCCTTCGGCTTTCCCGACCGATGCGTGAGCATGCGCAGCGGGGCATTGAACAGCCCCGAGAAGGCCGAGTGAATCGGGATGGTCGTCTGCAGCGGCTTGACGTAGTGCGGCGCCGTGCCGATGAGGTCGTTGCGCTCGCGGACGGCCTCGTGGACGAGGCGGAATTCCCCGTTCTCGAGGTAGCGCACCCCGCCGTGGATCATGTGGGACGACCCGGCCGAGGCGCCGCTGATGAAGTCGTTCTTCTCGACGAGGGCGACATCCACCCCCTGCAGCGCGAGGTCGCGGAAGGTGGCGACACCGTTGATGCCGCCGCCGATGATCAGAACCTCGGCGTGAGGCCGGGCAGCGAGGTCGGTGCGGAGGGAGGGCGCGTTTCGATCCGTCATGGTCGTCCTTTCGATCCGGTATCCATCATCACACCGCTGCGCGATATTTCAGCGGGTCTGCACACATGTGCAACCATGTCGTCATGGACGATATCGACGACGGGCGCGAAGGCGCATTCCGTGTAGACCGCGCGCACACCGCGGCGCACCTGTACTACGTGCAGAACCGCACCATGGATGCGATCGCCCGGGAATTGCGCACCTCGCGCTCGACGGTCTCTCGGCTGCTCTCCTACGCGCGCGCCCAGGGCATCGTCGACATCAGGATCCGCTCGCCGCACGAGGCCCCTCATACGCTGGAGTCGCGCATCGCGACGCGCCTCGGCGTCACCGCGCACGTGGTGCCGATGCCCGGCGACCTGCCCGAAGCGGAACGTCTGGCGCGCGTCGCCCTCGGCGCCGCCCACGTGATCCACGACTTCGTGCACTCGGAGCTCACCGTCGGCGTCGCATGGGGGTCGACGCTGGCCGCGGTCAGCACGCACCTCATTCCGAAACCCGTGCACGACACCACCTTCGTGCAGCTGAACGGCTCGGGGAACACGCATACGACCGGTCTGCTCTACGCCAGCGAGATCCTCAGCCGCTTCGGCGAGGCGTACCGCGGGAGCGTCCAGCAGTTCCCGGTCCCGGCGTTCTTCGACGACCCGGAGACCAAGCGCCTGCTGTGGCGCGAGCGCAGCACTCGGCGCATCCTCGAGACGCAGGACAAGATGGGCCTCGTGCTCTTCAGCGTGGGGTCCGCGTCGGCGCGGGTACGCAGCCACGTATACTCCGGCGGATTCCTCGACCCGTCCGATCTCGGCGCCCTCGCCCGGGACGGGGTGGTCGGCGACGTCGCCACGGTCTTCTTCCGGGCCGACGGGTCCAGCGACGGCATCGCGCTGAACGAACGTGCGACGGGCCCCGACTTCGCGGCGCTGCGGCAGGTTCCGCGGCGCTGCTGCATTGTGGCGGGCGAGTCGAAGCTCGCGAGCCTGCGCGGTGCGATCGCGGCGGGCCTGGTGACCGACCTCGTGATCGACGAGGGAACGGCCCGCGCCCTGGTCGAGGACGACTGACGGCCGGGGTGTTACCTCGCGCATCGGGAATGAATGCCCGCGCGTGCGGTTGACCTAGAATGAGTGTCGACGTGCTCCGGGGTCGGTGAGAATCCGAACCGGCGGTGAGAGTCCGCGAGCCCGCATCGAGATCCGAACAGATGACGATGCGGGTTGATCCGGTGGAATTCCGGAACCGACGGTGATGCGACGGGGAGACCCGGCGCGAGTCCGGATGGGAGGTGGCACGAGCGATGCTGACGCGTCGCCGCTTCCCGTCGTCCCCGTGCGCGATGATCTGCAGCAGCAGACGAACGAGGAGATGACGGATGCCGGCCACCGCGGCGGAGAAGAGCGCGATGCGCCGCGCCCTCGACCTCGCCCTACGCGGCCCGCGAGGCGCGAACCCCCAGGTCGGCGCGGTCATCCTCTCCCCCGACGGCGAGATCCTCGCCGAGGGGTGGCATCGAGGCGCCGGAACCGCGCACGCCGAGGTCGACGCCCTGTCGCACCTGTCCGACGGCGCCGCGCGGGGCGCCACGGCCGTGGTCACCCTCGAGCCCTGCAATCACACCGGCCGCACCGGTCCCTGCAGCGAAGCGCTCATCGCGGCGGGCATCGCCCGCGTCGTGTTCGCCGTCGACGACCCGGGAGAGGCATCCTCCGGCGGAGCCGATCGGCTCCGCGCCGCCGGCATCGACGTCGAGCCGGCCGTGTTCGCCGCCGACGGCACCGACCTGCTCGGGTCATGGCTCGCCGTGCAGCGCCTCGGGCGTCCGCACGTGACGGTGAAGTGGGCGCAGTCACTCGATGGGCGAGCCGCCGCCGACGACGGCACGAGCCAGTGGATCACGGGCTCCGCGGCACGCGAAGACGTGCACCGCCGACGCGCGGCGGCCGACGTCATCGTCGCCGGCATCGGCACGGTGCTCGCCGACGACCCCGCCCTCACCGCCCGCACCCCCTCCGGCGCGCTGCACGAGTCCCAGCCGGTGCCGCTCGTGCTCGGGCGCCGCGACGTTCCCCACGACGCGGCCGTGCGCCGGCATCCCCGTCCGTTCCTCCAGCGCACGGGCGACGACCTGCCCGCAGTGCTGGCGGAGCTGCGCGGCCTCGGCTTCCATCGCGTGTTCGTCGAGGGCGGGCCCGCCGTCGCCTCGGCGTTCCTGCGCGCCGGCCTCGTCGACGACGTGGTCGTCTACGTCGCCCCGGTGCTGCTCGGCGGTGCACGACTCGCCGTCGGCGAGATCGGCGCGCCGACCATCGCAGCGGCCCTGCGGCTCGACACGGTCTCGATCGACCGACTCGGCGACGACCTGCGGATCATCGCCCATCCCCCCTCCGCCGCGGCGGATCCGACGAAAGGCGCGTGAATGTTCACCGGAATCATCGAGGAACTCGGCGAGATCATCGACGTGGCGCCCTCCGGCGACGGCGCCCGCCTGACGGTGCGCGCGCCGATCGCGGTCTCCGACGCCTCCCACGGCGACTCCATCGCCGTCTCCGGCGTCTGCCTCACCGTCGTCGAGCAGGCCGCCGACGGGTTCACCGCCGACGTCATGAAGCAGACGCTCGACATGTCGACCCTCGCCGGGGCGGCGCCGGGTCGCCGAGTGAACATCGAGCGGGCCACCGCGACCGGCGGGCGCCTCGGCGGCCACATCGTGCAGGGACACATCGACGGCACCGGCGAGGTGCTCGAGGTGCGGCCCGGTGCGCAGTGGCTCGTGCTGCGGATCGGTCTGCCCGCTCAACTCGCGCCCCTCGTCGTCGACAAGGGCTCCATCGCCGTCGACGGGGTCTCCCTCACCGTCAGCTCCGCGAGCGCCGCCGACGCCGACGCACCGTGGTTCGAGGTCTCCCTCATCCCCGAGACCCTCACGGCCACCACCCTCGGCGAGCGCGCGGCCGGTGACCGCGTGAACCTCGAGACCGACATCCTCGCGCGCCACGTGCAGCGACTCCTCGCCTTCGCGCCGACCGCCGGCGCAGATCCGGAAGGAGGCTCCCGATGAGCCTTTCCCCCATCTCCGACGCCCTCGACGCCCTGCGCGCGGGACGCCCCGTCATCGTCGCCGACGACGAGAACCGCGAGAACGAAGGCGACGTCATCCTGTCCGCGCAGCTGGCGACGCCGGAATGGATCGCGTGGACCGTCCGATGGTCCAGCGGCTTCATCTGCGCGCCGATGCCCGCCGATCGCGCCGACGCCCTCGACCTGCCGCCGATGGTGGAGACCAACCAGGACGCCCGCGGCACCGCGTACACCGTGAGCGTCGACGCGGCCGACGGCATCACCACGGGCATCAGCGCCGCCGATCGCGCGCACACCCTCAACGTGCTGGCGAACCCCGCGTCGACGCCGTCGAGCGTGATCCGCCCCGGACACATCCTGCCGCTGCGCGCCGTCGACGGCGGCGTGCGGGAGCGCGGCGGACACACCGAGGCCGCCGTCGAGCTCATGCGACTCGCGGGGCTGGAACCGGTGGGAGCGATCGCCGAGATCGTCGCGGAGGACGGGTCGATGATGCGCCTTCCCGGTCTGATCGAGCTCGGTCGACGCGACGGCGTGCCGGTGATCACGATCGAGCAGCTCATCGCGCACCTCGGGGAGGTCGACCCCGACGGCACCCGGTCCGGCCACGCGCATCGCCGCCGCGTGAGCCTGCGCGCGGAGTCGCGCGTTCCCACCTCCCACGGCGAGTTCCGCTTCCTCGCCTACAAGGACCGCGTGACCGGCACCGACCACATCGCCGTCGTCTCCGGCGACCTCTCCTCCGACGCCCCGCTCGTGCGGGTGCACTCGGAGTGCCTCACCGGTGAGGCGTTCGGATCGCTGAAGTGCGAGTGCGGATCGCAGCTGGATGCCGCCCTCGACGCGATCGAGCAGGACGGCGGCGTCGTGGTCTACATGCGCGGTCACGAAGGACGCGGCATCGGCCTCATCAACAAGCTCCGCGCCTACGGGCTGCAGGAGCGCGGCTACGACACCGTCGACGCCAACCTCGAGCTCGGGCTGCCGGCCGATGCGCGCGACTACGCCGCGGCCGCGGGCATCCTCGCCGACCTCGGCGTCGAGCGCGTGCGCCTGCTCACCAACAACACCGACAAGGTCAGCCAGCTGCGCGAACTCGGACTCGACATCGTCGAGCAGGTGCCGCTGCTGGTCGGCGTCGGACCCAACAACCACCAGTACCTCGCCACCAAGCGCGACCGCATGGGACACATCATCGCCGAGGAGGACCTCGCCGACGCGGTCGCGCAGATGAAGGAAGGAGCCGGCGCATGAGCGGCACCGGAGCACCCCAGACCCCCGCCCCCGTCGACGCGACGGGGCTCTCCGTCGTCGTGATCGCCGGCACGTGGCACGACACCATCACCGACGGGCTCGTCGCCGGCGCTCGACGCGTGCTGGATGCCAGCGGCGCCGACCACCGCCTCGTGCGCGTGCCCGGCTCGTTCGAGCTCGCCCTGGCGGCGCAGGCCGCCTTCGCGGGCGGGGCCGACGCGGTCGTGGCACTGGGCGTGATCATCCGCGGCGGCACGCCGCACTTCGACTTCGTCGCCGCCGCCGCCACCGACGGACTCACCCGCGTGTCGCTCGACGCCGGCAGACCCGTCGGGTTCGGCGTGCTCACCCTCGACGACGAACAGCAGGGACTCGACCGGGCGGGCCTGGAGGGCTCGAAAGAGGACAAGGGTGCGGAAGCGGCGGACGCCGCGGTGCGCACCGCTCTGGTCACCCGCGCGCTGCGCGGCTGACGGGGCGACGGTGAGGTTGTCCTTGCTGGCGGCCTCGCATCCGGCGCCGTAGGTTGTGTCGCATGGAGTTCCTTCGCCACCTCGTCGTGCTCGTCCATCTCGTCGGGTTCGCCCTGCTCTTCGGCGCATGGGCGGTCGAGGCCATCGGTGGCCGTCGGAACGTGACACGGCTGATGAACTGGGGCCTCGCCGTCGCCGCCGTCGCGGGCCTCGCCCTCGCCGCTCCGTGGGGAGTGTCGCACGAGCTGAACTACATCAAGATCGGCGTGAAGCTCGTCATCCTCCTCGTCATCGGAGCGCTGCTCGGGATCGGCTCCGCACGGCAGCGCAAGCGCGGCTCGGTGCCGGCCGGCGTCTTCTGGTCGATCGGCGCGCTGACGCTCGCGAACGCGGCCATCGCAGTGCTCTGGACGTGATCCGGATCGGCGGGCGCCGAGAGTAAGCTTGTCGCTCGCCATGACTTCCCCCCGAACCGCTCCGGCGAATCCCCGCTCTCGCGTCATCACCGCGAGCCTCGTCGGCACGACGATCGAGTTCTACGACTTCTACGTCTACGCCACCGCTGCCGTGCTGGTCTTCCCGGCGCTCTTCTTCCCCACCGGGAACGACACGACCGCTCTGCTGCTGTCGTTCAGCGTCTTCGGCGCGGCGATGATCGCCCGCCCGCTGGGGGCCATCGTCTTCGGCCATTTCGGCGACCGGTTCGGCCGCAAGATCACGCTGGTGTGGTCCCTGCTCACCATGGGCGTCGCCACGATCCTCATCGGGTGCCTCCCCACCTTCCAGGACATCGGCGCCGCTGCCGCGGTGCTCCTGCTCGTCCTGCGCCTCGCCCAGGGCTTCGCGCTGGGCGGCGAGTGGTCCGGCGCGGCGCTCGTGGCGACGGAGAACGCGCCGAAGGGCAAGCGCGCCTGGTACGGCACCTTCCCGCAGCTCGGCGCTCCGCTCGGGTTCATCATCGCCAACAGCGTTTTCCTCGCGATCAGCTGGGCCCTCCCGCACCCCGACGGCCCCACGCAGCAGTCCGAGGCGTTCCTCGCGTGGGGATGGCGCGTGCCGTTCCTGTTCTCGGCCGTCATGGTGATCATCGGACTGTGGGTGCGCCTGCGCCTGGTGGAGTCGGAGACGTTCGTGAAGGCCGGAGCGCACGGCGCGCTGCGCAAGTTCCCCCTGGTCACGGTGGTCCGCCGCAACGGCTGGCAGATCGTGCTCGGCACGTTCATCATGCTGGCCACCTACGTGCTGTTCTACCTGATGACGAACTTCACGCTCTCCTACGGCACCAAGGCGGCCGACCTCGATACCGCCACGGCGGCGGCCCGCACGGCCGCGGAGGCATCCGGCCAGAGCTTCGACGCGGCCGCGTTCGCCGACCAGTTCTACCCCGGGCTCGGCTTCGGCTACACCGACTTCGTGCTGATGCAGATCATCGGCGTGGTCTTCTTCGGCATCTTCACCCTGCTGGCCGGTCCCGTCGCCGACGCGATCGGCCGACGGCGCCTGCTGCTGTGGATCACGGGGCTGATCATCGTGTTCGGACTGACCTTCAACGTGTTCCTGCTGCCGCAGGCCGACCCGAAGTTCACCGGGGCGATGGTGCAGGCGTTCCTCGTGTTCGGGTTCATGCTCATGGGTGCCACGTTCGGGCCGATGGGCGCCGTCCTCCCCGAGCTGTTCCCGACGAACGTGCGCTACTCGGGATCGGCGATCGCCTACAACCTCTCCTCGATCCTCGGCGCCGCTCTCGCCCCGATCGTGGCGGTGGCCCTGTGGGCCGCGACCGGCGGCGCCCCGTGGCTGGTGGGCGTCTACCTGTCCGCGATGGCGGTGCTCACCTTCGTCGCCCTCATCCTCGCCCCGGAGACCAAAGACGTCGACTACGACGACAACATCGGCGTGGCCGCCAGCGGCTCGCTCTGACCGTCTGCGGGCGGCGGTTCGTTCAGTCCAGGAACAGGGCGCGCAGCCGCCGCGTGGTGAACACCAGCCCGAGGGCGATCATGACCACGAAGTAGAGCACGTGCCACAGCATCCCCGCGGAGAGGATGCCGGTCGTGAGGCCGCGGATGAGGTCGACGGCGTGCCACAGCGGGAACGCCATGATGATCTGCTGCACCCACTCCGGGTAGACCGAGATCGGGTAGAGGGTCGCCGAGAACAGGAACATCGGCAGCAGCACGAAGTTGATCCAGTCCATGTGCTGGAAGGTCTTCATGAAGCTCGTCACCGCCATCCCCACCGCCGCGAAGCCGAACGCGATCAGGAGCACCGCCGGAAGCGCCAGGATCGCGGTCCACGCGAGGTTGAGGCCGGCGATCTGCATGACGATCATGAACCCCGACGCATAGACGAGGCCGCGCAGCAGTGCGTACAGGATCTCGCCGAGCGCGACATCGAGCGGACCGAGCGAGGTCGCCAGCATGCCCTCGTAGAGCTTGCCGTAGTTGAGCTTGAAGAAGACGTTCCACGTCGAGTCGTAGATCGCGCCGTTCATCGCCGAGACCGCCAGGAGCGCGGGGGCGATGAACGCGGCGTAGCTCACCTCGACGCCCGGCGCCGCCTCGACCTCGCCGATGATGACGCCGAGTCCGATCCCCATCGACAGCAGGTAGAACACCGGCTCGAAGAAGCCCGAGGCGACCACGACCCAGCTGGAGGATCGCGCCGCGATCAGGCCGCGCTGCACGACGGCCTGCGGATTGCCGGACCAGAGGGCCCGCACCCCGCCGGCGCGGGCTCGGCCGACCGGGTGCTGCGTCGTGACGGCGCTCATGCCGCGAGCCTCCTGGCGAACAGGCGCCGCGCGACGACGAGTCCGCCGGCGGTGAGCGCGAGGAGATAGATCAGGTGCACCGCGATCATCCCGGGCGCCACCTCGGCTCCGTACGTGACGACTCGGCCGAGCTCGGTGGCGTGCCACAGCGGCGAGATCCATCCGATCCACTGCAGGCCGATCGGGAGGTTCGTCAGAGGGTAGAACGTTCCCGAGAAGAGGAACATGGGCATGAACACGAAGCGCTGCACCAGCGCGAACTGACCCTTGTCGTCCACGATCGACGCCGCATACGCCATCAGCGGCACGCCGAAGGAGAGCCCCGCGAGGATGCCGATGGGCATCGACAGCCACGCCGTGGCCGGCACCAGGGCGCCAGGCTGGAGAACGGCGAAGAACAGGGCGATGAAGGCGAAGTAGAGCACGACGGTCATCGTCATGCGCGCGGCGGCACCGGCCACCACGCCGCCGGCGATCTGCCCCGGCTACAGCGGCGAATCCGAGAATCCGAAGAAGTACCGCCGCCACTTGAAGCCCGCCATCACGGGGTAGGTGAATTCCTCGCTGGCGACGGCGATCGCCGAGGTCATCAGCAGCGCCGGGGCCACGAAGACGAGGTACGGCACCTGCTGAGAGCCGTCGTCGATGGGCGCCTGGATGAGCGCGGCCAGCCCGACGGCGAGGCCGAGCAGGTAGAGCATCGGCTGCCCCAGGGCCCCGACCACGATCGTCCATCCGTAGGCGCGCATGGCGCGCACCATGTGCTCGGTGACGTACAGCGCGCCGCGGGCGCGCGGTCGGCGCCCCCACGCGAGGGCCTCCTCGCGGAGCTCGTCGAGCGTGGGCGCGTGCGTCTGCTCGGTCGTCATTCGATCAGCGACCGTCCGGTCAGTCGCAGGAAGACGTCTTCGAGGCTGGAGCGCCGCACGAGCGACGTGCGCGGGTGCAGATCGCGCGCGGTGACCTCCTCCAGCGCCCGCTCGCCGTCGTGCGCGTACACGAGGACCCGGTCCGGCAGCACCTCGATGCGGTCGCCGACGCCCGCCAGCTGCGCCGCGACCTGCTCGTTGCGATCCGACCCGAAGCGCACCTCGAGCACCTCGCGGCTGGAGTGTTCGCGGATGAGCGACGCGGGCGACCCTTCGGCCATGATGCGGCCCTTGTCGACGACGATCAGTCGATCGCAGAGCTGTTCGGCCTCATCCATGTAGTGCGTGGTGAGCACCAGGGTCGTCCCCCGCTCCTTCAACCGGAACAGCCGGTCCCACAGCACGTGGCGCGCCTGCGGATCCAGCCCCGTTGTCGGCTCGTCGAGCAGCAGGATGCGCGGGTCGTTGATCAGGCCACGGGCGATCGTGAGACGCCGCTTCATGCCGCCGGAGAGCTGATCGACCTTGTTCCTGGCCTTCTCCTCCAGCTGCGCGAACGCGAGGAGCTCGTCGGCGCGGCGATGGCACTCGCGGCCCGGCAGCCCGAAGTACCGGCCGTAGATGTACAGGTTCTCGCGCGCGTTCAACTCCCCGTCGAGGTTGTCCTGCTGCGGGACCACGCCCAGTCGCGACCGGATCTCGGGGCCGTTGCGGTCGGGATCGAGTCCGAGGATCGACAGGTCGCCGCCGGAGCGGGCGGAGACCGCGCCGATCATCTTCATGGTCGTCGACTTGCCCGCCCCGTTCGGACCCAGCAGCCCGAACGACTCCCCGGCTGCCACCTCGAACGAGAGGTCGTCGACGGCGACGAACGCGGGTTTGCCCGCCACCCGGTAGGTCTTCCGGAGGTTCTTCGCGGAGATCACGGGTTCGGGCACCGTCTGAGAGTAGTCCCCGGCGGCGACATCCGTTCCCCTATCCTGGCAGCGCGCCCAGATCGGCTCGGCGCGGCACGAAGATCTCGGGGGATCCCATGGCAGAGCAACCCGCCCGCCCGGTTCCGGAGTTCGGGCGCGAGCACGATCACGCCGTGGCCGCACGGGCCTCCCCGACCAAGCGCCTTCTCGCGCTGTCACTGCCGGCGCTTCTCATCGGGGTCGGCAGCGCTCTCGGCCTGATCGTCCTCGACCTCGCCGCACTGGCGCTGGAGGACCTGCTGTGGGAGGTGCTCCCTGCCACGACCGGCATCGACCCCGACGGGGCGGGCTGGATCATCGGCATCCTCACCGGCGCCGGGCTCGCCACCGGCCTCATCGTGCGCTTCGCGCCCGGACACGCCGGGCCCGACCCCGCGACGGAGTCGTTCTTCCCGCCGCCCATGCCGCTGTCGACCCTCCCCGGCCTCGCCGCAGCCGCGATCCTCACCCTCGCCACGGGCGTGAGCCTCGGACCGGAGGCGCCGATCATCACGATCAACGTCGCCCTCGCGGTATGGATCTGCCGCCGCCTGGTGCCGAAGATCCCCACGCGGCTCGTCGTGCTGATGGTCGTCACCGGCACCTTCGGCGCCCTGTTCGGCTCGCCGGTCGGGGCCGCGCTGCTGGTCACGTCGGTCGCCGCGACGATCGCGTCGAAGGAACTGCTGTGGGATCGGCTGTTCGCGCCGCTCGTCTCGGCCGCCGCCGGGTCGATCGTGATGCTGCTGTCCCACCACGGCAGCCTCGCCCTCCCGCTGCCGGCGGTCGAGCTGGACATCCTCCCCGATCTCGGCATCGCGATCGTCGTCGCCGCCGTCGCGATCGTCGTCGGCCTCGGGCTGCTCTACGCCTTCCCGCTCGCGCACCGTCTCTTCCACCGGTGGCGCGACCCGATCCTGCCGCTCACCGTCGCGGGGCTGCTGCTGGGCATCCTCGGTGCGATCGGCGGTCCCATCACGCTCTTCAAGGGCCTCGACCAGATGGCCCAGCTGGCCGAGCAGGCCGACGACTTCACGCCGGGGCAGCTCGCGCTCATCGTGCTCGTGAAGCTCGCCGCTCTCCTCATCGCCGGCGCCGCCGGCTTCCGCGGTGGCCGCGTGTTCCCGGCCGTCTTCATCGGCGCGGCCGTCGGCGTGCTCGCCTATGCCCTCTTCCCCGGCATCCCGCTCACCCTGGCGATCTCGGCCGGTGTGCTGGGCATCTGCCTCGTCGTCATCCGCGACGGCTGGCTCTCGCTGTTCATCGCCGCCGTCGTCTCCGGCGACGCCGCGATGGTGCCCATCCTGTGCATGGTGGTGCTTCCCGGATGGCTCGCCGTCGCCCGTCTGCCCGAGATGCGGATCACACCCCCCGAGGGCCACGGCGCAAACGACGCCGCGACCCCCGCCAGACCGGCCTGAGACCGGCGGCGGCGCGCGCTCGTTCGCCCACGGCGTCACCGGGGCGTCACCGTCGCGGTGCGAAGCGAAGTACGGTCGAAGACAACCGTCATCCCCTGTTCCGAGGTACCCGCATGTCCACTGACACCCGCCCCTCCCGCGCCCGATTCGGCCGGGGTGCCCCGGACGACGGGCCGCGCGCGAGCATGCGGCAGCTGCTGCCCTTCCTCCTGGAGCACCGCACCGTGCTCGTCGTCGTCGCGATCCTCAGCGTCTTCGGCGCCGTCACCACGCTCGCGCAGCCGGTGCTGGTCGGGCAGGTCATCGAGGCGGTGCAGGCCGAGCAGGCGCTCGGGATGCTCGTGTGGGCGATCGTCGCGCTCGTGATCGTGTCGTCGGTCATCTCCGGCTATCAGCACTACCTCCTGCAGCGCACCGGCACCGCGGTGGTCTACTCGAGCCGGCGGCGGCTCATCGCGCGCATCCTCCACCTGCCGATCAGCGAGTTCGACGCGCGCCGCACCGGCGACCTCGTCTCGCGCGTGGGCACCGACACCACCCTCCTGTACGCCGTGCTCACGCAGGGCCTCGCGGACGCGGTCGGCAACGCCCTGATCTTCGTCGGCGCCATCATCGCCATGGCGCTCATCGACCCGCTGCTGCTCGGCGCCATCGTGATCGTTCTCGGCGTGTCGATCCTGGGGGTCGTGACCCTCAGCGGTCGCATCCGCAAGGCGACGGCGGAGCAGCAGGTGAAGGTGGGCGAACTCGCCTCCGGCGTCGAGCGCGCCATCGGCTCCATCCGCACGGTGCGGGCATCGGGCGCCGGCGAGCGCGAGCAGTCGGCCCTCACCGCCACGGCCGGCGAGGCCTACGGCGTGGGGGTGCGGATCGCGAAGGTCTCGGCCCTCGTGGTGCCCATCGCCGGCATCGCCCTGCAGGTGTCGCTGCTGGCCGTGCTCGGACTCGGCGGATACCGCGTCGCGGACGGTGCCATCGGGGTGGCCGACCTCGTCACCTTCGTGATGTTCCTCTTCCTTCTCGTCGGGCCGCTCGGGTCGTTCTTCGGCGCCATCACCTCCGTCAACCAGGCGCTCGGCGCCCTGGGCCGCATCCAGGAGGTGCTCGATCTCCCCACGGAGACCCAGGATGACGCGCGGATCGCCGCGACCGTCGCTCCCGAGCCCGACGGCACGGCCGGAGACGCCGCGGCCGTGGAGTTCCGGAACGTGCGGTTCGGGTATCCCGAGCACGTCGTCGCCGCTCGCCGTCGGGCGGAGACCGAGGCACGCGCGGTGCTCGAGAGCGCCCACGTCGACACGTCGGCCGTCACCCTGCCCGACGAGGCGGACGACGCGCAGCCCGCCGAGACCGTGGACGAGACGAAGGATGTGCTCCGCGGCGTCTCGTTCCGCGTCCCGCGCGGCGCCCGCGTGGCCCTGGTGGGCCCGTCGGGTGCGGGAAAGAGCACGACCCTGTCGCTCATCGAGCGGTTCTACGATCCGACCGGCGGCGCCATCCTGCTCGACGGACAGGACGTGCGCACCCTCGACCGCGACGACCTGCGCAGCCGCCTCGGCTACGTCGAACAGGACGCGCCGACCCTCGCCGGCACGATCGCCGAGAACCTGCGCCTGGCCTCCCCCGACGCCACCGACGCCGAGTGCGAGAGTGTGCTGCGCGCGGTGAATCTCGGCGACGTGCTCGACCGGAGCCCCGACGGGCTCGACGCCGCCGTGGGCGAGAGCGGGGTCATGCTCTCCGGCGGTGAGCGCCAGCGCCTCGCGATCGCCCGCGCCCTGCTGGCCGCACCCCCCATCCTGCTCCTGGACGAGTCGACCTCGTCGTTGGACGGCCTGAACGAGCAGCGCATGCGCGAGGCGATCGACGCCGTCGCCGCGGGGCGCACGCTCATCGTGATCGCCCACCGCCTGTCGACCGTGGTCGACAGCGATCTCATCGTCGTGATGGAGAACGGCCGCGTCGTCGGATCGGGCACCCACTCCGAGCTCGTGCAGTCCACGCCGCTCTACCGCGACCTCGCCAAGCATCAGCTGCTGGTGTGACCCGGCAGCCGCGCTGCCCGCACATCCCGCAGCCGCCGCGCGCGCACATCCCTTCCCACTCCGCAGTCACCTTCTGCGCATCCTTCCCGCTCGCTCCGCAGTCACCTTCCGCGCATCCCGCTCGCTCCGCAGTCACCATCTGCGCATCTGACAGCGGAGCACCCGCACAATCTGACTGCCGAGCGGTCATGCGGCCACGCGCGGCGGCGCGCACGCGGCAGCGCGCACGCGGCAGCGTGCACTCGGCGCGCGCGTGGAACCGCCTCAGGAGCGGGTCAGGCGGTAACGCAGGGCGTCGAGCTCCGCGCGCAGGGCCGCCGGCACGCGGCCGTCGAAGGTGTCGTAGAACTCCTCCGTGAGATCGGCCTCGCGCAGCCACGAGTCGCGGTCGATCGCGAAGAGCGCGTCGAGGTCGTCCTGCGGCACGTCGATCCCCTCGAGGTCGATGTCGGATGTCTCCGGCAGCCGGCCGATCGGGCTGTCGACCGCGGGCACCTCGCCGTCGATGCGGCGGATGATCCAGTCGATCACGCGGGCGTTGTCGCCGAACCCGGGCCACAGGAAGCGGCCGTCGTCGCCCTTGCGGAACCAGTTGACCTGGAAGATGCGCGGAGCGCGGTCGAACGGCAGCTTCTGCCCGATCCGGAGCCAGTGTCCGAAGTAGTCGGCCATGTTGTAGCCGCAGAACGGCAGCATCGCGAACGGATCGCGGCGGAGCTCTCCGACGGTCCCCTCGGCGGCGGCGGTGCGCTCGGATGAGATGGTCGAGCCCATGAAGACGCCGTGGGTCCAGTCGGTCGCCTCGACGACCAGCGGCACGTTCGTCGCACGGCGCCCGCCGAACAGGATCGCATCCAGCGGCACGCCCTGCGGCGCATCCCAGTCGGGGGCGATCTGCGGGCACTGCGCCGCGCCGACGGTGAAGCGGGAGTTGGGGTGCGCCGCCGGCCGGCCCGACGCCGGCGTCCACGGCTGGCCCTGCCAGTCGGTGAGCTCGGCGGGGGGCGTGTCGGTCAGCCCTTCCCACCACACGTCTCCGTCGGGACGGAGGGCGACGTTCGTGAAGATCGTGTTACCCCACAGGGTCTCGACCGCCGTCACGTTCGTCGACTCGCCGGTGCCGGGAGCGACGCCGAAGAAGCCGGCCTCCGGGTTGATCGCCCACAGCCGCCCGTCTTCGCCCGGACGCAGCCACGCGATGTCGTCACCGAGCGTCTCGACGCGCCACCCCGGGATCGTGGGCTTGAGCATCGCGAGGTTCGTCTTGCCGCACGCCGACGGGAACGCCGCCGCGACGTGGTACGCCCGGCCGGCCGGATCGATGACGCGGATGAGGAGCATGTGCTCGGCCAGCCACCCCTCATCGCGGCCGATCACCGAGGCGATCCGCAGCGCGAAGCACTTTTTGGCGAGGATGGCGTTCCCGCCGTAGCCCGAGCCGTACGACCACACCTCGAGCGTCTCGGGGTAGTGCACGATGTACTTCTCGTCGTTGCACGGCCAGGCCACGTCCGTCTCGCCGGGCGCGAGCGGGGCTCCCACCGAGTGCACGGTCTTGACCCACGGCGCCCCCTGCGCGATCTCGCGCAGCACGTCGGTCCCCACCCGCGTCATGATCTCGATCGAGGCGACGGCGTACTCGCTGTCGGTGACCTGCACCCCGATGTGGGACAGCGGGCCGCCGACGGCACCCATCGAGAAGGGCACGACGTACATCGTGCGTCCTCGCATGGATCCCTCGAACAGCGGCGTCAGAGTCGCGCGCATCTCGTCGGGCGCCGCCCAGTTGTTGGTGGGGCCCGCGTCGATCTCGCGCTCGGAGGCGATGTAGGTGCGCCCCTCCGTGCGGGCGACGTCGCTCGGGTGGGAGCGGGCGAGGTAGGAGCCCGGACGCCACTCGGGGTTGAGCTTGATGAGCTTTCCCTGCTCGACCATCGCTCGCAGGAGGGCGTCGTTCTCGGCGCGCGAGCCGTCGACCCAGTGGATGCGGTCGGGCTGCGTCAGCTCGGCGATCTCATCCACCCACGCGACGAGCTCGGCCATGCCGTCGCCGTCGAGGCGGGGTCGGATGCCGAAGCGTCGCTGCTGCGGGGCATCGTCGGTGACGCGGGGGGAGATGTCTGCGATGGCCATGTCGCTCCTCGGTGCGATGGGTGGCGTGCGGTGTACGACGGGGAGAACGTCGATCTGTACCCACTATCGGAGGAATCAGCGGCGTCTTACCAAGAATCAGGATCGTATTTTCTGCATTTCTTTCGCTATGCTCAAGGAATGCACGCGACGCCGCTGGAACTGTCGACCCTGGGCCACCGCATCCGACACCAGCGGGTGAGCCACGGGATGACCCTGGACGAACTGGGCGAGAAGGTCGGTGTGGCCGGAAGCCACCTGAGCCTCATCGAGAACGGCAAGCGGGAGCCGAAGCTGTCGCTGCTGCAGGCGATCGCGGCGGCGACCGGGGTGGATGTCGGTGAGCTCCTCTCCCCGGAACCACCGAACCGGCGCGCGGCGCTCGAGATCGAACTCGAACGTGCGCAGAGCGGGTCGGTCTTCCGCAGTCTCGGCATCGAACCCGTGCGCGTGACCAAGGGCATGAGCGACGAGACGATCGAGTCGGTCCTGGGCCTGCACCGCGAGCTGCAGCGCCGCGAGCGGGAGGCGATCGCGACCCCCGAAGAGGCCCGGCGCGCGAACACCGAGCAGCGCCTGCGCATGCGGGCGCTGGACAACTACCTGCCCGACATCGAGCGGCTCGCCGAGAAGCAGCTGAAGGCGGCGGGCCACTCCACCGGCGCCCTCACGCATCGCACGGTGAGCATCATGGCCGAGCAGATCGGCTTCGAGCTGATCTACGTCAACGACCTCCCCTCCTCCACGCGTTCGATCACCGATCTCGAGAACGGTCGCATCTATCTGCCGCCGGCGTCGATCCCCGGCGGCCACGGTCTGCGGTCGATGGCCCTGCAGGCCATGGCGCACCGGCTCCTGGAGCACGAGAGACCCGCCGATTACGCGGACTTCCTGCGGCAGCGGCTCGAGATCAACTACTACGCGGCGTGCTGTCTCATGCCCGAGTCCACCGCCGTGGGATTCCTGCAACAGGCCAAGAAGGACCGCAATCTCGCCGTCGAGGATTTCCGCGATGCGTTCGGCGTCACGCACGAGGCGGCAGGCATGCGCATGACGAACCTCATGACGCACCACCTCGGCATGCGCCTGCACTTCCTGCGCGTCGACGGCGACGGCGCCATCTCACGCGTGTACGAGAACGACGACCTTCCGCTTCCGGCCGATGTCACCGGTGCGGTGGACGGACAGGTCGCGTGCGCGAAGTTCTCCGCACGGGCGGCGTTCTCGGAGCAGAACCGCACCACCGAGCACTACCAGTACACCGATACGCCCAACGGCACCTACTGGTGCTCGACGCAGACGGGGACTACCGCGGAGGGCGAATTCTCCATCACCGTCGGTGTGCCCTTCGACGACGCCCGCTGGTTCCGCGGCCGCGAGACGACCACGCGCGCCGCCTCGACGTGCCCCGACGAATCGTGCTGCCGTCGTCCGGCGGTCGAGGCGACGGCGCGCTGGCGGGGGAAGGCGTGGCCGAGCGCACGCGTGCACATGCAGATGTTCTCGCCGCTCCCCCGCGGCGCCTTCCCCGGGGTGGACGAGAACGAGGTGTACGCCTTCCTCGACCGCCACGTCTGACCCGCATCCGAGCCCGCCGAGCCACCCCCTTCGCGCCGAGCCGCCCCCTTCGTTGCGTCGACACAGGGGTCGCTCGCAGAAAAAGGGGTGGCTCGGGGCGGGGTGGATGCGCGCGTCAGCCGGGGAGGGGGCGGGCGGACCAGCCGGTCGCGGACGGGGTGTACTCGATGCGACGGCTCGGGGCCCCGGGATGCGACACCCAGAACAGCCAGCGTTCGGGCCGCACGGCGAAACCGACCCACCCGGCGGGGGGCTCCGGGTCGGGATGCGCGGCGGCGAAGCGCGCCCATCCCTCCTCCCGCGCGGCCAGCGGCTGGGCGGCGACCTCCGGCGTGTTCACCCAGGCCAACTGACGCAGGTACGGCGACCGGCGTGCGTACGCTCGGGCGGCGCTGGCGTCGGAGACTCGCGTGGCGAGCCCTTCCACGACCAGCTGCCGGGTGAAGCCCGGCCAGAGGATCGTCAGCGCCACCCGGGGGTTCACCGCGAGGTCGGCGACCTTGCGGCTGCTCGCGTCGGTGTGGAACGAGAAGGATGCGCCGTCGAAGTCGCTCAGCATCACGGTCCTCGCGTGCGGGACGCCCTCCGGCGACACGGTCGACAGCGTCATCAGGATGCGGTCCTCATCCGGCCCCGGCAGCCAGCTCGCCGCGAGCGCCGCCGGGTCCGCGGGAGGATCGGCGGCGTGCACGGGATCGCTGGCGTGGTCGATGACCGGCACCTCGACCGCGATCGAGATCGACGCCGGATGCGCGGCGCCGCTCATGCGAACTCGAATCCATCGATCTCGGCGAGCGCTTCGGCGACGAAGTCGACCCCGCGCTCGAAGAGCACCTTGCCGAAGGCCGCGTTGGCGCCGGTCGCATCCCCGATGACGCCGGTGGGACCGAAGTCGTCACTGGTCCAGCCGAACATCACCGGCTTGCGGTTGAAGCCGATGTGCGTGTGTCCGGCGATCTTCTCGGGCACGTTCCGCGGCGGCATCTCGGGCGCGACGAGGTGCGGTGCGAGATGCATGACGAGCGAGGTCTCCCCGAAGCCGGCGTGGATGCCCTGCCCCTTCTCGTCCGGGCCGTCGACGCCGTCTCCCGACGCCCCCGCGCCGGACGGCATGGAGAAGGATCGCAGGCCGTACCGGCGGCGCAGCTCCCGGTTGAGCCATCCGAGCAGCATGACGTTGCCCCCGTGGCCGTTGACGAAGGCGACCGTGCGCACCGGGGTCTGCGCGATCGCCGCGCCGATCTGCACGAGCTCGTCGAGCAGCGTCGTGCCCTCGATCCACAGCGTGCCGGGGGCCCAGTGGTGCTCGTCGGATTTCGCGTAGGCGACCGTCGGCAGCAGCCACGCGTCGATCCCGGCGGCGACCGCGCGATCGACGGCCGCCGTCGCGACGGCCTCGGCGATGAGCGCGTCGGTGCGCAGCGGAAGGTGCGGGCCGTGGTGCTCGATCGCCCCGATCGGCACGACGGCGATCGACCGGTCGCTCGTGGCGGCGGTGATCGCGGGGCCGGAGAGATCAGCCCACGCCCGGCTGGGCGGAATGAACGGGGTGGTCATCGGATGGCTCCCTTCGTGGGGCCGGCGTAGTCGGGGTTGAGCTTTCCAGGGTTCAGCAGCCCGGCGGGGTCGGTCACGCGCGCGAGGGCGACCGTCTCGGCGAGGCGGAAGTCGACGTTCCACTGGTGCGGGTTGTGGGTCGACACGCCCAGGTCGTGGAGGGCCTCGATGCCGGCGTAGACCGCCTCGGGACTCTCGTAGACGCCGGCGAGCATCCCGATCGGCACGGTGTGACCGGCCTCGATGTGCAGCTGGCCGCCGGGATACACCGCGTGCACCGCGTCGATGCGCTCGACGAGGGCGTCACCCGAGACCTCGACGTGGAAGTAGACGCCCGGTTCGGACTTCTGCAGCCACTCGATCGGATGGTTGTAGCTGAGCACCGAGATCGCCGACGAGACGTTCGCCCCCTCCCGCACGTCTTCGATGCGGCCACCGGCCGCTTCGATCAGCGCCGTCGCCTCGGGCACGGTCGCGATGTCGGCGATCATCCGCAGGGAGCTGCGCCCCTCGGGGAAGGCGTCGTCGGGCGGCAGCTGCGCCGTCACGTGCGGGGTGTCCGCCGACACGAGCCGGGGCAGGGGTGTGAGCCGTCCGAGCGAACGCAGCACCGACAGGGCGCCGGAGAAGTCGGGGAAGGATGCATACAGCCCGCGCCAGTCCTGCAGCGGCTCCAGCCGCACGGTGGCCCGGGCGATGATGCCTGCGGTGCCGTAGTTGTGAACGAATCCCTGCGCCGCTTCGCCCTCGAGGTGCACAAGTTCGCCGGCGGAGGCGGGCGTGACGACGTCGAGGGCGACGACGAAGCCGCGATCGTTGGACCCGTGCGCGATGGTCCCGGTGCCGCCGGATCCGCCGCTGAGGAAGCCGCCGAGGCTGGAGTGCACCGTCGACGGATACATCCACAGCTGTCGCCCCGCGGCGCGCGCCGCCTGCTCGAGCGCGGTCATCGGGGCTCCGGCGTCGGCGGTGATCGTCTCGTCGGTCACCTCGATGACCGACCGGGCGCGCGACATGTCGAGCACGAGCCCGCCGGGCATCGGGATCGCCTGACCGTAGTTGCCGGTGCCCTTGCCGCGCGGCGTGATCGGGGCCCCGTGGCGTGAGGCGATGCCGACGACCGCGGCGATCTCGGCGGCGGTGGTCGGGAACGCCACGAGGTCGGCGACCCCGAGCGGGAGCTGCTCGGCGATGATTGGCGACATGCGCGCGCCGTCGACCGACGCCTTCTCGCGCTGACGCATGTCTGAGCTGACGCCGCGTGGGCCGAGCAGATCCGCGATCTCGCGCTCGAGGCCGGCGTAGTCGGGGGTGGTCATGGATGTCCTCCTTCATCGCATCTCCCGAAGGCGGTGCGCGGCGAGCCGGGTGATGAGTCACTCGTCGCGCGGGGTGCGGGATGCCGGGGGTCGGCACGACCGCCCGGTAGCCTGCTGGCATGGCGGAAACGATGGGGCGCCGGGCGCCGGACGGTCCGGCGGACCCCGACGAGGCCGCACGCGCGCTCGGAGCGCGCATCCGGGCGCTCCGCACGGCGCGTGGGGCGACCCTCACCGAGGTGGCCGCCGAGGCGCAGCTGTCGCACTCGTTCCTCAGTCAGGTCGAGCGCGGGCTGGAGCGCTTGAGCATGACCTCGCTCTTCCGCGTCGCGCAGGCGCTCGGTACGACGCAGCAGGCGCTGCTGACCGAGCAGCCGCGGGAGCGCTCGGAAGGCGGGTTCCACCTGTTCCGCCGTCAGGATGACTCGGCGGTGGACACCGAGAGTGGCCCCGTGCACGTGATGGCGCCCCCGACCGGGCACTTCGTGCCGATGATCATGATCGGGCCGTTCGGCGACGAGGGCCCCTGGTGGGAGCACGGCGAGGACGAGTTCGTCTACGTGCTCGACGGCGTGCTGGTCGTCGTGCTGGACGAGGGCGAGCACGAGCTGCGCGCTGGCGACGCGACGTACTACGAGGGATGGGTGCGCCACAAGTGGCGCACCCCGGAGGGCGAGACGAGCCGGGTGGTCGTCGTCAAGGAGCAGCGCCGCAGCTGAGCCGGCGCGACCGGTCACGCTCCCCCTCCCAGCTCGCGGGCAATCGTGGCGAGCACTCGTGCGTAGGCGATCTCATCGCCGCGCCGCGCGCCGCCGGCGACGACGACACCGGCGACCCCCGGAACCTCGAGGAGGGCCGAGCCGTACTCGATCGCGAGCCGGATCCCCTCCGAGCGCATGTCGCGCGCGGTGCGCAGCCGCTCGGCGTATCCGGGCGGAAGGAGCGCGGCGTGGAAGGAGGCCAGGAGCGCGGCTCCGTCGTCGTCGACGATCACCGGCACGCCGGGGAGGACGGGAGCGGTCGCGCCCGCACCGCGGCACCGCTCGATGAAGGCGGCGACCTCGTCGACGCCCCCGCAGTACTGCGTCAGGCACAGGCGACCGCCGGCACGCTGTTTCTCGGCGACGCGCGGGCCGCGCAGCCGGTGCGGCGGCGCCGCCGGCGATTCGGCGAAGGACGGGAGAAGGCCGTGGGCCCGGGCACGGGGAAGAAGCGTGGTCGCCTCCAGGTCGAACACCGGCGCCGCGTCGGGCCGGTCGCCTGTCTCGGTGTGGTCTCCGGTGACGCAGTGCACGCCGGCGACACCCGCGTGGCGCAGAGCGGCGAGTTCCCCCTCGAGCGCGACGCGGTTGCGATCGCGAGCGTTGACACCGATCCAGGCGCGCATGCCGGCGGCCGTCATGAGGTGACCGCGGTAGGACGGCGGGAACTGCGTGCGCGAGGTGGCGGCGTCTCCCGACAGCGCGGCATCGGTGTGGGGAGCGAGCACCTCCGCCACGCGGGAGACATCGTCGGCGACCATCGGACGCGCGGGGAATCCCGTCATCACGAGAGCGCGCCGGGCGAGGATGTCGGCGACCTCCGTGGCCGCCGCGGTCGGAGCGGGAACGGGGATCGTCGACGCATCCGTCCATCGCACCGGCAGGTCTCGCTGCAGGAAGACGCAGGGGTCGGGATGCGCTTCGCACGATCCGTCGGGGTTGACACCCCCGCACGGGCCGTAGGTCATGTTCTTCGGACACGCGTCGAGCGGAGCGGCGCGGTGCATCGTCGCAGGAGGGATGGTCACCGGCCGCTCCGCAGGATGTCTAGACTGCGGCGATGGAGATCTCCACCCGCACCGCAGCCCTCACCGAGTGGACCGAGCGACTCGCGGAGCCCGCCCCCGCCCCGGGCGGCGGCGCCGCGGCGGCGGTCGTCGCCGCCATCGGCGCCGCCGTCGCCGCCATGGCCGACGGCTACGGCGACGATCATCCCGACGCCCGACGTTTCATCGCCGCGCGCGAGCGGGCGTGGGACGTCGCCGACGACGACGCCGGGGCATCCGCCGATCTCGCCGTCGTCTTCCATGCCGCGCCCGAAGAGCGGGACGCCGACCGCACCCGTCGCATCCTGGAGCACGCCGCAGCGTCGTCCGCCGCGGTGGCCGGAGTCGTCGTCGAGCTCGCCTCTGCCCTCGAGCCGCTGGCGGAGCGGTGCCCGGAGCCGGTGCGCGCCGACGTGGCCGTCGCGGCCCGTCTGCTCGCCGCGGGCGCCCGGGCCGGAGCGGTCAACGTGCGGGTCAACAGGACCGCGTGCGCAGACGCGGGCAGCAGCGCCGAGGTCGTCGAGGGTCTGCGCGCGAAGGAGCAGGACGCGATCGCCGCCGCCGACGCCCTCGATCGGCTGGCCGCCGTCGTGACCGAAACGCTCTGACACCGCGGATCAGTCCATCGAGATGGACGTGTCGATGAACTCGTTCGTGTAGAGGTCTTCGATCGAGATCTCCTCAGCATCGGCCGCGCTGATGCTGCCGGATTCGACGAGGAACGGCACGAAGTCGTCGAGGATCGACTGCATGCGCTCGGGGTCGAACTGCCCGAACACACCCGAGGCCTCGTCATTCTGCACGATCTCGAGCGCGAGCTGCTGCTCGACGGAGAAGTCGGCGACGCCCTCGGAGTAGGTCCAGCCGGTCTGGTAGGTGACGACGAGTTCGACGATCAGCGCGTTGGTGCCGGCCGGGTCGGCGAGGTAGTCGAGCTGCGACTGCTGCATGATCGGGACGAGCTTGGCGAGGCAGTCGCCGTACTCCTCGATCGCGTCGGCACGCACGGCGAGCGGTTCCGGATAGATGGTGTAGCCCACCTCGCTCAGCAGCTGGAAACCGACGGGCTTGCCCCACTCGGCGATCTCGTTCTCGTAGATGTAGGGCTCGGCGGTCGCGAAGCCCTGCTGGAGGATCGTCGGGTCGGAGACGAAGCGCTGCGCCGTGCCCTCGTAGCTGAGGTCGATCTGCGAGCTGTCGATGATGCCCTGCGCCAGGAGCATGTTGGGGATGACGTCGCCGGAGGTGACCACCGGCGCACCGTCGGCGGTCGCCTCCGCGATCGTGGTGGCACCGTCGTGGCTCTCCGGGTCCCACATGAGGATCTGCGGACTCCAGGTCATCTGCGACGTCACGGCGACCGTCGGCTGATCGGCGGCGGCGACGATCGCCGCATCCGTGTTCACGGCACCCAGCAGGATGTCCTCATCCAGGTACATCAGCGCCGGTACGGGCTGGAAGTTGACGTTCGGGCCGCCGGGGCGCACCTCGATGTCGACCCCGGTGTCGACGCCCTGGGCGACGAGGGATCCGGTGACGCTCTTGACGTCGTTGTCGATCGTGTAGTCGTCGCCGACGAGCGCGTACATCGCGCCGTGCTCGGCCTCGGGCTGCCAGTCCTGCTGCATGACCACGGTCGCGGGGCACACCTCGGACAGGTCGAGGGCGCCGCCGGCCTCGGCGGTCGGGGCGGCCGGGGTCGTGTCGGCGGCGGGTTCGGTCTCGTCGCTCGAACAGGCGGCCAACCCGAGGGTGGCGACCGACAGGGCGAGACCGGCGGCGACGGAACGTCGGATGATGCGGGTGGGGGGTGTCATCTCGAGAGTCCTCCTGGACGAGTGGGTGATGCGCAGGACAGGGGATGGTGCGTGGGATGGATCGTGCGTGGGGGGAACGAGGTGTGGGGCGGGTCAGCGGTTCTTCCAGCCGAACAGCCGGCCCACGACGGCACGATCGAGGGCGGCGAAGACCGAGAACACGGCGACGCCGAACAGCGCCGTGAAGATGATGGCGAGGAACAGCGGCTCCATGTTCAGGCGCAGCGTGTAGGTGCGCAGGAGTCCGCCGATGCCCTGCGAGCCCTGCTGGAAGAAGAAGTCCCCGACGATCGCACCGATGACCGAGAGCCCCGCGGCGTTGCGCAGGCCGGTGAAGATCGACGGAATGGCGGCGGGAAGCTGGAGCTTCGTGAGCCGCTGCCAGCGCGAGGACTTGTTCAAGGTGAACAGATCGTGCGCCGAGGGGTCCGCCGACTGCAGACCGAACAGGGTGTTGGAGATCATCGGGAACACCGCGATGATCACGCACACCACGACGCGGGCGGGAATGCCATAGCCCATCCAGATGCCGATGAGCGGCGTGAGCGCGAGGATCGGGATGGTCTGCAGGATCACCGCGTAGGGGTAGAGCACCCGCTCCGCCAGGTGGGACTGCGACATGAAGATCGCCCACGACATTCCGATGACCACGGCGAGCGCGAGTCCCACCAGGGCCACCATCGTCGTCTGCCCGAGCGCGGCGAGCATCGGGCTGATGATCTGCGGGTTGCCGATCGTCTCGAGGACGACCTCGTGCGGCGGGGGCAGCAGGAACCGGCGGCTCTCAGAGAGCAGCAGGTACGAGACGGCGTACCAGATCACGAGGATGCCCACGACCGCGAGCACGATCGGCACGGCGCTGGACCCGGCGCGACGCAGCGTCGACGTGCGCTGAGGCCGGGCCTGTAACGGCGGGGCGGTGACCTGCGCGGGCGCCGCCGCGGCCGGGGCGGTGAGGGTTTGCTCGGTCATGCGTGCGCCTCCAGCGTCTGCGACAGATGGCCGGCGATGCGGCCGAATTCCGGTGAGTACCGCAGCTCCGGCGGGCGCGGATACTCCCACGGGATCTCGATGTCCGCCACGATCCGGCCGGGACGCCCGCTCATGACGAGCACGCGGCTGGACAGATACACCGCCTCGGAGATCGAGTGGGTGATGAACATCGCCGCGAACCGCTTGAGCTGGAACAGGCGCTGCAGCTCCGTCTGCATCTTGAGCCGGGTGATCTCATCGAGCGCGCCGAACGGCTCGTCGAACAGGGCCAGCTGCGGTTCGGCCACGAGGGCGCGCGCGATCGACACGCGCATCCGCATGCCCCCGGAGAGCTCGCGCGGATGCTGCTTCTCGAAGCCGTCGAGCCCCACGAGCGCGAGCGCCTCCCGGGCTCGTCGTGCTCGTTCGGCGGACGGCACGCCGGCGAGTTCGCCGACCAGTTCGACGTTCTTCTGGGCGCTTCGCCACTCCAGCAGGGTCGCGTCCTGGAAGACGAAGCTCGTCACGGCCGCATCGACGTCGAGGCTGCCATGGCTGATGGTGTCGAGACCGGCGGCCAGGCGCAGAAGGGTCGACTTGCCGCATCCGGAGGGTCCGACGACCGACACGAACTCGCCGCGGGAGATGTCCATGGAGACGCCGGTGAGCGCTCGGGTGCCGGTGGCGAAATCCTTGGTGACATCACGGAGGGCGAGCGTGGGCGCCGTCGTGACGGGCGCCGTGGTGGCAGCGGTCATACCGTGATCTCCTTCGGAGCGGGCGTGCGGATGTCGACGGTGGCGGTGGACAGGTGCCGCGTGGCCACGACGCGGCCGTCGCGAACGACGACCCGGTCGGGTGCGCGTTCGGCGAGCGCCTCGGCGACGGAGGATGCGCGCACGAGGAGCAGGTCGGCGACGTCGCCGTGCGCGCCGCCGGCGGCGGGCTTGCCCACGAGCGTTCGACCGGCCGACGCGACGTGCCACGCCTCGTCGGGTGACAGGTGCCCCGCGATCACGAGCGCCGCGGCCACGTCGACCATGTCACCGTTGCCGAGGGGGTTGAACGGGTCCTGCACGTTGTCGCCCCCGGCGGCGAGGACGACTCCGGCCGCGCGGATCGCCCGCAGCGGCGGGATGGCGCGCGGCGTCGAGACGGGGTGGTCCCACCCCTGGAGGTAGAGGTTGGTGAGCGGGTTGGTCACGATGGTCAGCTCGGCCGCCGCGACGGTGGCGAGCACCTCGGTGAGCCGATCGCGGGACTGCACCGCGAGGCTCACGCAATGCCCGGCCGAACGCGTGCGCTCGGGCGCCCAGGGCGCCGTCGCGTTCGCGAGGTGGACGACATCCAGCGATGCGGGGTTCAGCGTCTCGTCGGTGTGGAAGTCCACCCCGATCCCGGCCTCGTCGGCGAGCGCGATCGTACGGTCCATCTCCCCCGTCGGATCCGGCGACAGGTGGGGCGCGCCGCCGAGGAGGTCAGCTCCGAGCCCGACGGCCTCGCGCACGAGTTCCGCGGTGTGCAGGTGGCCGTGCATCGCGACGATCTGAAGGTCGACGAGGCCGGCGAACTCGTCTCGCAGCGCGACGATCGCGCGCAGGCCGCGGAGCGGATCGGCGCCCTCGTGGAAGTTCACGTGCGTGCGCATCGTCGTCACGCCGGCGCGCAGCGCCGCCAGCAGCGCGCGGCGGGCGTTGCGCTCGATCTGCTCCTGGGTGAGGGCGGCACCGAAACGCTGCCAGCAGGCCACGGCGTCTTCCAGCGAGCCGGCGGGGCGGCCGGCCATCTCCCACGTGTAGGCCTTGTCGATGTGGGCGTGCATGTCCGCCAGGGGCGGCAGCAGCATCCATCCGGTCGCGTCCACGCCAGCCGGGCCCGCAACGTCGCCGACGGAGGTCGAGAGGTGACCGTCGACGACGGCGAGGTCGCCGACGGTGCCGTCGATGGTGGTGACGTTGCGGAGCACGTCGAGCGCGGCGCCGGGGGCGAGAGATTCGGGCGTCGGGAGGACCATGGCGCTCGCTTTCTCGGTGGTGACGGTTTGGGGAACGGTGTTGGCTTGACCAACAATGGCCATTGAACGCCGACCCTGTTTCGACCACCCACGCCACGTGTTGCGAGCCTGTTACGACTCGCAGCAGGCGCCGGATCGCCCGGAAACGTCGATTACGGTCGTCCCTCAGAACCACCCCGAGGAGCACCCGTGAGCTACTTCAGCGACGTCGAACGAGATCTCGTCATCGCCGCCCGCACCGACGTCGCCGACGGCGTCGTCGCACTCGACCTCGTCTCGCCCAACGGCCGCGACCTGCCCGCCTGGACCCCCGGTTCGCACATCGACCTCGTGCTGCCGGGGTCCTCGCGGGGCGAGGTCGTCGAGCGGCAGTACTCGCTGTGCTCCGACCCGGCCGAACGCGGATCGTGGCGGGTCGCGGTGCTCCGCGAGGACGCCGGCCGCGGCGGGTCGGTGCGCGTGCACGAGAGCGCCGCGGTCGGAGCGCGCATCCGGGTGCGCGGACCTCGCAACCACTTTCCGTTCGTCCCCGAGCCGGGCCTTTCGTACCGGTTCGTCGCGGGCGGGATCGGCATCACCCCCCTGATCGCCATGGTCGCCGCGGCGGCCGCGGCAGGAGCGGATTGGCACCTCGACTACGCCGGCCGCTCGCGCCGAACGATGGCCTTCGCGAGCGAGCTCGCCGCGGCGCATCCGGATCGCGTGGCCCTGCACGCCGCCGATGAGGGCGGGCGGTTCGACGTCTCCGGCCTCGCCGCATCCGCCGACGAGCACACGCGCATCTACGCGTGCGGCCCGGCGCGGCTGCTCGAAGCCCTCGACGCGGCGTTCCCGGGCGAGGACGGCACCCGCCTGCACCTCGAGCGGTTCGAAGCGATGGAGTTCGGCGAACCGGTGTGGTCCGATCCGTTCGAGGTCGAGCTCGCCCTGTCAGGCGATGTGGTGACGGTCTCCCCCGGGCAATCGGTCCTGGACGCGATCACCGAGCAGTCACCCGAGACCGTGGTGCTCTCCAGCTGCCGGCGCGGCACCTGCGGCACGTGCGAGGCCCCCGTCCTGGAGGGCGAGATCGAGCACCGGGACTCGGTGCTCACGCCGCTGGAGCGGCAGGACAGCACGGTCATGATGGTGTGCGTCTCCCGCGCGACCTGCCCCCGGATCGTGCTCGACCTCTGAGACCTCCCGGTTCAGCCGGCGATCCGCGCACGGAGGCCGGCGACCAGCGTCGCCTCGTCCGCGGTGAGCAACCGTCCGCCGCGCACCACCTCCGCTCCCTCGACGAAGACATCGCGCGGTCGTCGCCCGGGCGAGGCCCACAGGAGCCCGGCGACCGGGTCTGCGACACCGGCATCGGCAACCCCGGAGACATCCCACACGCACACGTCGGCTCGGGCGCCCGCGCGGAGGTGCCCGATGTCGTCTCGACCGAGGCCCGTGGCGCCACCCTCGGTCGCCATGCCCAGCACGGCCCGGGCGGGGAGCTGTGCGCCGACGAGTCCCGACACCTGCATCGCCAGGCGCGCATCCGCGAGCAGGTGCCCGGCATCGTTCGACCCCCCACCCGAGGTGCCGAGCCCCACGACGACACCCGCGGCCTGCAGAGCGGCCACGGGTGCGATCCCCCACCCCATCGGCACGTCGCAGCCGGGCGCGTGGGTCGCGGTGACGCCCGCTGTCGCCAGGCGGTCGATCTCCGACGTCGTGACGTCGCAGAGGTGCGCGATCGTCACCCCCTCGTCGAGCCACCCCCATTCTTCGAGGAGATCCAGCGGACGACGCCCGTAACGCTCCAGAGCGATCTCGGTGTCCACCTGCTCGTTCGCCTGCGTGCGGCGGCGCAGCCCGTGACGCGCGGCGACCTCGCCCAGGCGCCGGAAGGTGGCCTCCCCGTCGGAGTGCACACCGGCCGGACCCACCGCGATCTGCAGCATCCCGTCATCGGTGACGCCGCGCTCGTGGCCGACGCGCAGCAGCGTCTCCACGATCGCCTCGGCCCCCTCGGCGGCGATGCCGGCATCGTCGCGCGCGGTGCCGCGGACGAAGGCGAGTCGGGCGCCGAGCTCGCGTGACACGGCCGCGATCGCTCCGGCGATCTCGGCCACCTCCCGGGCGGGGTCGCTGCCGGGCCGAGGCCAGTTCAGCTGGTGGTCCGCCACCGTCGTCACGCCCGACAGCAGCGACTCGGCCATCCCCACGGCGGCGGTGCGCGCCGTGAGGGACGGATCGATGCCGGCTGCGGCATATGCCGACGCCATCGCCGGCAGCCACTCGCGCATGGGCACGCCGCGGGTGGCGGGCAGGGTGCGGAAACCCGACTGCAGCAGATGATGGTGGGCGTTCACCAGCCCAGGTGTCACGACGCATCCCGACACGTCGATCTCGTCGACGCGAACAGCGGCGAGATCGTCCGCGGTCGGTGCATCGACCACACGGCCCGCGTCGATCCAGAGATCTCCGGCATGCTCGGTCGTCGCATCCACGAGCACCCGCACGGCGCCTCGGAGTCTCTGCATGCACCCGTTGATATCACGCGGAGCGTTCCGGAATGTTTCGCCCTGCGAGAGCATGGGGGCATGCCCCGCATCGGAATGATCCATCAGCCGACCCTGCCGCCGGAGACGCTTACCGATCTCGCCCGTCGCGCGGAAACCGCCGGTGTCGAGGAGGTGTGGGTGTGGGAGGACTGCTTCAAGCAGAGCGGCCTCGCCCCGCTGATCGCGGCTCTCGCCTCGACCGAGCGCCTGCGCGTCGGCGTGGGCATCCTGCCGATGCCGCTGCGCAATCCCGCCCTCGCGGCGATGGAGATCGCGACCGTGGAACGGCTCTACCCGGGGCGTGCGATCTTCGGGTTCGGACACGGGGTGCTCGACTGGATGGGACAGGCCGGCGCACGGGTCGCCTCACCGTTGACGCTCATGCGCGAATACGTGCCGGCGCTGCGTCGGCTTCTCGCCGGGGACGAGGTGACGACGTCGGGCCGGTACGTGCGCCTCGACCGGGTGAAGCTCGCCTGGCCGCCCGAGCGCACTGTGCCGGTGCTCGCGGCCGGCGAGGGCCCGAAGACGCTGTCTCTCACGGGCGAGGTCGCCGACGGCACCGTCCTCACGGCGGGATCCAGCCCCGCCATGGTGCGCTCCGCCGTCGCACGCATCCACGGCGCCCGTGAAGCTGCGGGCCGGAGAGGACCCCACGAGATCGTGGTGTTCCTCATGTGCGCGTTCGGCGACACCGCCTCAGCGCTCGAGGCGGAGTTCGACGCGTGGGGCTTCAGCGGTGAGCGCCGCTTCGCCGCGTCCGGCGACGATGCCGCAGTGGCCGAGGCGATCGCCGCGCTCACCGACGCCGGCGCGACGAGCGTCATCCTGCAGCCGTTGTCGCACGACGCCGACCTCGCCCCCTATGCCGCCGCGACGGCACGGGTGACCGCGATCGTCCGCGCCGCCGAGCCGCCCCGACCCTGACGAGCGGCCGGGCGGCCCGGCCGCGGGCAGCCCGGCACCTCGGGTCAGAACGGGTTCGGGGTGAGGGTGTACTTCGTCTGGAGGTACTCGTGGATGCCCTCGGCGCCGCCCTCGCGGCCGAGACCCGACATCTTCCAGCCGCCGAAGGGGGCGGCGGCGTTGGAGACCACGCCGACGTTGAGCCCCATCATCCCGGTCTCGAGACGCTCGATCATGCGCTGGCCGCGCGCGAGGTTCTCGGTGAAGACGTACGAGACCAGGCCGTACTCGGTGTCGTTCGCCAGCCGCACCGCGTCGTCTTCGTCGTCGAAGGGCACGATCGCCAGGACGGGTCCGAAGATCTCCTCGCGAAGGATGTCGCTGCCGGCGGCGACGTCGGTGACGACCGTCGGCTCGAAGAACGTTCCCGGTCCGGTCACCGGCGATCCGCCCGTGCGCACCTGAGCCCCGCGGTCGACGGCGTCGGCCACGAGCGATCGCGCCTTCTCGACGGCGCGATCGTCGATGAGCGGACCGATCGCCACGCCCTCCTCGGTGCCGCGACCGATGCGCATGCCCTGCACGCGCTCGGTCACGCGGCGGGCGAACTCGTCGGCGACCGAGCGGTGCACGATGAACCGGTTCGCCGCGGTGCACGCCTGACCGATGTTGCGGAACTTCGCCAGCATCGCGCCGTCGACCGCCTTGTCGAGGTCGGCGTCGTCGAAGACGACGAACGGAGCGTTGCCGCCGAGCTCCATCGACGTGCGCAGCACGCCCTGCGCGGCCTGCTCGAGGAGCTTCTGCCCGACCGGGGTGGATCCGGTGAAGGAGAGCTTGCGCAGCCGCGGGTCGCGGATGATGGGCTCCGAGACGGCACCGCTGGAGGACGTGGTGATGACGTTCACGACACCGTCGGGAAGCCCGGCATCCTGCAGCAGCTTGACGAAGAAGAGCGTCGTGAGCGGGGTGAGCTCGGCGGGCTTGACCACGACGGTGCAGCCGGCGGCGAGGGCCGGTGCGATCTTGCGCGTAGCCATCGCCAGCGGGAAGTTCCAGGGGGTGATGAGGTAGCACGGGCCGACCGGGTGCTGCGTGACGATCATGCGGCCGGTGCCCTCGGGGTTCGCCCCGTAGCGTCCCGAGGCCCGCACCGCCTCTTCGCTGAACCAGCGGAGGAACTCCCCGCCGTACGCGACCTCGCCGCGTGCCTCGGCGAGCGGCTTGCCCATCTCGAGCGTCATCAGGAGGGCGATGTCCTCCTTGCGCTCCTGCAGGAGGTCGAAGGCGCGACGCAGCAGCTCGGCGCGTTCGCGCGCGGGCGTCTGCGCCCACGACGGGAAGGCCTCGACGGCGGCGTCCATCGCGGCGGCGCCGTCGGCGACCGACGCGTCGGCGATGGTCAGCAGGCGTTCCCCGGTCGCCGGGTCGAACACCGGCAGGGTGGCGCCGCCCTCGGCGGCGCGCCACTGCCCGCCGATGAAGAGCCCGTCGGGGACGTGGGCAAGAAGTGCGGTCTCTCGGTTCTCTGTCATCGATGACTCCCTGTGTCGGATGCCGCAGCATCCTCTCGATCGTGCTCGATCGCGAAACGCATGTCGGTGCCATTCTGCCGCGCCGGCGCAGCACCCGCGCCCTCCACCGCGTACAACGGCGAGCTCGACCTTCGCCGCAGCGGCGAAGGAACCGATCCTGGCGGACCCGGCGGTCACGCCCGGAACGAGCGCGGCAGCTGAGCCGGAGACGCTGCCTCGCCCACCCCGCGGGTGCACCGTGAACAAGACAGGAGATTCGGCGGAATCAGCCGCTGTGGGAGGCTTCCCGCGGGCATTTGACCCGAATCTCCTGTCTTGTTCACACCGGGCGCGACAAGCCGCGCCGCACCGGCGAACGAACCGATCGTGGCGGACCCGGCGATCGCGTGGTTGCATGAAGCGAGGCTGCGCCGCCTCGATGCGCGGCCCGGGAGGCACGTATGACCGTCATCACCACCGTCGGCACCGCCGAACGGCATCTTCCCGCCGAGCGTGCCACGCTCGTCGCGCGCGTGTCGGTCTCGGATGCCGACCGCGCCACCGCGATCGCCGCGGCGACCGCGCTGCACAACCGGCTGGCGGCGCGGGCGGGCGAACTCCACGCCGCCGGGGACGCCACCTGGCATCACGCGTCGACACTCTCCACCGGCGTGCACCAGTGGGTCGACAACGACGGATCGCTCCACCGCGAGCACGTGACCACCAGCTCCGTGCAGGTGAAGCTGTCGAACCTCGATCGCGTGGCCGACACCGTCGAGCAGCTGAGCGCGATGGGCGCGTCGGTGCACGCCTCGTGGGCCCTCACCGAGGTCACGCGAACCCGCGTGACGAGAGAGATCCGCGCGGCTGCCGTCAGCGACGCCCGCGTCGAGGCCGACGACTTCGCCTCGGCCCTCGGCACGACCATCGCCCGGGTGGTCACGCTCCGCGCGAGCGGGGCAGGTCCCGGCCCCGTGGGACTGCGCAGCGCCGCGATGGCGTCCGGCGAGAGCGCAGAGGTCTCCATCCCGGACATCACCGTGCGCGTCGAGGTGACCGCGGAGTTCGAGACCTCCTGACGGGCATGGACGACACCCACGCGACGGAGCACTCCCGTCGCATCGCCGCGTCAGACGCGGTGCTGGTCGCGCTCGGCATCGGCGTCGACCGCGCGGAACCCGGCTCTGCCGTCGTGCGCATGCGCGTGCGCGAGGACATGGTCAACGGCGCGGGCGTGACGCACGGCGGCATGATCTTCACCCTCGCCGACGCCGCGATCGCCCTCGCGAGCAACCACACACCGGATGCCGCGCTCGTCGCCGGCGCCGACATCGTCTTCCTCACGCCCTCGCACGAGGGCGACGAGCTCATCGCCGTCGCCGAACAGCGCGCGGTCACCGGTCGGACAGCGCTCTACGACGCGCGTGTCCTCACCGACGGACGGGTGATCGCCGAGGTGCGCGGCCGCGTCCGCCTCCCTCGGCCGGTCCCCGGTCAATAGGTCTCGGAGACCAGCCGCACGTTGTACTCGGCGACCCGCTGCGGAACACCGTCGAACGCCTTCTCCCGCGCATCCGATGCGAGGTAGGTCTCCTCCAGGCACAGGAAGGCCTGCTCATCGCCCTCGGCGCTCACGGCCCACACGAACTCGTTCGTCTCTCGGATGCCGTACGCGAACTCGATCGCGAACCCGGCGGCCGGCCGCACGGCCGGCATCCACTTCTGCCACCACTCGACGAACGCGTCGTATTCGCCGTCGACGAGCGTGTACCGGCGCAGCTGCACAGTCCTCATCCCCCCATCCTGCCCGCTCACCGATGCTCGGGGCGCCCACCGGAACGCAGGACCCGATGTCAAGCCTCGACACACGGACGGCGGCCACGGCACACTCGGAGCATGCAGAGGGATGTCTCCGCCCACGTCGCCTTGGATGTCACCGGTCCCGCGGAGCTGGTGTTCGCGATCGCCATCTCGCGTCATCACGCTCCCGACGAGACGCTGAAGGTCACCGTCGACGGAGCGCCCGTTCCCGTCGACGAGCTGCCCGATGCGCACGGCACCCGGCTGCACCGGGTGCCGTGCGAGACCGGGCACCTCGAGCTGTCCTACGAGGCATCCGTCTCCGGAACGGGAGACCCCGATGTCGCGACCGACACCGACCTCGTGACCTACCTGCGCCCGAGTCGCTACGCGGAGTCGGACGCGCTCGCCCCCACCGCCGTCGCGGAGTTCGCCGGCGTCGAGCCCGGTGCCCCGCTGCTCACGGCCGTGTCGTCGTGGGTGGGGACGCGGCTGGCCTACGAACCGGGATCGAGCCTGCCGACCGACGGCGCGGTGCGCACACTGCTGGCCCGCCGCGGCGTCTGCCGCGACTACGCGCACACGTGCGTGGCCCTGCTTCGCGCGCTGGGCGTTCCCGCCCGGCTCGTCGCCGTCTACGCTCCCGGCCTGGATCCGATGGACTTCCACGCCGTCGCCGAGGCGTGGGTCGACGACGCCTGGCACGTCGTGGACGCCACGACGCTCGCACCCCGATCGACACTGCTGCGGATCGCGACCGGACGGGATGCCGCCGACACGGCCTTTCTCACCGTCACACGCGGCGGCGCTGCGCTGGCGTCGATGGAGGTCACCGCCACGGCCGACGCGCTGCCGGACGACGACCTCGATCGCCTCGTCGCCCTCCGCTGACACGTTTCCGCGTGCGTCGGGTCACGCGGCGTGCCAGGCTGAGGGCATGAAGACCTGGGTCGTGCGCCTCCTCACCCTGTGGGCGTTCAACGTCATCGTGCTGCTCGTGATCGCCCTCGTGATGGGTCAGGTCGTCGCGGTCGGATGGAGCGCCCCCTGGGCTGCACTGCTCCTCACCGTCGCCACGGTGTGGCTGCGGCCGGTCATCCGGAAGTTCTTCCAGAAGCGCGCTGCGGGCTCGGTGCATCGACGCACCAAGGTGGGAGAGAAGGTGCTGCAGCTGGGCATCGTGCTCCTGGTCGCCCTCATCGTCTGGGTCGCGGTCGTGCTGCTTTCCGGCGTGAACACGACCGGGTGGATCTCCTGGTGGGTGTTCCCCCCGATCATCCTCGCGATCGCATGGGCGGTCTGGGACGCCATCGCCGCCCGCGTCGAGGCGAAGGGCCAGGAGCTCTACGTGAAGGCCCTCGGCGGCCCCGCCTCCCCCAACCCCGAGCGATGAGCAAGGGAAGAGCTGGATTCCGTCACGTCAGGCTGCTGGGCTCGCCGAAGGACCCCAGCTAGGCTGTGCACGCAATGCGCGCATAGGCTGGGCCCGTCCCCTCACGACGGATGCCCGCCCGCGGCTCCGCCCACGCACGCAGGAGTTCTTCGTCCATGACCGCCGCCGGCTTCAGCGACGACATCGCCCTCGAGACCGACCGGCAGGGCGAGTGGGGGCGGTTCCCGGACGATGCCCCGGAGCGTGCCGCCCTGATGGAACTGAGCCGTGAACTGGCAATCCCCCTGCGTCCGCTGCGGATGCGCGTGCGCACTCAGGAAGGCAGCCGTGTCGAAGTCGACGGGGCCGCCTCTGACGGAAGCGTTTTTGTCCAGGTTTCGCTGCGTCGCGGCGACTTCACGTCCCAGCACCGGAACAAGATCATGGCCGACATGTTCAAGCTCAGTTGGCTGCGCACCGCGGCCGCGCCGGGGGCGCGGGCCATTCTCTGCATAGGGGTCAACGCAGCGGCCGCATTTCGGCCCGGCGGCTGGCTGCCCCGCGCCGCACCCGACATGCACATCGAGGTCTGGGTCTGGGACGGCGAGCGCATCGTCGGGCTCGCATCTCGCCCCTGAAGCCAGTTGCCGGGCCCAGCGCTCTTCCACTATCGTTTCCACGTCTGCATGGACCTCCGCCGGAACACCGCACTCGCGTTCGCTCGGCACGCTTTCCATGGTCATCGATGATGTCCACACCCCTGGGAGGCCTCATGGTCCACACGCGTTCGCCGCTTGCCCCGCACCCCGTCAGGAACAGCGCATGAGCGGCACCGAGTACGGGCTCTTCCTCCCCAATGCGGCCGGCGGCTGGCTCATCTCCGACACGGCGCCCTACCCGCCCGCCGACTACGACTACAACAAGCGCGTCGCCCGGCTCGGCGAACAGATCGGCTTGGACTTCGTCATGGCAATGGCCAAGTGGCGCGGCTTCGGGGGTGCGACCGACCACTGGGGCGAAACGATCGAGTCGGTCACGATGATGGCCGGGATCGCCGAGGCGACCGAGCGTGTCAAGATCTGGGCGACGATCCATGCGAACATGCAGAACCCTGCCTTCGCCGCCAAGGTCTTCGCGACGCTTCAGCAGATCAGCGGCGGGCGTGCCGGGCTCAACATCGTGAACGGCTCGTATGCCGATGAGTTCGAGCAGATGGGCCTGTGGGACCCCGATATGTCCCACGATGAGCGGTACCGAATGACCGAGGAGTGGACCCGCCTCGTTCTGCGCCTATGGAGCGAGGACAGCGTCACCGAGCGCGGCGAGTTCTTCACGCTCACCGACTGCCAGTCGCGACCGCGCCCCACCACCCGACCCACTCTCATCAGCGCCGGCCGTTCCGAGAGCGGGCGCGCTTTCCAGGCGCGCTACGCCGACGGCGCATTCCTCGGCGCGGAGAGCCTCGAAGAGATGGCCGGGTTCTCGCGCGACGTGCACGAGCGCGCCGCCGCCGAGGGCCGCGAAGTGCGCACCTACTCGATGCTGACCGTCGTCATGGCCGACACCGACCGGGCCGCGGAGGAGCGGGCGGCGCGGTACGCGGAAGGACTCGACAGGGAGGCACTGGCGAACATGCGCCGTTCGTGGGGCTGGGATGCTCAGCGAGCACTGTCGTGGGCGCAGGAGGCCGAGGGCTCAGAGGCGTTCCAGACGCCGTACGTAACGGGCGCACCGGAAACCGTCATCGAGCGCATCCGGCACGTCGTGGACGCCGCCGAGCTGGACGGCCTGATGCTGATCTTCCCGGACTATCTCGAGGATCTGGCTGCCTTCGGCACACACGTCCTGCCTGCGCTGCGCGCCGCGGAGTCGGGAGCCGGATCGTGAGCGCCGGCCCCTCGCTGCGGGAGCGGCAAGAGAATGCCCTCCGCGCACGTGCGGAGCGTGGAGCGCTGCTCGTCGTCGACGTGCAGCGCTCGTTCGCCGATCCGGAGTTCCTCGCCGAGTACGGGCTGAGCCGCCGGGAGTTGGCGAGCCTCGCCGGCGCCGTCGAGCAATGCGCTCTGGCGGTCACTCGCGCACGGGAGGCGGGCATCCCGGTCGTGTGGGTCGAACTGGAGAGCGCCCCCGACTCGCACTGGCGGGCGAGTTCCTGGCTGAATCTCGGTGATCCGGCGGCGCCTCTGCTGAATGCGCCGTGTGTGAGCGGAACGGCGGGGGCGGAGTGGTTCGCCCTCTCTCCTGAACCGGAGGAGATCCGCATTGTCAAGCGCCGCTACAGCGGCTTCGCCGGCACACCGCTGGCGGCGAAGCTGAGGGAAGCGGGTGTCGAGTGGGTCTCGGTCGCCGGACTGACCACGGAATGCTGCGTCGCCGCGACCGCGTTCGACGCGTTCCAGCACGACTTCTCCGTCGTCGTGCTCTCGGATGCCACGGCCGCCTATTCCGCGGACCTGCACGATAGCGCACTCACGGCGCTGGGCTTGAATGCCGGGCTCGTGATGAGCACCGACGAGGTGGCGGCGCTGTGGACAGCACGGCGCGCGGCATGAGCGGCATCCACACCGCCCTCGACCTGTCGTTCACGCACACAGAAGGCCGCTGGGCACGGCCAGGTTCGTGGGTGGGACGCGACTTCCCCGATGTGCGGATGTTCCAGGAGATCGCGGTGACAGCCGAGCGCGCCGGCATCGACATGCTCTTCTTCGGCGACGGCAGCGGCATCCCCGACACCTGGCGCGGCTCGATCGCCCCCGCCGTGGAATGGGGCATCCAGTGGCCACGGCAGGACATGAGTCCGGTCGTCGCCGCGATGTCGACCGTGACCGAGCACATCGGCTTCGGACTGACCTACTCGTCGACGTACACGCATCCGTTCACGACGGCGCGCCTGCTCAATTCGCTCGACCACGTCACGGACGGACGCCTCGCCTTCAACGTCGTCGCCTCCTCGCGCGGCGCGGACGCTGCCAATTACGGCTTCGACGAACTCATGCCCCATGCCGAACGCTATGAGCGGATGGCGGAGTTCGTGGCCGTCTGCAAGGCCCTGTGGCACTCCGTCGCCCCCGACGCGATCGTGCGCGAGCGCGAGCGGGGACGCTTCGCGGACCCGAAGAAGGTGCACGCGATCGATCACCGCGGCACCCATTTCACCGTGAAGGGACCGCTCAGTGCCGTGCCGAGCCCGCAGATCGAGCCGGTGCTGGTGCAGGCCGGCGGCTCTCCCGCCGGCATCCAGACCTCTGCACAGTTCGTCGAGCTCGCCTTCGGTTTCGGGGGGTCGGTCGCGGCGCAGCAGAAGTACCGCGAGAGTCTCGATGCCGCCGTGGCCGCGGCCGGGCGCGATCCCCTGAGTGTCGGTGTCCTGTGGGCGACGCAGCTGATCGTCGGGCGCACGGCCGCGGAAGCCGACGAGCGCCGTCGTTCGGTGCTCTCGTTCTGGAACGAGGAGGCGGTGGGTGCGCACATCTCTCACAACGCCGGCTTCGACTTCTCGACGCTACCGGCGCGGTTCCACCTGGGCGATCTGGCTGATTGGATCCGAGCCGCAGAGGCAAGTCCCGGCGGCCTGGTGGGGATGCTCGTGTCAGAACTCGGCCCCGACCACACGATGACCAGAGCGGAGTTCTTCGAGCACGGGTGGCGCCATGCGACAGGCATGGACCACACCCTCGTGGGTTCTGCCGAGCAGGTGGCGGATGCTCTCGAGGAGAACTTCGCCGCAACGGGAGCGCGCGGCGGCTACATGTTCAGCTCACCACTGGCGACCCCCTCCGGACTTGCGGACATCGCGGAACTTCTGCTGCCGGAGCTGCGCCGCCGCGGTGCGCTAGCGCCGCGCTACCCCGGACGTACGCTCCGGGAGAATTTGCGCGGATGATCACGAGGGGAGCCCGCGCCAGGTCACCATGGCTGACACTCGTAGCACTGTGCTTGGGGTTCTTCCTCATGCTGCTGGACAGCACCATCGTGGCGGTCGCGATCCCCGCGATCTCGCGCGAGATGTCGGCGCCCGCCGCCGCGACGGTGTGGGTCAACAGCGGATACCTGTTCGCGTACGCCGTTCCTCTGTTGTTCGCCGGCCGGTGGGGCGATCGCATCGGCGCGCGACGCGTGTATCTGATCGGACTCGTGCTTTTCGTCGCGGCATCGGCAGCGTGCGGTCTGTCCGCCACGCTGCCGGCGCTCACGCTGGCGCGCGTCGCGCAGGGCCTGGGGGCCGCGCTCATGACGCCGCAGACCCTCGCGATCATCCGCCGCGTCTTCCCCGCAGCCACCATGCCGGTGGCTCTCGGAGTGTGGGGCAGTGTAGGGGGTCTCGCCGCGGCGGCCGGCCCGCTTCTCGGGGGGCTGCTGGTCGGACTCGCCGGGTGGCCCTCGATCTTCCTGGTCAACGTGCCGCTGGGCGCGGTCGCTTTCGCCCTGGCCCTGATGTGGGTACCGTCGTCTCCGCGCTCGGGTGCGACGATCCCGGTTGCGCCGGTCGCACTCGGCGCCCTCGGGGTACTCGCGGTGATCGTCGCCGTGCATGAGGCGGCGAGCGCACCGGTGTTCCTGACGGTTCCCGTCGCGGTGGTCGGTGCCGCGCTGGTCGTCCTCGCGATCCGGATACAGCCGCACGATCCGCGCCGCGCTCTCGTGCCAGCCCGGCTGCTGCAGAGCCGTGGCTTCGTGCGCGCGACCCTCGGAGCGACCGGCGCGAGCTTCGTTGTGGGTTCCGCTCTGATCCCGGTGATGCTGGAGCTTCAGGACGACCGCGGACTGTCGGTGGCCCAAGCGACCCTCGCGATCCTGCCGCTGGGAGTCGTCTCGGCTGCGTCCGCTCCGTTTGCGGGCACGAGCGTTGCCCGGTGGGGCCCGCGGCCGGTCGCGCTCGTCGGAGTGACGGCACTGGCGGTCTCCACGTGCGCGACGGCGGCGTCGGTCCAGCTGGGGGCGCCGGTGTGGACGACGGCGGCGGCGATGGGTCTGTTCGGTCTGGCCAACTCCTTCGTCTGGTCTCCGCTGGCGACAGCGGCCATGACCGCGATCGAGCCGGAGTTCGCCGGTGCGGCCTCCGGCGCGTACAACGCCACCCGCCAGCTGGGCGCGGTCCTGGGCAGCGCAACGGTCGCAGCTGTGATCGCGACGGCGGGGACCGCGGCCTCCCTGTGGGTACTGGGCGCGACCGCCGCTCTGTCGCTGGTCGTCGTCACGGGGCTGCCGCGACGTGCATCCGCCCCATCGGGGGCGGTCAGTGCATCACCATTCCGCCGGTGACATTGACAGCTTGGCCTGTGAAGTAGCCACCCTCGTCGGAGGCGAGGAACAACGCCAGACCCGCAACGTCATCGGTGGTACCGAGGCGCCCGAGCGGGGAGTAGCTCGACCACAGCGCGACCTTCTCCGGGGTGCGCGTGTCGGCGCCCATCTCGGTGAGCACGTACCCCGGGCACATCGCGTTGACACGGATGCCATGGGCGCCAAGTTCGAGCGCTGAAACGCGAGTGAGGGCGACGACGGCCGCCTTCGACGCGGCGTACGCCACCTGTCCTTCACCGCCGGTCTTGGCCGCCATCGAAGCGAGGTTGACGACGGCACCGCCCGCACCGGCCTCGATCATGGCGGTGGCCGCGACCTGTGTGGTCACGAGCATCGCCCGGGTGTTGACCGCGAACATCGCGTCCCATTCGTCGGGATCCGTCTCCAGAACGCTCGCGAAGCGCAGCATCCCCGCGTTGTTCACGAGTACATCGACGCCCGAAAGCCGATCGATCGCTTCGCGCATGGCGCGACGCGCGTCGTCATTGTCAGCGAGGTCAGTCTCGATGAACCGTGCGCCGATGCATTCGGCATGCGCACGACCGGCATCGGCCATGCGGTCGAGGATCGCGACATGGGCCCCTTCCTGTCCGAAGCGCTCCGCGATGCGTCCACCGATGCCGCGTGCTCCGCCGGTGACGATCACGCGGGTGCCGGCGAACCGGTCGGGCGTGCTCATGCCTGGATCGCCTCTCGCGTCCACCGGCTGTCCGCGCGGCGATAGTGCACACGCCGGTTGAGGGCCTCGGGATGCCCCTCCCAGAAGGTCATGGCGTCCGGGAGCACACGCAGCCATCGCCAGTAGGCGGGTCGCTCGATGGGCTCCCCGCTGTCGCGTAGCCTCGTGAAGCGCTCCAGCTGCTCGTGTTCGTCGGTCAGGGGCAACCCATGAAACGAGACGCTGCGCGAGGCCCGCACGGAACGCGTCTCGGCCGCGAAGCGTTCGTCCGATTCCGCGTCATCCGCCCATACGACCGACCCGGTCACGTTGACCGACTGCGCACTCTCGCGCCAGAAGGCAGAGACGGCCGCGCGCCCGGTCTGCTCGATCTCGACGCCCTTGCGACTGCCGGCATTGGTCGTGAACAGCAGGGCGTCGTCTTCGACGGCGAGCAGTTGGACGGTCCGGCTCGAGGGGATGCCGTCGGCCGACGCCGTCGCGAGCGTGACGTATTGCGGGTCGAGCCCGCCACGCTCGGCGACCGCGTGCCACCAGGCGCGCAGCAGGACGAGCGGGTTGGCCGGGGCCGTCGCGACATCCAGGCGTGGCCCGTCGGCGGGCGTCGCCGGAAAGACCAGGTGGGAGTCGGGGGTGGATCGCGACATCGTCCTCTTCCTGTCGGCGCATCATTCGTGCGGGGAGAGTCCAGGATTGCAGCCTCACGGACCCGGAAACGGCACCCATCCAAAACCTTTTACATGGCCGTAATAAAACGATTTACATCGGGAACACATTCGTTGTTAGCGTGCCGGACACGCGCTCACTGCAACCCCGGCCCCACCGAGCACGACGACTCCACCCCTCCCTCACCCGCTCGCCGGCCCCCGGCATCGCATGGAAGGTCACCATGACTCTCGACACCCGATTCACCCGAAAGGCCCTCACGGCGCTGACCCTCGCATCGGCCAGCGCCCTCCTGCTCGCCGGCTGCTCCGGCGACGCAGACGCCACCGACGACGCTTCGGCGTCGACCGGTGTCAGCGACATGATCAGCGCGGACCGCTGCGCCGAGAACGAAGCCGCCGGACCCATCACCTTCCTCACCTCGTACGCCTACGTGGCATCCGTCGGACTGCTCGACGTCCTCACCGCGAAGGACCAGGGCATGTTCGAGGACATGTGCCTCGATGTCACCATCGAGCCCGGATCGAACAACACTCAGCTGGTCTCGGCCGGCACGGCGCAGTTCGCCGGTGTCGGCAGCCCCTCCGACGTCATGGTCGCCATCGACAACGGCGCGGATGTCTCCGCGATCGCCACCTACGGCAACACCCCCGCCATCATGTTGATGACCAACACCGACATCTCCGACCTCTCCCAGCTGGAGGGCACGACTGCCGGCTACAAAGGCGCCATCCCGCCGCAGATCTCCGCCATGCTCACCGCCGACGGCGTGGACACGGCGAGCATTGAATGGGTATCGGTGGGCTACGACCCGACGATCCTGCCGCAGGGGCAGGTCGACGCACTCACCGGCTACAAGTCCAATGAGCCCCTGGTATTGGCCTCACAGGGCTACGACGTGACCGAGTGGGACCCCGCCGACTACGGCATCGAGTCCGCCTTCAACACGCAGATCGTCAATTCCACGTTCGCCGAGGAGCACCCCACCGCCGTCGAGGACTTCCTGCGCGCGAGCTTCGCCGCCTACGCGTGGATCAATGAGTCGGACGAGAACCTCGACGCGGCCCTCGCATACGCCGAGTCGCTCTCGGAAGCCGGCTACGACCTCGATCTGAGCGCGCAGCGTTGGAAGACCGAGGTGGGCCTGGTCGAGGAGAGCCAGCCGGAAGGCACGGTGCTGGGATACCAGGCGGTCGACCAGTGGACGCCCGAGGCGGACATGCTGATGGAGAACGACCTCATCAGTGCAGAGCCCGACATCGAGAGTGAAATCGACACGAGCTTCGTCGAGGCGATCTACGGCGACGGCGAACTGGTCTGGCCCGCGCCGTAATGAAGGCCTGGGTCCAAACGGACTTCGGCGGCCCGCGGGTGCGGCGACGACTCGACGTCGCCGCACCCGCGGCCGCACCCGACGAAGTCATCGTGCGCGTGCTGGCGATCGCGTTGAACCGTCTCGACGTGCTCCAACGAGTCGCCCCCGTCATCCCGGCGATGTCGATCCCCCACATCGCGGGAATGGACATCGTCGGCCAGGTGGAGACCGTGGCAGCGGGTGCCACCTCTCCCGCCGCCGGCGAGGTGGTGCTGATCGATCCCGTCGTCAGCTGCGGATCGTGCGAATACTGCCTGGGTGAGACACCGACCTACTGCGCGCAGTTCGCCACGATCGGATCCACGCGGGCGGGCGGCATGGCCGAGTTGGTGGCGGTACCCGCGCGCAACTGCACCGTCGTCTCCGTCGCCCCCGAGGACACCGAACGTCTGGCGGCCCTCGCCGCCGTCCCGGTCGCCGGTGCGACCGCGTGGCGTGGCCTTCTCAGCGCCGGTGCGCTCACGGCCGGAGAGACCGTGGTCATCCCCGGTGCCGGATCGGGCCTCGGCGCCGCCGGCGTGCAGATCGCCCTCTCCCGCGGCGCACGGGTGATCACCCTCGTTTCGGGTGAGCGCAAGCGCAAGCGCGCCTTGCGCTCGGGTGCGCACGAGGTCATCGACCGTGCCGCGACCCCCGACTGGGTCGCCGAGGTGTACCGCCTGACCGATGGCCGCGGAGCGGATCTCGTGTGGGACCACGTCGGCGGCGAGTTCCTGGGAGCCGCTCTGCGCGCGACGCGTCCGGCCGGCCGGGTAGTGCTCTCGGGAACGACGGCGGGCCTGGATACTCACCTCCACCTGCCCGACTTGTATCAGCCGGGGCGGAACATCCTCGGGCACGGCAGTTACAGCCGCGCGGACATGGCGGCGGCGATCCATGCGTTCACGAGCGGCGAGTTCACTGTCGTGATCGACTCGGTCTTCGACTTCGAGGAGCTGCCAGACGCGGAACGCAGACTCGAATCCAACGACTTCTTCGGCAAGATCGTCGTACTCGGCCCCGAGCGTTCCCCTTCCCCGACCCCGATTCCGGAGTGAGATGACGATGAGTCAGAACCAGAGCGACGCGACGATCGAGGTCAGCGGGGTCGGGCGCACCTACGTGCGCGGCAAGAAATCGGTCCAGGCCCTCTCAGGCATCGACCTGTCGATCCGGCAGGGCGAGTTCGTGACCCTGTTCGGCCCGTCCGGATGCGGCAAGTCGACGCTCCTGCGCCTGCTGGCAGGACTGGACGAGCAGACCACCGGCGAGATCTCCATTTTCGGGTCGACGCCTCGCAAGGCGTCCGCACGCAAGGACATCGCGTGGATCCCGCAGTCCTCCGCGCTGCTGCCCTGGCTCGACATCCGCGCGAACGCGGCGTTGTCCGCCGTGATCAACAAGAAGGCGGACCGCAAGGGGGTCAGCACGCGCCGCCCCGAGGATGCCGAGGCGATTCTCGCCGAAGTCGGGCTCGGGGACTTCCAGCGCTCGCGACCCGATCAGCTCTCCGGCGGGATGCGGCAGCGCGCCTCGATCGCACGCGGCTTCGCGCAGGGCGCCCCTGTGATGCTGATGGACGAACCGTTTTCCGCGCTGGACGAATTGACCCGCGATGCGCTGCGCATCCGGCTGTTGGAGCTGTGGGAGCACCACAAGAAAACGATCGTGTTCGTCACCCACTCGGCACAGGAGGCGGTGCTGCTCAGCGACCGCGTCGTGGTCATGAGCCCGCGCCCTGGTCGCATCAGCGACATCGTCAGAGTCGACTTCCCACGCCCTCGCGGGTGGGAGCTGACCGAGACCCCCGAATTCACGGCGAAGGTCGCCGAGGTCAAACAGATCCTCTGGAGCGCGTGGAAGGGCGACGAATGAGCACGATCGACACCCCCGCCGAGCGCCGCCGGACGCGCCGCCGCCTCGGCGTTCGCACGGGAAACGCGGCGCTCACAGTCGGGGCGCCGCTGGTCCTGTTCGTCGTCCTCGCCGTGCTGTGGCAATGGACGGCGGCGACCTTCACGAGCGTCCTGCCCCCGCTGCAGGACATCGTCGCGGACATCGCGGAGCGCCCTGAGTTCTACGTCGAGAACCTGATGGTCACGATCCGCTCCGCGATGACCGGTCTGCTCATCGGCGTCGTCGTCGCGCTCCTGCTGGCGGCCACGGTCGTTCATTTCACGTTCCTCCGCTCGGCCATCATGCCCGTCGCGTTGTTGTTGAACGTCACACCCATCGTCGCGATCGCACCCGCTCTGGTGGTCGCCTTCGGGTTCAGCGACGTGCCGCGGATCATCATCGCCGCCATCTCGGCGTTCTTCCCGATGCTCATCAACGCCATCACGGGTCTGCGGTCCGTCGACCCGCAGGCGCTCGAGGTGTTCAACGCCATGGCCGCGAGCAGGCGGGAGATCTTCTTCCGCCTGCGCATCCCCTCGAGCCTGCCCTACCTGTTTGCCGGTGCCCGGCTGTCGGTGACGGCCGCGATGATCGGCGCCGTGGTCTCCGAGTTCACTGGCTCCATCAAGGGCATCGGCGCCGTCATCGTGACCGCGACGACCTATCTGAACCTGCCCCAGATGTGGGCAGCGATTCTCTTCTCGGCCGTCACAACATTGTGCCTGTTGGGCATTATCGGGCTCATCGAGCGCGTGATCGTGCGCTGGTAGGCTTTCTGCGCCATGCCTCTCGTCCCGCAGGGCCATGGGCCCGTGACACTCAAGGACGTCGCGGCGCGTGCCGGCGTGAGCATCTCCACCGCGAGCAACGCGCTGACCGGGTCACGCGCCGTCAGCGCGAGCTCGGTACAGCGTGTGCTGCAGGCGGCCGCCGAGCTCGGTTATCAGAAGAACGAGGCCGCCCGCACCCTGCGCACGGGGTTGCGCAGCGCGATCGGCCTCGTGGTGCCCGATGTCACCAACCCGTTCTGGGGCGGCATGATCGGCACGATCGATCGAATCGCCGCCGAATCGGGGTTCCAGGTAGCGCTGACGAACACGGAGTTCGATCCGCAGCGCGAGACGGCAGCACTGGCACGACTGGTCTCGCGGGTGGACGGTATCCTGCTCTTCTCCACGCAGCCGACCGGACCGGCCGTGCGTCCGCTGCTGGAGATGGGCATTCCCATGGTGGCATGCGACGAGGTGTTCGATCTCGACGGCCTGGGCGGGGTGTATTCGGACAACGAGGCCGGCGCGCGCGCGGCCGCGCACCACCTCGTGGATGTCGGCGGGCGGGTGTTCGGCATGCTGGAGGGCCCGGTCAGCCTCACGACCGCGCAGCAGCGGGCCCGTGGTTTCCGGCAGGGACTGGTCGATCGAGGGATCTCACCCTCCCATATCCACACCGCCGTCGCGGAGTACTCCTTCGAGGGTGGCCGCGCCGGCATTCGGCGCCTGCTCGAAGAGCATCGCGACGTCGACGCGGTCTTTGCGTGCACCGACAATCAGGCGATCGGCGGCATCTTCGAGGCGATCGATCTGGGCCGTTCGATCCCCGACGATCTGCTGGTGTGCGGGTTCGATGACATCAGCTGGTCGTCGCGCCTGGCACCCTCGCTCACCACGCTGCGCCAGGATGCCGAGGGAATGGCCACGTGTGCCGCGCTGATGCTTCTGGAGATGATCACGGTGGGCGGCGAACCGCGCGTCGAGGTGTTCCCCGTCGAACTCGTCGCGCGCGATTCCACGCGCCGTCAGGGCGCGTGGACGACCTCGGTTACGACTGTGTAAAACGTTTTATATTTGGCGCGGATCGGATGTCGCCACACGGCAAGCTGGGATGGCGCACCGTCGTGCGCCGCGTGGGCCATGACATCGACGGCCGCGTGAATCATCGAAGGGGTACGCATGGCCGAACCGCTGCACTTCGGGGTGTTTGAGATCCTCACCCCCTCCAATGGCGTCCCCACCTGGCGCCACCCGCACGGTCGCGCCGACGTATACGGCGACGTCGCGTACTGGACGACTCTCGCGCGAACGCTCGATGACGCCGGCTTCGACTTTCTCTTTTTCGCCGACAGCTACGGCTACCCCCTCGTAGACGGCGCCGTCCCCGACGAAGTGCTCTCCCATGGCATTCTCTTCCCCGGCTACGACCCGATGCTGCTGGTGAGTGCGGTCGCGCAGGCGGCACCGAGCCTGGGCATCGTCATCACCTCCTCGACCTCGCTCGAACAGCCCTTCCCCACCGCCCGACGCTTCGCGACGCTCGATGCGTTCACCGGCGGCCGGATCGGGTGGAACATCGTGACCGGATCGACCGCGCAGGTCACCGAGGGCCTGTTCGGCATCACGCACTACGACCACGACACCCGCTACGACGTCGCCGACGAGTTCGTCGACCTCTGCCGCACACTCTGGGAAGACGCGTGGGACGACGACGCGGTCGTCCTCGACCGCGGTGCCGGCGTACTGATCGACCCTGAACGCGTGCGCGAGGTCGACTACCGCGGCGAGTACTTCGCCAGCCACGGGATGTTCAAGGTGCCGCCGGGGCCGCAGCGCACCCCCATGCTGTTCCAGGCAGGCGCCTCGGCCCGCGGACGCGACTTCGGTGCCCGCAACGCGGAAGCGATGTTCATCCAGGGGCAGGACAAGGAACAGGCGTTGAAAGCCACGCGCGACATCCGCGCCCGCGTCGCCGCGGCAGGCCGTGACCCGCACAGCCTCAAGCTGCTCAGCGGCGTCACTGTCACCGTCGCCCCGACGAGCGCGGAGGCGCAACGAAAGCGCGAGGAGCTCGAGAGCCTGTTCTCGATGGACGACGCCGCCGTCCTGTTCGCCGGGTTCACCGGTATCGACCTGCGAAGCCTTGACCCTTCGATGCGCATCGAGGACATCCCGGGCAACGACCAGGGGCAGACCCCACTGGACCGGTATCGCACGGTGGAGGGCGTGGACACCGTCGGCGACGTCCTGGAGGCCTTCCGTGTGCAGGAGCGCGGCTTCATCGTCACCGGCAATCCATGCGAGGTCGCCGAGGAACTCGTGGAGACGGCCGCCTACGCCGACATCGACGGGTTCATGCTCGAGCCGACCTTCGGCGACGCGCAGGCCTACGAGGAGTTCATCGAGCTCGTGGTGCCGGAGCTTCAGCGGATGGGCGCGTGGCCAGAGCCCGACCGCTCCGCCACGCTCCGCCAGCGGATGGGATTCGCGACACGTACCCCGTCGTTCCGCCCGCTATCCCGCAACACGAGGGCATCCTGACCCCCTCCCGCCCTTTCACCTCTCAGCCGGACAACCGCGCTCGGCGGCCTCGACGACGTTCGTCATGAGCAGCGCGACGGTCATCGGGCCGACGCCGCCGGGATTCGGGGAGAGCCAGCCGGCGACATCCGCCACATCCGGGTCCACGTCACCATAGACCGCGCTCTTGCCGGTCTCGGGGTCGGTCTCGCGCGTCACACCGACGTCGAGCACCGCCGCGCCGGGTTTGACGTCCGCCGCGCGCACGATGTGCTTCACGCCCGCGGCGGCCACGATGACATCCGCCTGCTTCAGGTGCTGCGACAGGTCGGCCGTGCCGGTGTGCGTGAGCGTCACCGTCGCGTTGATCTCGCGCCGGGTCAGCAGCAGGCCGATCGAGCGGCCGATGGTGACACCGCGCCCGACGACCACCACGTGCTTGCCGTTCAGGTCGTAGCCGTTGCGCTGCAGCAGCTCGATGACACCGCGCGGCGTGCACGGCAGCGGCGTCGTGATCGGGGCGTTCACGTTCAGCACGAGCCGACCGAGGTTCGTCGGATGCAGCCCGTCCGCGTCCTTGGCGGGATCGATCCGCTCGAGGACCGCGTCGGTGTCGATGTGCTTCGGCAGCGGCAGCTGCACGATGTAGCCGTGGCAGCTCGGGTCGGCGTTGAGCTCGTCGATGAGCGCCTCGACGTCGGTCTGCGTGGCGTCGGCGGGCAGCTCGCGCTGGATAGAGTTCATCCCGATCGCCTCGCTGGCGCGGTGCTTCATGCCGACGTACAGCTGCGATGCCGGGTCGGCACCGACGAGCACCGTCGCGATCCCGGGCACGACCCCCTTCTCGGCGAGCGCGGCGACCCGCGCGCGCAACTCGTCTTTGATCGCCGCCGACGCGGCCTTTCCGTCCAGCTTCTGCGCGGTCATGACGCTCCCTCTCGGATCGATAAACACATCCCGCCCCGAGACATCGGGCATTGCGTGGTGTCTCGGGGCAGAAGTGGTTTTTCGGATGTCGTCCCGGCGTTACTGCTGCAGCTCGGGGTAGAGCGGGAAGGCGCCGGTGAGCGCAGCCACGCGGGCCCGCAGAGCCTCGACGTCGGCGCCGGGCAGCAGGGCCAGGGCGATGATGTCGGCGACCTCGGCGAACTCGTCGTCGCCGAAGCCGCGGGTGGCGAGGGCGGGCGTGCCGATGCGCAGACCAGAGGTGACCATCGGCGGACGCGGGTCGTTCGGCACGGCGTTGCGGTTGACGGTGATGTGGATCTCGTGCAGGAGGTCTTCGGCCTGCTTGCCGTCGATCTCGGCGTCGCGCAGGTCGACGAGCACGAGGTGCACGTCGGTGCCGCCGGAGCGCACGGTCACGCCGGCGCCGGCGACGTCTTCGCGCTGGAGACGCTCGGCGAGGATCGCGGCACCGCGCACGGTGCGCTCCTGACGGTCGCGGAACTCCGGGGTGCCGGCGAGCTTGAAGGCGGTCGCCTTGGCGGCGATCACGTGCATGAGGGGGCCACCCTGCTGACCCGGGAAGACGGCGGTGTTGATCTTCTTGGCGAGGTCGGCGTCGTTGGTGAGGATGAAGCCCGAGCGAGGTCCGCCGATGGTCTTGTGCACCGTGGAGGAGACCACGTGGGCGTGGGGAACCGGCGACGGGTGCACGCCGGCTGCGACGAGGCCCGCGAAGTGGGCCATGTCCACCCACAGGTACGCGCCGACCTCGTCGGCGATCTCGCGGAAGCGGGCGAAGTCGAGCTGACGCGGATACGCCGACCAGCCGGCGATGATGACCCTGGGCTCGTGCTCGACGGCGAGGCGGTGCACCTCGTCCATGTCGATCAGACTCGTCTCGGGGTCGACGCCGTAGGCGACGATGTCGTAGAGGCGGCCCGAGAAGTTGATCTTCATGCCGTGCGTGAGGTGGCCGCCCTGGTCGAGCGCGAGGCCCAGGATGGTGTCGCCCGGCCGGGCGATCGCGTGCAGCACGGCCGCGTTCGCGGTGGCGCCGGAGTGGGGCTGCACGTTGGCGAACTCCGCACCGAACAGCTCCTTGGCGCGCGCGATCGCGAGCTCCTCGGCCACATCGACCTCTTCGCAGCCGCCGTAATAGCGGCGACCGGGGTATCCCTCGGCGTACTTGTTGGTGAGCACCGAGCCCTGCGACTGCAGCACCGAGACGGGAACGAAGTTCTCCGAGGCGATCATCTCGAGGTAGCCGCGCTGACGGTCGAGCTCGCGCTCGAGCACCTCCGCGATCTCGGGGTCGACCTCGGCCAGCGGGGCCGTGAAGAAAGAGTCGGTCATGGCGTTCTCCTTGCAGACGGGATCGGGATTCCGAGTGTTCGATCGGCCCAGGCGTGCGGTCGACGTGCCATGCGGTCGCTTCCCGGTGGTCATCCACCTCAACGCCAGTCGCGACATCCCCGATCATAACGGATGCCGTCTCGGCCGGAGTTTGTTAGGTTGCCTTACATGAGCCTTCCGCTGGTGCCTTACCCGGCGTCCACCACCGCCCTCGACGAGCCCGCCTTCCGGCTCGACGCGGGCGCCGGCGTCACCGGCGACGAGACCTGCGCGACGCTGCTGCGCCGCGAGCTCGAGGCGGTCACGGGCACCACCACCGGGTCGGATGAGGGCATCCGGCTCGCCGTCGCGACGGACGGAGCCCCCGAGTCGTACACGCTGGATGCGGCGGCGCACGGCGTGGTGGTCACCGGGGCGGACCCCGCCGGCCTGTTCTACGGCGTGCAGACCCTCCTGCAGCTCGTCGCCCGCGATGAGGACGGATGGCGGATTCCCGCGGTCCGGATCGCCGACCGCCCCCGGTTCGCCTACCGCGGGGTCATGCTCGACGTCGCACGGCACTTCTTCGACGTCGACACGGTGTGCGCGTGGATCGACCGGGCCGCCTCCCTGAAGGCCAACCACCTCCACCTGCACCTGAGCGACGACCAGGGATGGCGGATCGCCCTCGCGTCGCGACCCGAGCTCGCCGAGCGTGCCTCGGCGACCGCGATCGGCGCCGACGAGGGCGGCTGGTACACGGCGGCGGACTACGCCCGCATCGTCGCCTACGCGGCCTCCCGCCACATGACCGTCGTGCCCGAGCTCGACATGCCCGGGCACACCCATGCGGTGTCCCTCGCCTACCCCGCCCTCGCGGCGGCGCCGGTGATCACCGACGAGGTGCGCGCGGCCGCCGACGCGTTCGGCGGCGGCCTCCCCCGCACCGGGGAGCCCTACCGCGGGCTGGCGGTCGGCTTCTCCTCCCTGCGCATCGGCGACGACGAGGTCGACCGGTTCGTCACCGACGTGTTCACCGATCTCGCGGCGCTCACTCCGGGACCGTACCTGCACCTCGGCGGCGACGAGGCCCTCGGCACCGACCCGGCGCGCTATGCCTCGTTCGTCGCCCGGGTCACCGAGATCATCACGGGGCTCGGCAAGACCCCCGTCGCCTGGCACGAGGCGGGCGCCGCGGACCACCTCGCCGCCGGCACGATCGGCCAGTACTGGGGGTTCACCACGCCGGTGGACGGCTCCGCCGAGACGACACGGCGCTTCGTCACGCGGGGCGGCCGCATCATCCTCTCCCCCGCCGACGCCGTCTACCTCGACATGAAGCCCGACGCCGACTTCCCCCTCGGGCTCACGTGGGCGAACGGCCCCACGAGCGTGCGGCGGGCCTACGAATGGGAGCCGTCCGCGGTGATCGAGGGGCTCGCCGAGGACGACATCCTCGGCGTGGAGGCGCCGCTGTGGACGGAGACGGTGCGCACCGCCGCCGACATCGACGCCCTCGCCTTCCCGCGCATCGCCGCGGCCGCCGAAGCGGCGTGGTCTCCGCCGACCGACGCTTCCCCGGAGCGCACGTGGGACTCATTCCGGCACCGGGTCGGCGCGCAGGGCCCGCGCTGGGCCGCGCGGGGCATCCGCTTCCACGTCAGCCCGGAGATCCCGTGGGCGTGACCGTCATCCACTCCGCGCGCCTGGTCACCGGCGACGCGGTGACCGCCGACGCGTGGGTGCGCTTCGACGGCGACCGGGTGACGGCCGTCGGCACCGGGTCGGGGTGGGCTGCGACGACGGATGCCGGCGTCGACGTCGTCGACGCGTCGGTCGTCGCGGGTGACGGCGCCGTGCTCACCCCCGGCTTCATCGACCTGCACGCCCACGGCGGCGCGGGCGCGTCGTTCGACGAGGGCGCCGACGCCATCCGCACCGCGCGCGCCCTGCATCGCAGCCACGGCACGACCCGCGGCCTGATCTCGCTCGTGTCGGCACCGATCGAGGTGCTCGCCGCGCGCGCCGGCGTCGTCGCCGACGTCGCCGGCACCGATCCCGACGTGCTGGGGTCGCACCTGGAGGGACCTTTCCTCGACACCGGCCACCGGGGCGCGCACGACGAGCGCGCTCTCCTCGATCCGACGCCCGACGCGGTCGACCGCCTGCTCGAGGCCGGACGCGGCACCGTGCGGCAGGTCACCCTCGCTCCGGAGCGCCGCGGAGCCCTGGCTGCCATCGCCCGCCTGCGAGACGCGGGCGTCGTGCCGGCCGTCGGTCACACCTCGGCCGGCTTCGACCTCGCTCGCGCGGCGTTCGACGCCGGCGCCGGCATCCTCACGCACGCCTTCAACGCGATGCCCGGGCTGCACCACCGGCACCCGGGTCCGGTGGCGGCCGCCGCGGCCGACGCACGCGTGACGCTGGAGATCATCGCCGACGGCGTGCACCTGCATCCCGAGACCGTGCGCATCGCGTTCGCCGCCGCGCCGCACCGCATCGCCCTGGTCACCGACGCCATGGCGGCGGCCGGACGCCCCGACGGCGCGTACGAGCTCGGCGGCCTGCGGGTCGACGTCGAGGGGGGTGTCGCCCGACTCGCGGAGGGGACGCGCGCGATCGCCGGGTCGACGCTCACGCAGGATGCTGCCCTCCGGCGCACGATCGAGGCGGGCGTATCGCTCCCCGACGCCGTGCAGGCCCTGACGGCCGCCCCGGCTCGCGCGATCCGGCGCGACGACCTCGGCGCTCTGGCCCCCGGCATGCTCGCCGACGCGGTCCTGCTCACCCGGGACCTCGAGGTGCGCCGCGTATGGACGGGCGGACGCGCGACCGCGGGCCCCGGAGAGGGCGCGGCGTAGAATCGGAGCATGCCCGAGAACGCCTCACCCTCCTCGGCCGCGCCCGCTTCCCCCGCGCCCGGCATGCGCGCACCGCTCACCGGCCTCGACATCCTCGCCTTCGTATGCGAGCTGTTCGCGCTCGGCTCGCTGGCGCTGTGGGGGTTCCTCGCGTTCGACCTGCCGTGGAACATCGTCGTCGGCGTCGGGGCACCGGCCCTCGCCCTGGTGGTGTGGGCACTGTTCGTCTCACCGCGCGCGGTCTTCGCCGTGCACCCGTTCGTCCGGGGTCTCGTCGAGCTGCTGGTCTACCTGTCGGCCACGATCGCGTGGTGGGACCTCGGCTACGCGTGGATCGGCGTCGTCTTCGCCGTGATCGCCGTGACGTGCGGCGTGCTGGTCGGACGGCGCCGCCTGTCGTGACCGACGCCGTCGAGGTCGTCGCCCGTCTCGCCGCCGAGCTCGGCGATCGCGTCGACGTCTCCTTCGACGCCCGTCGTGCCGCTCGGGCCGACAAGTCCGGGCACGCCGCAGCAGGCATCCCCGTCGCGGTCGTGCACGCCGGCTCGGTCGAGGACGTGCAGGCGACCCTCCGCGTCGCCACCGCCACCGGCACCCCCGTCGTGACCCGCGGCGCCGGTACGGGCCTCGCGGGTGCCGCGAACGCCGGCGACGGCGAGATCGCCCTCTCGGTGCGCGGCATGGACCGCATCCTCGAGGTGCGCCCCGACGACCTGATCGCCGTCGTCGAACCGGGCATCCTCAACGCCGACCTCAACGCGGCCCTCGCGCCGCACGGCCTCTGGTGGGCGCCCGACCCCGCCAGCCGCGCCATCTCGACGGTGGGCGGCAACATCGCCACCGGCGCGGGAGGCCTTCTGTGCGCGAAGTACGGCGTGGTGCGCGATGCGGTGCTCGGCGTCGACGTCGTGCTCGCCGACGGCCGCCTGCTGCGCCTGGGCCATCGCACCGTCAAGGGCGTCACCGGTCTCGACCTCACATCGCTCATGATCGGCTCCGAGGGGACGCTCGGGGTGATCGTGGGGGCGACCCTCAAGCTCCGGTGCACCGTGCCGGGCGAGGTGTGCACGATCGCCGCGACCTTCCCGGCGGTGCGCGACGCGGCGACCGCATCCGCCGCCGTCACGGCGTCCGGGGTGCAGCCGGCGATCATGGAGCTCATGGATGCGGCATCCCTCGCCGCCGTGCACGCTCACCTCGGGCTGACCGCGCCGACACCGGGCGCCTCGCAGCTGACCATCCAGACCGACGGCATCTCGGCGGCAGCCGACGCCGAGGCGATCGGACGGATGCTCGCCGACGCCGGCGGCACGGTCGCCGTCACGCGCGACCCTGTGGAGGGCGAACGTCTGCTCGCGGTGCGCCGCGCGATGCATCCGGCCATGGAACGCCTCGGCACGACCCTCATCGAAGACGTCTCGGTGCCCCGCAGCGCCCTCCCGGCGATGTTCGACGAGATCGCCCGCGTCGAGCGCGAGTACGGACTGCCCATCCCCACCGTCGCCCACGCCGGCGACGGCAACCTGCATCCGAACTTCGTGTTCGACGCCTCCCCCGACGCGTCGGGCGTCGTCGACGTGCCGCCGGTCGTGTGGCGCGCTGCCGATGCGCTCTTCCGCGCCGCGCTCGCCCTCGGCGGCACCCTCACCGGCGAGCACGGCGTCGGGGTGTTGAAGAGCCGATGGCTCGCCGACGAGCTCGGCGACGACCAGTGGGAGATCCAGCGCCAGATCACCCGCGTGTTCGATCCGGACGGCATCCTGAACCCGGGGAAGGTGTTCGCCCGGTGAGCGGCACGATCCACGTGGCGGCCGCGGTGGTCGTCGCCGACGACGGCCGCACCCTCGTGGTGCGAAAGCGCGGCGCCCGGGTCTTCCAGCAGCCGGGCGGCAAGCCCGATGCGGGCGAGGACGCCTTGGCGGCCGTCGTGCGCGAGGTCGCCGAGGAGACCGGCATCGCCGCCGACCCGGGCGACTACGTGCCGCTCGGGCGCTTCACCGACGACGCCGCGAACGAACCCGGCCACCGTGTCGTCGGCGACGCGTTCCTGCTGCGGGTCGGACCGGCCGAGGCGACCGCGTCGGGAGAGATCGAGGAGCTCCGTTGGCTGACGGCGGCCGAGGTGCCCGACACGCCGCTGGCGAACCTGAGTCGCAACCACCTCATCCGCTTCGCCTGGCGCTGACCGCCATCGCCGATCCACCCCGTTCGCGCCGAGCCGGCCCTCTCGCGACGCGAAGAACGGGCCGGCTCGGCGGGAAGGGGCCGGCTCGACGCGGTGTCAGAGGCGCTGCCAGGCGGGCTTGTTCGCGTAGGCGTAGCGGTAGTAGTCAGCGAGGGCGAGGTCCGTCGCCGCCGCCTCATCGAGGACCACCGTGGCGTGGGGATGCAGCTGGATGGCCGAGCCCGGCGACGACGCCGACAGCGGGCCTTCGACGGCGGCGGCCACCGCCGCCGCCTTGCCCTCGCCGAAGGCCAGGAGCACCAGATGCCGGGCGCGGAGGATCGTGCCGAGACCCTGCGTGATGCAGTGCATCGGCACATCGTCGATGGACGCGAAGAAGCGGGCATTGTCGCGGCGGGTCTGCTCCGTCAGCGTCTTCACGCGCGTGACCGACGCGAACGACGACCCCGGCTCGTTGAATCCGATGTGCCCGTCGGTGCCGATGCCGAGGATCTGCAGGTCGACACCGCCCGCCGCTTCGATCGCCGCCTCGTAGTCCGCCCCGGCGTGCTCGATGCCCTCGGGGCTCCCGTCGGGAACGTGCACGCGCGCCGGGTCGAGCCCGAGCGGGTCGACCACCTCGCGCGAGATCACCGACCGGTAGCTCTGCGGATGGGCGGGATCGATCCCCACGTACTCATCGAGCGCGAAGCCGCGCACGAGCGACAGGTCGGTGCCCGCCAGCCGCCCGCGCAGCGCTTCGTACACCGGGAGCGGGGTCGAACCGGTCGCAAGTCCCAGTACCGTGTCGGGCCGCACCTCGATCACCCGCGCGATCGCGTCGGCCACGAGCGCACCGGCGGCGCGGGCGTCGGGCACGATGACGACTTCAGCCATGCGCGAGCACCTCCTCGCTGGCCCGGCCGACCAGAGCGGCGCCGAGCGCGGCGGCCGGCGATGCCGGCGGCAGCAGGGTCGCCCGATCGCGCAGGTGGAGCGAGCGGATGAACGGCGACGCGGCAGCGCCGGCGTCGAGTTCGTCGGCAACCGGGCCGGTGAGCCGCTCGCCGAGGGCGCTGAGCCCGCCGCCGATCACGACGGTGTCGACGTCGGCGGTGAGCACGAGCACGCGGATGGCCGAGGCCACGCCGCGTGCGAGGTCCGCGCGCAGTGCGACGGCCCGGGGGTCTCCGGCGTCGGCGGCGTCGAAGACGTCCCGCACGGGAAGCGCGCCGGGGCGCCCCCATCGCTCGGCGACGGCTCCCCCGCCCGCGAGCGCCTCGATGCATCCGCGCTGCCCGCACCGGCACGGCGGACCCGCCGGGTCGACGGAGATGTGCCCGACCTCGCCGGCGCTTCCGCCGGCACCGCGCCACAGCTGCCCGTCGACGACGATGCCGGCGGCGACCCCGGTGCCGAGGTTGAGATAGGCCATCGTTCCGGTTCCGGCACCGTGCAGGGCGTGCGCGCCGAGCGCGGCCGCCTTGACGTCGTTCTCGACCCACACGGGAAGGCCGAGCATCGGCTCGACGGTGCTCGAGACGTCGAGGTCGTGCACGCCGAGGTTCACCGCGTGCACGACGCGGGTGGAGCCCGGGGCGACCTGCCCCGGCATCCCGATCCCGACCGACCGGATCTCGTCGCGGCCGACGCCGGCTTCGGCGGCGACCAGGTCGACGGCACGCACGATGGTCGCGCCGACCGCGTCGACGCCCCAGCCGGTGGCCAGTCGCGTGCGGGCGAGCACGCGAGCGGCGTCGTCGACGACCACGGCGTCGGTCTTGGTGCCCCCGACGTCGAGTCCGACCCTCATCGGCCGCGCTCCCGTTCGAAGGCGGCGGTGGTGCGCGGCGCCATCAGCCCTTGACCGCCCCGGCCACGAGCCCTCCGGTCATCTTGCCCTGCACGATGAGGAAGAAGATCATCACCGGAATGGCGATGAGCGTCGAGCCGGCCATGACGGCGCCCCAGTCGACGGAGCCGCCGACGCTGGAGGACTGGAAGGCGTTCAGCCACGGCATGAGCGGCAGGTTGTAGCCGCTCATGAGAAGCAGCGCCATCGTGAACTCGTTCCACGACTGGATGAACGCGAAGATGCCGGTCGAGATGAGCCCGGGCGCCAGCAGCGGGAAGGTGACCTTCCAGAACGCCTGCGACTTCGTGCACCCGTCGATCATGGCCGCTTCTTCGAGATCCGCGGGGACCCCCGCCACGAATCCACGAAGCGTCCAGATGGTGAAGGGGATGACCGCGGCGGTGTAGACGATGCCGAGACCGAGCAGGGTGTTCATCAGCTGCCAGTCGTCGATCATCCCGTAGATCGTGAACATCATCGCCTCACCGGGGATCATCTGCACGATGAGGACCGAGACGATGAACCCGCGGCGTCCTCTGAAGTGGAATCGCGCGACGGCGATCGAGGCGAGGAAGGCGAACAGCAGGGTGGCCACGAGCACGCCGGCGGTCACCGTGAGTGAGGTCATGAGCGCGTGCGGGAAGTCGGTCTGTCCGGGGGCCGCTTCGCGCGTCCACGCCGTGAGGTAGTTCTGCAGCGTGAAATCGAAGGGCAGAAAGCTCGGCTCGCGCGTGATGATCTCGCTGTTGGGCGTCAGCGACATGTTGATCATCCAGTACACCGGGAACACGCTCATGGCGAAGACGATCGCCGCGGCGACATTGAGGAGCGTGCGGGTGAGCACGCGCCGGCTCGAGGGGCGCCGGGCCTGCAGGGACCGGGGCGCGGGTCGGTTCGGCGAACCCGGCTCGCCGAGCACCTCGTCGACGCCGACGGTGCCGACCTGGGTGGCGGTGGTGACCTGTGTGCTCACAGCTCCTCCTCCTTCAGAGTGGTGCGCACGTATCCCCAGGAGAGGACGAGCAGCAGGATGACCATGACGACGCCGATGGCCGCGGTGGCCCCGAACTCGCCGACGCCCTGGCGGAACAGATAGGTGCCGAGCACGTTCGTCTCGGACGCGAGTCCGCCGCGGCTCTGCAGCGCGTAGACCTGGGTGAAGATGCGCAGGTTCCAGATGATCTGCAGCACGAGCACGACGGTGAGGATGCTGCGCAGATACGGGAAGACGACGAACCAGAACCGCTTCCACGGGTGCGCGCCGTCCAGGGAGGCGGCTTCGAGCACCTCGCCGGGAACCTGTCCGAGACCCGCGTAGGTGGTGAAGGCCACGAAGGGCACCGACTGCCACACGATGATGATCGTGAGGACGAAGAAGAACGACCACGGGTTCAGCAGCCACGAGTGGTTGGTCCAGTCGGTCGTGCCGGTGAGGGTGTTCATCGCCCAGTTCACGACGCCGTACTCGGTGTCGAAGATCCATCCCCAGACCACCGTTGCCGTCAGGGGCGGCATCGCCCACGCGAGCAGGAGCCCGATCGACACGACGATGCGCCAGGCGCGCGAGAGCCGGGTCATGAGCACCGCGACCAGCACGCCGAGACCCATGTTGAGCACGGTGAGCACGACCATGAGCCCGAGGCTGCGCATGAGCACGGCCGGGAAGTCGGACTGGGTGAACAGGTCGATGTAGTTCTCGAGGCCGACGAAGGCGGGGAGGGTGCCCTGCACCTTGTTCTTGACCGTGTAGTCGGTGAACGACTGGATCACCATCAGCACGGCGGGGTATCCCACCATGACGCCGAGGATGATCAGCGACGGGCTGAGCAGCGACCACGCGCCGCGGGCTTCGCGGCGCCGCCGGGAGCGCTCGCGCGGGGTGAGCGACGCGGTGGGGCGTCGCCCGGAGGCCGGGCGTCCCACGGTGAGGGCACGGGTCTCGCTCATGTCGCCTCCTCTCTCGGTGGTGCGGGATGTTGACAGGGATGCAGGGGGCCCGGCGGGGCCGGACCCCCTGCGAAGACCGACGGGTGTCAGTCGTTGAGGATGGCCTCGATCTGCTCGTCGAGCGACGTCGCGATCTCGGTCACATCCCCGCCCTGGGCGATGCCGACGAGGGCGTCGGGGATGATCTGCGCGGCCTCGACCTCGGCCCAGTTCGGGCTGGCCGGGGTGCCCTTGGAGTTGGCGAGCGCGGCGGCCTGCGCCTGGGCGACCGGGGTGTCCGGCAGCGACGCGGCGGCCGACACGATCCCGGGCGTCAGACCCTGCTCGGCGAGCAGCGTCTGGTAGCCCTCGGAGAGCATGATCTCCAGGGCGGCCTTGGCCTTCTCGGGCGCTGCGCTCTTGGTGGCGACGGCCACGTTGGACCCGCCGGCGAAGATCGGCGCCGTCTCCCCCTCGACGAGGCCCGGCAGCGCGAAGGCGCCGAGATCCTTCGCGTAGGTGTCGGGGCATCCTTCCTCGACCTCTTCACCCGCGGCCTCGTCGCCCCACGGCCAGTCGCCGGTGAGGTTGCCGGCGGCCCAGGCGGGGCTGGAGATGAAGCCCGCCTCACCGTCGCAGAACGCGATGTTCGCCATGAGCTCGTTGCCGTCGGCCGGAGCGACCGAGGCGTCGAGGTAGACCTGCTGCAGCAGTTCGAGCCCCTCGATGCTCTCCGGGCTCGAGAACTGCGCGTCCCACGTGTCGCCGTCCTGCACCGCGATCTCGCCACCGTAGGCCCAGACATAGGGAAGAGCGTTGTACCAGTCCTTGCCGGGGGCGTAGATGCCCGAGACGCTGTCGGTGGTGAGGGCCTCGCCCTGAGCGACGTAGTCCTCGAGGGTCGCGGGGACCTCGTCGACCATCATGGGGCTGTAGAAGACGACGCGGCCACCGGCGTAGTACGGCGCGGCGTAGAGCGCGCCGTCGTAGGTGCCGGCATCGACCAGGCCGCTCAGCAGATCGTCGCCGCCGAGCTCCTCCTGGATGTCGGAGATGTCCAGGAACAGGCCGGCGTCGGCGAAGCCGAGCGCCTGGGTGTTGCCGACCTCGACGACATCGGGGCTGTCGTTGGACGACAGTGCCGCGGTGTAGGTGTCGGAGACGTCGGCCCAGGTCTTCTCCTCGATCGTGAGGGTCCACCCCTCGTTCTCGGCCTCGAAGGTCTCGGTCAGGTAGTCGCGCGCCGTCTGCGGGGTGTCGGTGCCGACGAGCCAGACCGTCAGGTCGCCGGTCTCGGGCTCCGTGGAGGCGGCGTCATTGCCACCGGCGCAGCCGGCGAGAGCGACAGCCGAGGCGCCCACGAGCGCGAACGCTCCGAGCTTGTGCTTCATGGTGTCATCCTTCGTTCTTCTTGGTGAGGACGGGCCGGGCGACCCGTCCGGGGAGGGTGGAGCGTGGTCCTACGAGACGCCGAGCTGTGCCGAGAGGACCATGACGGCGGCGCCGCGCAGGACGATGTCCTGGCCTTGCTCCGTCATCCGCACCCGCACGCCGTCGTGGTGCGTGGCGAGCGTTCGTGCGCGGAGGGTCTCGACGGCCTGCTCGGCAAGAGCGCCGTCGAGAAGTTCACGGGGACCCGAGAGCACGATCTCGGGGAGGTCGAGGACGCCCACGATGGGCGCGAGCGCGATCCCCAGGCGCTCGCCCGCGTCGCGCAGCACGCCGGCGGCGGGTTCGTCGGTCGCCGCGATCCGGGCGGTCAGTGCGGGGACCGCCAGCCACGCCTCGAGACAGCCGATCTTGCCGCACGCGCACCGCGGGCCGCCGTCGGTGCCGACGGTGACGTGACCGATCTCGCCCGCGGCGAATCGAGCGCCGCGCAGCGGCTGACCGCCGGCGAGGAGTCCGGAACCGACACCCCGGCCCACCCGCACGAGGAGCACATCCTCGTTCGCGCCCCCGAAGGTGTACTCGGCGAGCACGGCGGCGTTGGCGTCGTTCGCGACGAGCACCGGCAGCCCCAGCGCCTCGCGCAGTTCGCCTTCGAGGTCGAGGCCGTCCCAGCCGAGATTGGGGGCGGTGAGGATGACGCCGTGGGCATCGATCACCCCGGGGGCGCCCACGCCGACGCCGAGCACGGGGGCATGGGCGTCGGCGACGAGGTCGCGGGCCAGGTCGATCACCGCTGCGAGCGCGGCGTCGGCATCGGCGGGCACGGCCACCTCAGAGCGCGCGACGATGTCGCCGTCGAGCGTGAGGACGGCGCCGAGGAAGGTCTCGCTTCCCGACAGGTCGAGACCGACGATGCGGTGCCCGTCACGATCGAGATCGACGAGGATCGCGGGCTTTCCGGGCCGCGAGGACTCCCGCACACCCTGCTCGGCGACGAAGCCGTCGGTGATGAGGCCCGCGACGAGATCGGAGATCGTCACCCGCGTGAGGCCCGTCTCCCGCGCGAGGTCGGCGCGACTCATGGCGCCCCCGTGGAAGAGGGTCTGCAGGACGAGCGAGCGGTTGTGCCCCCGCGCGTGCTCGGGCAGCACCTTCGCACCGGTGCGGGAGGCACGGGCGCGGACGAATCCGCCGGAGGGGGCGGGGTTCTCGAGGGTGGTGGCATCCGTCGAGAGGGAGGAGCCACGACGCAGGTCCGAAGCAGACATGTTTGTTAGTAGACCTTACGAACAAAGCAGACCGCAACCCTTTCGCCGCTTTTGCACGGCGCATTTACAAAACCGTTACACGCCGGTGACGCTGCGGTGAGCGCATTCTCACGATCCGATCGCACGCCCCTCGCCTACGCTGGGAGCACCGCGAAGGAGATCCATGAACCGCACCTTCCCCGCCGCCGCGATGACCGCTGCGGCCCTGCTCCTGCTCGTCGGATGCACCGGCGACGCGGAGCCCGACACCGCAGCCACGGCAGCCACGGCCGAGGACGAGAGCACCGGACAGTCGCAGGACGCCCCCGGCGACGACGGCCAGAGCGTCGAGGACGCGTGCGCCGTGATCGCCCAGACGATCACCGACGCGACCGCCGAGTTCGACGGCGGCGATGCCGACGACCTGGCCGCGGTCGCGGAGGCCATGGAGGCCGCTGCCGCGGAGCTCGCGACCGAGGCCGGAGCGATCACCAACGACGAGGTCGCCGCGCTGGTGCCCGATCTGCAGCAGATGTTCGCGGAGGCCGGCGAGGTGTTCGTCGCCCTCGGCGAGGGCGACGCGTCGGGGGTCGAGGATCTGGAGGAGATCGGCACCCGCTTCCAGGAGACCGGCGCGGCCTTCGAGGAGCTCTGCGCGGGCTGAACGATTCTCGGCAGACCGTGATCAATCCGTAGCACGCCCGCATCCGGCCTCCTTTACCATGGATGAACGTGCAGAGCAGGCGGGGGTGAGCGCGTGACGGATGTCGTGACACGACCGGACGCGGGTGTCGACGAGGGTGCGGGCGGACCGACCTCGGGCGACGACGCGACGGTTCCGACCGATCCCACCTACGAGTGGGCCCCGGTCGAGCCGGAGCCGCGCAAACGGCGCATCGGCCTGTGGATCGGTATCGGCGCGGGGGCCGTGGCCCTCGGCGCGGCCGCAGCATCGCTCGTGCTCATCGCGCCCGGCACATCGGTCGCCGGCGTCCATGTCGGCTTCATGACGCAGGGCGCCGCCGCCGACGCCATCTCCGGCCGACTCGCCGAGACGACCGTCGTGCTCGCCGGTGACGGGGGCGAGGCCCGTGTCTCCGGCGCCGACCTCGGAGCGACCGTCGAGGCACAGGCTCTCGCCGAGACCGCCTTCGCCGAGCATCCCCTCTGGAATGTCACGGCGTGGTTCCCCGAATCCCTCGACGCCCCCGTGGCGATCGACGAGGCCGTCGCGGCCGAAGCCCTCGCCGCGGCCGTCCCGGCGATGTACACGGATCCCGTCGACGCCGAGGTGGCCTTCGACGCCGACAGCACCGCCTACGTCGTGACGCCCGGCGTCGACGGAACCGGCGTCGATGCCGGCGCGGTGCGCGAGAGCCTGGCCACCGCTTTCGCGGCCGGCGAGACCACGATCGAGGTCGACGCCGTCGCCTCGCCGGTCTCGCCCGAACGGGAGACCTACGTCGCCGAGGCGACGGCCGCGCGCCTGAACACGATGCTCGACGAGGCCGGGTTCTACGTCGGCGACGAACGGGTCGTTCCGATCGAGGCCTCGACGCTCGCCTCCTGGATCACGCTGTCCCCCGGCGAGCGCGGCACCCTCGACATCGCCGTCGACGAGTCCGCCGTGCAGGAGGTCGTGGACACCCTGCCCGAGGCTGTGAACCGCGACCCGGTGAACAACAAGGTCCTCGTGAACATGGCCGGCACGACCCTCGCGGAAGAGAACGAGGGCACCGTCGGCCGCGAACTGGAGACCACCGACGGCATCGCCGCAGGTTTCTCCGAGCAGGTCGCCACCGCGAACGGCGCGTACCAGCTCCCGGTGGTCGAGACCCCCTACGAGACTGCCGAGGTGGTGCGTCTGCTCGAGGTCGACCTGAGCTCGCAGATGCTGTACCTGAAGGAGAACGACCGGGTCGTCGACAGCTGGGCGATCTCGAGCGGTCAGAGCAACACACCGACCTACACCGGTCGCTACACGGTTCACGCGCACCTCACGAGTCAGACCATGCGCGGCAGCGAGCGCGACGCCAACGGCGACGTGCTCCTCGACGCCAACGGCGATCCGGTGACCTACACGACCCCCGACGTCAAGTGGGTCATGTACTTCAACGGCGACCAGGCCTTCCACGGCGTCTACTGGCACTCCAACTGGGGCACGCCGATGAGCCACGGATGCGTCGGCATGCCCGAGTGGCGGGCCGAGCAGATCTTCAACTGGACCGCCAACGGCACCGACGTGTGGATCCACGCCTGAGCCCGAGCGACATCGCCGCCCGCTGACAACGCGACCGCACGAGAACGGCGCCCCAACCCGCGAGGGTGAGGCGCCGTTCTCGTGCGAGCCGGACTCAGCTGAGGGCGTCGATGATGCCGTTCAGTGTGGCCGACGGACGCATGACCTTGTCGACCGCGTCGCCGTCGGGGCGGTAATAGCCGCCGATCTCGACGGGCGATCCCTGCACGGCGGCGAGCTCGTCGACGATCTTCTGCTCGTTCGTCGCGAGGGCCGTTGCGACGGGGGCGAAGATCTCCGCGAGCTCCGCGTCGACCTGCTGACCGGCCAGCTCCTGCGCCCAGTACAGCGCGAGGTAGAAGTGGCTGCCGCGGTTGTCGATCGAACCGAGCTTGCGGCCGGGCGACTTGTCGTTCTCGAGGAACGTTCCGGTCGCGGCATCCAGCGTGTCCGCCAGCACCTGCGCGCGGGGGTTGTCGGTCGACGTGGCCAGGTGCTCGAGCGACGCGGCCAGGGCGAAGAACTCGCCGAGCGAGTCCCACCGCAGGTAGTTCTGCTCGACCAGCTGCTGCACATGCTTCGGGGCGGAGCCGCCCGCGCCGGTCTCGAACAGACCCCCACCGGCGAGCAGCGGCACGATCGAGAGCATCTTGGCGCTCGTGCCGACCTCGAGGATCGGGAAGAGGTCGGTGAGGTAGTCGCGAAGCACGTTGCCGGTGACCGAGATGGTGTCCTCGCCGCGCCGCATCCGCTCCAGCGTGTAGCGCGTCGCCTCGGCCGGCGGCAGGATCACGATCTCGACGTCGGAGGTGTCCAGGAGCGCGAGGCCCTGGTGCACCTTCGCGATCAGCTGAGCGTCGTGGGCGCGGTTGACGTCGAGCCAGAACACCGCGGGAGCACCGGTGGCGCGCGCCCGTGTGACGGCGAGCTTCACCCAGTCCATGATCGGGATGTGCTTGGTCTGCGTGGCACGCCAGATGTCTCCGGCGGCGACGGTGTGCTCGATGAGCACCGTCCCCTCCGAGTCGACGATCTGCACCACGCCGGGAGCGGCGATCTCGAACGTCTTGTCGTGGCTTCCGTACTCCTCGGCCTTCTGCGCCATGAGCCCCACGTTGGGCACCGTGCCGATGGTCGCCGGGTCGAGGGGACCGTTCGCGACGACATCCTCGATCACGGCCTGGTAGACGCCGGCGTACGACGAGTCGGGGATCACGGCGAGCGTGTCGGCCTCTCCCCCGTCGGCGCCCCACATCTTGCCGCCGTTGCGGATCAGCGCGGGCATCGACGCGTCGACGATCACATCGCTCGGCACGTGCAGGTTGGTGATGCCCTTGTCGGAGTTGACGTACGACAGGCGCGGGCCCGCCTCGAGCGCCGCGGTGATCTCGGCGGCGATCTCGGCACCGCCGTCGAGGCTCGCGAGCCCGGTGAGGATCGAGCCGAGGCCGTTGTCGGGCGTGAGCCCCGCTGCGGTGAGCTTCTCACCGTGGGTCGCGAAGACATCCCGCAGGAAGGCCTTGACGACGTGGCCGAAGATGATCGGGTCGCTGACCTTCATCATCGTCGCCTTCAGATGCACCGAGTAGAGCACGTCGTCGGCCTGGGCCTGCTTCAGCGTGTCAGCCAGGAACGCGTCCAGCGCCGCCGCCGACAGGAACGTCGCGTCGATGACCTCCCGCGGCAGCACCTTCAAATCGCTCTTGAGGATCGTCTCGCCGCCGTCTTCGCCGATGTGGCGGATCGTCAGCGTGTCGTCGTGGGCGGCCACCCAGGACTTCTCGTTGCTCTTGAAGTCGTCGTGGCCCATGGTCGCCACGCGCGTCTTCGAGCCGGCCGGGAACGGCTTGTTGGTGTGCGGGTACTTGCGGGCGTAGTTCTTCACGGCCCCGGGAGCGCGACGGTCGCTGTTGCCCTCGCGCAGCACCGGGTTCACCGCGGAGCCCTTGATGCGGTCGTAGCGTGCGCGCACATCCTTGTCTTCGACCGTCTTCGGGTCGTCGGGATAGTCGGGGATGTCGTACCCCTGCGCCTGCAGCTCGGCGATGGCGGCCTTCAGCTGCGGGATCGACGCCGAGATGTTCGGCAGCTTGATGATGTTCGCCTCGGGGAGTGTGGCGAGACCGCCGAGTTCAGCGAGCGCGTCTCCGACGTGCTGCGCGTCGGTCAGCTTCTGCGGAAAGGCGGCCAGGATGCGTCCGGCCAGCGAGATGTCGCGGGTCTCGACGTCGACACCCGCCTTGCCGGTGACGGCCTTGATGATCGGGAGGAACGACGCCGTGGCGAGAGCGGGAGCCTCGTCGGTGTACGTGTAGATGATGGTCGAGTCGGTCACCTGTTCGTCTTTCGCTCGGTTGTCGTTCCAGCCTAACGCAGGCGCCTGTTTATCTTGACGTCAAGATAAATCGGTTGCGGCCCGTGACGGCGTGCGTGTGTGGCGACGGGGTTAGCGGCTAGCCTGTGCGTATGGCCGAGCTGCGACTTGTCGAACTGTCCGCCGCGACGATCGTCGCAGTCAACAACATGTCCCTCAAGCCCGGACAGGAGCAGTTCCTCGCTCCGGTGAGCTATGGGATCGCCGCGACGGTCGCGGATCCGCGCACATCCTGGCAGCGGGTCGTCCTCGACGCGAACGAGGTCGTCGGCTTCGTCAGCGCCGGCTTCGATCCCGAAGCGCCCGAGGAGCACTTCCGCTCCGTGCTGTGGCGCATCAACGTCGACGCCGACGACCAGGGCCGCGGCATCGGCCGCTTCGCCATCGAGAAGCTGCTCGACGAGGCGCGCGACCGTGGCCTCGACAAGCTCAACGTCATCTACGAAGAGGGCGAAGCCGGACCCGAGGCGTTCTTCACGCGCATGGGCTTCACCCCGGTGGGTGAGACGGAGTACGGTGAGGTCATCGCCGAGATCCGTCTCTGACGGGCGGCGATCGGCCCACCCCTCTGAACAAGGTCCCGGCCGCCGCATTCCGGCGGCGGGGCCTCGGATTCCCCTCCCCCACCGAGGCTCCGTCGCCCTCGCATCACCCCGGCCCGCCGCGCCCGCACCAGCGCGCCCGCATCCCAGCCCGCCGCGCATCCCCCACCCGCCCCTTCCCAAGGTCGGAGAATCGGCCGGATGTCGGAGGATTCGGCCGTGACTCTCCGACATCGGCGCGATTCTCCGACATCGGCGGAACGAGGCGGCGGGGATGCACCCTCCACAGGCCGGTCGCGGGAACGCGCGCTCCACAGTTCCGGCGCCCGGTCACCGCGTTAGCCGCCGGGCGGGCATCGTGTCGGCATGGATGTGGAGAGCTGGCTGGCCGCACGCGCGGGCATCGCCCATCGCGACGAGGTGGGTCGGGCCGGATTCACCGCGGGTGCCGTGGCCGCTGCCGTCCGGGCCGGGCGCGTGCGCCGGGTCCGTCGCGTGTGGGTCGCTCTTCCGCGCGGCGACGGCGAACTGATCCGGGCCGCGGAACTCGGCGGACGGTTGGCGTGCCTCTCGGTCGCCCGACGCCGCGGCTGGTGGATCCCGGAGCAGGTCGACGTGCAGCCGCACCTGCACTTCAGCCCCAACGGTCGAGCTGTCCCGTTCGACGGCGTCTCGCACTGGACGAAGCCGCTCTCCCCCGTGTCGCCGTCATCGCTGCTCGAATCCGTCGAGGATGCACTGGCCCACATCGCATCGTGCCTCGACCGCGAGGCGGCCCTCGTGGTGTGGGAATCAGCCATCCGCTCCGAGAACCTCTCGACAGACGCGCTCCGCTCGGTGCGGTGGCGCTCACGCGCGTCGGCCGAGTGCGCCGCCGAGGTCAACGGGCTCTCCGACTCGGGCCTCGAGACGATCGCGATCGTGCGCCTGTCGCGCTGGGGTGTGCCGATCCGCCAGCAGCTCTACCTCGCCGGGCACCCGGTCGATCTCCTGATCGGTGACCGCCTGGTCGTTCAGCTCGACGGGTTCGCGCATCACTCGACGTCGAAGGACCGCACGCGCGACCTGCGGCACGACGCCGAGCTCCGTCTGCGCGGGTACACGGTGCTGCGATTCAGCTACGCACAGGTGATCCACGACTGGCCGGCCGTCGAGCGGACGATCGGGCGAGCCATGGCCGCCGGCGCCCACCTCGCATGACCCACTCCGGATGTCGGAGAATCGAGCCGATGTCGGAGAATCCGACGTGAATCCTCCGACATCCGACCGATTCTCCGACCTCCGCGCGGCCGCGAGGGCGCGGCGTCGCTGGGCGTCAGACCAGGGACTGCTGCCAGGCCCGGCGTCTCTGGGCGTCAGACCAGGGACTGCTGCCAGGCACTGTGGAGCTGCGCGAACTTGCCGTCCCCGGCGATCAGGGCGGCGGGAGCGTCGTCTTCGATGATGCGGCCGTGCTCCATCACGAGCACGCGGTCCGCGATCGCGACGGTGGACAGCCGGTGCGCGATGATGATCGCGGTGCGATCGGCGAGCAGGGTCTGGAGCGCCTCCTGGATCAGACGCTCGCTCGGGATGTCGAGCGAGGCGGTCGCCTCGTCGAGGATGAGCACGGCCGGGTTCGCCAGGAACGCCCGGGCGAACGAGATCAGCTGCCGCTGCCCCGCCGACACCCGGCCGCCGCGCTTGTTCACATCGGTCGCGTAGCCGTCGGGAAGCGCCTCGATGAACTCGTGCGCGCCGACGGCGCGCGCGGCATCCTGGATCTCCTCGATCGTCGCGTCGGGCTTGCCCAGCGCGATGTTGTCGGCGACCGTGCCGCTGAACAGGTACGCCTCCTGCGTGACCATGACGATGGCCCGTCGCAGGTCTTTCGGATGCAGCTGACGCAGGTCGACGTCGTCCAGGGTGACGGCGCCGCGGGTGGGGTCGTAGAACCGCGAGACGAGCTTGGCCAGGGTCGACTTGCCCGCACCCGTCGTTCCCACCAGCGCGATGGTCTGTCCGGCGGGGATGTCCAGCGTGAAGTCGGGCAGGATCACCCGGTCCTCGGAGTATCCGAAGCGCACGTCGTCGAAGCGCACGTGACCGCGCGCCCGCCACAGGTCGACCGGCTTCGCCGGGTCGGGCACCGTCGGCTCCTCCTCGAGCACGCCCGAGACCTTCTCGAGCGCGGCGGTGGCCGACTGGTAGGAGTTGAGGAAGAACGCCACCTCCTGCAGCGGCGAGAAGAAGTTCCGAACGTAGAGGACCGCCCCCACGAGGGTTCCGATCGCCATCGCACCCTCGGCCACGCGCACGCCGCCCCAGAAGACGATGAGGGCGAGCGAGACCGACGCGATGGCCATGAGTCCCGGCTCGAACGTGCCGAAGAGGCGGATCGAGCGCATGTTGACGTCGCGGTACCGCATCGCGAGGCCGCCGAACTCGTCGTCGTTGCGCGGTTCCTTTCGGAACGCCTTCACCGCCCGCACACCCGTCATCGTCTCGACGAACTTCACGATCACCTGGGCGCTGATCACACGCGACTCCCGGTAGACCAGCTGGGAGCGCAGGTAGAACCACCGCATGAGGAAGAAGAGGGGGATGCCCATCAGCACGATGATGACGCCGGACTGCCAATCGAGCAGCAGCAGCGCGACGAGCGTGAACACGCCGTAGAGGAGCCCCGAGACGAGCTCGTTGAGACCGCCGTCGAGCAGCTCGCGGATGGTGTCGAGGTCACTGGTCTGCCGCGAGATGATGCGGCCGGAGGTGTAGGACTCGTGGAACTCCAGGCTCAGGCGCTGGGTGTGCAGGAAGATCCGCTTGCGCAGGTCGAGCATGATCGCCTGGGTCAGCCGCGCCGCGACGACGGCGTACCAGCCGACGAGACCGGCACCTCCGAACGCCGTGAGCAGGTAGACGGCGACGACGCCCACCGTCGGCATCCAATCCATCCGATCGACGGCTGCGGGGAGGGCCGTGTTGATGCCGTAGGTGATCAGAGCGGGGCCTGCCACGCGCAGCACCGTCGACACGATGAGCACGGCTGCGGCCAGCACGAGCTGCCAGCGAAGGGTGCTCACGAGCGAGCCGAGCAGGCGCAGCGAGCGCCGCCGGATCGCCCGACTCTCCTCGCGGGTGTAATCGGAGCGGTCCTCGCCGCGGGTTCCGATGATGCCGGTGCTCACAGGTTCACCTCCGTCTCGCGCGCACGCGCTTCGTCGTCTTCGAGGCTCGAGATCACATGCCGGTAGTGCGCGCTCTCGCGCAGCAGATCGGAGTGCGCCCCGACCGCGGTGACCTTTCCGGCCTCGAGCAGGGCGACCCGATCGGCGAGCATCACGGTCGACGGGCGGTGCGCGACGATCATCGCCGTGGTGTCGTGCAGCACCTCGCGCAGCGCATCCTCCACCAGCGCCTCGGTGTCGACGTCGAGGGCGGACAGCGGGTCGTCGAGCACGAGGATCGACGGCCGTGCGGCAACGGCGCGGGCCAGCGCGAGACGCTGACGCTGCCCGCCGGACAGGCTCAGGCCCTCCTCGCCGATCACGGTGTCCACGCCGTTCGGCAGATCGTCGACGAAGTGCGCCTGCGCCACCTGCAGCGCTTCGCGCAGGATGCGCTCGGCCTCCTCGCTGCCCGGCTCCAGGTCTTCGCGCCCCAGCAGCACGTTCTCCCGCACGGTCTGCGAGAACAGGGTGGCGTCCTCGAACGCCATGCCCACGTGCGTGCGCAGCTCCGCGAGCGTGAGGTCGCGCACGTCGACGCCGTCGACGGTGACACGCCCCGCGGTGACGTCGTACAGGCGCCCGGGAAGCGTCGTGAGGGTCGTCTTCCCCGAACCGGTCAGGCCGACGAGGGCCATCGTCTCCCCCGGACGCAGCACGAGGTCGACGCCGTCGAGCAGATCTCGCTCGTGGTCGCGCGCATCCTGGTAGCGGAAATGGACCCCCTCGAACGCGAGCTCGCCGCGGGGCTCGGCGATCGTCTTCGGCTCGTCCGGATCGACGATGGGGTTCTGCTCGTCGAAGACCTCGAAGATGCGGTCGGTCGCGGTGCGCGCATCCAGCAGGAACGAGAACAGGAACCCGATCGACTCGACCGGCCACCGCAGGATGGTCGTCATCGCGAAGAATGCCACCAGCTCCCCGACGCCGAGCTGCCCCAGGGCGACCAGGTAGATTCCCGCGCCGAGGCAGAGCGCGAACGCGATGTCGGGCAGCAGCACGAGCCAGAACCAGATCCACCCCACCGCGCGCGCCTTGTCGAGCTCGGTCTCGCGGAGGGTCTCGGCCTGACGGGTGAACTTCTTGAGCGCGTGCGAGCCGCGGCCGAATGCTTTGAGCACCCGGATGCCGTGGACGCTCTCCTCCACGCTCGTCGCCAGGTCGCCTGCCTGATCCTGGCTCTGCCGTGCGAGCACCCCGTAGGTCTTCTCGAACCGGTACCCGGCATACCACAGCGGCGCCGAGGTCACGAGGAAGATCGTGCCGAGCACCCAGTGCCAGCGGAACAGCAGCGCCGCACCGACGAGGATCGTCAGCACGTTCACGACGAGGAGCACGAGTCCGAACGCGATCCAGCGACGCAGCATGCTGATGTCCTGCATCATGCGGCTGAGCAGCTGACCCGACTGCCACCGGTCGTGGAACGCGACAGGCAGGCGCTGCAGACGCGAGTAGAACGTCTGCCGGATGTCGTACTCCATGAGCGTCGCCGGTGCCAGCACGAACCACCGCCGCAGCCACACCATGAGGGCCTCGGCCAGGCCGAGGCCGAGGATCGCGGCGGCTCCCCACGCGATGAGAACCGTCGAGCCCGAGGCGATCGGGCCGCGCACGACCTCCTCGAGGATGAGCGGGATCATGAGGGCGAGGATGCTCGCGCCGAGAGCGCTCACGGCGCCGAGCGCCAGTCGCGGCAGGACGGGCTTGGCGAACGGGATGAGGCGCGCGAGCGCGCGCGGCGTCGAGAGGCGGTGCGGAGTCGGATCGGTCTGATCAGGAGCGGTGGTGGTCATGATCCTTGTGGGAGTGGTGGAGCGGACCGCGCAGATGAAGCGGTGGGGCGGCGCCGGATGGCGCAGAGATCGGAGGGCGTGCGATCAGGTGAACGCACGGACGGGACAGAAGATGCCCGGAATGCACCGGGCGCGCGCGAGGAGACTCAGCGGGCGCGGTCGGGAAGGATCCCGAACCCGGCGACGAGGACGGATGCGCTCTTCACAACGGCGGCGTGGGACATGGCATCCTCCTAGGGTTCACGGGAATGTCGCGATCGGCGACAGCCGTTCAGAATATCGGGATCGGCGCGACGTCCGCAAGCGCTTTCCTTCGACCGCCGATCGCGGCGCCGCGTGCACGGAGCGCGGCGATCAGCCGGCGACGGCCTCGCGAGCGAGGAGGCTGCGCTTGACGTCCAGCCCCCACGCGAAGCCGCCCAGCGTCCCGTCCGAGCGCAGCACGCGGTGGCAGGGCACGAACAGCGCCGGCGCGTTTCGCGCGCAGATCGCCGCGGCGGCGCGCACGGCCGCGGGCGACCCGAGAGCATCGGCGAACTCCGTGTACGTGAGAGGGCGGCCGGGCGCGATCCCGCGCAGCGCCGCCCATCCCGCCCGCTGCAGGGTCGTGCCGGTCTGCGACACCGGCACCGCGTCGATCGCGTGCACGTCGCCGTCGTAGTAGGCAGCGGCGGCGACCGCGGCATCGGATGCGGGGCTCTCGCCCGCCACGGTGCGCACGTCAGTGGAGCGCTGGTCCGGCCGCAGCCGCGCGAGGATCGCTTCGGCATCTGCGGTCCAGCCGGACGCGATCACGCACCCTTCGTCCTCGACGAGGATCGTGAAGGCACCGTCCGGGGTGTCGAGGGTCTGCAGCGTGGCGGTCATGATGCCTCCTGGAGCGGGCTGGCGGTCGGTACGGACGTGCGCCGCGAAGCCGGCGCGGCGGCCCACAGGTGAGCGGTGAGGTAGCTGCGCCACGGCGCGAGTCGCTCGGCCCACGCGGCATACCCCTTCGGATCGGACGGGATGCCCAGTGCACGCGCTCCCGCACGCACCGCGACGTCACCGGGAAGGGTGATGTCGGGGTCGGCGAGCACGCGCATGCGCACGTAGTCGGCTGTCCACGGTCCGATCCCGGGGCGGGCGAGCAGGGCCGCGCGCTGGGCGGAGCCGTCGTCGCCCGGCCCGAGGGCGAGCTCACCCGACGCGAGTGCGGCGGCGGCTCCCGTGATGGCGCGGATGCGCGCGGCCGGCCCGCGCAGCACGTCGTGACCGTGCGCGGCGATCGCGGCCATCGTGGGGAACAGCCGGTCGGTGCCGGCGTGCGGCGCGACCCGCTCCCCCAGCGCCGCGGCGAGCGCCGTGAGCGCCGTGCGCGCGGCGGCGACCGTGACCTGCTGGCCCACCATCGCCCGGATGAGCATCTCGTGCGGGTCCGCCGCCCCCGGAACCCGGATGCCGGGAAGCGCCGCGACCCGCCCGGCGAGCTCGGGGTGTCGCCCCAGGGCCTCGTCGACGGCGAGCGGATCGGCGTCGAGGTCGAACAGCCGGCGGACCCGCGTGACGAGCACGGGCAGATCGCCGAGGTGTGCCAGACGTGCGTGCAGGCGCACGCGGTCGTCGGCGCCGACGCGCACCTGGAACCAGGCCGCGCCTCCGGGAAGCCGCAACGCGCGGGCGAAGGATGCGTCGTCGGCGACTTCGACGCCGACGACGGCGCGCGCGGACATCCACGCGAAGAGTCCGGCGGCGTCGAGCGGTCCGCGGTGGGGCAGCACGAGATCGATCGCTCCCGCGACCGGCTCGCCCGCGCGCGTGCGACGCCGACGGGCGCGCAGGTCGAGCGGCGGCATCCCGAACACCTCGCGCACCGTGTCGTTGAACTGTCGCACGCTCGAGAAGCCCGCCGAGAAGGCGACGTCGGCGGCGGGCATGTCGGTGCCCACGAGGAGCATGCGCGCCGTGTGCGCGCGGTGCGCCCGACTGAGCGCGAGGGGACCGGCGCCGAGCTCGGCGGTGAGGAGCCGCGTGAGGTGACGCGTCGAGTAGCCGAGCCGGCGCGCGAGGCCCGGCACGCCCTCACGTTCGACGACGCCGTCGGCGATCAGACGCATCGCCCGGCCGGTCACGTCGCCCCGCAGGTTCCACTGCGGCGAGCCCGGCGCGGCCTCGGGGAGGCAGCGCTTGCACGCGCGGTATCCCGCCTCGTGCGCCGCCGCCGACGTGGCGTAGAAGGTCACGTTCGACTCCTTCGGCGTGCGCGCAGGGCAGCTCGGGCGGCAATAGATGCCCGTGGACCGCACGGCGGTGACGAACTGCCCGTCGAAGCGACGATCGCGGGACCGGATGACGCGATACCGCTCGTCGAAGGACATCACGGGGATGCTCGTCGCCGGCCTGCTCATGCCTCCACCCTGCCACGCCCGAACGCTGCACACTCGCGGAAATCGGCCATCGCGGTGCGCGGGTCGGCGGCACGGTGACATGCGACCGGCACCGTGCGCAAGGGCTGTGCGCCGACGCGGCGCGGCGGTAGCGTGACGGCCATGGCGGAACGCGAATACGACGTGATCGTGATCGGAGCCGGAGCGGTGGGCGAGAACGTCGCCGACCGCGCGGTGCAGGGCGGGATGAGCACCGCGATCGTGGAGGCCGAACTCGTCGGCGGCGAGTGCTCGTACTGGGCGTGCATGCCCTCGAAGGCGCTGCTGCGCAGTGCCGCCGCGGTGCGCGCGGCGCGGGCCGTCGACGGTGCGAAGCAGGCGGTCACGGGCGAGCTCGACGTCGCCGGAGTGCTTCGGCGCCGCGACGCGATGACGCACGACTGGAACGATTCCTCCCAGGTGGAGTGGCTCTCCGGCGCCGGCATCGACCTCGTCCGCGGGCACGCCCGCTTCTCGGGCGAGAAGACCCTCACGGTGACGGGCTCCGACGGAACCGAGGAGACGCTCGTGGCCCGCCACGCGATCGCCGTCTGCACCGGATCCGCAGCGCTGCTCCCTGAGATCCCGGGCCTGGCGGAGATCGAGCCGTGGACGAGCCGCGACGCGACGAGTGCGAAGCAGATCCCCGCCAGTCTCGCGGTGCTCGGCGGCGGGGTCGTCGGCGCCGAGATGGCCACGGCCTACGCGGGCTTCGGCACCGACGTCACCGTCATCGCGCGCTCGTCGCTGCTGAACGGGATGGAGCCCTTCGCCGGCGAGCGGGTGACCGAGGCGCTCCGGGCCATGGGTGCGTCCGTTCGCACCGGCGCCGAGGTCGTCGCGGCCCGTCGCACCGACGTCGGCGCAGAACTGGAGCTCTCGGACGGCTCGCGCGTCGCGGCCGAGCAGGTGCTCGTGGCCACCGGCCGCATCCCCCGCACCGGCGACCTGGGGCTCGAGGCGATCGGCCTGGAGCCGGACTCGTGGCTCGAGACGGACGACACGCTGCGGGTCGACGGCTTCGACTGGCTCTACGCCGTCGGCGACGTCAACCACCGCGCCCTCCTCACCCACCAGGGCAAGTACCAGGCGCGCGCGGCGGGTGACGTCATCGCCGCCCGCGCTCACGGGGCGACGGTCGACGACGCTCCGTGGGGAGTGCACGCGGCGACGGCCGACCACGACGCGGTGCCGCAGGTGACCTTCACCGATCCCGAGGTCGCCTCCGTCGGACTCACGGCGGCCGCCGCCGAGAAGGCCGGACGGACCGTGCGGGTCATCGACTACGACCTCGGCTGGATCGCGGGCGCATCCACGCACAGCGACGACTACCAGGGTGCCGCGCGGGCTGTGATCGACACCGACCGCGGCGTGCTCCTCGGTGCCACCTTCGTCGGGCCCGACGTCGCCGAGCTGCTGCACGCCGCGACGATCGCGATCGTCGGCGAGGTGCCGGTGGACCGCCTGTGGCACGCCGTGCCGTCGTATCCGACGATCAGCGAGGTGTGGCTGCGCTTCCTCGAGGAGTTCGGCCGCCCCACCCCCTCCTGACCCCGCATGTCCCCCTCCTGACCACCACCGCGTCCCCCTCCTGACCACCACCATGTCCCCCTCCTGGCACCACCATGTCCCCATTTCTGTCCTTCTGGGTGGCTATGGCAACAGAAAAGGGGACATGCCGGTCGGCCGGAATGACGCATGTCCCCATTTCTGTCTGTATGCAGCGCTATGGCGACAGAAATGGGGACATGGTGATGAGGTGGGGATGCCGGCGGGCGGCAGGGCCTGCCGGGGCGACAGGGATGCCGGCGGACGACGGGGCGTGCCGGGGCGGCACATCCCCGGGGCGTCAGTGGAAGAAGTGGCGCTCGCCGGTGAAGAACATCGTCACCCCGGCGTCGCGGGCGGCATCGACGACCTCCTGATCGCGCACGGATCCACCCGGCTGGATGATCGTCGTGATGCCCGCGTCGATGAGCACCTGGGGCCCGTCGGCGAAGGGGAAGAACGCATCGGATGCGGCGATCGACCCGGCCGCACGGTCGCCTGCCCGCTCGACGGCGAGGCGGCACGAGTCGACGCGGTTCACCTGCCCCATGCCGATGCCGACGGTCGCGGAGTTCTTCGCCAGGACGATGGCGTTCGACTTCACCGCGCGGCACGACTTCCACGCGAAGATGAGGTTCGTCATCTCCTCGTCGCTCGGACGCTCGCCGGAGACCAGCTCCCAGTCCTTCGCCACCGACTCGATGTCGTCGGGGAACCGGTCGGCATCCTGGAGCAGCAGACCACCCGACACCAGGCGCACATCCATGCTCTCCTGACGCCAGTCGGCGGGCAGCTGCAGCACCCGGAGGTTCTTCTTCAGCGCGAAGACCTCCAGCGCCTCCGGCTCGAAGTCGGGCGCCACGATCACCTCGGTGAAGATGTCGCGCAGGTTCTCCGCCATCTTGAGCGTCACGGTGCGGTTGGCCGCGATGACGCCGCCGAAGGCCGACACCGGGTCGCACTCGTGCGCGCGCAGGTGGGCGCTCGCGATCGGGTCGAGGGCCTGCGGCGCCGCGACGGCGATGCCGCACGGGTTCGCGTGCTTGATGATCGCCACGGCGGGCTTGATCATGTCGAAGGCCGCGCGCAGCGCCGCATCCGCATCGATGTAGTTGTTGTAGGACATGCCCTTGCCCTGCAGCTGCGTCGCCTGCGCGATGCCGTGACCGCCGACCCGGGAGTAGATCGCGGCGCGCTGGTGCGCGTTCTCGCCGTAGCGGAGTGTCTCCAGGCGCTCCGCCTTGATGGTGAGGTGCTCGGGCAGCTCCTCCTCCACGAGCGTGCCCTCGGCGAACCACGTCGCGACGGCGGTGTCGTAGGCGGCGGTGTGCGCGAAGGCGCGCGCGGCGAGATCCTTGCGCTGCGTCAGACTCGTCCCGCCGGAGCCGACGGCCTCGACGATGGCGGGGTAGGACTCGGGCGAGACGACGATGGCGACGTTCGCGTAGTTCTTGGCCGATGCGCGCACCATCGCGGGTCCGCCGATGTCGATCTGCTCGACGACGGCGTCGCCTTCGGCACCGGAGGCGACCGTCTGCACGAACGGGTAGAGATTGACCACGACGAGGTCGAAGGGCCGGATGCCGAGATCGGCCAGCTGCGCCTCGTGGTGCTCCAGCCGCAGGTCCGCCAGGAGGCCCGCGTGCACGCCGGGGTGGAGCGTCTTCACGCGCCCGTCGAGCGACTCGGGGAACCCGGTGACCGCCGCGACGTCCGTCACGTCGTGCCCGGCCTCGCGGATGGTCGCTGCGGTCGAGCCGGTCGAGACGATCTCGACACCCGCCCCGGCGAGGGCCTGAGCGAGCTCCAGCAGTCCGGTCTTGTCGCTCACCGAGATCAGGGCTCGGCGAATCGGGACGACGTCGCGGTCGCGGTACAGGGACGGGTCGTGGCTGGGACCGGCCATGGGACTCCTTCGTTCGGTGGTCAGGTCGTGGATGCTGCGGCGGACAGGTCGAGCTCTCCCGACGCGATGCGCTGCACCACGTCGATCAGGAGGCGTCGCTCGACCGGCTTGATGCGGTCGTGGAGGGTGTGCTCGTCGTCGCCGGGGAGGACCGGGACGCGCTCCTGGGCGAGGATGGGGCCGGTGTCCACGCCGCTGTCGACGACGATGACGCTCGCACCGGTGCGGTCGACTCCTGCCGCGAGCGCATCGCGCACGCCGTGAGCGCCGGGGAACTCGGGCAGGTGCGCCGGGTGGGTGTTGATCAGGCGCGGCGCCCACTCGTCGACGAGGGATGCCGGCAGCAGTCGCATGAGTCCGCTGAGCACAACCAGGTCGGGCTTCCACACCGCCAGGTGGGCGCCGAGCTCGGCTCCCCACTCCTCACGGGAGGCGTATTCCTCCCAGGGCACGAGGAAGGTCGGGATGCCGTAGGCCTCGGCGTGGGCGAACCCGTCGGCCTCACGGTCGGCGCCGACGGCGACGATGCGTGCGGGGAAATCCGGCTCTGCCGCCGCGTCGAGAAGAGCCCGAAGGTTCGACCCGGCACCGGAGATGAGGACGACGACCGAGAGCACCCGGTCAGTCTAGCGGCGGTGCGACACGTTCCCCGCGGGGCTCCTCCCCCGCCATCCAGGCGAGGGCGCCGCGGGGTGACAGCAGCAGGATCGCCACCCCGACGAGGGTCTCGAGCCCGACCGCGAGAGCCACGGCGCCGGGATCGGGGCCGACCTCGGTCAGCCGGCCGGGCCCGAGTGATCCGGATGCCGCCCAGGAGAGCACAGCGGCGACCCCCGCGGCGCCGGCGGCGATGCCGAGCGCGGTGACGATGCGCGGCGCCCACTCCTCGGTCTCCGAGGCGGCCAGGCGCGATCGCGCCACCCATCCGGCGAAGGCCCCGGCCGCGATCGGCACGAGCACGAGCATCAGCAGCCACGTGCTGGTCGAGTCGGGGACGGCACCGAGCAGGGGGATGCCCGGGAGCACGCCCACGGTCGTGCCTCCGGGTGCCGCGGCGGCGCCGGCACCGAGTGCCACGCCGGGTCCGGCGACGAAGGCGAGCCCCCACACGATGAGCGTCGGGAGGTAGGCGAGCTGCCCGAGGGTGAGCACGATCGCGCCGAGCGCGTCGACGTGGGCGGATTGGAACAGCGCCAGGATCTCGCCGATGCGGAGAGTGATCGCCACGGCCACGATCAGCGCTCCGGCCCCGACGAGCACCGTGATGACCACGGCGACGCCGCGTGCGATCTCCCCCGGGACCTCGCTCCACGCGGCCGAATCCCCCTCGGCCCGATCACGCAGGTCGGCGATCAGACCCTCGGGCGACTCGCGCCACTCGGTCACGACGGCGGCGACGGTCAACGGCACCGCGTAGACGAGCGCGGGCGCGGCGATCGCGATGACGGGGTCCACCGCGGCGACGGGGTTCGCCCCGGTCAGGGCGACGGCCGCCGCCGCGGCGGTGAACACGAGCAGACCGGTGATCGCCCCGGTCGCCCAGGACTCTGCCCGCGAGGCGCGAATCCCGGAGCGCGCACCGGCCAGCGCAGTGAAGACGACGAAGGCGAGCGGGGCGAGCGACAGCGTGAACGTCGAGGCGTCGGCGTCGACACCCGCGGCGACCAGGTAGTCGTCGGTGAGCGCGACGTCGACGGGCACGAGATGACCGAACTGCCAGATCGTCGCCGACGCCGGCCACAGCGCCCCCCAGTCGGGCGCGGCCAGACCGATCACCCAGATCAGGGTCAGCGGCGCGAAGACGGCGGCCACGCCGACGGCCGCCGCGACGGCGGAATCGACGGCGGCGAGGAGGGCGACGGTGAGGCGATGCATGCGCCATCGACCCTACCCACGCCGAACGCGCGCTCCGTGCACGCCGCGGCGCTCTCGCCACGCTGTCAGCCAAACGCGTGGCGGGCGGGGTTCAGCGTGCGGACTGCCAGGCGCCGCCGCCGGGGAAGGCACCGCCGAACAGCTGCTGCACGGTCACCAGCACGAAGCCGCGGTCGCGCAGACCCGACATGACCGCATCGACGGTGCGGCCGGTGTTGGCGTGGATGTCGTGCTGCAGCACGATCGAGCCCGGGCGCGGCTGCGTGACCGCGCGCCGCAGCAGCTCGTCGTCGCTGATCTGCTTCCAGTCCTCGGTGTCGACGTCCCACAGGATCGCGGGCAGGCCCGCCTCCTTCAGCACCTCGCGGTTCCACTCCCCGTACGGCGGACGGAAGGCGCGCACGGCCTCTCCGGAGGCGGTCCGCAGGGCGACGGTCGTGTCGCCGATCTGCGCGCGCACCTCCTCCGGCTCCAGGGTCGTCAGATCAGGATGGTTCCAGGTGTGGTTCTCGACGAGATGACCCTCAGCGGTCGCCCGCGAGAGCGTTTCCGCCCAGCCCGCGGCCTTCTGCCCGAGGGCGAAGAAGGTCAGCCCGGCGTCGTGCTCCCGCGCGGCGTCGAGGATCGCCGACGTCCACTGCGACGGGCCGTCGTCGTAGGTCAGCGACACGCACGGATGCAGCTCGCAGTCGACCTCGCGCGCACCCTCGGGCGGCCCGGCCGGCGCGGTGAACGGCGCCGCCGCGACCACCGCGGAGACGAGGTCGGCACCGGTCCCGCTCACGAGCTCGGCGGACCGGGGCGGCGCGACGGCGACAGCGACCGGCTCGGTCGTCGCGGCGATCCCGAGCGCCTCCAGTTCCGGGGCCCGGAACCCCGCCGGGATCGTCACCACCAGGGATCCGTCGGCGGCGGGCACGGTGGTCGCGAGCGCCGCGTCCAGGAGCACCACCGCCTCCTCATCCGGGGGCGTGACCGGGGCCAGCGACAGCGAACCGGCCTCCCGACGGATCGCGTCGACGACGTCCTCCCACAGCCGATCCGCGGCGCCGTCGGCCCACAACGCGGCCGGCGCGATGAGGCGGCCGTCGTCGACGTCGATGTAGCGCAGGGTCGTCGCGTCGGCCGTGACCTCGCCGGCAGCTCCGGTGACCGTGCGGATGCGCTGTCCGATCATGGCGCCTGCGGCGACGACGACGTCGCACACCACCGCCGTCCCCGACCCACCGACCGGGCCCAGGGCGGGATCGGCGAGCACGTCGGCCGCGGGCAGCAGGGTGGATCCCGTGACGCAGTCGCGATCGCCGAGTCCGGCGTCCGCGTCGAACACCTGCGGGCTGTAGACGTCGCCGGTGGCCGCCTCCTGCCCGTCGATCGCCGCGCGAACCGCCGGCAGCGCCACCTCTTCGACGGCGGGAACGCCGGGGAGGCGCATCCATCGCGACTGGACCCGCAGGTCGTCGTTGCGGATGCGCTCGCCCACCAGCCCGGGCACGGATGCGGCCTCGATCGGCGCGGGCATCTCGACGACGCTCACGTGGGGGGCGGGCCAGGTCGGCGGCCGCCAATCGACGTCGGTCGGCACGGCGCACGCGGTGAGAGCGAGAACCGCCACGAGGCCGCCGGCCGCGAGACGCCTCACGCGGGGACCCCGTCGAGGCGGATGCCGTCGAGGATCAGCGCGAGAGCCGTGACGTAGTCGTCCAGGTCGGCCTCGGGCGACGCCTCGGCCGTCACGAGCACTGTCGCGGTTCCGCCGTCGCCGACCGTCGCGACGAACCGTCCGTTGTGGAACGCGTGGCGCGCGTCGAGCCCGGACGCGAGCCTCTCGGTGACGGCGTCCGACGCGACAGCGACCTCGGCGGACACCTCCTCGGCATCGCCGTCGTCTGCGACGAGCGACACGGTGAGACCCGCATCCGGGGAACTCAGCCGCAGGGTGTCGTCGAACGGCGAACGTCGCACCACCCAGCCGGCGGGCACGAGCACCGTGGCCGTGCCGTCATCGGCGATCGGCATCGTCGTCTCGTCCGCCACGGCCTCGGCCGACAGATTCGCCAGCACCGGCGGCAGCACCGTCACGGCAAGCAGTCCCACGATGACGGCGATCACCGCCGACACCCCCGCGACGACGATCAGCGCTTCGCGTGCGCGCCACCGCGCCGCGGCATCCCCAGCCGGCCCCATGACCCACAGGTTATCGAGACCGAGCGGCTCCGGCGGTCAGCGGCGCGGCGTCCATCCCGACGGCAGCGGGCCGTCCGGGTCGCCGCGTTCGGCATCCGCGCGGGCCGACCATCCCTGCGCGGCGTCGACGGCGTCGAAACCGCCGCGGGCCAGCCGCATCCCGACGTCGTCGTGGTGCATGCGCGGCCCGCCGCCGCGTCGCGCTCCGGCGCGGACGCTGTGGGCGTCGTCGGCGAAGCCACCGCCGCGGAACACCCGGTAATCGCCGTAGCGAGCGGGATGGAGCAGATCCCAGCACCATTCCCAGACGTTTCCGAGCGTGTCGAACAGACCGAAGAGATTCGGATGCCGCGCGCCGACGTCGTGGGGAGCGGACAGGCCGTCGGCGGCCGTCCAGGCCACCTCGGCCAGCGGCCCGTAGTGCGCGCCGGTCGATCCGGCTCGGCAGGCGTACTCCCATTCGGCCTCGGTCGGCAGCCGGAACCCGTCGGAGTCCACGTGCCACGTCACCTCGTCGCCGTCGACGGCATAGGCGGGATCCAGCCCCTCCCACTCCGATGCCGCGTTGCACACGCGCACCGCCCGCAGCCAGGAGATGTCCGTCGCCGGCCGTCGGGGGTGCTGCGCGGTCTCCCCCAGCAGCTCGCCGAGTTCCGCCTGGGTGAGCGGGAACCGGGCGATCTCGAAGGGCTCGAGGTCGACCGCGCGCCGGATGCTGCGCCGAGCGTCGTGCAGCGCGACACGGCCGGCGGGCAGGCGAACCGTCTCGATGTCGCTCATCGCGCCCGTGAGGACTCGATCAGCCTCACGCCTCGCGGGGTTCGAGGACGAAGACCGCGATCTGCCGATCGGTCTTCGCCTGGTAGGCGTCGTAGTCGGGCCAGACCTCCGCGGCGCGCTTCCACCAGAGCTCGCGCTCCTCGCCGGAGAGCTCCCGGGCGTCGTAGTCGCGCTTGTCGGCGCCGTCCTGCAGCTCGACGTGGGCGTGAGCGCGCATGTTCGCGGCCCAACGGGGCTCGTCGGGTGCGCCGCCCTTCGAGGCGACGACGGCGTAGCGGCCGTCGTGCTCGACCCGCATGAGCGCCGTCTTGCGCAGTCCCCCGCTCGTGGAACCGACGGTCGTCAGCACGATGATCGGCACCCCGCGCATCGTGTTCGCCTCGGTGCCCCCGGAGGCCTCGAACTGCTCGGCCTGGTTGCGTGCCCATTCGGACGTGGACGGGATGTACTCACCACTCAACGGCATGCCGCCAGCCTACGCCGCCGCGCGCGGGCGCAGCCGATCCCCGTCACCGAACCGCCCCTCTCGACGCGAACCACCCCTCTGCCCACCGTCCCGAAAGGGCCGGCTCGCGTGCAGAGGGGTGGTTCGGCGAGAGAAGGGTCAGATCACAGACCCTCGATGATCTCGCGCATGAGGGCGGCGGTCTCGGACGGGGTCTTGCCGACCTTGACGCCGGCGGCCTCGAGGGCCTCCTTCTTCGCCTGGGCGGTACCGGCCGAGCCCGAGACGATCGCGCCGGCGTGACCCATGGTCTTGCCCTCCGGCGCGGTGAAGCCCGCGACGTATCCGACGACCGGCTTGGTGACGTTCGCCTTGATGAAGTCGGCTGCGCGCTCCTCGGCGTCGCCCCCGATCTCGCCGATCATGACGATCGCCTTGGTCTCGGGGTCGGCCTCGAACGCCTCGAGCGCGTCGATGTGCGTCGTGCCGATGACGGGGTCGCCGCCGATGCCGATCGCGGTCGAGAAGCCCAGGTCGCGCAGCTCGAACATCATCTGGTAGGTCAGCGTGCCCGACTTCGACACGAGTCCGATCGGACCCTTGCCGGTGATGTTGGCCGGGGTGATGCCGACGAGCGACTCACCGGGGGTGATGATGCCCGGGCAGTTCGGCCCGATGATGCGAGTGGTGTTGCCCTTGCTCTTGGCGTAGGCCCACGCCTCGGCGGTGTCGCCGACCGGCACGCCCTCGGTGATGACGACGAGCAGCCCGATCTCGGCGTCGATGGCCTCGATCATGGCGTCCTTCGTGAACGCGGGCGGCACGAAGGCGATCGACACGTCGGCGCCGGTCTTCTCCATCGCTTCGGCGACCGAGCCGAAGACGGGGAGCTCGACGGCGTTGCCGTCCTTGTCGGTGTGGGAGACGGTCGTCCCGGCCTTGCGGGCGTTGACGCCGCCGACGACGTTCGTGCCGGCCTTCAGCATCAGCGCGGTGTGCTTGGTGCCTTCGCCGCCGGTGATGCCCTGGACGATGACCTTGGAATCCTGGTTGAGGTAGATCGACATTTTCTGGTCCTTATCCGGATGCGGTTCAGGCGGCGGCCAGCTCGGCGGCCTTGTCGGCGCCCTCGTCCATGCCCGCGGCGAGCGTGACGAGGGGGTTGTTCGCGGCGGCGAGGATGGCGCGGCCTTCCTCGACCTGGTTCCCGTCGAGGCGCACGACCAGCGGCTTGGTCGCGGCATCGCCCAGGATCTCGAGGGCCTTGACGATGCCCTCGGCCACGGCGACGCACGACGTGATGCCGCCGAACACGTTGACGAAGACGCTCTTGACCTGCTCGTCGCCGAGGATGACATCCAGTCCTGCGGCCATGACGGTGGCGGAGGCGCCGCCGCCGATGTCGAGGAAGTTCGCCGGCTTCACGCCGCCGTGGCCCTCGCCGGCGTAGGCGACGACGTCGAGGGTCGACATGACCAGGCCCGCGCCGTTGCCGATGATGCCGACCTCGCCGTCGAGCTTGACGTAGTTGAGGCCGGACTCCTTGGCCTTGGCCTCGAGCGGGTCGGCCGCGCCCTTGTCCTCGAGCTCCTCGTGCTCGGGGTGACGCACCTCGCTGGCGTTCTCGTCGAGCGAGACCTTGCCGTCCAGGGCGATGATCTCGCCCTCCTCGGTGCGCACCAGCGGGTTGACCTCGACGAGGGTCGCGCCCTCGCCGGTGTAGACGTCGTACAGCTTCACGAACACGTCGGAGACGGCCTCGACGAGGTCGTCGGGGAAGTTGGCGGCTTTCGCGATCTCGACGGCCTTGGCCTTGTCGATGCCTCCCAGCGGGTCGACCTCGACACGGGCGAGGGCTTCGGGCTTCTCGACGGCGAGCTGCTCGATCTCCATGCCGCCCTCGACCGAGCACAGGCTCAGGTAGGAGCGGTTGGAGCGGTCGAGCAGCACAGAGAAGTAGTACTCCTCGGCGATGCGGGCACCGGCGGCGACCATGACGCGCTGGACCATGTGCCCCTTGATGTCGAGGCCGAGGATGGCCTGCGCGGCCTCGTAGGCCTCGTCGGGGGTCTTGGCGACCTTCACACCGCCGGCCTTGCCGCGGCCTCCGGTCTTGACCTGGGCCTTGACGACCACGACACCGCCGAGCTTCTCGGCCGCCGCGCGCACCTCCTCCGGCGTATCGGCGACGATGCCCGGGAGCACCGGCACCTCGTACTTCTCGAACAGATCGCGTGCCTGGTACTCGTACAGATCCACAGTGCGTTCCTTCGCTGTTGCGATGGGTGGGTGATGTGGTGAACCTTCTCGGCGCCGAGGATTCGCTTGACGTCGAGATATCGACCGGTCCCCCAGCCTACTATCCTGCGGCGACCTCTCCCGGCACACGGGGCAGCCGCTGCAGGTCGCAGACGGCCGGTCCCTCGATGCGCAGACCGGCGGCGGTGAATCGGGATGCGTGGAGCGGACAGTCCCACGAGCCCTCGGCGTCGTTCCACGCGAGCACTCCGCCCAGGTGGGGGCAGACGGCGTTCACGGCGCGGGTGACGCCCTGCACGGTCGAGACGCCGACGGGGTGACCCGCGCGATTGACGACGACGCCGTCGCCCTCGGCGGGGCGTGCGACGGGCACCGCGCGGCGCTGGGCGCCCACCCATCCGGATGCCGCCTCCCAGCCCACCCGCAGGTTCTCGATCCCGCCCCGGCCGAGATCGGCGGGCACGGTGAACCGGCGGGAGATGAGGTTCATCCACGCGGGCCGCTCCCGTCGGGGCGTGCGGGTGACCTCGGCGGCGATGCGCAGCGCCGCGGCGGGGCCGTTGGACAGTCCCCACTTGCCGAATCCGGTCGCGAAACGAACCCGGCCGAGCGTGCGCGGCATGACGCCGACGAACGGGATGAGGTCGTGCGACTCGTAGTCCTGCGCCGACCACGACGCGACGGGTTCCGCCCCGGGGATGTGCTCGCGCGTCCATGCGATGAGATCCGTCACGCACGCGCGCGGCGACGACGAGCGCCCCACCGGGTGCCCGTTTCCCCCGACCACGAGGCGTGCTCCGCCGTCGCGGCCGTCGGACGACGTGACCGACCGGAGGGAGCGTGTGGGCGCATCCACCGACAGGTAGAGCCCGTCGGGCACCTCGCCGTCGACGTCGAACGCGACGGCGTAGGAACGCAGGCCACGGGTCTTCGCGAAGTAGAGGCCGCGATCTGTCAGAGGCGCCCCGGTGGCCAGCACGACGTCGCGCGCCGAGATGAAACCCGCGCTCGTCTCGAGCACGGGATGCGGCACCACGCGCAGCCCGGTGACGCGGATGCCGGTGTGGAGCGTCGCGCCGGCTTCCACCGCCGCCCGGGCGAGGGCGGCCGTGACCGCGTAGGGGTCGATCGCGACCTGATCGTCGAGCGCGACGGCATCGACGACCGGAAAGGGCAGCGTCGGATCGGGCGGCATACGATGCACCGGCAGCCCGGCCTCTCGCGCGGCCTCCATCTCGGCCGCCACCGTTTTCCCACCCGCGGCGGACTGCGCGTAGGAGTACGCGGTGCGGCGTGTGAACGGGACGCCGGCCTCTGTCGCGAACGCCGTGAGCCACTGTGCGCCGTCGCGGTTCGCGTCGACGTATGCGCGCACGAGCGATGCGGGATGATGCGCGCGGAGCGTCGACAGGACGGACCCCTGCAGGAGGGACAGCTTTCCGGTGTTCGATCCCGAGGCCAGATGTGCCACCTCGCCGGCGTCGACCACCGCCACGTCGCGACCGGCCCGCGCCAGCAGCAGCGCCGTCGACAGACCGGTGATCCCCGCGCCGACGATCACGACGTCGGGGCGCCGGCCGTCCCACGGCTGCGACTGGACAGGGTCTGCGGTGCGGGTCCACAACGACGTCATACCCTCATGCAACGCTGCGTGACTGCCTGCGACAACCGGGTTGACAGCGCCCCGGCGACCCGGCCGGATCGGCCGGGTCCTCAGTCGTCGGCGCCGGCTGCGACCTCGGCCACCTCCGCTGCGGTGAGCGCGCGCCACGGCGAGCCGTCCGGGTCGTCGCCGATCGCGGCGGGGCTGTCACCGCTGGTCCACCACTTCGCCTCGAACGGCAGCCCTTCGAACTCGACCCGATCGCCGGCATCATAGTCGGCGGCGCCGTCCCACTCGTCGTAGGTGCCCTCCGGGACCGTCGGGATCTCGTAGGGCTTCTCTCCGGGCAGCACCGGCCCGATGAGGGTCCACGGGCTGTCCGCGGCGACCGTCAGCGGGTCGTCCGGCTGGTCGCCCTGCGTCCACCACTTCGCCTCGTAGACGTTCCCGTGCCACACCGTCTTCGTCCCGGCGAGATAGCGGGTGTTCTCGCCCCAGATCGGATAGGGGCTGGTCGCGGGATCGTCGACCGGTGTCGTCGGCTCCGGCGAAGCCGTCGGCGACGGGCTCGCGGTCGTGGTCGCTCGTGCGGCCGGCGCCGAGAAGCCGGCGTCGAGCACACCGGCGAAGGTGAGATCGCCCTGATCGACGCCGCTGCACAGATTGGAGACCACGGAGGTCACGGCGTAGTTGTCGCTGCACGATCGATCGCGGTTGAGCGACCACATCGAGACCCGGCCGAGTCCCTGCGCATGGGCCGACGCGTTCACCGCTTCGGCGTCGGCGAGGGTGAATACCTCAGCGGGGATGTCGTTCTGCCCGATCATCGGCGTCGTGCCGATCTTTGCCCACAGCACCGCATCGGCCTGGGCGTCGTCGGCCTCCGCGTAGAGCGCATCCAGCTGCGCGTGAAGTCCCTCGAGTGCGGAGTCGTTGACGGCGGCCATGGACCGGCCGTCGAGGTCGACGCCGTAGTCCATGGTCATGGCGTTCACCCCCGCCAGGTCGACGCCGGCGGCCAGGAACTGACGCACCTGGTCGATGCCGTCCGCCGTGAGGCCGGTGGGCGACACGGGAAGCGTCAGCCATACCTGCAGGTCTCGCGTCTCCTGCAGCTGCGCGACCGCCTCGGCGCGCCGCTGCGCGGCAGCGGCATCGGCGAGGTCGTCGTTCTCGATGTCGAGGTCGATGACCTCCACGTCGTAGCGGTCGATCGCGGCCGCGTACGCGGCGCGGGTCTGATCAGCGGTGTCGCACGCCGTCGCCAGTTCCACCCCCGCGGCACCGCCGAAGGAGAGGACCACGTCGCCGCCGGCGTCGCGGAGCCGGGCGATCCGGCGGTCGAGGTCGAGGTCGCGCGCCGCCTCGCTCAGCGAGTAGGCACCTCCCCAGCTCGGTTCGCAGGCTTGGCCGCCGGTGGGGGCGGTCAGGAACGCCAGCACGACGCTCGCCTCGCTCTCGTCGGCGGGGTCCCCGAAGTCGTAGGTGGGCGTGAGGGTCACATCGACATAGGCCGCGAACCACGGGTCGTCGAACGACTGCACCACGGCCTGCGCCGCGACCCAGCGCACGCCGAACACGCCGCCCACGGCGACGACCGACACGGCGCCGACGCCGAGCAGCAGGCGCCACAGCGACAGCCGCTTTCCGGCGTGGGGCCCGGACGCCCGACCGCGCAGCGGGCTCATCGCACGACCTCGGGCGTCTGCTCATCCGAGGTCGCCGGCTCCGCGTCCGCCGGCGGCGGTGCGGCCGGCAGCGCGTCCCGCACCGACGCCACCGCGCGATGCGATTCGCCCGAAGCCGGGTAGCCCCGGTACAGCACCTCCCGCCAGTCGACCTCGGCGGCCTCCGACGCCGCGGCCGATGCCTTCGGACGCGCGTCGACCCACATCCAGTCGGTGAGCCCGAGCCAGGTGTCGGCCACCGACGCGCGCAGGCCGATGTTCTCCAGCGTCGCCCACAGCGCCGTCACGGCGTTGAACGCCGCGAACGCCGCCGTGCCCCAGTTCTCCGACTGCGCGTTCCACCACGTGGTGTACACCGAGAAGGCGATGATCGCCCACGGCGCTGCGACGTAGAGCAGCTGCGTGGCGGTGCGGTCCCTCACCTTGGGTGTGCGGGCGAAGGGGATCTTGCGGCCGGTCAGCGCCTGCTCGATCGACTTCAGCACGCCGGCGAGGTTCACCGGCAGCAGGATCAGGTTGAAGCCGTAGATGCGGAAGATGTCGATGCGGCGGTATCCGCAGTACTTCAGATCGCTCGCCTGTGCCAGGAAGTACGGCAGCGCCGCGAAGACCACCAGCGGGCTCAGCAGACGGCTGTCGAAGGGAAGGGTGAGCATGAGGATGAGCCCGAAGCTCGCCCACGCGAGCGAGGCCATGTAGTTGGTGCGCAGCATCCACTCGGCGAGGGAGACCGATCGCCCGGAGCGGTGGCGGGAACGGGCGAATCGCCAGAACTTCGGCAGGATCAGGAGCCCGCCGTTCGCCCACCGCCGGCGCTGCACGACCAGGGATCCGAAGTCCGGCGGCGTGGCGCTGTAGCTCAGCCGCTCGGGGTAGTTCGCCAGCGTCCAGCCGCGGTCGGCGATGTCGATACTCGACTCGGTGTCTTCGATCACGGTGCGGTCCTGCACGTATCGCCTGACCTCGAATCCGTCGACGGTGTCGATCTCGAGGATGTCGTCCTGCGCCTCCATGCGGATGACGGCGTTGGCCCCCACCCAGAACGTCGCGCCGTGCGCGGTCATGCCCTGGTGCAGGATGTGCTGGATGTCGGTCGAGGCGCCCGCGAGCCGTTCGATGCGCGTGGGAGCGCCTCGGAAGGACGAGTACGGCGTCTGCGTGACCGCGACCCGCTCGTTGCCCGGCTGCTCGAGGAAGTAGACCAGACGGATGCAGTAGTCCCGCAGCAGCAGCGAGTCGGCATCGAGCGTGAGGAGGTAGTCGGCGTTCGGCACGATGAGGTCGGCCGAGGTGGAGCCGGCGACCGGGCGCAGGAGCGTTCCGCCGGGGCCGTGCTCCTCGCGATACCGACCTCCCATCAGGCCGATGTAGGAGTTGAGGTTCATCGCCTTGTTCGGCTCGTGCGACAAAGACGCGTACTGCTTGCGCTCGAAGGTCGTCAGCTCGGCGGTGAAGATCCGCACAAGGCGGCGTCGCATGTCGCGCACGTGCGCCACGGTGGGCGTGTCGCCGTCGGCCGCCGCGAGCGCGAGCGCCTGCGCGGTGAGGTCCAGGTCGGAGGCGAGTTCGCGGAGCACCTGATCGATGAAGAAGGTGTCGACGTGGTCTTCGTGCGGCCAGGTGCCGGCCATGTCGCGGAGCCACTGGGAGGCGAGGTCGTAGTCGGCCACGAGGTGCTCGAGCGCTTCGGCGTCGACGACGGGATCGGGCCCGAGGATCCACCGGTGTTCGAGGGCGAACAGATTCTCGGCGAAGCGCGCTCGCGGCATCTCCAGCGCCGTCGCGATCTCGGCCGCGATCCCCCGGGTCTCCTCGAGCCGTGCGCGGACGGCCGGGTCCGCGGGCGTCGGCGGATCATCCAGCAGCAGCACGACCCGCAGATCGGGATACTCCTGCAGCGCCGCCGACCACATCGTCTTGCGGATGACGCTGGTCTCCTCGGCGTAGGACGGCACCAGAACGGTCATCCCCGAGCCCGCGCGATGGGCGAAGTGACGATCGAGTTCTCCCCGGGGAATACGCGCGTGGTCGCGGAACCGGCCGAACGCGCCCGAGCGTGCCACGAGGTACATCAGCGCGGAGAAGCTGAGGAACGTGACGACGAGACCGTAGAGGATCGCCTCGAGCGTCGCGAGGACCCCCTCGCCGGAGAGGATGCGGGGCACGACCGTGAAGACGAGATATCCGACCCAGGCCGCGATCGTGACGATGATCGCCACACGCCCCCAGATGATCTTCATCTCGCTCGGCGTGCGATGCACCGTGTCCAGCGGTGTGCGGGTGCGCTCGGACCCCCACTGCGCCCGCCGCGACGACGGCTGCCGGTCGATTCTCCCCATGCGTGTTCTCCCCTCGGCGCGGCGGAACACATCCCCGTCGCGCGCCGTCGGCCACGCTAAGCGCGGGCGCCGGGAAGGTTCCGCGATGATGCGAAGACTTGAGGTGCCCTTGGCGGAATATTCGCCGCGCTGGGTCGAACGTCGGGAAATCCTCACGGAGATGGCGGGGTATGCTCCGGGGCATGCCGGCACCCGAGGACGACCGATGACCGACACCCGCACGGCGGTGATCGCCGCCGCCTTGGACCTGTTCGCCGAGCAGGGGTTCGAGGCCACATCGGTGGAGCAGATCGCCCGGGCGGCCGGGGTGTCGCGCTCCACGTTCTTCCGTCAGTTCGGGGGCAAGGACGACGTCGTCTTCGCCGACCACGAACTCCTCCTCGACCGTGCCCGCGCCCGGCTCGACAAGGGTCACGACGATCCGTGGGCGGCCGTATGCGAGGCTTCGCTCGAGGTGTACCGGCACTTCGCCGCCGACCCCGACCTCGCCCGCCGCCGATACGCCGTCGTGCGGGGCGTGCCGGCGCTGCGCGATCGCGAGATCGTCACGGTTTTCCGCTACGAGCGCCTCTTCGACGAGTACCTGCGACGCGCGCTTCCGGGCCTCGACCCGGTCGACGCGGTGGGCTTCGCCGCCGCCGTCACCGCGGTGCACAACCACGTGCTCCGCCGCCTGCTGCGCGGCCCGAAGCGCGTGCCGGCGACCACGCTCGTCCGCGCCCTCGACGGGGTGCGGCGCCGTTACGGTGTTCTCGCCGACGACCCCGCGGACGAGACCGACGAGGTGGTCGTCGCGGTCTTCCCGCGGCGGATGCCGGCCGCCGAGGTGACCCGTCGGCTGCGCGGCAAGCTGGGTCCGTGACCCTATCTTGAGACTCAGTGCCGCCTCCGATGACACTCGGTTTCGCTAGACTCCGATGGGGCGAAAGGATTCTCATGAACGACACCTCCCTTCCGGGCGAACGCACGACGCGGTACGACCTCGGCGCGCGGCTCGACACGGACTACTACGCCGTCTTCACCGACATCGACGACGCCGACCGCGCCGCCTGGAACCGCGCGAAGGAGCTCGTCGACGAGGTCGCGCCCCTCATGCGCGACGCGTGGGACACCGCCTCCTACCCCGTCGAGGTCGTGGGCCGGATGGGCGAGCTCGACCTCTTCACCGACGGGATCGACCATCCCGACCTGACGCACCTGTCACCCCTGGGTGCCGGGCTGGTCAACATGGAGGTCTCGCGCGGCGACGGCTCACTCGGCACCGTGCTGGCCGTGCAGGGCGGGCTGGCCCTGCGCACCCTCGCCCTCTTCGGTAGCCCCGAGCAGCAGGCCCGATGGCTGCAGCCCCTCGCCCGAGGAGAGGTGCTCGGGGCGTTCGCGCTGACCGAACCCGACCACGGCTCCGACTCCGTCTCGCTCGAGACCGCCGCCCGCCGTGACGGCGACGGCTGGGTGCTGCGGGGAGCGAAGAAGTGGATCGGAAACGGCGCGTCGGGCGGCATCACCTTCGTGTGGGCCCGCGTCGACGACGAGGGCGCCGCCGACCACGGCACGGTCCGCTGCTTCCTGGTCGAGCAGGACACCCCGGGTTACACCGGCACCGTCATCACCGGCAAGGTGTCGCTGCGCGGCATCCACCAGGCGCACATCGCCCTCGACGACGTGCGCGTGCCGCGGGATGCGGTGCTGCCGGGCTCGCGCTCATTCAAGGACGCATCGGTCGTGCTGTACTCCACGCGATCGGGCGTCGCCTGGTCGGCGCTCGGCCACGCCACCGCCTGCTATGAGGCGGCCCTGTCGTATTCCCAGCAGCGCATGCAGTTCGGCAAGCCGCTCGCGACCTTCCAGATGGTGCAGGAGCGCCTGGCGCAGATGCTCGAGGAGCTGACGGCGATGCAGCTGTACTGCCGCCATCTCGCCGACCTCGAGACCTCCGGCGGTCTCCGCCCGACGCAGGCCTCCCTCGCGAAGTATCACAACACGCGCGCCGCACGACGGATCGCGTCCACGGCGCGCGACCTCCTGGGCGGCAACGGCATCCTGCTCGAGTACGGCGTCATGCAGCATCTCGCCGACATCGAGGCCATCCACACCTACGAGGGCACCGAGAGCGTGCAGGCGCTGCTCATCGGCCGGGACATCACGGGTCTGAGCGCTTTCGCCTGAGCACCCCGCCTGAGGCCCTTGCCGAGCCGGGCATCGGTGCGCAAGGGGGCAGTTCGGAAGGGCTCGTCTCGGTAGCCTCGACCCCATGGGCCTCTTCCGCCGCGAACCACAGCACGTTCAGCTCGATCCGTCCCTCGCCGAGGAGCAGACCAAGCGCGCTCCCTGGCGGCTCTGGACCGACGGATTCGGGATGCTGGCCACCCGCGCCATCCAGATCATCGTCGTCGTGATCGTCGTCGCCGCCGTGATCTGGGGCATGCGGCAGCTCACGGTCGTCGTCATCCCGCTGATGCTCGCGCTCATCATCGCGTGCGCGTTCTCGCCGGTGATGGGGTGGCTCCGCGCCCGCGGGGTGCCCTCCGTGGTCGCCACCCTGCTCGCGCTGCTGGCGATCGTGCTCATCCTCTCGGGTGTCGGCTGGCTGATCGTGTGGGCGGTGCGCGACCAGTGGGATGAGCTCTACGCCTCGGCGCAGAGCGGCATCACCTCGGTCATCGACTGGGCGGAGGGGCTGCCGTTCGCCCCGACGCAGGACGACATCGACTCATGGATCGCCACGGCCACCGACTTCGTCACGAGCGCGCAGTTCGGCTCGGGAGCACTCGCGGGCGTCAGCGCGGTGGCGAACTTCGTCACCGGGTTCGTGCTGCTCGTGGTCATCCTCTTCTTCTTCCTCAAGGACGGCCCGCAGATGTGGGAGTTCCTCCTGCGTCCGTTCCGCGGCGACGACTACGTGCGCGCCCGCCGCATCGGCGACAAGACGGTGTCGGTGCTCGGGTCCTACGTGCGCGGCACCGCGACCGTTGCGCTCGTTGACGCCATCGGCATCCTGATCGGTCTGCTGATCCTGCAGGTGCCGCTCGCGATCCCGCTCGCCGTGCTCGTCTTCCTGCTCGCCTTCATCCCCATCGTCGGGGCAACGCTGGCGGGCACGCTCGCGGCCCTCGTCGCACTCGTGGCCAACGGCTGGGTCAACGCCCTGTTCGTCGTCGGCGTGGTCGTGCTCGTCAACCAGCTCGAGGGCAACTTCCTGCAGCCGTTCCTCATGGGCCGGTCGATGAAGCTGCACGCCTTCGTCATCCTGGTCGCCCTGACCGTCGGCACGGTGCTCGGCGGCATCGTCGGCGCCGTTCTCGCGGTGCCGATCGCCGCGGCGGCGTGGGGCGTCATCCAGGTGTGGGACGGTCCGCACCGCCCCGCGCGCTGGGCGCGCCCGAAGGATCCGGTCGAGGCCTGACCCGCCCCTGCAGCACCGCGCGCTCCCCGAGGAGATCCCGCCTCCGGATGACCCGCGGCGGCCCTTTCGTCCTCTCGAAGCGGGATTTCCTCCCGACCGGTCGCGATCGGGCGCGCCGCCTTCGCAGCTCCGGAGGATGCGGCAGGGCGGCGCGAGCGAGAGGATGAGCCCATGACCTACGACATTCCGCAGCCGATGCTGGCGAAGTCGGTCCCGACCGTGCCCGATCCGGCGAAGACGCCGGGCGGGTTGAGCTTCGAACCGAAGTGGGACGGTTTCCGCGCGCTGGTGTCCTTCGACGGCGAGAGCGTCGAGATCGGCAGCCGCGGCGCGAAGCCACTGACCCGGTACTTCCCCGAGCTGGTCGAGGCCTTCGCGCGCATCCTGCCCGAGCCGTGTCTCATCGACGGCGAGATCGTCGTGCCGCGCGGAGAGCCCGGTGCGCAGCGGCTCGACTGGGAGTCGCTGAGCCAGCGCATCCACCCGGCGGCGTCGCGTGTGACGATGCTCTCGGAGCAGACGCCGGCCATGCTGATCACCTTCGACCTGCTGGCCCGCGGCGATCGCGACCTGCAGGGCGAGCCCTTCTCGACCCGGCGCGCCGAACTCGTCGATCTGCTCGGCGGCGTCCCTCATCCCGTGCATGTGACCCGCACGACCGCCGACGCCGCCGTCGCCGAGCGCTGGCTCGCGGAGTTCGAGGGCGCCGGCCTCGACGGCGTCGTCGCAAAGCCCCTGGATCAGCCCTACGCTCCGAACAAGCGCGCGATGTTCAAGATCAAGCACGCGCGCACGGCCGATGTCGTGACGTTCGGCTATCGCATCCACAAGTCCGGCCGTGGCGTCGGCTCCCTGCTGGTGGGCCTGTACGACGATGCGGGCGAGCTGTGGAACGTCGGCGGCGTGGCCGCGTTCAGCAACCAGCGACGCCTCGAGCTGGTCGACGAGCTCGAGCCGCTCGTGGTGCGCGACGACGACGGAGCCGCCGTGACGGGCGAGACGGAGAAGTCACGCTTCTCGGGTGGACGTGATGCCGGCTTCGTGCGCCTGCGCCCGGAGCGGGTGCTCGAGGTGCGCTACGACCAGCTCGAGGGGCGCCGTTTCCGCCACACGGTGCAGTTCGCACGGTGGCGCCCCGACCGCGAGCCCGCGTCGTGCACCTACGACCAGCTCGACACGGTCAGCGCCTACGACCTCGGCGCGGTCCTGGTCTGAATCGGGCGGCTCAGGCCTTCCGCTCAGGCGGCGTGAATTCGATCACCGGGATCGCCGCCTCACCCCCGGCCAGGTCGTCCATCGCCCGTTCGAGGTGCCGCCATGCCGAGGGATGCTCCCGCGCGTAGCGCGCGAGGACCGCGGCGGATTCAGCGGGTGCAAGGATGCGTGCATGCGCGGGAACCCGCCGCGCGGTCCCGGTGGAGAGGAAGGCGACGCCGTTCGCGGAGATGTTGCGGTACCACTGCGAGGCGGTGCCGAATCCGGAGGCGACGCGCAGGAGGTTGCGCTCGCGGGAGACGACCTCGACGACGACGTAGCGCGGCCGCCCGCTCGTGCGACCGAGGTGCTCGATCATCACGAACCGTTGTCCGAGCATCCATCCGAACCCGCGGCGGAACATCGGGATCGGCAGACGCATGAGCCAGCGGGTGCGGAGCAGGCGCGCCACCAGGCGGTCCGTCACCGGGGAGAGGCGCGCTTGCTCCGCCTCACGAGCGGATGCGCGTGGACGGCTCATCCGTCCTTCTTCGCTCGGCTGGGCTGTACGCGCGACGGCTCCCCCGGCATCTTCGGGAAGTCCGGCGGAAAGGGCAGCTCGCCGAACCCGGCCTCGAGGTCGCGCTCCCACCAGGCCAGGAGGGTGTCGATCCGGCCCGGTCGTGCGGCGAAGTCCGCCCACGGGTCGCCGTGCCGCTCGAGACGCTCCGGGGTGCTGCGCACGGTGAACGCGGACGGGTCGACCCCCGCCTCGAGCTCGTCCCAGCTGAGCGGGGTGGAGACGGTTGCGGCCGGCAGCGCGCGGGGACTGTAGGCCCCGGCCATCGTACGGTCGCGGTTGGCCTGATTGAAGTCCACGAACACGCGATCGCCGCGCTCCTCCTTCCACCAGGCCGTGGTGACCCTCTCCGGCAGGCGACGTTCCAGTTCGCGTGCGAGCGCGATCACGGCGTGGCGCACATCCAGGAACTCGTGCGTCGGCTCGATCGGGCAGAACACGTGCAGACCCCGGTTGCCGCTGGTCTTCACCCACGGCTCGAGCCCCGCCTCGCGCAGCACCCCGCGCAGCTCGGGCGCGACCGCCGCGGCGTCGTCGAAATCGGTCGCGCCGTGGGGGTCGAGGTCGATGCGCAGCTCGACCGGACGGTCGGTGTCGGCCGTGCGCGAGGCCCACGGGTGAAAGACGACGGTGTTCATCTGAGCCGCCCACACGACGGCCGCGGGCTCGGTGAGGACGAGCTGCGGATGACGGCGCCCGCTGTTGTAGGTGACCGTCACGGTCTCGACGAAGTCGGGGGCGCCCTTGGGCGGATTCTTCGAGTAGAACCGTTCCCCGTCGACGCCGTCGGGGAACCGCTCCAGCGACACCGGGCGATCGCCGTTCGCGGCGAGGAACGGGTCGGCGACGGCGATGAAGTACTCAGCGAGCTCCCGTTTGGTGATCCCCGCCTCCGGCCACAGCGCGCGGCTCGGGCTGGAGAGCCCGACCTCGCGGTCGCCGTGCGGTCCCGGGACGGTCAGCGTGATGCGCTCGGACGCCATACCCACGACCCTAGGCCCCACCCCGCGTCGCCGAAACCACCTCTCGAGCGGTGGGTCTCAGGCGAGGGCGATCACCGGTGCGAGCTGATCGCGCGTGAGGCGGATCCACGGCCCGCCCGGGTCGATGACGACGCCGCCGATCTCGGGATCGGCCTTGAGGGCTCCGGCCAGCTGCGCCGCCGTCACCGGAGCGGGCTGGTCGCTGCGCTTCATCGCGGCCACTTCGAGGGGATGCGTGAACACCTCGAGGTAGCGGGTGCCGTCGTCGGCGCGGCCCTGCGCGATGCCCATCTTCTCGCCGTCCGGCGCCTTGCCGACGGCGACCCACAGGCGCGCGTCGGGGATCGCCGCGACCACCGCCTCCGGCGTCGCATCCGTACGCGGTGTCGACAGCAGCGTTTTGACGGTGAGCTTCTCGTCGGCCTGGTCGAGCATCTTCTCGATCAGCTCGCGCGGCACCACGGCCCGCGCCGGAGCGGAGGCCGGATCGATGATGAGGCCGGCGTACGCACCGCCGAGAACGTACTTCAGCACGGCGGTGACGGGCTGTCCGACCGCCGAGGTCTGCGCGTCGTTGTCGGCCGCGAGACTCTTCTGCAGCGCCGCCCCGCTGCTGTAGGCGAGCACGAACTGCTTCTCGCCGATCTTGGTGACGGCCAGCGGCAGGCTCTTCCCCTCCGACAGCAGCGTGCGCGCGTCGCCCTTCACGCGCAGGAACAGATGCCCCTGCAGCAGCTGGCGGGCGACCTCGAGGAGGCCGTCGGCGGGCGCGGTGTCGGCGAGCTTCGCGATGGCCTCGCGCACGGGCACGTTGTCCCGCACGCCCGGGATCGATTCGGCCCGCACCGGACCGGACGGCGCTGCGGTCGACGGGGCCGGCTTCGCGTTCGCGGGCGCGGCGTCCTCGCTCGGCGTCGACGGCCTCGCGGCAGCGGAGGGACCGCCCCCGAGTCCGCGGAAGGACGACATCGAGATGTTGACCGATGCTGCGGCCTCCTGCGCTGCCGCATCCGCGGCGGCGTCATCCGTCTGCGCACCGCTCGTGACGTCGGTGTCGGTGGTCGGGGCGTCCGTCGGCTCCGCGGGCTCGGCTGCTCCCTCACGGGAACGCTCGGGCTGGGAGTCTTCGCGCTTGCGGCGGGAGAAGAAAGCCATCGCTTCGAGACTAACCCGTCCCTGCCGCGGAGCCACCCCGGCGGCGGCGACCCTCAGCCGATCTTCTCGATCGGCGCGATCTTCACGAGAAGCTTCTTCGGGCCGGCCGTGTCGAAGCGCACGTGCGCCACCCGTTTGGCGCCCTCCCCCGTGACGGTGTCGATGCGCCCCTCGCCGAAGTCGTCGTGCCGGATGCGGTCGCCGGGCGCGAGCACCATGTCGCCGTTGTCGCGCACCTTCGCCGGGATGCGGTTGGTGAATTTGTCGAGGGAGGGTTTCGGCTCCCGGCGCCCGAGCGGCACGAGATCGTCGCCGTACCGGCCGCCGCCGCCTCGCGCCGACCCGCCCCGCGCGTTGAGCGCACGCGAGCGGGTCCCTCCGCGCGAGTTGACGTCGCCGGGCGACTGGCGCCAGTGCAGCAGCTCGGCCGGGATCTCCTGCAGGAAACGGCTCGGCATCGCCACCGTCACCTCGCCGAACTGCGCGCGGGTCATCGCGAGCGACAGGTGGAGGCGCTTGCGGGCACGGGTGATGCCGACGTAGAACAGGCGCCGCTCCTCCTGCGGGCCGCCCGGTTCGCCCGCCGAGATGCGGTGCGGGATGAGGTCTTCCTCGACGCCGGTGACGAAGACCGCGTCGTACTCGAGACCCTTCGCGGTGTGGAGCGTCATGAGCGAGACGGAGCCGGATGCGTCGTCGAGGTCGTCGGCGTCGGCGACGAGGGCGACCTCGGTGAGGAAGTCGATGACCGTGCCGTCGGGGTTGTTGCGGGCGAACTCGCGCGCGACCGCGACGAGTTCGTCGAGGTTCTCCAACCGCGCTTCGTCCTGCGGATCGCGGCTCGCGCGCAGCGCATCCGAGTATCCGCTCTTGTTCAGCAGCAGCTGCAGGCCCTCGGCGACCGCGGTCGGCGGGGCGAGCTCGCCCGACGGCGGCAGCATGAGTTCGGACGCCTCCGCGATCACCGCGTCGAGCTGCACGATGGCCGCCTGGATCTTCGGGCCGACCCCCAGTGCTGAGGCGTTGGCCAGCGCGTCGCGGAACGTGATGCGCTCGTCGGCGGCGTACCGGGCGATCGCGGTCTCGGTGACGTCGCCGATGCCGCGGCGGGGCTTGTTGAGGATGCGGCGCACCGCCATCTCGTCGGCGGGGTTGGCGACGGCGATGAGGTACGCCAGGGCGTCCTTGATCTCGGCGCGCTCGTAGAACTTGGTGCCGCCCATGATCTTGTAGGGCAGCGCGGAGCGGATGAAGATCTCCTCCAGCGCGCGTGACTGACTGTTGGTGCGGTAGAAGACCGCGATCTGGGAGTAGTCCACGCCGTCGCGGTGGAGCCGCTCGATCTCATCGGCGACGAACTGCGCCTCGTCGTGCTGCGAGTAGCCGGTGAAGCCGACGATCTGCTCCCCCGCGCCGACGTCGGTCCACAGCTTCTTGTCCTTGCGGTCGAAGTTGTTGCCGATGACGGCGTTCGCGGCCGAGAGGATGTTCTGCGTCGACCGGTAGTTCTGCTCCAGCAGCACGACCTTGGCACCGGGGAAGTCTCGTTCGAATTCGCTGATGTTGCGGATGTCGGCGCCCCGGAACGCGTAGATCGACTGGTCGGAGTCGCCCACGACCGTCAGCGACGCCGCGTCTGCCTCGTCCGGCTCGGCATCCCAGATCATCATGCCTCCGCCGCCGTCGACAGGTTCGCTGTCGGCGCCCGGCGGACGGGTGAGTTCGTGGATGAGCGCGTACTGGGCGTGGTTGGTGTCCTGATACTCGTCCACGAGGATGTGGCGGAATCGACGCCGATAGGTGTCTGCGACCGTCGGGAAAGCCCGGAAGAGGTAGACCGTCTGCGCGATGAGGTCGTCGAAATCGAAGGCGTTGGCCCGCTGCAGCGAGCGCTGGTAGTCGCCGAACACCTCGACGAACACCCGTTCGGCCGGGTCGCTCATGTTCGCCTGACGCGCATACGACTCCGCGTCGGCGAGCTCGTTCTTGAGCTTGGAGATCTTCGACTGCACCGCGGCGGGGGTGAGACCGAAGGCATCCGCCTCGTGCTCCTTCACGAGGCGCTTGATGAGCGCGCGCGAGTCGCCCGAGTCGTAGATGGTGAACGACCGCGTGAAACCGAACTGCTCGGCCTCGCGGCGCAGGATGCGCACGCAGGCCGAGTGGAAGGTGGAGATCCACATGCCGCGGGCGCGATCGCCGATGAGCTGTTCCACGCGTTCGCGCATCTCGCCGGCGGCCTTGTTGGTGAAGGTGATCGCAAGGATCTGGCTGGGCCACGCATCGCGCGTGCGGAGCAGGCTCGCGATGCGATGGGTGAGCACGCGCGTCTTGCCGGAGCCGGCCCCGGCCACGATCAGCAGCGCCTTGCCGCGGTAGGTCACGGCGTCGCGCTGGGGCGGGTTGAGACCCTCGACGAGGTCGGCGTCGACGCGGGAATCCCCGGAGCGGGGGCCGGCGTCGGCGCCGACGATGAGCGGGACGGATGCCGCGTCGGAGGCGGCCGCGAAGGCGTCGGTCATTGCCCCACCAGTCTAGAACGACCCGCCGACACTGCCTCAGTCGAGGGCGAGACGGGCCTCGCGGATCCGCGCCAGCGGCTTCTTCACGCCCGGCGGCTTCTCTCCCGTCTCGGCGCGCACCGTGTGCGCAATATCCCCGTAGACGTCGGCGGGTTCACCCGCACGCCCGGCGAGCACGCCTTCGCGCTCGACGAAGGCGAGGAAGGCGACCGCGTCGCGATGGCCGCCGAGGCGGTCGTGGATGGCGTCGCCCGCGTCCGCGAGCGTCGCGACCTGCTCCGGGTGCACCTCGGGCGCGGCGGAGGCGATCGCCTCGGAGACATAGCGCAGACGCCGCGCCGCCTTGCGCAGCGCGTGGAGCGGCGCATCCGTGCCGTCGAGCAGCTTCGCGGCCCGGAGCACGCGTCGCGCTTCGTGCCGCAGCACCGTCGAGACGAGATCGTCGGCGGGCGCCTGCGGGTCGTCGACGCGGAGCTCGAGGACGAATCCGCGCAGCAGCCGGTCCCTCTCGCGCGCACGCCGAAGGTCGATCAGTTCCCCGAGGCGCGCGTGCGCACGCGCGTACTCGGCGCGCGGGCGGTCGACGAGACGCTCGAAGGCGGCGCCGTCCGCGATGCCGCGTGAAGCGAGCTCGGCTTCCCCCGCGTCGGCGAGGACCTCGAGGTCGCGCGCGACACCGAGCTGCCGACCCCACTCGGCGTAGAGCACGCGCAGCCGCTCGACGGCGGGCTCGTCGAGCACGTCGCGGAACCCGGCGAGCACGCTGCGCAGGCGGCGAACGCGCTCGCGGTGCTGGTGCAGGCCGTCCGGCACGTCTTCGAGCATCCCGGCGCGGGTCTGGTCGAGGTCGTCCGCGGCACTGCGGACGATGCGCACGACGAGGTCGCCGGCTGACGCCGGACTCTGGCTGGTCATGGCCCTCACTCTAGAGCGGCGGGAAGCGCGCCCGGCCGCTCCGCCCCCCCCCAGAGGACTCCCGGCCGGCTGCGCCATGATGAGAGGCATGCGCCTCGTCCTCAACATCATCTGGCTCGTGCTGTCGGGCTTCTGGATGTTCCTCGCCTACCTGCTCGCCGGTGTGCTGCTGTGCATCCCCATCATCACGATCCCGTGGGCGATCGCATCCTTCCGTGTCGGCCTGTACGCCCTGTGGCCGTTCGGCCGCACGATCGTCGACAAGCCGGGAGCCGGCGTGGGGTCGTTCCTCGGCAACGTCATCTGGGTGATCTTCGCCGGAATCTGGCTCGCGATCGGCCACATCGTCACGGGAGTCGCGATGTGCCTGACCATCATCGGCATCCCGCTCGGCATCGCGAGCTTCAAGCTCGTGCCGATCTCGCTCATGCCGCTGGGCAAGGACATCGTCGACGTGGATGCCGCCCGCGGCGCCGTGCCCATCGTGCGCGCCTGAGCACGGCCGCTCAGCCCACGGCGGCGGCCCGCGCCGGTCGCTGCAGCTGGGTCACCAGCGCCCACCCGGCGGCGACGAACACCCACACGAACAGGGCGAACACGAGCGCGACGTAAGCGGTGCGCGTCACGGCGTTGGCCCAGACGGTGTCCCAGAACCCCCCGGGACCGGCGACCGACATCGCCCCGAGCATGATCGTGCACCGGCCCACCAGCGCTCCTCCGGCAGCGGCGAAGACCGGCCACGGCGACCGCCTGCCCGCCAGCAGCCGCAGCACGATCGCGACGACGCCCCAACCGAGCAAGGTGATGACGAGTTCGGTGAGGGCGAGGAAGGAGGCCTGCACCACGCTCGTGCCCACGAGCAGCGCGGCCGGAACGCCGAACGTGAGTCGCCGGTCCAGCGGCAGCATGCCGAGCGTCGACTCGCGCGCCCGCCACGGCCGCGTCGACGACAGCCACGTCGACCGCGCCGCGGCCGCACCGGGCCGGCGCACCAGACGCGTGCGCGCGGCGAGCATTCCGATGACGAGCCACAGGGCCGCCAGCACCAGCAGCACCCGCGCCACCCACGCCATCGCGGTGTCGCGCTCGGCGCGTTCGGCGTCGGTGACGGGAGCGAAGGAGGCCTGTTCGAGGGCGCCCGCCCACCGACGCAGCTCTTCCTCGGGCAGAACGAGGGCGAAGGTCGCTCCGACCGCCAGGAGGATCACGAAGGTGGCGATGGCGAGGATTCCTCGCCGTGCCGCCGTCGTCATGTGATCACGTTAGTCGATGCCGATGCCGCGTCTTTACCACAGCCGACCCGACCGGGTCAGGTGCTGGGCGCGGCGGGCACCGCGTTGCTAGCGTGCCGACATGACCGTGGCAGAGCGGCTCTCCCCGTCGGCGTCCCCGCGCGCCGCCGCGCGCCTGCCTCCGCTGCGACGATTCATCTCACTGTCGGCGGTGTGCGTCGCCGGTACCGTCGCGATCATCGCGTCGCTGCGTCTTCCGGCGCCCGCGGCGGGCGGCGCCGTCGCCCTCCTGGTCGCGGCTCTCGTGGTGTCGATCGCGGGCTTCCGGGCCCACCACGGTCACGGCCGGGTCGGCGCCGCCAACGCGGTGACCCTCGTGCGTCTCGGGGTCACCGCGGTGCTCGCCGGCATCCTCTTCGCCGAGGCGACGCAGCCGGTGGCGGTCCTCGCCCTCGGCACGATCGCGCTGTGCCTGGACGGCGTCGACGGATACCTCGCGCGGCGTCAGCGCCTCACCTCTCGCTTCGGTGCGGCGTTCGACATGGAGGTCGACTCGGCGTTCGCGCTCGTCCTGGCTCTGCTGGCGGCCGCCGGACCGGCCGGAGCGTGGGCGGTGCTCCTGGGCGTGCCGCGCTACGCGTTCGGAGCCGCGGCGCTGGCCGCCCCCTGGCTGAAGGGCCCGCTGGCCGACCGCGCGAGCCGCAAGGTGGTGTGCGTGCTGCAGCTCGTGGCCCTGCTCGTGCTGCAGTTGCCGTTCCTTCCTGCGCCCGCCGCACTGGCCGTGGTCGGGGTGACAGCCGGGCTGCTGCTGTGGTCGTTCGGCAGCGACGTCGTGGCCCTGCGCCGCGCGCGCGTGCCACGGTCGAAAGCTGGTCGGGCGTGACCGACTCGGGGCGGCCCGCCCGTCGGCGCACGCGGTGGATCCGCACCGCGCAGGCCGTCGTCACCGTCGTCCTCCTGGTCCTGCTGTGGCGCGTCGTCGGCGGCCCCGACGTCGCCGACCTGCTGGCCACCGCGCACATCGGATGGCTCGCCCTGGCCGTCGCGCTCCTGATCGCCCACACGATCTTCGCGGCGTGGCGCTGGAAGGTGACCGCGGCTCCCCTGGGCCTGCACCTGTCGGCACGCACGGCTGTCGAGGAGTACTTCCTCGCGCAGCTGATCAATTCCGCCCTCCCCGGCGGCGTGCTCGGAGACGTCGGCCGCGCCGCACGGTCGCGTCACCGGGCGACCCTGCGCGTGGCCGCCGGCGCTATCGCGGTCGAACGCGGGATCGGGCAGGCGGCACTGGCCGTGGTCCTCGTCGTCGGGGTGGTCGTCACGGCCGCCCTCCCCGGCGGCTTCACCCTCCCGCGGCCGTGGCTGGCCGGCGTCTCGATCGGGATCGCCGGGGCGGTGCTCGTGCTCGTCGCCCTGATCATGACGACACGGGTGCTCGCCCGCCGACACGTCGCGTGGGCCGCCCGAGTCGCGGACGGCATGCACCGCAGCACCACCGGACCGGGCGTGCGGAGCGCTCAGGCCGCCCTGAGCATGGTGGCCGTCGCGTGCCTGCTCGCGGCATTCTGGTGCTGCACTGCCGCCATCGGGGCCGCGCTCCCCGTCGGCGCGGTCGCGACACTCGTGCCGCTCGTGCTGCTGTCGATGCTGCTGCCGGTCTCCATCGGAGGCTGGGGGGTGCGCGAGACCGCGGCGGTGGCGCTCCTCCCGGTGGCCGGGATCACGGGCGCGCAGGCCCTCGCCTCGAGCATCGCCTTCGGCGTGGTCGCGCTCGTCGCCACGCTTCCGGGCCTCGCCGCCCTGTGGACGGCTCGGCACGCCGCCGAACCGACGGCATCGGGCCCCGCTTGCGCACCCGAACCGCCGGCGTCAGGCCGCGCCACCGCATCCGCACCCATCCCACGCCCGAACGCACCGCACACCACGCTCTCGGAGGAGCATCCATGAACGATCGACTGATCCTCTCCCGCCGCACCCTCCTCGGGGCCGGGCTCGTCGGCGCCATCGGCATCGTCGGCGCAGCATGCAGCATGCCCGGCACCGGCGACTCGCCGTCGGCGACGCGCGCGGCGAGCCTGCAGCTGTCGTGGCTGCACTCGGTGCAGTTCGGCGGCAGCTACATCGCGCTCGATCGCGGGTGGTGGCAGGAGTCCGGTCTCGAGGTCGACCTGCTGCAGGGTGGACCGAACGCGCCGGTGGAGCCGCCGGTCGTGGCGGGTACCGCGCTGGTGGGGGTCTCCGCCGCGGACTACACCGCCGCGGCCGTCGCCGAGGGCGCCCCGTTCCGCATCATCGGGGTCGCGATGCAGAAGAACCCCTTCGTGATCGCCTCGCTGCCGAACCGGCCGGTGAACGAGCCGGCCGACATGGCGGGCATGCGCATCGGCATGGCCACCGCCAACACGCCGGTGCTCGAGACGCTGTGCACCCTCAACGACGTCGACATCGAGGCGATCGAGATCGTGCCGACCCAGTACTCCGCTCAACCCCTCCTGGCCGGCGAGGTCGACTGCCTGCTGTGCTGGGAGACCGACCTGCCGGTCGCCATGGCCGTGCAGGGCGTCGACAGCGTCACGATGCTGATGGCCGACTACGGCTACGCCCTGCACTCGCAGACCTACATCGCCACCGAGGACTCCCTCGCCAACCGGCGCGACGACCTCGTGGCCCTCATGAGCGGTGAAGTGCGCGGATGGGAGGCTTACCGCGAAGACACCGACGCCGCCGCCCAGCTCGCCGTAGACATGTTCCCCGACGCGGGGCTCGACCTCGAGACGCAGCGGCTTCAGGCCGAGCGACAGGTGCCGCTGATGTTCTCGGGGACCACCGACGCGAACGGCTTCGGCTGGTGGTCCGACGAGTCCGTCGCGCAGAACATCGAGACCCTTGCCCTCCTCGGGCAGGACGTCGACGCGTCGCTGTGGGACCGATCCGTGCTGGAGCAGGTGCATGGCGCCTGAGACCGCTCCCGGCCCGCGGGTCGAGGTGCGAGGCGCCTCGAAGACGTACCCCGACGGCACCGAGGCGCTCGCACCGCTCGACCTCGTGCTGGAGTCCGGTCGCACGACCGCCCTGGTCGGACCATCCGGATGCGGCAAGTCGACGCTGCTGCGCATGATCGCGGGCCTCGAAACGGTGACCACGGGCGAGGTGCGCATCGACGGCGACCACCCGGCGAGCGTTGCCGCCCGCGGCGAACTGGCCGTGGCGTTCCAGGATCCGTCGCTGCTTCCGTGGCGCACCGTGCGTCGCAACGTCGCCCTCGCCCGCACGCTCGCCGGACGCCGGGCCGATGGAGCCGCGGTCGACGCGATGATCTCCCGGGTCGGACTCGACGGGTTCGAAGACACCCGCCCGGCGTCGCTGTCGGGCGGGATGCGACAGCGCGCCGCGATCGCGCGCGCCCTCGTCACCGAACCGCGCCTGCTTCTGCTGGACGAGCCGTTCGGCGCGGTCGACGAGATCACCCGCGGCGACCTCGTGTCCGAGCTGCCGCCGCTGTGGCGACGCCGCGGCACGACGACGCTGCTCGTGACGCACTCACTGCGCGAGGCGGTGCGGATCGCCGATCGCGTCGTGGTGCTGAGCCCCCGTCCGGCGCGCATCGTGGCGGACATCGCGGTGCCGCTCGCGCACCCGCGCACCGACGCGATGGCGCACGATCCCGCCTTCGGACGGCTGGTCGACACCGTGGCCGATGCCCTCGCGCGATCGCGCCGGCCCGCACCGGAAGCCGGCGCGCGGCCGTGACCGTGCCGGCAGTCGGCACCCCTGCCCCGACGCGGTACGGCGCGCGTCGAGGCGTCGGGATCGCCGTTGTGCTCGTCGCGGTGCTGCTGGTGTGGGAGGCGTCGGCGCGTGCGCTGAGCGGTGCATACGTGCTGGCGGCGCCGAGCGAGATCGCCGTCACGATGTGGACCGACGCCGACCTGTTGTGGCGCGCGCTGCTCACCACCGGGCGGGCGGCTCTGATCGGATTCGTCCTCGGAAACCTCGCCGCCGTGCTGCTCGCGACGCTGGCGGTGCTCGCACCTTTCACGGAGCGGGTGATCACGGTCGTCGCCCTCGTCGTGTTCTGCCTGCCGCTGGTCGCGACCGGCCCGGTGCTGCGCGTCGTCTTCGGCCCGGGCGACGGGCCGCAGATCGTGCTCGCCGCGCTCGCGGTGTACTACACCACGATGATCCCGCTGCTGGTGGGCGTGCGGGCGGCGCCGTCGACCTGGTTCGACCTGGTGCGCAGCTACGGTCGCGGACGCGCGGCGCAGCTGCGCTACGTGCGCGCCCGGGCCGCCGTCCCCTACCTCGTCGCGGGGCTGCAGATCGCAGCGCCCGCCGCCTTCCTGGGCGCCATGGTGGGCGAATTCACCGGAGCCGCCGGCGGAATGGGTGTGCTGACCCTCCGCGCCTCCCGTGACCTCGACATCGAGTTGACCTGGGCCCTCGCGGTGATCGCGACGGCCGTGTCCGTGATCGCCTACGCCGCGATCGGCGCGCTGGGCCGACGCGTCGACGGCGACAGGCCGCCGCTGATCCTCGCGCCGGCTCGCGCCCCCGCATCCCGTCGCCATCGCACGCGCGACGCGCTCCTGACCGCGGTCGGAGCGGCCGCCGTGCTGCTGGTGCTGTGGTGGGGCGGCATCCACGCGATCGGCCTGAGCCCGTTCTTCGCCCGTACGCCCGCCGACGTCGTCGTGATCCTGTCGGGAACGGCTGACGACGGCGAGGTCGTCGGCGCGCTGGCCGCCGCGATCGGCGAGACCGCGGCGCTGGCGATGCCGGGGTATCTCGCGGGCCTGGCCGCCGGGGCAGGACTCGCGATCGTGCTCACCCTGGCCCCGCGCGCGGCAGCTGTGTCGATGCCGTTCGCGATCGCCCTGCGCGCCGTGCCGATCGTCACGACCGCTCCCCTGGTCGTGCTGCTGCTCGGCCGCGGTGCGGTCGGGGGCGTCGCCCTGGTGGCGGTCATGGTGTTCTTCCCCACCCTCATCGCGTGCCTCGAGGGCCTGCGTCGAGCCCCCGGCCAGGCGCTCGATGTGCTGCGGTCCTATGCCGCCCCGGCGAGGGTGCAGCTGGTGCGCGTGCGCATCCCCGCGATGCTCCCCGCGTTCTTCGCGGCGGCTCGGATGAGCGTGCCGGCGGCGGTGCTGGCGGTGACGGTGGTCGAGTGGCTCGCGCTGGGCTCCGGGGTGGGGAGCCTCATGGCCCTGGCGGCGTCGCGCTCGGGATACGACCTGCTCGCCGGCGCGGTCGTCGTCGTGACGGCGCTGTCGGCTCTCGGCTACGCCCTCGTCAGCGCCGTGGAGGCGCGCGTGCTGCGCGTGTACGCACCGGAGCAGGCGACGTGATCGAGGCGGCCTTCGCCGTGCCCGGCGACCTGGAGACCGTGACCGGCGGCTACCTCTATGAGAAGCGCCTGCTCCACGGGCTGCGCGACGCCGGAACGCCGACCGAGCTCATCCGGCTCGGCGACTCGTTCCCCGATCCGACGCCCGACGACCACGCTCACGCCGCAGCGGCACTGGCGGCGGTGCCGCCGGATCGTCCGCTCATCGTGGACGGGTTCGTCTTCGGGTCTCTCTCCCCCGGGGCTTTCGCCGCGATCGCCGCGCCGGTCGTCGGGATGGTGCACCATCCGCTCGCCCTCGAGGAGGGTCTCACCGCGGAGCGGCGCCGGTACCTCTTCGAGACCGAGCGGGCCAATCTCCGTCGCGCCGACGCGGTGCTCGTTCCCAGCCCGCACACCCGGCGCATGCTCGTGTCGGAATACGGCGCGGACCCGGAGCGGATCACGGTCGCGCGACCCGGCACCGATCGGCCGACGGGGGTACGCGCGCCGAGTGATCCGCCGCTCGTGCTGTCGGTCGGCATCCAGCACCCCCGCAAGGGCCACGACGTGCTGCTGCGCGCACTCGCGCGCGTGCAGGATGCGCCCTGGCGCGCGGTGGTCGTCGGTTCGGCGTGGGACCCGGCTCACGCGGCCGAGCTGGCGCGCCTGCGGGAGGAGCTCGGACTCCGGGATCGCGTGCGGCTGGCAGGCGCCGTCTCCGACGCCGAACGTGACGCCCTGGCGCGCGAGGCGGCCGTCTTCGCACTCGCGACACGGTACGAGGGTTACGGACTGGTGTTCGACGAGGCCCTCGCCCGCGGGCTGCCGATCGTGTCGTGCCGCACCGGCGCGGTGCCCGACACGGTGCCCGCCGACGCGGGAGTGCTGGTGCCGCCCGAGGATCCGGCCGCCTTCGCCGATGCGCTGCGCATCCTGCTCACCGATCCGGCCCGCCGAGCGGACATGTCCGCGGCCGCGGCCCGCGCAGGGCGTGCCCTGCCCTCCTGGCACGACACCGCCCTCACCGCCCAGCGCCTGCTCGCCAGCCTCACCCACCCCTGACCCAGCCGCCCCCAGCCCCAGCCCAGCATCCAGCCCCAGCCCTACGCGTGCATGTCGGAGAATCGCGCGAATGTCGGATGATTTGTCCCGGATTCTCCGACATCGGCACGATTCTCCGACATCGGAGGCCCGGCCCGAGGCCAGCAGGCAGCCGGGCCGGGCGGGGCTGGGCGGGGCGGGTGGGATGAGGCAGCCGAGGCCCGGCCCGAGGCAGCCGTGCGGCCGGGCAGCCGAGCCGGCCCGGGCGGGTGCAACCGGCGGCCGGATCAGGCGATGCGGGTGCCGCGCGGCAGACGGCCCGCCGGCGTGCGGGTGCGTGCCCAGGCCCACGCCAGGAGTCCGCCGGCGAGGACGATCTGCAGTCCGAGGCCGACGAACCAGCTCGGCACCGACTGGGCGACGACCTCCTCGGGGCTCTGGTAGTCCTGCTCGGTCCACGACAGCGGCGCGCACTCGTCCCACTGAGTCTCCAGCTCGGGCGCTTGCTGGGCGTAGGCGATGCCCGTCTTCAGCTGCGAGAAGACGTCCTGGGGGTTGCCGTTCGCGTCGAACCGGCCGGGCGCGGCGTCGCCGAGGATGACGAACGGGTTGGGCGCGAGCATCCACCAGACCCGATCGAAGCGCGGTGTCTCGGAGGTGTATGTCTCCCACTCACCGCACTCGATGTCTTCGTCGCAGGGATACGCCGCCGTCGAGGACTGCCCCGGCGCGCACGGCGGATCGTCGTTCGGCCCCACCGACGACCAGTCGTAGGTGCGGGTCTGATGCGTCGTCTCGGTGCGGATGGTCGCCCCCGCGAGCGCGAACGCGATCAGCGTGCCGATCACGAGCGCGGCGACCACGAGGTACGCGGTCGCCACCGAGAAGAGCGGGCGGGACAGGATGCCGCTCAGGGCCACCCCGATCGCGGCGAGCACGCCGATCTCGACTACGAGAACGGCCAGCGAGATCATGACGGTGATGGGGTCGACACCGCCGGCGAACGTCGCGATCACGAGGAAGGGCACGGACACCGCGACGAAGGCGAGACCGGCGATCCAGGCGGCGAGGAACTTGCCGATGACGATCTCACCCGTGGTGGCGAGGGTCACCTGCACGGGCGCGAGGGTCGCTGCCTCCCGGTCGCCGTTGATCGCATTCCCGCTGAAGGTGGGAGAGACGAGCACGACCAGCAGCAGCGTGAACGCCACGACCGTGGAGTAGATGGCGGCGCCGGGCTCCGGCACCCACTGCCACCCCAGGAACGACAGCACGCTGACGATGACCAGGAGCAGGGCGAAGACGCTCAGCAGCACGTACCACGCGACACTGCGGGTGCGCTGGGTCAGCTCGAGGCGGATGAGTGTGCCGAGCCGCTGCGCGTTCATGCGACACCTCCTTCGTCGCGGTCCGCTTCTTCGTCGCCGTGCGCGCGGTCGGGCGCGGCATCCGCATCGCGGCTCAGCTCGAGGAACGCGCGCTCGAGGTCGCCGTGCGCGGGGACGAACTCGGCCACCGGCACCCCGGCGCCGACGATGCGGGCGAGGGCCTCGGCTGCCGCCGCCTCCCCCGCGAACGGCACCACGAGCTCTCGACGGTCGAACCCGACTGTGAACGGCTCGATGCCGAGGGCCGCGGCGACCGGCTCGATCGCCTTCTTGGGATCCCACACGACGCGGATGCGCCACGGCGTCGTCGCGGTCGAGCCCTCGCGCGGCGGTGCGCTCACGGTGCGTCCCTCCACCAGGAACACCGCGTCGTCGGCGATCTCCTCCAGCTCGCTGAGGATGTGGCTGGAGACGAGCACCGTGCGCCCCTCCGCCGCGAACCGACGCAGCAGCACCCGCAGGTGGATCCGAGCCTGCGGGTCCAGGCCCGAGGCCGGCTCGTCCAGGAGCAGCACCGGAGGGTCGTGCACCAGGGCGCGTGCGAGGCCGAGCCGCTGCTTCTGCCCCCGCGACAGCACACGCGCCGGAGCGTCGGCGAGCGCGGCGAGGTCGACCTCGTGGATCAGGTGCTCCGCGCGGGCGGCGGCCGCATCCGCCGGCACCCCGTACAGCCGGGCGGTGACGATGAGGGTCTCCCGCGAGGTGAGGCTTCCCCGCGCGCCGAGGGCGTCCGGCATCCATCCGAGCCGACCGCGAACGGCCTGCGCATCGACGGCGGGGTCGAGGCCGGCGATGCGGATGGAGCCGGCGTCGGGCGCCAGGAGCGAGGCGAGCATGAGCAGCAGCGTCGTCTTCCCCGACCCGTTCGGACCGACGAGCGCCGTCACCCGGCCTGGAGCGGCCGTGAAGCCGACGTCGCGCACCGCGTGCACGGTGCCGAACGAGCGGCGCAGATCTGACACGACGATGCCGCCGGCATCATCCTGATGCGTTTCCCCCATGACCAGCACCCTACGCATCCGTCCCCCGCCTGGTCGGACAATCGGCCCGATGTCGGAGGATGCGGCGGGAACCCTCCGACATCGGCGCGATTCTCCGACATCGGCGGCCCGGGTTGAGGCGCTCAGGGGCGGACGGGTCCGGGGCGGAAGGGTCAGGGGCGGAAGGGTAAGCGACGGACGGGTCAGGCGCGGAAGGGTCAGCGACGGACGGGTCAGGCGCGGAAGACCTCGACGCCGAGGTCGGGATGGTCGACGAAGACGCCGTCGACGCCGGCGTCGCGCAGCAGAGTCCACTCCGCACGCCAGTCGCCGTGCGCGGCGCGACCGCCGCCGGTGCGGAACCGCCGGGTGAGGAAGGCGTTCTCGGGGCGGCACGTCCACGTGAAGACCGACAGGCCCCGGGCGTGTGCGTCGACGACGACCCGGGGTCGGTTCAGCGCAGGCACGACGGAACTGCCGGCGTGGCCGAGCGCGTTGGACGCGAGCAGCATCCGCTTGTGCACGCTGATGCCGTCGACAGCGCCGACAAGGCGATCGAGACCCTCCGGCTCGGCGAAGGAAGCGAAGGTGGGCGCTGCCGACCCGTCCCGCGCCACGAGATCGGCAGGCTTTCCGGATGCATCGAGCAGCAACACCGACGCCGCCGCCAGTCCGCGCTCGCGAACCTCGGTCAGCACGGTCTGTTCGAACGACTCCACGGTGAGCGGCGGCGCCCCCTCGGTCCATCCCGCCGCGGCGAGTTCGGCGACCAGGAGGGATGCGACATCCCACCCGAGCGAGGCGAAGTACGTCGCATGCTTGATCTCGAGCACGACACCGACGCGCCCACCGCCGCGTTCGCGCACGAGATCGAGCACGTCACGCAGGCGCAGCACCGGTTCGCCGTCGTCGTACCCCGCACTGTCGGGCCGGAGATCGGGGAGTCGCTCACGACAGCGGATGGTCGACAGCTCATCCCAGGTGAAGTCCTCGACGAACCATCCGGTCCACGCCACACCGTCGATCGTCTTGGTGGTTCGCCGATCGGCGAACTCGCGCCGCTGCGCCACGTCGGTGGTTCCGGAGATCTCGTTCTCGTGCCGCACGACGAGCACGCCGTCGCGCGTGACGACGACGTCAGGCTCGACCGCGTCGACACCCTGCGCGAGCGCGAGCTCGTACGACGACCGCGAGTGTTCCGGGCGATAGCCGGGCGCGCCGCGGTGGCCGATCACGAGGGGACGGGGCACGGGATCAGGCTACGCGTGCCAGGGCCGCGGCCGCGGATCAGGCCCGGGAGAAGCATCCGTTCATAGCCCTCTCACAGCCGCCTACTCCCGCGGAATAGCGCGGTTCCGTTAGTGTTGGACAACAGCACGATGCTGTGAAACCCCGCGACTTTGGAGTGTGAGAGCAGTGGCCCTCAACAACCCCGCATTCAACAACCCGGCGTTCCAGGACCCGCGCGCCGTGCAGAGCTACCCGGGAGGTGCGAACGCGGCGAACCTCGGCGGCTCGACGCAGTTCGCCACCGCGCAGCGCGCCGGCACCGACGCCGCCGCCCAGGCGAACCTCGAGGGCATGTACTCCGCCCCGTCGGCCGGTTCGACCGACACCGGCCGCATGACGATCGAAGACACGGTCGCCAAGACCATCGGCCTGTTCGCGATCCTCGTGGTCGGCGCCGTGGCCGGCTGGATCTGGACGATGGCTCCGGTCACCGCACAGAACCCCAACCCGACCGTGCTGCCGATGATCGTCGGTGGGCTGGTCGGATTCGTCCTGTCGCTCGTGGTGATCTTCACCTCGCGCAAAAAGGTGCGCCCGGGCCTGATCTTCGCCTACGCCGCAGCCGAGGGACTGTTCGTCGGCGGCATCTCGGCCTTCTTCGAGTTCATCTGGCCCGGGATCGTCACGCAGGCGACCCTCGCCACCCTCGTCGTCGTCGGCGTCACGCTGGCCCTGTTCGCAAGCGGCAAGATCCGCGCCTCCAAGCGCGCCACCAAGATCTTCCTCATCGCGATGGTCGGCTACCTCGTCTTCTCGCTCGTCAACGTCGGCCTCATGCTGTTCGGCGTCACCGACAACGCGTTCGGCCTGCGCAGCGAGACGATCTTCGACATCCCGCTCGGCCTCATCCTCGGTGTGCTCGTGGTGATCATGGCGGCGTACTCCCTGGTGCTCGACTTCGACCAGATCCAGCAGGGCGTGCGCAACGGCGCCCCGCGTCAGATGGGCTGGCTCGGCGGCTTCGGCATCATGGTCACCGTCGTGTGGCTCTACGTCGAGATCCTCCGCATGATCGCGATCATCCGCGGCAGCAGCTGACCCGCGCACGCGCACAAAGGGCCGTCCCAGCCGGGGCGGCCCTTCGTCGTCCGCCACTCCTCCTTTCTCCATCGCGGTCCTAACTCAGGCTGCGCGAGGCGAGAGCTGCGGAATCGACGCCGATTCCGCACCCCGGCATGCGCCGAGCCTGAGTTAGGGCACACCGCGCCGCTGCCGTCGACCAGCCGGCCGCCGCCCCGTCCCCGGAGGCAGGCGCCGGTGACCGCCCCGACAAGCCGGCCTCACCCGCCCCGGCAAGACGGCCTCACCGGGCGCCCGAACCCCGACAAGCCGGCCTCACCCGCCCCCCGGCACCTGAACCCGGCGCGCCTGCCTCACCCGCCCCCGGCACCTGAACCGGGCGCCCGCCCCAGCAAGACGGCCTCACCCGCCCCCACGTGCCCGAACCACGGCGCACGGCGCCTACCTCGCCCGCCGCCCACGTGCCCGAACTCAGGCTGAGAGAGAAGACGGCACCGGTGGGAGAGGGAATCCAGGGCCTCGCCTGCGCACCGAGCCTGAGTTAGGACGCGGGGGGCAGGCCGGGCTGCAGCAGGCGCGTGGGCAGAGGCACGCGCGTGGGCACAGGCGGGGGCGGGAGGCAAGCGGTGGCCGCGGCGAGGCGGGCCGAGTAGCGTCCGGCGTATGACACCCGCGAAGAGCCCGGCCGAGGTGATCGACGTTGACGGCACCGACGTGCGGATCACGAGCCCCGACAAGGTGGTCTTCCCGCAAGCCGGCCTGACGAAGATCGACATCGTGCGGTACTACCTCGCCGTCGCCGACGGCGCTCTGCGGGGCGCGGCCGGACGCCCGATGGTGCTCAAGCGCTTCCCCCGCGGCATCGACGTCGAACCCTTCTTCCAGAAGCGCGTGCCCGAGAACCACCCGCTGTTCATCGACACCGCCACCCTCCACTACGCCCGCGGAACCTCGGCTGAGGAGGCCGTGATCCGGGATGCGGCCGGGCTCGCCTGGGTTGCGAACCTCGGATGCCTCGACCTCAACCCCCACCCCGTGCGGGCCGAAGACCTCGACCATCCCGATGAGCTCCGCATCGATCTGGACCCCATGCCGGGGGTGGAATGGGCGCAGATCGTGGATGTCGCCTTCGTCGCCCGCGACGTGCTCGACGACGTGGGCCTGGCCGGCTGGCCCAAGACGAGCGGCTCCCGCGGGATGCACATCCTCGTTCGCATCACGCCCTCGTGGGACTACGCCGCGGTTCGCCGGGCCGCCGAGACGATCGCCCGCGAGGTCGAGCACCGGGCGCCCGGCCTGGCGACAGCTCGCTGGTGGAAGGAGGAGCGCGGCGAGAGCGTCTTCGTCGACTTCAACCAGAACGCCAAGGACCGTACGGTCGCCTCCGCGTACTCGATCCGGCCGGTTCCGGATGCGCGCGTGTCGACGCCGCTGCACTGGGACGAGGTGCGGGAACGTCGCCCGGCCGAGTTCACCGCCCGCACCGTGCCCGAGCGTTTCGCGCAGATCGGCGACCCGCACGACGGCATCGACGCCGCCGCCGGGGACCTCACCGCCCTGCTGCGACTCGCCGGTGACCTGGGTCCCGCGGAGAAACCGCCGCGGCGCACCGACGGTTCCGGACGGCGGGCATCGACGATGCCGCTCATCGAGGTGGCCCGCACGAAGACCAAGCCCGAGGCGCAGGATGCGCTCGAGACGTGGCGATCATCACACCCCGCCGCGGCCGCCCAGCTGCACCCGGCAGACGTGCTCATCGACGGGATGCGCGGCTCGAGTTCGCTCTGGTACCGCGTCCGGGTGAACCTGCAGCACGTCGACGAGGCCGATCGACCCCCGCAGGAGGAACTGATCGCCACGTATGACCCATGGGCCGGGCGCAACAACAGCCCGAGCCCTTGAACCGGCAGCGCGGGAGCGGGATGCTGGAAGCACCCACCGGGAAAGGAGCAGAAACATGACTTCCGCCCCGCACCACCTCAGCACCGCCGAGTGCTGGACGCGCATCGAGGGCGAGAGCGTCGGGAGGCTCGCGATCATCCGCGACGACGGCGGCCCCGACCTCTTCCCCGTCAACATCGCCGCGCACGAAGGCGCGGTCTACTTCCGCACCGCCTCGGACACGAAGGTGGTGCGCCTGACGACGCACCCGGCCTCAGCCTTCGAAGTCGACGGTCACGACGATGACGGCTGGTGGAGCGTCGTGCTGCGCGGTCGAGCCGAACGGGTCGGCGACGCGACGGAGATCGAGCGCAGCGGCGTCTCGCGCCTGCTGACGGCCAGTCCGCGCTACAAGCCGCACGTGTTCCGCCTGACGCCGGTGACGATCACGGGCCGACGATTCGCCGACCGCGACGTCGTGAGAGCGCCCTCCCGCACGATGGTGGTCGACGAGGAGACGGGTGCACCGGCGGAGAGCCAGGTGCCACAGCACCCGCACGAGCGGCACGAGCGCCCCACGACCATCCCCTCCCACCGGCCGTGGCGCGACAGCTCCTGAGGCCGTCGCCCACCGCGGCTCTGTCACGGGGCGACACACTCTTCGCCCCGCTCTCCGCCGACGCTAACGTGGCGGTATCGCGGCGATCCGGGCGGTCCCGGGCGACGGTTCATACCCGATCGCGTTGCGGGTTCGACTCCCGCCGTCGCGTCTGAAGCCGTCTCGGGAGATCTCGATACGTCGGCTTCGCCACGTACTCGATCTGAGTCGCAGGCGCCTCAACGCCGCTTTGCGGCATTGACCCGCCTCGACTCACTCCCACTCGGCCGCTGGCGCGACCGAGTGCCACCGCATCCGTCTCGAGTGGGAACTCACTCCCACTCGATGGTCCCCGGCGGCTTGGACGTCACATCCAGCACCACGCGGTTGATCTCGCGCACCTCGTTCGTGATGCGGTTGGAGATCTTCGACAGCACGTCGTAGGGCAGGCGGGTCCAGTCGGCGGTCATCGCGTCTTCGCTCGAGACCGGTCGCAGCACGATCGGATGCCCGTACGTGCGGCCGTCTCCCTGCACGCCGACCGAGCGCACGTCGGCCAGGAGCACCACCGGGCACTGCCAGATCTCGCCGTCGAGCCCCGCCTTCGTCAGCTCCTCGCGGGCGATGGCGTCGGCGTCACGCAGGATCTCGAGGCGGTCAGCGGTGACCTCACCCACGATGCGGATGCCGAGGCCGGGCCCCGGAAACGGCTGGCGGGCGACGATGACCTCGGGCAGCCCGAGCTCGCGTCCGATCGCACGAACCTCATCCTTGAACAGGGTGCGCAACGGTTCGACGAGCTCGAACTGCAGGTCTTCGGGAAGCCCGCCGACGTTGTGGTGACTCTTGATGTTGGCCGTGCCCGTGCCCCCGCCGGATTCGACGACGTCGGGATAGAGCGTGCCCTGCACGAGGAAGCGGATGGGCTCGCCGTCGGCAGCCGCCTCGGCGACGAGGTCGGCCTGGGCCTTCTCGAACGAGCGGATGAACTCGCGCCCGATGATCTTGCGCTTCTCCTCCGGGTCGCTCACGCCCTCGAGCGCACGCAGGAACTGCTCACGAGCGTCGACGGTCACGAGACGCACACCGGTGGAGGCCACGTAATCCTGCTCGACCTGCTCGCGCTCGCCCTTGCGCAGGAGCCCGTGGTCGACGAAGACGGCGACGAGCTGGTCCCCGACCGCCTCGTGCACGAGAGCCGTCGACACGGCTGAGTCCACGCCGCCCGACAGCGCCGACAGCACGCGGCCGGTGCCGACCTGCGCGCGGATCTTCTCGACCTGCTCGGCGATGACGTTGCCGCTGTTCCAGTCGGCGGGAAGGCCGGCCGCCTTGTGCAGGAAGTTCTCCAGCACCGCCTGGCCGTGGTCGGAGTGCTTGACCTCGGGATGCCACTGCACGCCGTACATGCGGCGCTCGTCGTTGCCGAAGGCGGCCACGGGGGTGGCATCGGTGGAGGCGAGCACGTCGAAGCCTTCGGGCGCACGGGAGACCTGGTCGCCATGGCTCATCCACACGTTCTGCGAGGCCGGCTGGCCGCCCAGCAGAACGCCGCCGTCGCCGAAGAGTGCGGCATCCGTCGCGCCGTACTCGCGCAGGCCCGTGTTCGCAACCTCGCCGCCGAGCGTGCGGGCCATCACCTGGAATCCGTAGCAGATGCCGAGCGTCGGAACCCCGAGGTCGAACACGCCGGCATCGAGCGAGGGCGCGCCCTCCTCGTACACCGACGAGGGACCGCCGGAGAGGATGATGCCGAGCGGCTCGCGCGCGGCGATCTCCTCGGCCGTGGCGGTGTGCGGGACGATCTCGCTGTAGACGCCGGCCTCGCGCACGCGGCGGGCGATGAGCTGGGCGTACTGGGCACCGAAGTCGACGACGAGCACCGGGCGGAACTCGGTGTCACCCTCGATCGACGGGCTCGTGTCGGCGCCGTCGAACGTATCGGTGCGATCGATGTGGTCGGGGGATTCTGTCACCGGTGGTTCTCCGTCGGAATCTCGTGGGTCAGCGTCGAGTGCGCGGCATGGGTGTGGAGCTCGTCGTCTTCACGCTGTCGCAGGTAGGCCCTCACCTCGCGCGCGACGCGGGCCTCCATGAAGAACGACAGCAGCGGCACGATGCCGCCGAGGGCCAGCACGATGAAACGGCCGAAGCGCCAGCGCATGAGGCTCCAGATGCGGAAGCACGCGAACAGGTACACGACGTAGAACCAGCCGTGCGCCACGAGGATGAACAGGGAGATGTTCAGCCCGTCGCCGGTGGAGACCATCTCGCAGTCGTTGGTCATCGGCGCGAACAGCGACCACCACTGGCAATCGGCACCGGGGATGACCGTCGCGAACCACAGCGCTCCGCCGGACCCGCCGGCGAACAGCTCGACGTGCAGCGGCGTGTACTTGAGGATCATCTCGGCGACCAGCAGCAGCAGGCCGACACCGGTGATGATCGACGCCACCTGGTAGAACTTCAGAGCGCCGCGGATCGCCGGGAACGAGGAGAGCTTCGGGGCGCGCGGCATGCATCGATTCTAGTCGGCGCCTCAGACACCCCGTTCCGCGCTACGCAGCCGCGGCATCCTCGAGGTCTTCGACCTCCTTCTCCCACGCATCGCGCGCCAGGCGGTACCACATGTAGAACGCGAAGCCCGCGAAGATCGCCCATTCGGCGGCGTAGAAGATGTTGAGCCAGTTCACACCGGATCCCTGATCGGGCGGGCGCGTGGTGATCTGCTGCAGGGGCTCGGATGCCGTCTCCGACACCAGGTACGGACGGTACACGTCGATGCCGTCCGCGTCGCTCCACCGGCTGAGAAGCGCGGCCGGCGACATGCGGGTGAGGGTGAGGGGATCCGCGCTCTGCGGCGGCGGGACGGGCCCCTCGTCGGAGATGAGCCGGCCGGTGAGTGCGAGCGCCGCGGCATCGTTCGGTCGTTCAGCCGCATCCTCGGACAGCCGCTCCGCGGCGGCGAGCGCCTCCTCCTCGGTGGCCGCCCACCCGACGGCGACCGCCAGCGACGTCGGCGCCTCGGCGGTCGCGACGCGGAACTGACCCGTCACCCAGTAGCCCTCCACGCCGTCGTTGTAGCGCGAGGAGACGACGATGTAGTCGTCGGGCACGAACGCCCCGGTCACGGTCACCCGCTGCCCGACGAGCGGCTCGGGCAGGTACTCCCCCGGCTGCACGACGTCGTCGATGGGCTGCACCTGCTCGGTGACACCCTCGGGGAGCGGCTGCATGTCGACCGCGCGGGAGAGCTGCCACTGTCCGAGCCAGGCGAACACGCCGGCCACCACCAGGCACAGGGCCAGCACGCCGAGCCAGCGCGGGCGCAGCATGACCTCGCGCAGCGTCGGCGGGAAGACCTCCGGTGGTGCCGGGTGCGGGTCGGCGGTGGTCATCCGGCCTGATACGGCGCCACGACGACCTCGCAGCGCTGGAATTCCTTCAGGTCTGAGTACCCGGTCGTGGCCATCGACTTCTTCAGGGCGCCGATGAGGTTGACCGTGCCGTCGGCGACCGGAGCCGGACCGTACAGCACCGACTCGAGGTCGGCGAGCTGGTTCACGGCCACGCGGCGTCCGCGCGGCAGCTTCGGGTGGTGCGCCTCCGGGCCCCAGTGGTACCCGAGGCCGGGGGCATCGGTCGCGCGCGCGAGAGCGACGCCGAGCATGACCGCATCCGCCCCCATCGCGAGAGCCTTGACGAGGTCGCCCGAGGTTCCCACCCCGCCGTCGGCGATCACGTGCACGTAGCGGCCGCCGGACTCGTCGAGATAGTCGCGACGGGCGCCGGCGACGTCGGCGAGCGCCGTGGCCATGGGTGCGTGGATGCCGAGGGTGGCGCGGGTGGACGAGCTCGCGCCCCCGCCGAAGCCCACGAGCACACCGGCGGCGCCGGTGCGCATCAGGTGGAGGGCGGCGGTGTACGTCGCCGCACCGCCGACGATGACCGGCACGTCGAGGTCGTAGATGAACTTCTTCAGGTTCAGCGGCGCCGCCACCGATGACACGTGCTCGGCCGAGACGGTGGTGCCGCGGATGACGAAGAGGTCGACCCCGGCCGCGACGACGGTCTCGTAGAGCTCCTGCGTGCGCTGCGGCGTGAGGGAACCGGCGACGGTCACACCGGCCGCGCGGATCTCGGAGAGTCGATCCCGCACCAGTTCCGGCTGGATCGGTGCGGCATACAGCTCCTGCATGCGACGGGTCGCCTGGTCGTCCGGCAGCGACGCGATCTCGGCGAGGAGCGGCTCGGGGTCGTCGTAGCGAGTCCACAGCCCCTCGAGGTCGAGCACGCCGAGTCCGCCGAGCTGGCCGAGCATGATCGCGGTCTTGGGGCTCACCACCGAGTCCATCGGCGCGCCGATGACGGGGATGTCGAAGGAGAACGCGTCGATGGTCCACGCGGTCGAGACGTCCTCCGGGTTGCGCGTGCGGCGCGAGGGGACGACGGCGAGGTCGTCGAACGTAAACGCGCGGCGGGCCCGCTTGGCGCGGCCGATCTCGATCTCCATGCTCACCGGGCCAGCCTACCCGCCCGCCCGCCGCATCCCTCTGCCCCCGGCGCCTTTGCCGCCTCGGCCGGCGCTGCCGCATCCAGCCGCCGGGCATCCCTGCCCCGCGCCCGCCGCACCCCCCGCCGCCCGCCCGCCGCATCCGGCCGCCGGGCGCATCCCCTCCCCCGCCGATGTCGGAGAAACGGGCCGATGTCGGAGGATTCGCCGCGAATCGTCCGACATCGACGCGGTTCTCCGACGATGCGGCGGCAGAGGGCCCGCGGGCGCTACAGGCGCCGCGGGCGGGGCAGGCGCCGCGGGCGGGGCAGACGCGGGCGGGTCAGGCCGCCGAGTAGCGCCCGGAGGCTTCGGCGCGGGCGCGCTTCTTCGCCGCCTCCTCGTCGCGGTTCTTCGGCGGCGCACTGGTCACGAGGTCGTCCAGCAGGTGCTGCGTGGCATGAGCGATGTCGGCTACGGCGCGGTCGAACGCCTCGCGGTTCGCCTGCGACGGCTTCGTCGTCCCGGCGATCTTGCGCACGTACTGCAGCGCGGCGGCGTGCACCTCGTCGCTCGTCGCCGCGGGCTCGAAGTTGTGGAGCGTGTGGATGTTCCGGCACATGCCGCCGACTGTACGCCGGTGTCGCCCGCTGTCGCACGTGGTGGAACGTCGGAGAATCGGTCCGATGTCGGAGGATCCTGTGCAAATCGTCCGACATCGGCGCGAATCTCCGACATCGGGCCTCGCGGCGCGGGCTCCGGGCCTCGCGGCGCGGCGCCGCAAGCGCGCGAGGTCAGCGCTTGTAGTTGGGCGCCTCGACGACGATCTGCACGTCGTGCGGGTGCGACTCCTTCAGCCCCGCCGAGGTGATGCGCACGAACTTCCCCTTGGCCTTCAGCTCGTCGATCGTGCGCGCGCCGACGTAGAACATCGACTGACGGAGGCCGCCGACCAGCTGGTAGGCGACCGCGGAGACGGGGCCGCGGTAGGCGACCTGCCCCTCGATCCCCTCCGGGATCAGCTTGTCGTCGTTGGGCACATCGGCCTGGAAGTAGCGGTCCTTCGAGTACGACGTCTTCTTGCCGCGCGTCTGCAGGGCGCCGAGGGAACCCATCCCGCGATAGAGCTTGAACTGCTTGCCACCCTGGAAGACGACCTCGCCCGGCGACTCGTCGGTTCCGGCCAGGAGCGACCCGATCATGACGCTCTCCGCACCGGCGACGAGGGCCTTGGCGATGTCGCCGGAGTACTGCAGGCCGCCGTCGGCGATGACCGGGATGCCCGCCTCGCGCGCCGCCAGCCAAGCCTCGTAGATCGCCGTCACCTGGGGCACGCCGACACCGGCGACGATGCGCGTGGTGCAGATGGACCCCGGGCCGACACCGACCTTCACCGCATCGACGCCCGCGTCGATGAGCGCCTGTGCACCCTCCCGGGTCGCGACGTTTCCGCCGATGACGTCGATGTGGACGAACGACCGATCGCCCTTGATGCGCCGCACCATCTCGATCACGCCCGCCGACTGCCCGTTGGCGGTGTCGACCACGACGACGTCGACACCCGCGTCACGGAGGGCCTCGGCGCGTTCCCACGCATCCCCGAAGAAGCCGATCGCCGCGCCAACGCGCAGGCGGCCGTGCTCGTCCTTGGTCGCGAGCGGATACTTCTCGCTCTTGTCGAAGTCCTTGATGGTGATGAGGCCGGCGAGCTTGCCCTCGTCGTCGATGAGCGGCAGCTTCTCGACGCGGTGCTCGGCGAACAGGGCGATGACCTCGTTCGCGCCGATGCCCACGTTCCCGGTGACCAGGCCCTCGCTCGTCATGACGTCTTTCACGAGAGTGGTCTGACGCTCGAAGCCCGACACGAAGCGCATGTCGCGGTTGGTCACGATACCCACCAGACGCCCCTCGGCGTCGACGACCGGCAGACCCGAGATGCGGTACTGCGCGCACAGCCCGTCGACCTCTTCGATCGTGGCCTCGGGCGTTGTCGTGATCGGGTCGGTGATCATTCCCGACTCGCTGCGCTTGACGCGGTCGACCATCGCCGCCTGGTCGGCGATCGACAGGTTCCGGTGGATGATCCCGATGCCGCCCTCCCGCGCGATCGCGATCGCGAGGCGCGTCTCGGTGACGGTGTCCATCGCGGCGGAGATGAGCGGGGTGGCCACGGTGATGCGGCGAGTGACCCGGCTGGAGGTGTCCGCCTCGCTCGGGATGACGTCGGTGTGTCCCGGCAGCAGCAGGACGTCGTCGTAGGTCAGTCCGACGAAGCCGAAGGGGTCGTGGTGCTCCATGGGTCCTCCTGCGCCCGTCGCCGTCGGGCGCGTGCAGATCGGGGTGACGGCGTGTCGATCCGAGAATTCTCGACTCGTCGATTCTAAGGCGCGCGCGCCGCGTCGCATTCCCGGCACCCCTACGGGGTGGAGCGCTCGATCCGGGCGCCGCGCGGGAGCGATTCCGCCGTTCGAGATCAAAACGAGATGCAGGCCACGAATGTGTCGTTGGCCCGAAACAACGACGACACATTACGCTCGTACCGTCGATCATCACGGCCGATGCGACCTGAGCTCGGCGCGCTGGTGTGCCGAGCTGGGAGGTTCAGTGAGTCCTTCGACCACGTTCGCGACACCTCGATCGCGCCTACGGGCGCTATCGGTCGTCATCGGCCTGATGCTGGCGCTGCTGGGCGTCTTCGCCGCGTCCGCGCCGGCGAGCGCCGCGGAGGGCGACCCCTACCGCATCAGCGGGAACGTCCAGCTGGACGGCGAGCCGCTGCCCGGCATCATCCTCGTCATCGACGGCCCCGGCGGCGCGCAGGAGGTGGAGACGGACGAGAACGGCCAGTGGAGCGTCCAGGTCCCCGAGCGCGGTGACGAGAACGAGTACACCGTCACCCTCGACGAGAACTCCCTCCCCGAGGGCATCGCGGTCGTCGACCCGGAGGACGACACCCCGAACGTGCTCGAGGTGGTCGTCGGCCCCGGCGGGTTCGCGGCGGTCAACTTCTTCATCGGAGAGGGCGAGCGCAACGTCACCTCCTTCTTCGACCAGCTGGTGCAGCGCGTCGTGCAGGGGATCAGCTTCGGCCTGATGCTCGCCCTTGCCGCCGTGGGCCTCACCCTCGTCTACGGCACGACCGGCATCTCGAACTTCGCCCACGGCGAGATGGTGACCTTCGGCGCCATCGTCGCCTTCGTGCTGGTCGGTCCTGCGAGCCTCGCCCTCCCGTGGTGGCTGGGCTATCCCCTCGCGGTGGTGCTGAGCGCGGCTCTGGGACTGGTGATGGATGCGGCGCTGTGGCGACCGCTCCGCAGACGCCGGGTCGGGGTGGTGCAGCTGATGATCGTCAGCATCGGCCTCTCCCTCGCCCTGCGGTACACCTTCCAGTTCTTCATCGGCGGCGGCACCGCACAGCTCCCGGGCGCCTCGGCCCCCAAGATCCCGCTGTTCGGCGCGGTGCAGATGAGCGTGATCGACATGGCGTCGATCGTCATCTCCATCGTCGTGATCGTCATCTTCGCCTTCTGGCTCACCCGCTCGCGGATCGGAAAGGCGACCCGGGCGATCTCCGACAACCCGTCTCTGGCGGCCGCATCCGGCATCGACGTCGACTACGTCGTGCGCGTGGTGTGGGTGCTCGCCGGAGCGCTCGCGGGCCTCGCCGGCATCCTCTACGCGTACTACCGCCCCGGAATCCGCTGGGACATGGGTGCGCAGCTGCTGCTGCTGATGTTCGCGGCGGTCGTCCTCGGCGGCCTCGGCACGGCATACGGCGCGCTCATCGGCGCGCTGATCGTCGGCATCGTCGTCGAGGCGTCGAGCCTGTGGATCCCGTCGGATCTGAAGTTCGCCAGCGGACTGTTCATCCTCATCGTGATCCTGCTGTTCCGACCACAGGGCATCCTCGGTCGACGCGAGAGAATAGGTTAGGCGCAGACAATGGACTGGCTTCAGATCCTCTCCAACTCGGCAAGCTCGATTCTGAGCCCCGCCACCATCGGCTACGCCCTCGCGGCGCTCGGCCTCGCGATGCACTTCGGCTACGGCGGCCTGATCAACATGGGTATCGCCGGGTTCATGGCCATCGGCGCCTACGGCTATGCGATCTCGGTCCTCACCTTCGGGCTCCCCTGGTGGCTCGCGGCGATCCTGGGCCTCGTGGCCGCGGCGATCTTCGCGCTCATCCTCGGCATTCCAACGCTCCGACTGCGAGGCGACTACCTCGCGATCGTCACGATCGCCGCCGCGGAGGTCGTGCGACTGCTGTTCCTCACGACCGCCTTCGACGACGTCACCGGCTCGGCCGACGGCCTGAGCGGCTACCACGCGAGCTTCCGCGCATCCAACCCGATTCCCGATGGCACGTACGGCTTCGGCCCGTGGATGTACAACGAGACCCAGTGGTGGGTGCGCATCATGGGTCTGCTGACCCTCGCGTTCGCGGTGCTGGTGGTGTGGATGCTCACCCACAGTCCCTGGGGTCGCGCACTCAAGGGCATCCGCGAGGACGAGGATGCGGTGCGCTCGCTCGGCAAGAACGTCTTCGCCTACAAGATGCAGACCCTCGTGCTCGGTGGCGTGATCGCCGCCGCGGGAGGCATCGTCTACGCCCTGCCGGCGGCGATCAGCCCCGGCGTGTACGTGACGTCGCTGACGTTCTTCGTGTGGACCGCGCTCCTGCTCGGTGGCGCCGCCACTGTGTTCGGTCCGCTCCTCGGGTCGCTCATCTTCTGGGTGCTGCAGACCTTCCTCTCCAACGTCCTTCCCGCGATGGCCTCGGCCGGTCTGCTGTTCGGCATGTCGGCCATCCAGGCGGCGACGCTACGATTCATCCTCGTGGGCGTGGCCCTCATGCTGCTGGTGATCTTCATGCCGCAGGGCCTGCTCGGCAACAAGAAGGAGCTGACCTTTGTCAAGTGATACGCCGGCTGGCGCCGAGCCGCCCACGATGACCTCTCCCACGCCGCGCCCCAAGACGACGGGCCTCCACCAGGGCGACGCCGCGCCGGGCTGCGCCAAGGTCGACCCGATCATCGTCGCCGACAACGTGCGCCGTTCCTTCGGCGGCGTGCACGCCGTCGACGTCGACCACCTGGAGGTACCGCGCGGCGCGATCACCGCTCTCATCGGGCCGAACGGTGCCGGGAAGACCACGCTGTTCAACCTCCTCACCGGTTTCGACAAGCCCGACGAGGGCACGTGGAGCTTCGACGGTCGCGACCTCGCGGGTGTCCCCGCGTACAAGGTGGCCCGGATGGGTCTCGTGCGCACGTTCCAGCTGACGAAGGCCCTCGGGCTGCTCACGGTGCTCGACAACATGAAGCTCGGCGCGAGCGGCCAGCGGGGCGAGAGCTTCTGGGGCGGTCTGTTCCCGCCGCTCTGGCGCAAGCAGGACAAAGACATCGAGACCCGCGCGATGGGCATCCTGCAGAAGTTCAAGCTCGACACCAAATCGGCCGACTTCGCCGCGAGCCTCTCGGGAGGTCAGCGCAAGCTGCTCGAGATGGCGCGTTCGCTCATGACCGATCCGACGCTCGTCATGCTCGACGAGCCGATGGCCGGCGTCAACCCGGCGCTCACGCAGTCGCTGCTGGACCACATCCTCGACCTGAAGGACGAGGGGATGACGGTCCTCTTCGTCGAGCACGACATGCACATGGTGCGTCACATCGCCGACTGGGTCGTCGTGATGGCCGAGGGCAAGATCGTGGCCGAGGGCGATCCGCACTCCGTGATGCGGGACCCGGCCGTGATCGACGCCTACCTCGGCGCCCACCAGGACGTCGACCTGGGTGAGGTCACCGGCCGCATCCCGGTGCAGGGCGAGGCGGCATCGGCGTCCGGCCTGTCCAAGGCCGACATCGAGGCCGAAGCGGAAGCCGAGCTCGAGGCCGAGGAAGCCCCGAAGCGGCACCACCATGAGGAGGACGAGCGATGAGCACCGCCACGACCACCGGCACCACCGTCGTCTCCGTCGAAGACGTGCACGCCGGTTACCTGCCGGGCGTCAACATCCTCAACGGCTGCAACCTCGTCGCACACCAGGGCGAGCTGATCGGCATCATCGGACCCAACGGCGCTGGCAAGTCCACCCTTCTGAAGGCGATCTTCGGTCAGGTGAACGTGCGCAGCGGCACGGTCACTCTCGAGGGCGACGACATCACGGGTCTGAAGGCGAACAAGCTCGTCGCCCGGGGCGTGGGCTTCATCCCGCAGACGAACAACGTCTTCCCCTCCCTGACGATCGAGGAGAACCTGCAGATGGGCCTGTACCAGCGCCCGTCGGTCTACGCCGAACGGCTCGAGTTCGTCACGGGGATCTTCGCCGAACTCGGCAAGCGGCTCAAGCAGCGCGCCGGGTCGCTCTCGGGCGGCGAGCGCCAGATGGTGGCGATGAGCCGCGCACTCATGATGGACCCCAAAGTGCTGCTGCTCGACGAGCCGTCCGCCGGTCTCTCGCCTGTGCGGCAGGACGAGGCGTTCATCCGCGTCTCCGAGATCAACAAGGCCGGGGTGACGTGCATCATGGTCGAGCAGAACGCGCGCCGCTGTCTGCAGATCTGCGATCGCGGCTACGTGCTCGACCAGGGCCGTGACGCCTACACCGGCTCCGGCCGCGAGCTGCTGAACGACCCGAAGGTGACGGAGCTCTACCTGGGCACGCTCGGCGCCTGACGCGCGCCCGCCGAAGGCGTATCGTCAGCGCCATGAGCGATGACGCACGCGTGGACCTCGGCGAGTTCTCCCTGAGCCTGGCCGTGAGGGATCTGGCCGTGTCGACGGCTTTCTACGAGCGCCTCGGCTTCGAGGCGTTCGGCGGCGATGCCGCGTCGGGGTGGCGGATGCTGCGCAACGGCACGACGGTGATCGGGCTGTTCCAAGGCATGTTCGACCGGAACATCCTCACCTTCACGCCCGGCTGGTCCGCCGAGGGACCGACCGAGGAGCCGTTCACCGACGTGCGCGATCTGCAGCGGACCCTTCGCGAGCACGGCGTGGAGTTCGTCGAGTCCGCCGACGAGACCGGCGACGGCCCCGCGAGCTTCACCGTGGTCGACCCCGACGGCAACCCGATCCTCGTCGACCAGCACGTGCCCCGTCCGTCCACCGGCGCCTGAGCTCGACACCCGACGCCCGCGACCCCGGCTCACGCCGGTATACGGCGGGAGGCCCCGCGAGCCGAAGCTCACGGGGCCTCCGTGGGTGCGAGACGATCAGCCCTGCCAGGCGGCGTAGGTGTTGTCGTCGCCGTACTCGTAGATGCCGATCGACGCCTCGGTCGGGTCGCCGACCTCGTCGAACGTGATCGGACCGGAGACGCCGTCGTAGTCGGCGGTGCCGCCGCCCACGATGATGTCGGCGCACTCGGCGTAGGAGGTGCAGGTCTCCCCGTCACCGGTGCCACCCGAGACCTCCTGCAGCGACGCGGCGATGTCCGCCGGGTCGGTCGATCCCGAAGCGAGCGAGGCCAGCGCGAGCAGCACCGTGGCGTCGAAGGACTCCGCCGCGTAGCTGTACTCCTCGAGCGGGTCGGAACCCTCCTCCTCGAGGAAGGCGTCCAGCTCGCCGGTGAACTCGCCCAGCGTGTCGATCGACAGACCGGGCAGCGTGCCCTTGGCGCCGGTGAGCGAGCCCTCCGGGAACTCGTCGCCGAAGTTGGACAGGTTGCCGTCGACGAAGTACATGTTCTCGGCGGGGAACTGTCCGAACAGGCTCGGGAGGATCGTGGTGATCTCCTCGAACGTGATCAGCGCGATGGCGTCGGGGTCGGCCGCGAGCACCTCGTTGATCTGCGCGTCGAACGTCGTGTCGCCGGTGTTGTACGTCGGCTGTGCGACGACCTCGCCACCGGCCGCCTCGAACGCCTCCTGCACGTAGCCGGCGAGGCCGGTGCCGTAGGAGTCGTTCAGCACGATCATGCCGAGGGTCTGCGCACCGTCCGCGGCGATGAGGTTCCCGAGGACCTCACCCTGCAGCACGTCGGACGGGGCCGTGCGGAAGTACAGGCCGCCGTCGTCGTACGTCGTGAACGCGTCGGACGTGTTCGCCGGCGAGAACTGGATGACGCCGGCGCCGGTGACCTGGTCGATGAACTGCAGCGACACACCCGACGAGGCGGCACCGATGATCGCGGAGACGTCCTCGCCGAGCAGGCGCGGGATCTCGGTCTCGTAGGCCTTGTTGTCGGTGTCACCCGAGTCGCCGTAGACGACGTCCATGCTGAGGCCGGTGGTGTCGGAGACCTCGTTGATCTGCGCCGCGGCGTAGGCCACACCCGCCTCTTCGGGCGGTCCCAGGAACGCGAGGTTTCCCGTCTGCGGAAGCGCCGTTCCGATCGTCAGGGTCATGTCTTCGACGGGACCGGCCGCATCGCCGCTGTCGCCGCTGTCGTCGCTGCCTCCCCCGGCACAACCCGCCAGGACGAGAGCGCTCACACCGACGACGGCCAGGCCGCCGAGAGTGGTCGCGCGCGAACGTGTGATGACGCTCATGTTGCTCCTTGCTGTGTGTGATTTCACGGGAAGGCTCGGGCGCCCACCCAGTGATCACAACCTAGTCGCGCCGACGTCTCTGCGATGTTGCCGTTCGTTAACGATCTGTAACGGGAGGCGCGAGGAGGTCACGATCCGGCAACGACGGCACAGGAAGGAGGCCACGTTTCGTCTCGCTGCGCTCGCTCAACGACCGGATCGGGAGGGAGGACCGGGAGGATCGGCCACCCACCCCGGTCGTTGAGCGAGGAGCGCAGCGACGAGACGAAACGGTGAGGATGGGTGTGGGCTTTTGGTTGCTGGTGCTGGCTTGAGACGAAACCGACGCCGTGTGGTTGTCCTTCGCGCGATCTGTCGCGCTGGTTGCCGGGAGTTCATGCCCTTGCTCGGGTGGCCGAGCCGGGCGGGAGTGACTTGATAGGACCCTGCAAGAGGCTCATCACCGTTTTGTCCGCCCGGCCCGGTGAAGTCATCCAACTCACATCGTGATTGGAGACAAGACCAGCATGACTGGCGCTACCAGCATCACCCCCGCCCTCGATCTCACGCAACTGGTCGTCGGTGTCGACACGCATCAACGCACCCATCACGCCGCGGTCGTGGACTCCGCCGGCAGGCTGCTTGCATCAGAGGCCTTCCCCGCGTCCGCGAGCGGATACGCGCAGCTGACCGGCTGGGCGAACCGGTTCGGGAACGTGTCGGTGTTCGGTGTCGAATCGACCGGTTCCTACGGGGCGGGGCTGACAAGGCATCTCCTCGCCGCCGGGTATCCGGTGAACGAGGTGAACCGGCCCGACAAGACCACCAGAGCACATCACGGCAAATCGGACCCGATCGACGCGGAAGCGGCCGCTCGGGCCGTCCTGTCGGGCCGAGCGACCGCTTCCCCGAAGATCACCACCGGGATCGTGGAGACCGTTCGGATGCTCAAAGTCAGTCGCGACGGGGCGGTCAAAGCCCGCACCGCCGCATACTCGCAACTGCGAGACCTGATCACCACCGCCCCCGACGAGCTCCGCGACGCGCTCCTCCCACTGACCGCATCGGCCCGAGTGAGCAAGGCCATCACGCTACGCCCCGACACCACCCGTCTCCACGAAACCCCCCACGCTGCCCGCTACGCGCTCCGCACCATCGGCCGACGCATCCGCGACCTCGATACCGAGATCACCACCACCGACCGCACCCTGGACACCCTCATCGCCGACACCGTCCCCACCCTGGTCTCCCACACCCAGATCGGCACACAGACCGCCGCGACCCTCCTGGTCTGCGCCGGAGAGAACCTCGACCGGTTCGGAAACGAAGCAGCCTTCGCGAAACTCACCGGCACCGCACCACTGCCGGCATCCTCCGGCAAAACCCGACGCATGCGCCTCAACCGCGGCGGCGACAGACAAGCCAACCGGGCCCTCCACCTCATCGCCGTCGGCCGACTACGCTCCGCCCCCCGCACCCGCGACTACGCCACCCGCCGAGCAGCCAAAGGACTCACCACCCGAGACATCCTCCGATGCCTCAAACGCGCCATCGCCAGAGAAACCTACAACGCCCTCAAAACCGACCTACTCACCACTTGACAGCTATAGGACCGTCGCAGCCCCGCGGAATACCCATAGGGGGTATCGTGTTCCACCAACAGCCGGCATCTCCGGCGAACGACCGCGACAGGAGGCACCATGAGCGCCGAGACCACCATCGACTACCTCGTGACGGGCATGACCTGCGGGCACTGCGAGCGCGCCGTCACCGACGAAGTCTCGCGCGTGCCGGGCGTGACCCGCGTCGACGTGAGCGCGGCGTCGGGGCGCCTCACGATCGCCACCGACGGCGCCGTCCCGGCCGATGCCGATGTGATCGCCGCGGTCGACGAGGCCGGCTACTCCGCGGTCCGCGCCTGATGTCCGCGTCGGCCGCCGAGGCCGCGCCCTCCCGCGTCGACCTCGACATCCAGGGCATGACGTGCGCGTCGTGCGCCGCCCGCATCGAGAAGCGCCTCAACCGCCTGGACGGCGTCACGGCGTCGGTCAACTACGCCACCGAACGCGCGCACGTCGAGTCGGCATCCGGTCTCACGCCCGAAGCGCTCATCGCCGAAGTGCAGCGCACCGGCTACGACGCATCGGTGCCGGCGCCCGAGCGATCCTCCGATGACGCGGATGCGCGCGCGCTGCGCACGCGGCTCCTCGTCGCGATCACCCTGGCCGTGCCCGTCATCGCGCTGTCGATGGTGCCGGCATGGCAGTTTCCGGGATGGCAGTGGGCCTCGCTCGCTCTTGCGCTCCCCGTGGTGACGTGGGCGGCATGGCCGTTCCACCGCGCCGCAGTGATCAATCTGCGGCACGGCGCGGCGACCATGGACACCCTGATCTCGCTCGGGGTGACAGCCGCGACACTGTGGTCGCTGTACGCGCTGCTGTTCACCGACGCGGGCATGATCGGCATGACGCACGGCTTCGTCTGGTTCAGCGCGTCGAGCGGACCGGCGGTCTACCTCGAGGTCGCAGCGGGCGTGACGATGTTCCTCCTCGCGGGCCGCTTCGCCGAAGTCCGTGCCAAGCGGCGGTCCGGCGACGCCCTGCGAACCCTCCTGCAGCTCGGCGCCAAGGACGCCGCTGTGCTGCGCGACGGCGTCGAGATGCGCGTGCCGATCACGTCCCTTCGGGTCGGCGACGAATTCATCGTGCGTCCCGGTGAGAAGGTGGCGACGGACGGGGTCGTGACCTCGGGCACCAGCAGCATCGACGCCGCCCTCGTCACCGGAGAGTCGGTGCCGGTCGACGTCTCCCCCGGCGACGCGGTCGTCGGCGCGACCCTCAACACGGGTGGGCGCCTGGTGGTGAAGGCGACGCGCGTGGGGTCGGACACGCAGCTGGCCCAGATGGCGCGCCTCGTCGAGGACGCGCAATCTCGCAAAGCGGATGTGCAGCGCCTGGCCGACCGGGTGTCGGCGGTGTTCGTGCCGGTCGTGATCGGGATCTCGGTCATCACCCTCGTCGCGTGGCTCGTGCTCGGCGGCTCCGCGCAGGCCGCGTTCACGGCCGCCGTGGCGGTGCTCATCATCGCCTGCCCCTGCGCGCTCGGACTCGCCACCCCGACCGCCCTCATGGTCGGCACCGGCCGCGGCGCCCAGCTCGGCATTCTCATCACCGGCCCCGAGGTGCTCGAGTCGACCCGCCGGGTCGACACCATCGCGCTCGACAAGACGGGCACCGTGACCACCGGACGCATGTCGGTCATCGACGTCACGGCAGCGACCGGGGAGGACGCCGACGAGGTGCTCCGCGTCGCCGCCGCCGTGGAAGACGCCTCCGAGCACCCGCTCGCCCTGGCGATCGTCGCGGCTGGCCGGCGGAACGGACCGCTCCCGATGATCGATGCGTTCCGGGCGACCGCCGGGTCCGGCGTCTCGGCCGTCGTCGACGGACGTGCGGTGCTGGTGGGCAGCGCGTCGTTCCTGCGCTCCTGGGCGGTCACACCGATCGAGACAGACACCGAGGGCCTCACGACCGTGCACGTGGCATGGGATGGCGCGGCCCGCGGCGCCATCTCGCTCGCCGACGGCGTGAAGCCCACCAGCGCGGAGGCGGTGCAGCGCCTGCGCGCGCTCGGCCTCGAGCCGGTGCTGCTCACCGGCGACGGCGAGTCCGTTGCTCGACGCGTCGCCGCCGAGGTGGGCATCGAGCGTGTCTCAGCCGGGGTCCTGCCGGAAGGCAAGGTCGACACGATCAACGCGCTTCAGAGCGAGGGACGGGTCGTCGCGATGGTCGGCGACGGGGTCAACGATGCCGCCGCCCTCGCGCAGGCCGACCTCGGCATCGCCATGGGCACCGGGACCGATGCCGCGATCGCCGCATCCGATCTCACCCTGGTTCGCGGAGACCTGCTCGCCGCCGTCGACGCGCTGCGACTGTCGCGCGCGACCCTGCGTACGATCAAGACCAATCTGTTCTGGGCGTTCGCCTACAACACCGCCGCGATCCCCCTGGCCGCCCTGGGCCTGCTGAACCCGATGATCGCCGGGGCCGCGATGGCGTTCTCCAGCGTCTTCGTCGTCGGCAACAGCCTGCTGCTGCGCCGCTTCCGCGCGACCGCACCGACACCGAAGGAGTCCCGATGACCGACACCGCCCCGATCACCGACGGCGCGCACGCCCACCACGGCTACATCAGCGACAAGGCCCGCTACCTCAATCGCCTGAAGCGGATCGAGGGGCAGGCGCGCGGCATCCGCACGATGGTCGAGGATGAGCGCTACTGCATCGACATCCTGACGCAGATCAGCGCCCTCACCAGCGCGCTGGAGACCGTGGCGCTGGGGCTCCTCGACGACCACCTGCGTCACTGCGTGGTCGACGCCGCGCGAGCCGGAGGCCCCGAGGCCGAGGAGAAGATCGCGGAGGCATCGCAGGCCATCGCGCGCCTCGTGCGGTGACGCGCTCCGTTACGTGAGGTCGGCCACGTCCGACACCGTGCGGCGCGACCGGCGCGCGGCCGACACGGAGTCCGCCGACAGGATCACCAGCGCCGCCCAGACCAGCGCGAAGCCGATCCAGCGCTCCGGCGGCATGGGCTCCTGCAGGATCCACACCCCGATCGTGAACTGCAGGATGGGGGCGACGAACTGCAGGAGGCCGATGACGGTCAGCGGAACCCGGCGCGCGCCCGCGGCGAACAGCAGCAGGGGCGTCGCCGTCATCACCCCCGCCAGAAGCAGCAGCACGGTGTGCACGGCTCCGGCCGTGCCGAGTGTGAGACCGGCCGTCACCCCCACCGCGATCAGCTGGATGATGGCGACCGGGGTGAGCCAGAGCGATTCGAGCGTGAGCCCGCTCACCGCGTCGACGGAGGGGCCGATCTGCTTCTTGACGAGCCCGTACAGTCCGAAGGATGTCGCCAGCGACAGTGCGATCCACGGGAACGCACCGTAGCCCGCCACGATCACCCCGACCGCGGCGGCCGCGATGCCGAGCGCGATCCACTGCGTGACACGCAGCCGCTCCCGGAGGATGAGGACGCCCAGGAGCACGGTCAGGATCGGATTGATGAAGTATCCGAGACTCGTCTCGATCACGTGCCCGGTCAGGGTCGCGATGAGGAACACCTGCCAGTTGACGTAGATGAGCAGGCCCGCCACCACCGTCCAGCCGACGAGACGTCGCTGCCGGAGGATCGCCACCAGCCGAGGCCACGTGCGCGTGACGGTCAGCAGCATCGCGCAGAACACCAGCGACAGCAGGATGCGCCACGCGACGACCTCCCACGGCCCGGTGGGTGCGAGCGCGAGGAAGTACAGCGGCAGGAACCCCCACAGGAGGTACGCGACGAACGTGTACACGCCGCCCCACGCTCGCTCTCGCGAGGCGTCCGGCGGCGAGGCGCCTGCGTCGGCGGACGACGGAACGCCGACGCCCGCGGTCACGAGCGCGGTCTCCCCCAGGTCGGGGGCGTCTCGTGCTGCCTCGTCGGCGTCGCCGGCTCCCCCGGGGGGCTCGGGCGCGTCGAGGTTCACCGGTTCATCGTAGTCCCGACCTGCCGCGCCCGGTTGCGGCAGCGAAAAGGGCTCGGATGCCGAAGCATCCGAGCCCTTCGTCAAGCGGGGTGTCTCAGCGGACGACGACCGCCAGAACGTCGCGCGCCGACAGCACGAGGTACTCATCGGCACCGAACTTGACCTCGGTACCGCCGTACTTGCTGTAGATCACGCGGTCGCCGACGGCGACGTCGACCGGGACACGGTTGCCGTTGTCGTCGATGCGACCGGGACCGACCGCCACGACCTCGCCCTCCTGGGGCTTCTCCTTGGCGGTGTCGGGGATGACCAGACCGCTGGACGTGGTCTGCTCGGCCTCGACCTGCGTGATGACGATGCGGTCCTCGAGCGGCTTGATGGAAACCGACACGGGTCTACCTCTGCTTTCCTATGAGACGTCAAGACTCGTTAGCAAACTCGGAGTGAGAGTGCTAACGCAAGTCTAGGGAAGCGCTGGCACTCTTGCAACGCGAGTGCCAGATTTACGATCGACACGTATCAGCACGGCCCTGGCCGTCTCCCCTCATGTGTGTGTACGATGACAACACCGAGACCGGGTCAGCTGGGTGACCTGGCATCGGATGCAGACGACGGCGTTCGCCACCGTGATCGCTCCTCGTCTGCTGCACTGGGACACTGGGAACAACTGGGGTAATCACGAGCTCTCGCCAGCTCGCGCCCGATCCGTGGGGGGATCATGGCAACGGCGTATTTTCTGGGTATCGACGTCGGTACGAGCAGGACGGCGGCAGCGACCGCACGGTCCGCTCCCGACACCACACTCGACACCCGAAGCTTTCCGCTCGGACGCAGCACCGACAGTGCTCCGTCATCGGTGTTCGTCACCGCTGACGGCCTGCTCTTCGGAGACGCCGCCGAACGACGCGGCATCAGCCAGCCCGAGCGGCTCGTGCGCGAGTTCAAGCGCAGGATCGGCGACGACGTTCCGCTGTCGGTGGCGGGGCGGACTCTTCCGCCCGAGCAGCTCTATGCGCACACCGTCGCCTCGGTCATCGAGGCCGTCGTCGAGCGCGAGGGCTCGTCACCCGAGGGCACCATGCTCACCCACCCGACCGGGTGGGGCTCCCACCGGCTGGGCCTGATCCGCACCGCGCTGGGCCGCGCCGAGGTCGGCGAGGTGTCGCTGATCACCGAACCCGAAGCGGCCGCACGGCAGTACGAAGCCGGCCGGGTTCTGGAGCCGGGCCGCTCGCTCGCCGTCTACGACCTCGGCGGCGGCACGTTCGACTCCGTCATCCTCCGCAAGTCCGACGACGGCGGGTTCGCGCCCCTCGGCAGCGCGTCGGGAATCGACGACCTCGGTGGCGCCGACTTCGACGACGAGGTGCTCCGCCACGTGCTCCGCGCTGCGGGCGTGACCGCAGCCGACCTGCAGTCCGACGACGCCGACATGCGGCTGGCGCTGTCGCAGCTGCGCCGGGAGTGCGTCGACGCCAAGGAGGCGCTCTCGTTCGACTCCGACGTGACGATCCCGGTGCTCCTGCCCACGGGCGCGGCGAGCGTTCGCCTGACCCGTGCGGAGTTCGAGGACATGATCGCGCCGTCGGTGGAGCGCACGGCCGACACGCTCGAAGACACGCTCGAAGCCGCCGGTCTCACTCCCGACGACGTCGAGAGCATCCTGCTCGTCGGCGGATCATCTCGCATCCCGCTCGTCGCGCAGATGCTCTCCGAGCGCTTCGACCGTCCGATCGCGATCGATGCCGATCCGAAGTCCTCGATCGCCCTCGGCGCAGCGCGGGCCATCGCACCGGCCGCCGAGATCGGCGCGGGTCTCGCCCTGCTGCCGGCCGGGTCCGCCGCGGCACTGGTCGACGACGCCCCCGTCGCCGAGGCGGCCGATGTCGCCGAGGCACCCACGCCGCTTCCCGCTCGCCGGTCTCGGGCGATCCCGATCGCGGCGTCCGCAGCGGGCGCGCTCGTGCTCGCGAGCGGCCTCGTGCTCGCGAACGCGACCGGACTCGGCAACAGCACCCTCGCCGCCGGCTCGAGCCAGCAGTCGCTGAGCGAGTGGCTCGGCATGGAGCTGACCGCGTCCTCGCAGGCGGTCAGCGAGACGAGTGAGCCCGAGGCGGCCGGTGAGGAACCGGGTGCTGCCGATGCGGTCAAGGCCGCGCCCCGGCCGAAGGCGGACACCGGCGGCTGGACCACACCGCGCAGCAACCCGATGGTGCACAACACCCGCACCACACCGAAGTCATCGTCCTCCTCCTCGAGTGCCACGCAGGGGCGCACGTCGCCGTCGAAGTCGGCGCCGCCGAAGTCCTCGGGATCCAGCGGATCGACGGGGTCGAGCGGGTCGTCGGGCTCGAGCGGTTCGTCCGGGTCCAGCGGCTCCACCGGATCGACCGGCTCGTCCGGATCCGGCGGGTCGACGACCACGCCGTCGACGCCTCCGACCACATCGACACCGACGCCGACCACCCCGTCGACGCCCTCGCCCTCGACACCGTCGACCACTCCGACGCAGGAGCCGGACCCGACCCCGACCGAGCCGACGACGGACCCGTCGCCGACGACCGACCCGACGCCGGATCAGACGACCCCGACGCAGGAGCCCGAGCCGACGAGCGAGCCGGAACCCACCGCGTCGACCTCGACGGCACCCGACCCCGCGCCCTCAGAAACGCAGACCGAGACGACTCCCCCCACGTCGCCCAGCCCCAGCCCGTCCGATACGACGGTGACGGCTGAGTAGCGTGCGGGGGCGATAGTGAACAGGCTCACCGAGACCACCGATCCGACGGTAGAGATGCTTCCCCGGGCTGCCCACGCGCTCGGCGCCCTCGACGACCTCGTCACGCGCAGACCCCCACTGCGCGCAGCGATCGTCGGGGGTGCCGGCTCGGGCAAGACGGATGCGCTCGCCTACCTGCGCGGTCGGCTCGACCGAGACGGCCGGCCGACCCACCTGTGGTCGGCGCGCGATAGCACCGATCCCGTCGACGACGACGTGACCCTCCTCGTCGACGACGCGCAGGAGCTCGACGAGAAGGCGCTCGGAACACTCCTCGAACGCGCGCATCGACCCGACGCGGGCCTCGTCATCGCCTACCGCACGTGGCCGGCACCGCCGGCGCTGGTGGAGATCACCCGCGTGGTCGAGCACGACAGTCCGCCCCTGCTGCTGGGCGAGGTGACGCTCGCCGAGGTGCGCACCGATCTGCTGTCGGCGGATGCGGCGTGCGCGCAGCACATCCTCGACATCAGCGGCGGCACCGCGTGGCTGGTGGCCGCGTGCGTCGAGGCGCACGACCTCCAGGACTGCAGCGACGACCCCGAGCACCGCGAGCTCGCACGCGTCGTGCGCCGCCGGGTCCAGCACCGGCTCGAGACGGTCTCGCCGGCCGTTCGCCGCCGCATCGAGACCCTCAGCCTCGGCGCGCGTCACGCCGGTGCCGAGACCGCCGACGCCGCGGAGATCATCGCAGAGGGCCATGCCGAGGGACTGCTCACGGCCAACGGACGCCCCCTCCCGCTCGTGGCCGACGCGGCCCGGGCCAGCACGTCGATCGACGTGCTCATCGATCTGATCCGGCACGGCTCGCTCGACCTCGTGCCGGGCTCCGACCTGGCCGCGAGTCTCGACGGGATCGTCGACTCCGCGCTCGGCAACGCGATCGCCGAACGCGCACGCGCCGAGATCGCCTGCCAGCCGGCGCTCGCGGCCGCACTCTTCGAGCGCGCCGTCGCGTGCGGCGTGCCGGAATCCGAGATCGCCGCCGCGCACGCGCACGCCCTGTGGGCCGCCGGGGACGGCGACGGTGCCGGACTGCTCCTCGGCGGCGTGGGGATCGACCGCGCTCACCCGGACCACGACCTCGCCGCCGACACGCTCGCGACGACATGGGCCGACCGCGGGATGATGTCGATCGCACACGACACGTACCGTGCGATGCCGCCGGCGTCGGCGCCCGGTCGCACGCGCGCCCTCGTCGCCGCCGCCGGCGCCGGCCGACTCGTCGAGCGCGACCTCTCCTCGGGCACAGCGGATGCGACGGCACCGGCGGCCCCGTCTGCCCGGGGGGTCGCGCTCGATCTGCTGGATCGCGGCTTGCGCGCCACGCTCTCCGATGACAGCCCCCGCGAGGCTGTGGATGACCTTCGCCGCGCGGCCGACCTGTCGTGCGCCGCCCGGGACACCTCGCCGACGCCCGAGCTTCCGGCCGTCATCGCCGCGACCGCCGCGATCGGGATCGGGGACCTGGACCTCGCCCACACGGTGGTCACCGACGCCCTCACCCACACCGCGCACTGCCGCCGCTGGCGTCCGCGCCTGCTGCTGTGGAACGCGTGGATCGCCGTGCAGCGCGAGCAGGTCGCCGAGGCGCGTCGCTCGCTCGCCGCCGCGACCGCCGACAGCGGCGTGCTCTCGGCGCGCGACGACGTGATCGCCGCGGCCGTCACGGTAGAACTCGCGCGTCGCTACGACGACCTCGCGGCGCTCGGATCCGCCTGGGACTCGCTCAAGAGCCGGGTGCGCCGCGTCGAACCCGACCTGTACATGCTGCTGCCGCTGAGCGAACTCGTGATCGTCTCGGCCCGTCTGGGCGACGCCGACTGGATGCAGCCGGCCTTCCGCGACGCGCTCGCCCTCGTCGACCGGCTCGGGGAGCCGTCGGTGTGGGCGACGGCGCTGCACTGGGCGGGCATCCAGCGCGGCATCCTCGAGAACCGCCCCGATGACCTGGCGCCGCACGCCAAGGCACTCGTCGCCGCCGCCCGTCACAACCCGCTCGCCGCCCGCATGGCACAGGCCGGGCGCGTGTGGACGGCGATCCTCGCCGGCACCGTCGACCCCGACGCGGTGGAAGCGGCCGCCCGGGGCCTCGCCACGGTCGGACTCGCGTGGGACGGCGCTCGCCTCGCCGGGCACGGAGCCCGTCGCAGCAAGGACAAGAAGGTCGGAGCGCGGCTGCTGGCGTGCGCGCGGGAGCTGCACCCGCGCGAGACGGCGCCCTCGGGCGAGCCGGCAACGGGTCCGGTTCCCACCTCCGCGAACACCGGCCTCAGCGAGCGCGAGCACGAGATCGCCCAGCTGGTGCTGCAGGGCCGCACGTATGCCGAGATCGGCGCGGAGCTGTTCATCTCTCCGCGCACGGCGGAACACCACATCGGGCAGATCCGGCGCCGCCTGGCTGCCACGTCGCGGTCGGACCTGCTGGCGAAGCTGCGCGTCGCGATGAGCAGCACGGAAGGGGCCGGGCGATGACCCCCGACCTGCCGCGCAGATCCCTAAGCGCCCACAGAATCTTTCGGGGTTATCCCCGATTCCGAACCTCGCATACCTGCATAGCCTCGAGAACGAGTCTCGAAACGACGGGAGAGACACCATGACCACTCCGCTGGCGACCATCGCCGATGCATTGATCGAATTCATCCTGAGCCTTCTGCGCGACCCGGAGGCCGCAGCGGAGTTCGAACAGGACCCGGAAGGGACGCTCGCCTCGAACGGCCTGTCGGACGTGTGCGCCGACGACGTGCGCGCCGTCGCCCCGGTCGTGGTCGACCGGCCCGACGTGCACCCGCACCCGAACCCCCACCCGCATCCCCACCCGCCTGGGCCCAAGCCCACGCCGGTCGAGGAGATCAACACGATCACCCAGTCGTTCACGATCGACAACCGCGCGACGATCGTCGACCAGTCGGTGAATCAGAACATCTGGGCCAACGGCGACGTGAACCAGATCTTCGACAACGAGGCGATCGTCAACAGCGGCGACGGCGGAGCCGCCGCCGGTGAGACCGCCAGCGTCGACACGTCGACCACCGACATCGAGACCGGCGACATCGCGATCGGCAACGAGACCACCGACGTCGACGTCGACGGATCGTTCAACGACTCCTCGACCAACACCGACACGGAGGTCGAGGCCGACGTCGACGAGTCCTTCAACGACGGATCGACGGAGACCGATGTCGATGTCGAGGTGGAGGAGTCGTTCAACGACACCGAGACCGAGGTGGACAACACGCAGGTCGCGGTCAACAACGGCGACATCGGCGGCGACGTCGCCGTGGAGAACACCGTGGCCGTCGAAGCTCCCCCGGTGGAGACCGAAGACACCTGGGAGGCCGACTCCTCCGCCGACTACGTCGAGGCGCCGATGGAGATGGAACTCGAAGAGCAGCCGTAAGGCCCGCCTCGTGTCCCCAGATCGCAAGACCCCTCACCCGCCCGCCGAGACCCCGTCACGGCGGGCGGGTGAGGTATCTCGGAAACCGGAGCCCACCGTGTCGCAGACATCGACGTCACCCGCCCGCCAGGAGATCCCGCCGCGCCCTCCGCTACCCGCGCCGGCGCAGCAGCAGCCGGCGTCTGCCCCGCGTTCCGCGCCGCCGAAGCCCCCACGGAACGCACCGGAGCGCCCCACGCTCTCCAGCGGCAACAGCGCTCCGGTCCTCACGAAGGCACCGCCGCCGTTCTCAGTTCGCCTGAGTCAGTTCCTGTGGGTCCTGAGCCTCGCTTTCGGCGCCGTCACCGTGGTCTTCTACTTCGTCATCCGCGAGGACCAGCTCCCGCTGATCATCGAGGCCATCGAAGCGGTCAGCGCAGACCGCACGACGGAGACATACGAGGCCGCGGCCGACATCGTCTACTGGTCGGTGTTCGCGATCATCGTCGCACTCGTGCTCATGCAGATCGTGCTGCTCGTGTCGTTCTCCAGCCGCAAGCCCGGAGCGCGCTGGTGGCAGTTCGCGACCGTCATCATGCAGGTGGTCGCCTTCCTCATCGCGCTCGAGCTCGTGGGGGGCGGCGAGTACGGTTCGATGCTGCGTCAGCTCTTCATCGGCGAAGCCGGATTCGCCGTGCTGGCGCTGCTGCTCAGCACGCTACGCGGCGCCCTCTCCTGGACCGCCCGCAAGCACGACGTGCGGCGTTCCGGCGACAGCGGGGAGTACTGAGGCGATCTCCTCCAGGCTGCGGGTCACCACGCGACAGACCTCGACGGCGCTGCGTTCGGTCAACGGCGACTGGCCGAGCGCGCGCCACCGGTCCAGCAGCCGGTCGACCTCGGCCCGCATCTCCTCGTCGGTGGCGTCATCGCCGACACCCAGCCGTACCGTCGGGCCGGTCCCCTTGCCACCGATGATCCGCTCCGCCTCGGCGGCGTCGCTCGGTGCCAGCGGCAGCCCGTCGGCGCGCGCCCGCGCGAGCGCCGAGAGCTCACGCAGGCTGTGAGCGGTGGCGCGGATGCGTTCGATGCCCCCACGCACCTCGTCGACGTCGTCTCGGGGGAAATCCGCGAGCACGCGTTCCAGGCCGTCGAGCACGCCCCGGATCTTCAGCGTTGCTGCGCGCGTGCGGAACTGCTCGCGGACGAACTGCTGCAACTCGTTCAGACCACTCTGCTGCACGAGCATCTCGGCGAAGTCGGTCGAAGTCGGCGTGGATCGGCGCAGCAGCGCGGTCGCCAGGCGCACGCCGAAGATGCCGAACCGGGCGAGGAGAGCGCGGCGGGCCGCTTCGGTGAGGGTCGTCGCCGGCGAGGGCCGCACGAAGCGGTCCGCCGAGATGAGCAGCTTCTCCCGATCCTCGCGCGGGAGGGCGGCGAGTTCCTTGAAGGCCGCATACTCGTCTTCGCGAAGGGTGCGGGCGCTCTCGGCGAGCAGCCCCGCGACGGGGATGACGCCCAGGGCGAGCGAGGCGAGCTCCCCGTCGAGTTCGTAGCGCCGGGCGACCTTGTTCGCGGAGAGGATCGAGTCGATGCGGCCGGAGCCGATCTCGTCGGCGCGCGAGAGGACCGCGACCGCGTTCACCGTCTGAGACTGACCGGCCGCCGTGTCACGGAAGGACTCGAGGAACTTCATGTCCGAGGCATGCAGGTGCCGCATCAGATAGATGATCGCGTCGGCCGCCGAGGGCCTCGCCTCGGGCACGAGGAACGTCGTCGAGCGCGCCGAGACGTCTTGCGACAGCGAGGCGATGCCAGGAGTGTCGATGAGGATGAGCGACCGGAGCCCGCTCGAGGGCCAGCCGACGTCGATCCAGTCGACATCGTCGGCCGAGGTCTCGCCGAGGTCGAAGATCAGGCGCCCTCGCTCGCGACGGATCGGCAGGCGCTGCTGCTCGCCGTCGCGGCGATGGAGGGTGACCGAGGGGGTCGCGGCATACCGGTACCAGGTGACCACGCGCGTGCACTCGCCGGCGTCGGTGGGAGCGATCCGCTCCCCCAGCATCGCGTTCAGGAGGGTGGACTTGCCGGCCTTGACCATGCCCGCCAGCGCCAGACGCAGCGGCTCGTGCAGGCGACGGCTCAACTCGTCCAGGCGCGCGGTCGCCTCGGCGTCGTCGGCGTAGCGGGCCCGCGCGGTGTCGAGCAGCCGCGCGGCGTCGTCGCGCAACGGCGTGCTCACGAGCGCGCCGCCTCGAGCTGCCTGACGGGCGCGATCGCGGGGATCTTCCGCTTGAGCGTTTCGAGCTGCTGGATCTGCGTCTGCAGCTCCCTGACCCGATTGTCCCGGCCGCTGGCGTACGTCGAAGCGGCCTGCTTGGCGGCCAGCACCGCTTCACCGAGCGAGCGGTGCAGTTCGTCGGCCATGCCGCCGAAGTGGTCGCGCGCCGCACGCTGCACGAGGCGCAGACGGTCCCTGAGCTGCTTGCCGACCTGGAAGATGACCTCTTCGATGTGGCGGCGCACGACCGTCTTTGCCTCGAAGCGACGGCGCGCGAGCCGGTTGGTCATGTCTTCTCGGTAGGCGCGGCGGCCCACGAGCACACCGGCCAGGAGCGACAGCGGGTTGATGAGCGACAGTCCGATGAGGCCGGTCGCGAGACCGACCATGAGCACGCCGCCGTAGGAACCGCGCACGCCGATGAAGATCTTCTCGGCCGCACCCATCTGACCGGAGTCGACGCCGGCGATCCGGTCGACGGGATCGAGCACGCCCTCGGTGTCGCCGACAGCGAACAGCGGAATCTCGGTCTGTCCCTCGAAGAACTGCTCCGCGACCTCTTCGCACAGCCAGCGCGAGCGCTCGTCGGTCCACACGAACGTCTCCGACACCGCCGCGTTGATGCGCTGATCGATCCACTCGGTGATCTGCTCCCAGATCGGGCCCGGATCGCCCTCGTCGATGGATGCCTCCGCCTCGCGCTGCACCCGCCGCAGGCGGTCGCGCAGATCGTGCTCCATGTCGGAGATGAGGTCGGCGACGCCGTCGTTCAGGGTCGTCTGCCACTTGGACGAGCGTCCCCGGAACTCGTCGGCCCGCGCCTTGGCGTCTTCGAGCTGCGCGATCATGCGCGGGGTGTCCTCGGGATGCAGGATGGCGTTCAGCTCGGAGGTGAGCGAGACCTCCATCTGGTCCACGACCGACACGACGTCGTGGACCGCGCTCCGGGCATGAACCACTTCGGCATGTGCCAGGACTTCGCCGCGAAGATGGTGGACGAGCTGAGGGAAACCCGATTCGTCGTTCAGTTCGCGATCGTGGTGCTCGGCGGCGAGCAGCCGCAGATCGCTGGAGACGGAGAAGATCGGCACCTCGCCGACGTCGCCCAGGTGCGAGCGGTCGATGCGCTCGATGTCGCGCCACTGCGGGTAGAGGTCCGTCTTCGACAGCACCGCCGCCACGTTCGGCGACACGCGCATGGCGTGGCGCAGGAACTGCACCTCGGGCTCGGTGTACTCCTGCGACGCATCCGACACGAGCAGCACGGCATGCGCCGACGACAGCGCCGCAAGCGTGGTCAGCGCGTTGGTGGAGTCGAGCCCGCCGACGCCCGGCGAGTCGACCAGCCGCAGCCCGCCGCGCAGCAATTCGCGGGGCAGAACGACCTCGGCCGACAGCAGCTTCTGCTCGTTGCTGGGGTTGCCGCGCTCGGAGACGTAGTCGGCGAGCGCTTCGAGAGGGATGTCGATCTGCTCGACGACGCCCGGCTGGTCGCCCTTCTGCTGCACGACCCATGCCCGGGGCGTCTCGGCGAAACCCACCGCGGTGGGGACGCTCGTGGCCACATCGTCGTCCACGGGGCACACCGGGGCGTTGACGAGGGCGTTGATGAGCTTGCTCTTGCCCTTCTTGAACTCCCCGACCACGATGACCCGCACGTTCGGGTCCTGCAGCCGCTTGCGGGTGTTGTCCAGCCGCTCGGCCAGATCGGCACGACCGGTGGCGGCCGCGAGCGACTCGACATTGTCGACGAGCGCGACCAGCTGCCTTCCGGTCTGCGGCGACACCATCGTCGGCTCGTTGGCGGTCTGATCGTCTCGCTTGGCGATGTCGTCGCTCACGCATTCCCCCTTGAAAACTGTCCCCGGGCCCACGCTATCCCGATCCGCCGGACAGGGATAGGGCGGATCGGGGCCGTGACGCACCTCGCCCGGCCGCCTCGAGAGGCGACCGGGCGAAGTTCGTGTCAGACGATGATCAGATGTCGATGTCGTCGATGACGGCCGAGCCGTCGGAGAAGATGTTGCCGTTGTTCTCCCACTCCCAGTCGTTGTCGACGTCGGAGTCGAACTCGTTGAACGAGTCCTCGATCTTTACCTCGACATCGGTGTGGTCCGAGAAGTCGTTGAACGAGTCGTCGATCTCGAGCTCGTACTCGGTCCACGTGTTGGTGGAGGAGTCATTGAACGAGTCGGCGACGTGGGTCTCGACCGTCGTGTTCCCGATCAGGATGTCGCCAGTGGAGATCGTCGTCTCAGTGTTCGACACCGAAGCGTCGTCGCCCGCAGCGGCCCCCCAGTCGCCGGTGTTGACGACGGCCCCGTTGGCGAAGCCCTGGGTGACGTTCCCGCCGGCGCTGATCGCCTGGTTGACCGACTGGTCGACCTGCGTCGCACGATTGTCGATCTCGAGGTGCAGCGAGCCGGCGGCCGCAGCAGCGGCGCCCGCGCCGGCGAGGCCGCCGACGTGGAGGTCACCGAAGCCGGTGTTGTACTGGCGCACGCCAACCGTCACCGAGTCGTCGTCGAGGTTCGTCGAGTTGTCGATGTCGATGTCGGTGTCGTTGTAGGAGTCCTTGTTGTAGGAATCCTCGTAGTCGTTGTACGAGTCCTCGTCGTTGAAGGAATCGTTGGTGGAGTTGTCCGACTGGTCACGGGCGTCGACGGCGACGTCCACATCCACGGAGTTGTCCGAGTTGTCGGAGTTGTCCGAGTTGTCGGAGTTGTCCGAGTTGTCGGTGTTCCCGGAGAAGTTGTCCGAGAAGTTCCCGTCGGTCGACGAATTACCCGAGTCGTTGATGGAGTTGTCCGAGTTGTCGGACGCGTCGGTCAGGACCGCGGTGTTCGTCGAGTTGTCCGAGTTGTCGGTGTTCCCGGAGAAATTGTCCGAGAAGTTCCCGTCGGTCGACGAATTACCCGAGTCGTTGGTCGAGTTGTCGGAGTTGTCGGTGTTGTTCGACAGGATCTCGTTCTCGTTGACGCCGACGTTGTTGTCGTTGAGCGTGTCGTCGACGATGATTCCGTCGTTGAAGTCGTTCCCAGTAGCCATTGTCCCAGTCCCTTCGATGAAGCCTTCGGCGGCCTTGCGGATCAATAGTCCGTCCGATCGCGCGTCACGACATCCGGGATACCCCCGGAGACTTCCGGGGATCCCCTAGGGGTCTGATTCGGGGTTCGGGGTTCACGTCCGGGGTTCGGGGGCTTCCGCGTCCGGGATCGGCCCGCTCGGGGCGCGGCGAACGAGCACCTACGCTGGATCGAATGGAATCGTCGGAACTGACCGCCCTGCTCACCGCCGACGGGCTGCGGATGCTCGCCGGGATGCCCGCGGTGCGCACCTCCGACGACGTCGCGCGGCAGGTGTCCGCCCTGCGCGCGGCCGGCCACTCCCCCGACCTCGTGTCGGCGCTCGTGGGTCAGGCGCGGCTGCGCACGAAGGCCGAAGCGAAGTTCGGCGACCTCGCCCAGCGCATGCTGTTCACGCGCGCGGGCCTGGAACAGGCCACGCGCATGTCGATCGCGTCGCTGCACGCCGGGCGGTTTCGAGCCGGGGGCCTGACGCGCGTCGCCGACCTGGGGTGCGGCATCGGCGGTGACGCGCTCGGGTTCGCCGGGCTCGGCCTGTCGGTCGACGCGGTGGACGCGGATGAGATCACCGCGGCGATCGCCGCCTACAACCTCGCTTCGTTCGGCGACGCCGTCACCGTCGCGCACGGCCGCGCCGAAGCATCCGACCTCACGCGCGCCGACGGCATCTGGCTCGACCCTGCCCGCCGCACGCCCGGCCGAGGAGAGACCTCCCGCACGAACGCCGACGAATGGTCGCCGTCGCTGGACTGGGTGTTCGACATCGCCCGCAGACGACCGGTGGGTGTGAAGCTCGGACCGGGACTGGACCGGGACCGCATCCCCGACGACGTCGAGGCGCAGTGGGTCAGCGCCGACGGGTCGACGGTGGAGTTGGTGCTGTGGACTCGAGAGCTCGCACGGCCGGGCGTGCGCCGAGCCGCGCTCGTGACCCGCGGCGAACACGCGTGGGAGATCACCGCCGGCGCCGATGCCGAGGATGCGGCGCCGCGGGAGCTCGGCGCCTACCTGCACGAGCCCGACGGGGCGGTCATCCGAGCTCGTCTCATCGGCGATGTCGCCCGCTCGCTCGAGGCGGGCACTCTCGATCCGCGGATCGCCTATCTCACCTCGGATGCGGCGCTCACGAGCCCCTTCGTCTCGTCGTTCCGCGTGCGTGAGGAGCTGCCGAGCGACACCAAGGCGCTCGCGCGGGAGCTCCGCTCCCGCGCGATCGGCCGACTGGAGATCAAGAAGCGCGGAGTCGACGTGGACCCGGCGGCGCTGCGGACCAAGCTCAAGCTGCGCGGCGACGCGGCAGCGACGCTCGTGCTCACGCGCGTCGGCGACACGCGGCGGGCGATCCTCGCAGATCGCGTGTGACGCCCGGTCGACGGGGGCGCGATCAGCTGAACAGGTTCGCGCTGTAAGCGGCGAAGACGAGCCAGCCCGCGCTGTAGACGACCGACCCCGAGGCGATGCAGATCGCCCACACCGCCATCGCGCGGTCCTCGGTGGGCCGGCGCAACGCCATGACCGAGACGACGATCGCGATCAGGCCGAGGGGGAACGCCCATCCGACGAAGAACGATGCGAGCAGGCCCGCGATCGCGATGCCGAGCGCCCAGGCCGCGAACGCGCTGCGCAGCGGCGGCGCGGGCATCGCCCACGAGTCGGTGCTCGGCGCCTCGGACGGATCGGTCGGCGCCGACATCTCGGTGATGCCGAGCGGCCCCGTGGGCAGCCGCGAGAAGCCGCCCCGGTGCTCGCCGGGCATGCGTGACTCTCCGGAGACGGGGGCGAGATCCTGCCCCTGCGGGTCGTCGGTCGCATCAGGGGTCATGCGGCGTCCGTCCGTTCGGCAGGACGCTCGGCCACCTGGATCTCGGTGACCGGCAGCGTCGAATCGGCGCCGAACGCGAGAGTCGAGGGTCGGCGCCCCGACATGATGAGTTCGCTCGCGAGCGCCGCGATCATCGCACCGTTGTCGGTGCACAGCGACAGCGGAGGGATGCGCACCGCGACGCCGGCGGCTTCGGCGCGCGCGAGGGCCTCATCGCGCAGGCGACGGTTCGCGATCACCCCGCCACCGAGCAGGAGGCGCGGCACGCCGTACGCCTCGCACGCGGCGAGCGCCTTCGTCACGAGCACGTCGACGACGGCCTCGCGGAAGCTCGCGGCCACGTCGGCGACGGGCACATCCTCCCCGGCGGCACGGGCCTGCTCCGTCCACCGCGCGACGGCCGTCTTCAGGCCGGAGAACGAGAAGTCGTATCGGTGCGACGCCATGTCGCTCGCGCGGGACAGGCCTCGGGGGAAGCGGATGGCAGTGGGATCCCCCGTCGCGGCGGCGCGGTCGATCTCCGGCCCACCGGGGTAGGGCAGGCCGAGCAGACGCGCGATCTTGTCGAAGGCCTCCCCCGCGGCGTCGTCGACGGTCTCGCCCAGCAGCTCGACGTCGGTGGTGAGGTCGCGCACCAGCAGCAGCGACGTGTGCCCGCCGGAGACGAGCAGCGCGACCGTGGGGTACTCCAGCGGCGGGGCATCCGCATCCAGGATGTCTGCGGCGATGTGTCCGACGAGGTGGTTGACCGCGTACAGCGGACGGTCGAGCGAGACCGCGAGCGCCTTCGCCGCCCCGACCCCGACCATGAGCGCACCCGCCAGCCCCGGACCGCTCGTGACCGCCACCGCATCCAGGTCGGCGAGGGACACCCGCGCCTCGGCGAGCGCCGCCTCGATGGCCGGCTGCAGCGCCTCGAGGTGCGCGCGGGCGGCGACCTCGGGCACGACCCCGCCGTAGCGGGCGTGCTCATCCATCGACGACGCGATCGTGTTCGACAGAAGGGTGCGGCCGCGCACGATGCCGATGCCGGTCTCGTCGCAGCTGGTCTCGATGCCGAGCACCAGCGGCTCGCGTCGGTTCACGTGCACGCCCCCGCCTCTGCCGCAGTCCCCGCCCCGGCCGCAGCCCCGGCTCCGGCCCCGGCCCCGGCCCCGGCCCCTGCCCCGGCCCCGGCCCCGGCCGAGCCCGGTTTGTCGGAGATTCGCGCCGATGTCGGAGGATTTTGCCGGGATTCTCCGACATCGGCGAGATTCTCCGACATCGGGGAGAGGGATGCGCGCGACGCGGCCCATCCGGGCACGTCCAGGCGCATCACGATGGCGTCGACATTGCCGTCCGGGTAGTAATTCGGGCGGCGGCCGATATCGATGAACCCCTCCGAGGCGTAGAGGCGCTGGGCGGCCGGATTGTCGGCCCGCACATCGAGGAAGACCTCGCGCACGCCGCGCTCCGCCGCCTCCTGAAGAAGGGCGCGGAACAGCATTCGGCCGCTGCCGCGGCCGCGGAACGTCTTGTCGAGGGCGATGGTCTGCACGTCGGCGTCCGTCGCGCCCGACGGGGCGCGCAGCCCCGCGTAGCCGATCAGGCGACCTGCCTGCTCCGCCACGACGTAGTGGTTGTGGGGGGAGGCCAGCTCTGCCCGCATGGCGGTCTCGCTCCAGGCGTCGCCGGCGAACGACGCCCGCTCGAGCGCCATGATCGCCTCGAGGTCGTCGAGGTCTCCGGTGCGCAGTCTCACGCGATCACCCTCTTGGGCGCGGTGGGTGCGGTGACATCCGGAGAGCGCAGGTAGAGGGCGTCGTCCGCGGCGATCCGGCGGCCGGCCGCGACGGCACGACCGGCGGCGAGAGCCAGCATCGCGGCGGGTACCGAACCGGCGTCGAGTCGGCGGGCGCCGTGCGCGGCGAGCGCGGCATCGAGCTCGTCGCGCGGCGCGAGAGCCGGATCGGCCACGCGCACGGGGAGGCCGTCATCGTCGAGGCCCTCGTAGACGGTGAACGCGAACTCGCGACGGCGGGCGTCGGTGACGACGGCGAAGCGCTCCTCGTCGGCGCCGGTCATGGCCGCCATCAGCATGCGGTCGAGGGCGACGGCATCGTGACTGACGACGGGGATGAGCGGGATGCCGCGGCCGAGCGCGAAGGCGCGGGCGGCGGCGATGCCCACGCGCAGGCCGGTGAAGGGCCCGGGGCCCATACCCGCGGCGACATGGGTGACGTCGGCGCTCGTGATCTCCGACTCCGCCAGGACGCGCGCGACGTGATCGCCGATCACCTCGGCGTGCCCGCGCGGGTCGCCGCTGTCGAGTTGGGCGCGTACGACGCCGTCGGGCTCGATCACCGTCACCGCGGTGCCGATCGACGTGTCGATGCCCAGAATCACGCCTTCCAGCGTAATCGGAGCCGGCCGTGGCCTGCTCGCCCATCCGATCCGCGCCCCGACGACGAACAACACGCATGCACCTCCCCCGGTACGTGCGCGAGGGCGGCACGCCGCCGCTCTCGGACGATCCCGCGGGGTCAGGATGGCGCACCGTCGTGATCCCGACCGCCGTCGGCGATCTCACCGTGCGCGCCGGGCGCCGCACCGGGGGAACTGCGACCGTGCTGCTGCACGGCGCCGCCGGCACATGGACGACCTGGACCCCGCTCGCCGCGTACGCGCGAGACACCGGCCGCACCCTGGAGAACGTGGTCGCCGTCGACCTGCCGGGGTGGGGCGACAGCGGCGAGCTGGATCCCGCGCTGCACGTCGAAGACGTCTCGCACGCCATCGCCGCCCTCGTGCGTTCCCTCGGGTACGACGACTGGATCGTCGTGGGTCACTCGCTCGGCGGTGCCGTCGCGCTCGACGTCGCCGCGCGGGCGCCCGGTCCCACGCGGGGCGTCGTTCTCGTCGCCCCCACGGGCGCGAGCGTCATCGACGCGATCCGGCGCCCGCTGCGCGGCGGGATGCGGCTGCCCGGCTTCGCGGGGATGCTCGCCGTCATGCGGGTGCTCTCGGCGTTCGGCCCCCGCGGCGCGGCCATCGTCGAGGGCGTCGCCGCCGCGAGGCTGCTGCCGCTGCTGACGCGGCCGCTGTTCTCCGCGCGCGTGGACCCGAGCGTGGTCGCCGCGTTCCGCACCGAGGTGCGCCCGACGGCCTTCGCCCGCGCGGCCCGCATGCTTGTCGGTTACGACGAGGATGCGTGGAGCGCCGTCCGCTGCCCCGCGCAGGTCGTGCGAGGTCCGCGCGATGTGTTCGCGTCGCCGAGCGACGATGTCGCCCTCGCCGCGCGCATCCCTCAGCTTCGCGTGCGCACCGTTTCGGGCACGGGACACTTCCCGCACGTCGAGCGCCCCGACGCGGTGCTCGACGCGATCGAGGCGGTCAGGGCCGACAGGTGACGGTCGCGATCCGCGGTGAGTCGGCATCGAGGTCGGCCTCGCGCGCGGTCACGCCGCACGCGGTGTCGACGCCCCGGCCGTGCCACTCCCGGTCGAGCTCGATCTCCCACCACCTCTCGCGCAGGCCGTCGACCATGCCGCGCCCCCACTCGACGATCACGACCGAGGACTCCAGGTCGATGTCGAGGTCGTCCAGCTCCGCAGCGGATCCGAGCCGGTAGGCGTCCACGTGCACGAGCGGTGCGCCACCGACGAGCGACGGATGCGTGCGGGCGAGCACGAAGGTCGGGCTCTGCACCGGTCCGCGCACGCCGAGCCCCTCGGCGATCCCGCGCGTGAGCGTCGTCTTGCCGGCGCCGAGCGGACCGGTGAGCACCACGAGGTCACCCGCCGACAGCATCCGACCGATCTCAACACCGAACGCGTGCATGTCGGCCGGCGTGGTCAGCTCCCGAGTGCCGACGATCGCGTCGAGGCCGGTCACCGGGCGCTCCCGTACACCCGCGGCACGCGCCGCCCGATGCGCGTGACGATCTCGTAGTTGATGGTTCCGGCCGCCGAGCCCCATTCGTCGGCGGACGGGAAGCCCAGGGTCGGGTCGCCGAACAGCACCGCCTCATCGCCGACGGCGACGGGATGCTCTCCGACGTCGACGACGAACTGATCCATCGCGACGCGGCCGGCCACGGGGAACCGTGCGCCGCCGATCGTCACCGGCCCCCGTCCCGACGCCTGACGCGGCACGCCGTCGGCGTAGCCGAGCGGGATGAGCGCGAGCGTCGTCTCGCGCGGGGCGACGTAGTCGTAGCCGTAGGAGACGCCGTGCCCGGCATCCACCCGGCGCACCGACGCGACGCGGGCGCGCAGCGTCATCGCCGGGCGCAGCCCCAGGTCGGCCGAGGAGCGGTCGTCGAAGGGCGACAAGCCGTAGAGTCCGATGCCGATGCGCACGGCGTCGAGCCGCGTCTCGGGCAGGGCGATGGCCGCATTCGTCGCGGCGAGGTGGCGGATGTGCGGGGTGAGGCCGAGGGATGCGGCCTCGGCGACACCCCGTTCGAACACGTCCAGCGCGGCGCGGTCCGCTTCGGGCGACGCATTGGAGAGGTGGCTGAAGACACCGACCACCCGAACGCGTCCGATGCGCTCCAGGCGCGCTGCCTCGGCGAAGACGACTCGGTAGTCGGCGGGGGCGATGCCGTTGCGGCCGAGGCCGGTCTCGAGCTTCAGGTGCACCGCGGTGGGGCGGCCGGCCGTGGCCGCATCCGCCGCCGCGAGGAGCTGGTCCATGCGGGAGACGCCGATCTCGACCCCCGCCGCCGCGGCCCCCGCGAACGAGGCGCCGGGCGCGTGGAGCCACGCCAGCAACGGCGCATCCACCCCGGCGCGGCGCAGAGCGAGGGCTTCGTCGATGTCGGCGACGGCGAGCCGCGACGCTCCGCCCTCGAGCGCGGCAGCCGCGACGCGCGGGGCGCCGTGGCCGTATCCGTCCGCCTTCACCACGGCGATCACGGGAACGCCGGTGAGGGCGCGCAGGTGCCGCACGTTCGCGGTGATCGCGTCGAGGTCGATCGTCGCCTCGCGCATGTCGCCGTGGTGGATGCCTCTCATGCGGCCGCCCCTCCTGCGCCGGCGGCGGGCGTGCCGGCACCATCGGCGACGACGTAGGCGACGGCGAAGCCGGCGTCGTGGGACATCGACAGGTGGAGGGTCTCGATGCCGCGGTCGGCAACGACGGCGGCGGTGCTCCCCGACAGGGCGAACCATGGCCGCCCCGATTGCTCGCGGGTGACTTCGATGTCGGTCCAGTGCACGCCGTCCGACCCGCCGAGCGCTTTGATCAGCGCCTCCTTCGCGGCATAGCGCGCCGCGAGCGACCGCGGCTTGAGCGCCTGCTCGGCGGGCGAGAACAGCCGCCCGAGCAGCCGGGGCGTGCGCGCGATCGTTCGCTCGAAGCGGGCGATGTCGACGAGGTCGACGCCGATTCCGACGATCATGCGGCGCTCCCTCCATCGTCCGATGCGGCGTCCGACGACGCCCGCCAGCCTATCGCGGCCGCTGCCGAGGGTCGGGCACCGGCCCGAGCCGTGAACAACACAGGAGATCGGCTGCCCCGCGGGCGGATTCGACCCTGTCCTGCCCGATTCGACGCGGATCTCCTGCGTTGTTCACCGCAGGTGGCGTGCACTCACTCCACGGTGACCGACTTGGCGAGGTTCCGCGGCTGATCGACGTCGAGTCCCTTCGCCGTCGACAGGCCCATGGCGAAGATGTGCAACGGCACGACCGACAGCAACGGCTCGAACAGGGGCCCGGCGAGGGGGATGCGCAGCACCTCGTCGGCCGTCGGGAGCACGGCCGCGTCGCCTTCTTCGGCGACGGCGATCACGCGGGCACCGCGCGCGCGGATCTCCTCGATGTTCGAGACGACCTTCGCATGCAGGAGCGCCGAGTGGCGCGGCGACGGCACGAGCACGAACACCGGCTGACCGGGCTCGATCAGGGCGATCGGGCCATGCTTGAGCTCCCCGGCGGCGAAACCCTCGGCGTGGATGTAGGCGAGCTCCTTGAGCTTCAGCGCCCCCTCGAGCGCGATCGGGTAGCCGACATGGCGGCCGAGGAAGAGCACCGATCGGGTGTCGGCCATCCAGTACGCGAACTGCTCGATGCGCTCCTGCTCCGTCTCGAGGATGCGACGGATCTTGCCGGGAACGGCCTCGAACTCCTCGATCTGCGCGGCGACCTCATCGGCGGAGATCGCACCGCGCACCTGTCCGATGTGGAGGGCAAGCAGATAGAGGGCGGTGATCTGGGCGACGAAAGCCTTCGTCGAGGCCACCGCGACCTCCGGTCCCGCGTGCGTGTAGACGATCGCGTCGGATTCCCGCGGGATGGTGGCGCCCTGCGTGTTGCAGATCGACAGGGTCTTCGCGCCGCGCTCGCGGGCGAACTTCACCGCCATGAGCGTGTCCATCGTCTCGCCCGACTGGCTGATCGACACGACGAGGGTGTCGGGGCCGATGACCGGATCGCGGTAGCGGAACTCGTGGGCGAGCTCGACGTCGACCGGCACGCGCGCCCACTGCTCGATGGCGTACTTCGCGACCATGCCCGCATAGGAGGCGGTGCCGCAGGCGACGACGATCACGCGGGAGATGTCCTCGAAGAGGTCGTCGAGTCCCTCCAGCTCGGGGATGGCGACGACACCGTCGCGGATCCGCCCGCGGAGCGTGTTCGCGACCGCCTCGGGCTCCTCGGAGACCTCCTTGGCCATGAACGACGACCAACCGCCCTTGTCGGCGGCGTTCGCATCCCACGTCACCTCGAACGGCTCGACCTCCACGGGGGCGCCGAAGAAGTCGGTCACCTCCACGCCGGCCGGGGTGATCGCGACGATCTGGTCCTGGCCGATCGCGAGGGCGTCGCGCGTGTGCTCGACGAAAGCGGCGACGTCGGAGCCGAGGAAGTTCTCCCCCTCGCCGAGGCCGATCACCAGCGGCGAGTTGCGGCGCGCGCCGACGACGAGGCCGGGATGGTCCTGGTGCATCGCGAGCAGGGTGAAGGCCCCCTCGAGGCGGGCGACGACCGTGCGGAACGCGGCGACGAGGTCTCCGCCGTTCGCGGCATAGGCGCGGCCGAGCAGCACGGCGGCGACCTCGGTGTCGGTCTCGCTCCGGAACGGATGCCCGTCGAGTTCGGCGCGGAGCTCGCCGAAGTTCTCGATGATCCCGTTGTGGATGACGGCGAGCTTGTCGTCGTCGGCGAGATGCGGATGCGCGTTCTGGTCGGTGGGACCGCCGTGGGTCGCCCACCGGGTGTGGCCGATGCCCGTGGTGCCGTCGGTCATCGGGTGCCCGACGAGGTCGTCTCGCAGCACTTGCAGCTTGCCGGCGCGCTTGCGCATGTCGAGCGCACCGGCGCCGTCGATCACGGCGATGCCGGCGGAGTCGTATCCGCGGTACTCCAGTCGCGACAGGCCTGCCAAGAGGATGGCCTGGCTCTGCCGCGGGCCCACGTATCCGACGATTCCACACATGGGCTCCATCGTAATCTGCGCCGCCTGGCGCCCCGCCCGGTACCGAACGCCGCGGGCGGAACACGCCGGGTCAGGGCGATCGGCGACGCCTCGTGCGTCGAGTCCACGTGATCGCGACACCGCCGGCGATCAGGAGGGCAGCCAGGAAAGCCGCCGACAGCGGTGGGGTCGATCCGGAGGCCGCGAGCCGTGCCGGCTCGGCTGACGCCGCCGCAGGCGAGGGCGCGGCGGTCTGCGACGACGTCGGCTCGGGCGTCGGCTCCGGCGAGGTCGGCTCGGGCGTCGGTGTCGGCTCGGGCGTCGGTGTCGGGTCGGGCAGAGCTGCCAGCAGGGCGTGGGCGTCAGCGAGTCCGGCGCCGTAGACGTGCGCGTCGGGCATCACTCGCCAGTAGGGATTGTTCATCTCGGCCGCCGTGGCCTCGGTCGCCGTCAGGATGTCGGCCGGAGAGGCGCCGGGAGCGTACTCGAGGGCGAGGGCGTGCACCGCGGCGACGCTCGGGGCGGCGGCCGACGTGCCGTAGAAGCGGTAGACCACCTCGCCGTCCTCGTCGAAGGGCGATTCGAAGAAGCTCGTCCGCTCCCCGTCGACCCCGGTGATCTGCGGTGCGGCCACGGTGATCGGCTCGGAGTAGGCCGCGGACGGCGGCCCGTAGGGGTCGTAGGGCTCGAAGAGGATGGTGCCCGGCCCGGGCGAGCTGAAGGACTCCGGCTCCCACGGGTAGTCCCACGCCGCGGCGGCGACGCTCACGCCGGAGCCGTCCCCGTTGTGGCCGTTGATGACAGCTCCGACGAGGTCACCGCCGGCATCGCGGTCGTATTCGCGCCACGCGAGCGCCGTGCCGTTTCCGAAGGTGCCGATCCAGACGGCAGGTGGCGGGGCGACGTCACCGGTGAGATCGCGCACGACGACGAAGCCGTACTCCCCGTCCGTCGGCACGGGGCTGACCGTCAGCATCTCCATCGGCACCTGCGGGTCCGGTGTGACGCCCGCCGCGACGAGGGCGGGCACGGGGTCATCCGAGTACAGCTGCAGCGAGAAGTGGGATGCGACCGCGCCCTGCGGCTCCCCCCAGCCGAGGGCGAAGGTCGGCGCCGACGGCGTCGCGAGCAGTCCGACGCTCTGCACGGGGTCGACGCCGTCTCCCGGGTCGAAGTCGAGACAGTCGTAGGCGACGACCTCCTCAGGCACCCACACCCACTCCGGGCAGGCCACGCCGCGGTACTCGGGCGCCTGCCATCCGGCGATGGGAAGGCCCTCACTCGGTGTGCCGTCCGCGCCGACGGCGTTCGCATTGCCCGCCGAGGTGTAGTACGCCACACCGTCCGCCTTGACCATCTCGATGGCCGACGAGACGATTCCCTGCTGGAAGTGGGGTTCGGTGACATAGCTGATGTCGTCGACGATGATGTCCGCGCCCGCGTCGGCGAGCGCGAGGATGTTCTCGGCCATGTCGATCATCCCGCCGAACCCGGACGCGAACAGGATGCGCGCCCCGGGCGCGATGCCGTGCACGATCTGCGCCATCCCGCGTCCCTCGTCGCTGCCGCCCGGGTGGTCTGCGAGAACCTCGACGGGCGTGTCGTATCCGCACGGGTTGCCGGGTCCGGGGAGCACGCCGGCCGAAACGTCCTCCGCGGGGGTGGTGGTCGCCGTGGCAGAGGTGGCGTACGAATCGGACAGGATGCCGATCGTCACGCCGCTGCCATCGACGTCGAAGGCGTCGCGCGCGAGGGCCGTCTTCAGCGGCTCGTCGGCGTCGACCGGGACGCTGCGGCAGCTCTCGGCGGCCGCGGTCGCGGGTCGCGCGGCGGCGGACGACGATGACGTGCCGACGGCCGCACGCAGGTCGGGCGCGACCGCCACCACGCCAGGGAGCGCGGCCAGTGCCGACAGCTGAGCGGGTGACACAGCGACGGCGACCGACGGGCTGAGACGGTACACGCGATCGACCCGCGCGAGCTGCCGCACCGCGTCGATCTGTTCAGCGCTCGGGCGCGTGGCGAACGTCAGCGTCGTCGAGACCCGCCCCTCGTCGTCCACCTGCAGACTGCCCGGCCCGGTCGCGGGCAGACCGACGGCGTCGGCCAGTTCTTCGGCTCCGCTCGCTCCGGCCTGCGCGGCGTCGGCCAGCTGGTCGGCGAGAGAAGGCGGCGGAAGCGTCTCCTCCTCCGCCGCGTCGGCGGCAGACGACGCGACAGGCGCGGCGCCGGCAAGGACGATGAGGGCAGCGGCGAGCGCGACGCTGCGGGCAGCTCGAAACACAGTTCTCCGGGGGGAAGGTCGTCATCGGGTCCTTCCAACCTGGCAGAAACCTGTGAGCGAACGCCAATCGACCAGGACGCGGTCGCATCACCCACGGCGGGCCGGGTTCGGTCCCTGAGGAGGAGATCCCGCCACCAGAGGACGGATACACGCCACGCCTCCTCTTGAGCCGTGATCTCCTCGCGAAGCGTCGACAGCGCTGCGTCGGCGCAGCGGCGTCGGAAGCGTCGCCGTGCGGGTCAGAGCTTGCGCAGCAGCACGCTGGAGACCGCGTGATCGGCGGCCTTCTTCAGCACGAGGCTCGCGCGGTGACGCGTGGGAAGCACGTTCTCGACGAGGTTCGGGAGGTTGATGTCGCGCCAGTAGCCGAGGGCGCGCGGAACGGCCTCCTCGTCGGGAATCTGCGCGAACCGGTTGAAGAACGAGTTCGGGTTGCTGAACGCCGCCTCGCGCAGCGCGAGGAAGCGGTGCACGAACCACTGCTCGATGTCGTCGGGAGCGGCATCGACGTAGATCGAGAAGTCGAACAGGTCGCTCACCGCGACATCATTGGGCGCGGGCGGCGGCTGCAGCACGTTCAGGCCCTCGACGATGACGACGTCGGGGCGGCGCACGGTGACGTGCGCATCCGGGACGATGTCGTAACGCATGTGCGAGTAGAAGGGCGCCCGCACCTCGTCGGCCCCCGACTTCACCTCGGTGAGGAAACGCACCAGGGCGCGCCGGTCGTAGGACTCCGGGAAACCCTTGCGATCCATCAGACCCCGCCGCTCCAGCTCGGCGTTCGGGTAGAGGAATCCGTCGGTGGTGACGAGCTCGACGCGCGGTGTGCCGGGCCAGCGGCTCATCAGTTCGCGCAGCAGCCGGGCGATGGTCGACTTGCCGACCGCGACCGACCCGGCGACCCCGACGACGAAGGGCGTCGTGGAGTCCTGCTCGCCGAGGAACGTGCTCGTGTCCACGCCGAGGGCCTTGGTGGAACTGGCGTAGAGCGACAGCAGCCGACTGAGCGGCAGGTAGACCTCCGCGACCTCGGTGAGGCTCAGACGGTCGCCGATGCCGCGGATCTGCACGACCTCGGTCTCCGTCAGCGGCTGGGCCAGTCCGCCCGCCATCCGGGCCCACTCGTCGCGCTCGATCTCGCGATACAGCGAGAGCGCGGGGGTCTGCGGTGTCACCTGGTCGTCGATCGACATCCGCCCCATCGTATCCATGCGGTGCGCCCGGACCCGCCGCGTCGGTACGCTGGCGACGTGCGCCTGGGAGTCCTCGACATCGGTTCGAACACCGTCCATCTGCTGGTGGCGGATGTGAGCCCGGGCGGCCGTCCTCTCGCCACGACCTCGCAGCGCACCGTGCTGCGCCTCATGCGCTACCTCGACGACGACGGCGCCATCCGGCCCGAAGGCGTCGAGGCGCTCGTGACCGCGGTGCGCGAGGCGCGCGAGATGGCAGCCGCCGAGAACGTCGCCGAGCTGCTGGCCACCGCCACCTCCGCGGTGCGCGAAGCGGCCAACGGCCCCGCCGTCATCCAGGCGATCGAAGAGGCGCTCGACCAGCCGTTGCAGGTGCTGGGCGGCGAGACCGAGGCCCGCTACACCTTTCTCGCCGTGCGCCGGTGGTTCGGATGGTCGGCCGGACAGATCCTGCTGTTCGACATCGGCGGCGGATCGCTCGAGATCGCGGCCGGCGGCGACGAGCTTCCGGATGCGGCCGCATCGGTGCCGCTCGGAGCGGGCCGGATGACCCTCCGGTACATGCCCGACGACCCGCCCGGAGAAGACGCGGTGGACCGGCTCCGCAAGCACGCGAAGAAGAAGCTCGAACCGCTCGCCGACACCTTCACCTCGCTCCCCCGGCCCGATCATGTGGTCGGGTCGTCGAAGGCGATCCGGTCGCTCGCCAAGCTCGCCGGCTATCCCATGGCCGGATGGTCGGGCACCGAGCGGATGGTGCTGCCGCGACAGGCGCTGAAGGCCTGGATCCCGCGCCTGGCGCGCATCCCTGCCGACGCCCGACAGGAGCTGCCCGGTATCACCGCCGACCGCACCCTGCAGATCGTCGCGGCCGCCGTCGTGCTCCACCAGGCCATGAAGGTGATGGAGGTCGACGAGCTGGAGGTGTCGCCGTGGGCTCTCCGCGAGGGCGTCCTGCTGCGCTACATCGAGTCGCTGTCATGGAGCGCCCCCGCGGTGTGACACCGGTGTGGCCGGGCGATCAGGCCGACCGCGATCAGGCCGGACCCTCGATCAGGGTCACGCTCGCCGACTGCGTCGCGCCGGAGGAGTCGGTCCACGTGATCGTGACGATCTCACCCGGGTCGTAGCCGGCGAGGACCTCGGCGAGCTCCGTGGTGTCGGCCACCGCCGTGCCGTCGACCGCGGTGATCGTATCGCCCGCGGCCAGGCCTGCGTCGGCGGCCGGAGTGCCCGCGATCACGCCGGCGATGGTCGCGCCGGACGTCGTCGTCGCCTGGGTCGAGCCCGACCCCGACCCGCCGTAGCCGCCGTAGCCGGTGCTGGTGGCCGCGGCGGTCTGCACGCCGAGGAACGCGGAGTACCCCACGGTCACGCCGTCGGATTCGTCACCGGCGAGGATCTGCTCGACGATGGCCAGCGCATCCTCGATCGGAACCGCGTACCCGACGGTGACGACGCCGCCGACCGACGCGGCGGTGGTCATCCCGATCACCTCACCCTCATCGTCGAGCAGCGCTCCGCCGGAGTCGCCCGAGACCACGTCGGCGAGCACCTCGATCATGCCGTAGAGCGTCTCACCCGCGGTCGTGCCCGACGACGCGGTCGTCACCGACGACTCGAGGGCGGTGATCTCGCCGTCCGCGGCCATCAGCACGCCGCCGCCCTCGGCGTTGCCGACCGCGGTGACGGCCTCTCCGACGGTCTCGTCGTCGTCGTCGATGGCGGCGACCTCCAGCCCTGACGCCCCCTCCAGCTGCAGCAGGGCGACGTCGGAGTCCTCGGAGGTTCCCACGAGCGTGGCGGCATAGGTCTCTCCGGTGGTCGCGATCGTCACCGAGGTCTCGGTCGCGCCGTCGATGACGTGGTTGTTCGTGAGGATGAGGCCGTCCTCGGTCAGCACGATTCCGCTTCCCGCTGCGGCCGCCTCGCTGTATCCGAGAACCGTCTCGATGATCACGACACCGGTCGACTCATCGTCGTTCGCCTCGGTCGCCTCGCTGACGGAGGTGGTCGTACCGGATGTCTGGCTGTCGTCGCCGTATCCGCTCCCGTCGCGGCCACCGCCGCCCCACGACGGCGCCTGCGGCACGGCGGGCGCTGCGGCGACGGTCTGCGTCGTGTCGGATGCGGCGGAAGCGGTCGCTGTCACCCCGACCACGGCGGTCGTCGCCAGGGTCGCCACCGCCACACCTGCGCAGGCGACGATCACCGGCCGTCGGTACCAGGGCCGTGCGACGGTCGTCGCATCAGCCTCCTGCTGCGAGGTCTGCTGTGCGGTGGAGAGGTTCTCGTCCATGGGGTGCCGTCCTTTCGAGGTGTTGCCCCTAGGACACCAACCCCGCTCATGCGGGAACCCTGGCGCGCTTCAGCGTTGCCTATGTGTGCCGGCTCGAGTCTGACGGCATCGTCGCCGCGACCGTCCCTCGCAGCCGGGATAGGTTGGAACAGCAACGTCGGGAGGGGAGCCGGACTTTGTGTGACTCCGTCGACGGCACGGGGCGCGAAGCGACGCGCAATCGGGTCCTGGGCGCCGCGTACGAGGTGTTCGCCGAGGTCGGGATCGACGCGGCGACGGTCGAGGCGGTCTGCGCCCAGGCGCACTTCAGCCGCGGGGCCTCCTACTCCAACTTCGCCTCCAAGGACGACCTGTTCCTCGAACTCATCGAGAAGGTCACGAACGATCGGATGCGGCGGGCAGCGGGCTTCGTGCACGCCTTCGGCGATGCGTCCTCGGCGGCGCCGATGCCCGCCGACCCCGCCGACGTGGTGCGCGCGATCGCGGAAATGGCGACCGAGGACCGCACCGGCGTGCTGCCGATGGCGGAGGTGCGCATCCGCGCCATGCGCGACCCGTCGATCGCCGAGGCCTACCGCACGTTCAAAGACCGCACGCTGGCGCAGATCGCCGACATCCTCGGTCTTGCGCTCCGCGCCTACGGTCTCTCGCCGCGCATCGCTTCTGCGACCCTGGCGAGGATCGTGCTCGAGACGTGGGAGACCGCATCGATCGACGCGGTCATCGCGGGCGAGGATGCGGCCGGGATCTCGGCCCTCGTCGCCGCGCGAACGGCCGAGATCGGCCTGCTCTTCGCCGATGAGGACGGCGGCGGATAGCCGGGGCCGGCCCACGTTTCGTCTCGGTCGCTCCGCTCCCTCGCTCAACGACCGGAAGGGGTACCCCACCTCCCCGGCGCCGGTCGTTGAGCGAGCGAAGCGCCCCTGCCGGTCGTTGAGCGAGCGAAGCGAGACGAAACGCCCTCCCCACCCCGTGGCCCCGCGCACACGCCCACAGATCCGCGGCACAGACGAACACCGCCGTCGGCACCGCCGCTACGGTCACCCGATGGGGTTCCTCTACATCCTCCGGTGCGCCGACGGCACGTTCTACGTCGGAAGCACCCGCGACCTCGACCGGCGCGTCACGCAGCACCAGGCCGGCATGGGCGCCGCGTACACCTCCCGCCGACTCCCCGTCGAGCTCGCGTGGAGCGGCGAGTTCGCGCGGATCGACGACGCCTTCCTGTGGGAGAAGCGTATTCAGGGATGGAGCCACGCGAAACGCCAGGCGTTCATCGACGGCGGCCTCGACGCCGTGCGCGGCTGGAGTTCGCGAGGGCGCGGCCGCGGATGAGCGGCCCGCGTTTCGTCTCGGTCGCTCCGCTCCCTCGCTCAACGACCGGAAGAGGTACCCACCTCCCCGGCCCCGGTCGTTGAGCGAGCGAAGCGCCCCTGCCGGTCGTTGAGCGAGCGAAGCGAGACGAAACGGGTCAGAGAGCGAGACGCTCGGCGACCACCGACGCGAGAGCGTCGGCGTGCGAGCGCGCGTCGTCCTCCGACGCTGCCTCCACCATCACCCGTACGAGCGCCTCGGTTCCGGATGCGCGCAGCAGCACGCGACCCGACTCGCCGAGCGCGCGCTCGGCGTCGACGACCGCCTGCGCGACGACGGGATCCCCGACCCGCGAGCGGTCCACATCCTTCACGTTCACGAGCACCTGCGGGTACACCGTCATGACCGATGCGAGCTCCGCGAGCGTGGCCTTGCGGTGCGCCATCTCCGCGGCGAGGTGGAGGCCGGTCAGCAGCCCGTCGCCGGTCGTGGCGTATTCGCTCATGATGACGTGACCGGACTGCTCGCCGCCGAGGGAGTAGCCGCCGGCGTTCATCCTCTCCAGCACGTAGCGGTCGCCGACCGCGGTCTGCTCGACCCGGATGCCGTGCTCGGCCATTGCACGGTGCAGGCCGAGGTTGCTCATGACCGTGGCCACCAGCGTGTCCTGCGCGAGATGGCCGCGCTGCTTCATCGCCACGGCCAGGATCGCCATGATCTGGTCGCCGTCGACGACCGTGCCGTCGGCGTCGACGGCCAGACACCGGTCGGCGTCGCCGTCGTGGGCGATCCCCAGGTCTGCGCCGAGGCGCACGACCTCCGCCCGGAGCGCGTCGAGGTGCGTCGAGCCGACGCCGTCGTTGATGTTGAGTCCGTCGGGGTCGGCACCGATCACCGTGACCGTCGCCCCGGCATCGGAGAAGGTCTCGGGTGAGACGCCGGATGCCGCACCGTGCGCGCAGTCCAGCACGACGTGGAGACCCTCGAGGCGATGCGGAAGCGAGCCCAGCAGATGCACGATGTAGCGGTCTTCCGCGTCGGCGAACCGGCGGATGCGGCCGACGCCGCCGCCGGTCGGCTGCAGCTTGGGGCCGTCCATGGCCGCCTCGATGCGCTGCTCGACCACATCGGGGAGCTTGACACCGCCTCGGGCGAAGATCTTGATGCCGTTGTCGGGTGCCGGGTTGTGCGAGGCGGAGACCATCACGCCGAAGGCGGCGTCGGTGTCGGCGATGAGGAACGCCGCGGCCGGCGTGGGCAGCACGCCGGCGTCGAGCACGTCGACGCCCGATGAGGCGAGACCGGCCGAGACGGCGGCGGTGAGGAACTCACCCGACACGCGCGGGTCGCGGGCGACCACCGCGGTGAGGCGCTTGCCGGCCGCGCGTCGCGCGTCCGCCGTACGACCCTGGCCCAGGACGACCGCGGTCGCCTGGGCCAGGGAGAGAGCGAGATCGGCGGTGAGGGGGCCGTTGGCCAGCCCCCGCACCCCGTCCGTACCGAAGATCGGCATGGAGGACGGTTGCTCGATCAGCGCTTCGAGTACTGCGGCGCCTTGCGGGCCTTCTTGAGTCCCGCCTTCTTGCGCTCCTTGACGCGCGCGTCACGGGAGAGGAAGCCGGCCTTCTTCAGCGCCGGACGGTTGTTCTCGGCGTCGATCTCGTTCAGCGCGCGGGCGATGCCGAGGCGGAGCGCACCGGCCTGGCCCGACGGGCCGCCGCCGTGGATGCGCGCGATGACGTCGTAGCCGCCCTCGAGGCCGAGGAGGGTGAACGGGTCGGTGACCAGCTGCTGGTGCAGCTTGTTCGGGAAGTAGTCCTCGAACGCACGGCCGTTGATGGTGAGGGTTCCCGAGCCGGGGATCAGCCGCACGCGGGCGATGGCCTGCTTGCGGCGACCGACAGCGGCGCCGGGGACCGAGAGCACGGGGCGCTCGGTGGCCACGACGGCCTCGTCGGCCGGGGTCTCGGTCGAGAAGTTGGAGATGTCTGCGGTGTCCTGGATGTTCGCCACGAGTGTGTCCTTGTCTGAGGCGGCGCTTACTGGGCGACCTGGTCGAGGGTGTACGTCTGGGGCTGCTGCGCGGCGTGCGGGTGCTCTGCGCCGGCGTACACCTTGAGCTTCGACAGCTGCTGGCGGCCCAGGCTGTTCTTGGGGAGCATTCCGCGCACGGCCCTCTCGACGGCGCGGACGGGGTTCTTCTCGAGAAGCTCCTCATACGCCACGGCCTTCAGACCGCCCGGGTAGCCCGAGTGGCGGTAGGCCATCTTCTTCTGGAGCTTCTGACCGGTGAGGGCCACCTTGTCCGCGTTGACGATGACGACGAAGTCGCCCATGTCGACGTGGGGAGCGAAGGTCGGCTTGTGCTTGCCGCGGAGCAGGGCCGCGGCGTGGGAGGCGAGGCGGCCGAGAACGACGTCGGTGGCGTCGATGACGAGCCACTCGCGCTGAGCTTCGCCAGCCTTGGGGGTGTACGTGCGCGTCACAATAGTGCTGCTTTCTTGATCGAACGGAGAGGTTCGTGAATCCCGCTCCGGTGGTCGTTCCGCGGCGGATGCCGGGTGAACAGGCCGGTGGAGGGCTCACGTTCGCGGTGCCGCGCCAGCAGGGCGCAGACACCAAGGATCAACAGTACGGCATGGTGGGCGGATCAGCAAACACGCGACGCGTCGAGGTCGGCAGGGTTGCGGTTGGGCGCAACCCTGCCGCCGTCGACCCCCGAAGACGGAGCGGCTCGGTGCGCTTCGCGGCGCCCCCGAGCCGCTGAACCCAGTCAACAGCGATTGGGGTGTATGTCAGGAGTTGCAACCTTCCCCAGCAGCAATCCGACACTCACATTCAACGCCGCGGCATAGGCGTTATCAAGGGTGCTTCCGCAACGCGTACGCAAGATTCCACGATGACTTACACGAGGAGCAGGATGACACCGCTCCCGTTGAAACCGACATGCGCGACGACGGCTCCGGTCACGCGTCCGGTCGCGGCTACCAGAGCACCGCATCCGAGGCCCACGATCACTCCGGCGACGAAGATCGCCCACGTCGGCGTGACCCCGATCGTCCCGACGTGCAGAAGGACGAACAGGGCCGTGGTCACGGCGATCGCCGCGATCCGCGAGAGCCAGGCTCCCCCGCCGATCTGCGTGGTCGCGCGCTGGATCAGACCGCGGAAGAACAGTTCCTCGACGATGGGCGATACGGCCACATAGCCGACGACGAGCACGGCGACTCCGACAACCGTCTCGAGGGCGCCGGCATCCAGTGTCGCACCGCCGAGGCTCCCCGTCGTCGGCACGATGAGCTCGACGAGCCCGCGCATCATCACCGCGAGCGACAGACCGAGCAGCACGTCGATCCCGCGCGTCTCGATCCTTCCGCGCGCGCTGAGCCCCTCCGAGCGGGAGGCGCCGATGCGAGCGGCGCCGAAGACGGCGAGCGCCATCGGCGCATTGATGAGCACGATGTCCACCAGCGACACCGCCCACGCCGGCCACCCCGTGAGCGCAGATCGCCAGGACGATGACAGAGCGATCACGATCACCGTCGCGATCAACCCCGCGCCGGCGACGCCGAGCGCCGACCACGGGCGGTCAAAACGAAATGACGGAAGTCCCGGGCGTGAACCCGGGACTTCCGTCATGGTGTCGCTCGAAGAGAGCGTCAGCTGTTCTGCGAGGCGCGACGGCGAGCAGCCGCAGCGGTCACGGCGATGCCGCCGAGGCCGACGGCGCCGATACCGAGCCAGATGGCACCCATCGGGACGTCGCCACCGGTGGCCGGCAGCTCACCCGAGTCCGAGTCGGAGTCACTGTCGGCGGTCACGGTGATCTCGGTGGTCGCGATGACGTTGCCGTCGGTGTCGGTGAGGACGACCTCGTAGGTTCCGGCGCCACCACCGGTGAAGGTGGCGGAAGCGGAGCCGTCGACGACATCCTTGGTGACCGAGTAGACGGTGTCACCCGATGCGGCGTAGGCGATCGAGGTGAGCGAAGCGCCTGACGGGCCGGTGATGGTGAAGACGACCTGGTCGTAGGCTTCGAGGCCCGTGAAGGTGATGATGGTCGACTGGCCCGGCGCGATGACCGGGTCGGAGACGGCGCCACCCGACGGGGTGTAGGCGGTTGCGGCGGCTGAACCACCGAGGACGAGCGCGCCGGCGATAGCGAGCGCAGCGAAAGACTTCTTGAACACGGGACTCCCAACAGTTCCGAGTAGCGGCAATATTCTCGAGGAAGCGGCCTGCAGACCCCCGCCCGACGAGTGGCTGAAGTTACCTGTGTGACTGCTGTGTATACGAGAGGCTACCCCCTCATGTACCTCAAGGCTAGAGCCTGGGAACTCGCTGACCAAACTCGCTGCGTAAACTTCCTGTAAACGAATGTGCCGGCGGCGGGTCTGCGCAGACCGCGAATTCACCCCAGCGCGGTGCCCGCGAGGGCCAACGCCACCCACGCCGCATTGAAGACCGCGTGGGTGAGCACGGCGGCCCAGATGCGCCCGGTGAGCATCACGAGAGCGCCGCACACGAGGCCCAGCAGCCCGATCGACACCACCTGGTCGACGGCGAGCTCGCCGAGCAGCCCGTGCACCACGACGAACAGCCCGCTCGAGAACAGCACCGCCGCGGTCCCCGCGACAGCTTTCCCGCACGGGCGACGAAGCACCGTGTAGAGCGCGACGAGCACGACCGCGCGGAAGAAGAACTCCTCCACCAGCGGGGCGACGACGACCGGCGCGACGACGTCGGTGAACACCCACCCGTCCGGCAGCTGCCCGCCGAGCCGCTCCAGCTGAGGGAAGGCCTCGTCGCCGCCGGTTGCGGCGGCGAGCCATCCCTGCAACAGCCGAAGCATCAGCCCGAGCGCCACACCGAAGAGCAGATCGACAGTGCGCAGGCGCAGCAGGCCGACCGGGCGCGAGCGGGTGAGCGCGAACACGACGGGCGCGAGCATGCCGAGCCACAGCAGCGCCATGGCCGCCGCCGACCCCCACGCCGTCGGCCAGAGAAGGGATGCGGCGGTCGCCGCGAGCACGCCGACACCGAGGCCGGCGAGCGCGGCGGCCAGGACCCACTCCCGCCACCGACGGACCGTTCGTCCCCCCAGCCGCCAGTCGGTGCGACGCTCGCGACGGCGCGAACGGCTCCGCCGCGTGGGCTCTCCGTCGGGAGCCGGGAGCTCCTCGATGAGCGCGGCGGTCGACGCGGTGTCGTCGCTAGAGTGGGCGGGCACGCGAACACGCTACCGGGGCCGCCCGGATCTGACGTACGCGAGGAGACTTGGTTGGTCGAGCTCATCACCGTCTGCACGGGCAACATCTGTCGTTCCCCGCTCGCGGCGCAGCTGCTGCAGACGCGCCTGCCCGGCGCCACAGTGACGAGCGCCGGCACGCGAGGACTGCCCGCCGCCGAGATGACACGGGAGGCCGCCTACCTCGCGCAGCACCTGGGAGTGCCGGCGGAGGTGTCCGCGGCGCACCGGTCGAGGTTCCTGCACGAGGCGCACCTCGCCTCCCCCGACCTCATCATCACGATGACCCGCGAGCACCGCCGCGAGATCGCCGAACTCGCCCCCTCGCGGCTGCGTCACACCTTCACCGCGCGCGAGTTCGCCCGTCTCTCCGCCGTCACCTCCGACGACGACCTGCTCGCCGCCGCTGCGGACGCCGGAACCGACGCCGGCCAGCGACTGCGGGCCGCGGCCGAGGTGCTGTCGGCGCGGCGCGGCCTCATCCCCCCACCGCCCGACCCGAACGACGACGACGTCGTCGACCCGTACCGGCAGGAGTGGAGCGTGTACCAGCGGTCGGCGGCACAGCTCGTTCCCGCGATCGACGCCGTCGTGCGCGTCGTGCGGCTGGCTGCCCCGTCATGAATCGACTCACGCCGCGTCATCGGCTGTAACAACGGCTGTGGCAGGATTGGCGCCAGTATGGAGCTCACCGATTACATCCGCATTCTGCGCAAGAACTGGCTGATCATCGTGATCGCGACGCTCCTGGGCGTCGGCACCGCCGCCGCGTACTCCCTCACCCGCGAACCGCAGTACGAGGCCTCGAGCACCGTCTTCGTGTCGACGCAGTCGGGATTCAGCGTGTCTGAGCTGCAGCAGGGCGCGAACTTCACGCAGTCCCGCATGACCACCTACGCCGAACTGGTCACCAAGCCCATCGTCACGAACCCCGTGATCGCGGAGCTCGGCCTCGGTGTCACGTCGGACTCCCTGTCGTCGAAGGTCGCCGCCTCGAACCCGCTCAACACGCAGCTGGTGACGATCACCGTCACCGATCCCGACCCGGTGCAGGCGGCGAACATCGCCAACGCGCTCGGCGCGAGCCTGTCGTCGGCGGTCGAGTCGATCGAGAACACCACCGGCGCCGAGACGAGTCCGGTGCGCCTCACGCGCGTCGAAGACGCCATCCCGCCGCTCAGCCCCTCGAGCCCCAACGTGCCGCTGAACCTCGCGCTCGGCGCCCTGGTGGGCCTGGCCATCGGCGTCGGTGTCGCCGTGCTCCGCTCGGTCGTCGACACGCGCATCCGCACGCCGCGCGACGTCGAGCTGGTCACCGACACGCCCCTGATCGGCGCCATCGCCTTCGACCCGAAGGCGAAAGAGCGTCCGCTCATCGTGCACGCCGACCCGCTCAGCCCGCGCGCGGAGTCGTTCCGCACCATGCGCACGAACCTGCAGTTCCTCGACATGGAGGGCCGTTCGAGCTTCGTCGTGACCTCGAGCGTGCCGAGCGAGGGCAAGTCGACCACGACCATCAACCTGGCGATCGCCCTCGCGGATGCCGGCAAGCGCGTCGCGCTGCTCGACACCGACCTGCGCAAGCCGAAGGTCGCCGAGTACCTCGGCATCGAGGGCGGCGCGGGCCTGACCGACGTGCTGATCGGCCGGGCGCGGGTGGGCGACGTCATGCTGCCGTGGGGTCACCGCAGCATGTACGTGCTGCCGGCCGGGAAGATCCCGCCGAACCCGAGCGAGCTGCTCGGATCGAAGCAGATGGAGACCCTCCTCAGCGTGCTGGAGCGCGACTTCGACGTGGTGCTGTGCGACGCGCCGCCGCTCCTGCCGGTGACCGACGGCGCCATCCTCGCCAAATCCACATCGGGCGCGATCGTGATCGTCGCCGCCGGACGCACGAACCGCCACCAGCTCGGCGGCGCGGTCGACGCCCTCGGCACGGTCGGGGCGAAGATCGCCGGTGTCGCGCTGACCATGGTCCCGACGCGCGGCCCGGACTCGTACTACGCCTACGGCGCCGGATACGGCTACGGGTACGGCTACCGCGAGCAGCCCGAGAAGAAGCGCGGCACGCGCCGTACCCCCGGTCCCGCTCCCGTCGAGCCGGAGACCGAGGCGGCTCCGATGGACGAGAGCTTCTTCGGGCTCGCGGCACCGGATGCCGCCGACCAGACCGCGCCGGATGCCACCGCCGATGCCGCGCCGCGCCGCCGATCGACGGCCACGCCCCCGGTTCCGGCCACGCGCGCCGAGGCCGCGAACGCCGCGCCCGAGCAAGCGCCGGAGGATGACTCCGCCTGGCGCCCGTCCGCCCCGTAACCCGCGATGGCCGGGGGAAGGTCGGGCACGCCGGCGGGTGCCCAGTGGGGCGCGGTCGCGCTCGTCGTCGTACTCGCGATCGTCGTCGGCGCCGTCGCCTACATCGCGTACGACCGGGCCAACCCGGACGGCGGCGCTCAGAGCGCGGCGCCGGTCCCCACGTTCAGCCTCGGCGTGGAGTCCGCGTCTCCGACGCCGACCGAGACCTCGCCCGACGTCGCCGTCGCCGCGCGTGAGGACGATCGCTTCCTGTCGATCGGCTCCGGCGCCTGGTGGCGTTCCACCGCGGGGATCTGCGGGGGCGATGAGCCGCTCGTGGAACGATCCGACGACGGCGGTCAGTCGTGGACGGATGTGACCGGCCGCTACCGGGACATCACCGCGGTGGCGGCACTCGACGCGTTCGCCGAGACCGAGGCGGAGATGGTCGTCGCCGTGGGCGAGGGCTGCGAGACCCAGGGCTGGCGCACCTTTACGCAGGGGGCGTTCTGGGAGCCGTACGACGATCTCGTGCTGTCGGCGGCGCGCTACATCTCCCCCGCCGACGCCGGAGTGGTGGAGCTGCCGTCGGGTGCGATCGACGCGCCGTGCGCCGACGCACGCGGCCTTCGCGCCGCCGGTGACGTGGTGGCGCTGGTGTGCGACGCGCAGGCCTGGGTGCTCGACGCCGACGGAGTGACCTGGACGACGCTCGAGACCGATGGCGCCGCCGCTGTCGCCGTCGACGGCGCCGACGTCATCGTGGCGGGGGTCGCCGCCGACTGCGCCGGCATCGCGCTGACCCGCTTCGCCGGCGCCGACCCCGCACAGCCGGCCGCCGCGGGATGCGCCGACGAGGCCGACGTGACCGCACCGACCGCCATCGCCGTCACCGGCGAGGGCACCGCGGTGTGGGCGGGCGAGACACTCACGACCATTAGCGGCTGACCGGACGCATCCGTCGCCGGTCAGGGCATCGACTCGTGCAACTCGCGGGCACGCAGGGTGCGAGCGGTCGTGACCGGATGCGCAGCGAGGACGACCTTTCCCCGCGAGTGGAGCTTGTGCAGGTCTTCGTAGGCCTCGACGATGTCCTCGATCGGATAGAGACCTGAGACGAGGAGCCGGAAGGCGCCGATACCGGCCAGACGGGTGATCTGCCGCAGCCGCTCGGTGCCGTGCGCCACGGAGTCGGGGTCATCGCGCAGCAGCGCGAGTTCGACCTCGCGCCGGTCCTCGCTGGAGCGATACCGCTCGGCGGGCACGCCCAGCGCTCCGGCGACGTCTTCGGTCTCTTTGCCGAAGTTGTCGATGTAGGCCGTGACCCTCGCGCCGCGAGCGGCCTTCTCGATGCGCTCGACGATGCCGGGTCCGTACTCGACCGGCGTGATGCCGATCTGTCGCAGGTAGTCGAAGTTGCGGGAACCGCACGTGCCGATCACGCGCGCGCCCCGATGCGCCGCGAGCTGCACCTGGATGCTTCCCACGCCGCCGGCGGCGGCGGTGACCACCAGCGTGTCGTCGGGCCCGATCCTCAGGTCCTCGAGCATCTCCAGCGCGGTCGCACCAGCGAGGTAGAGTCCGCCGGCCGTCTCCCAGTCCACGCCGCCGGGCTTGGGCACGACCCGGTCCGCCGGAACGTTGAGATGGCTGGCATGGGCGCCGGTGCGCACGTGGCCGATCACATCCGCACCGACGCGGATCGACGACACGTTCTCGCCGACCGCGGTCACGATACCCGCGAAGTCGCTTCCCGAGCCGCGCGGCCAGGGGTCGTCGGCCCGGGTCTCCTCGCGGCCGTTGCGCAGGAACACCTCCATGTGGTTGATGCCCGCGGCGATGACCTCGACGCTCACCTCGCCGGGGCCGGGCCCCGGCAGCGGGAACGAATGCCGCGCGAGCACGTCGGCGTCCCCGTAGCGGGTGTAGCGGTAGGCGAATGCGGTGGGAGACTTCTTGGTTTTCATGGCGACCTCCGCAGAGGTATTCCGGATGACGCCCGCGACCGGATGCACCCGTATGATGGTCGGACGCAAGGGGAGTACTCCCGTCTGCGGTGGGTGCGTCATGACGGACGCGACGGTGCGTTCCGCATCCACCGGGTCCGATCGGACCGGAAGAGACCTTGGCCCGTCAGCCGTCGTCTCTCGTCTGGAGCCCCCATGTCCGTCACTCCGCTCGTCTGGATCATCACCCTCGCGGTGACCGTCGCGTTCTTCGTGTACGAGTTCTACGCCCACGTGCGAAAGCCTCACGAGCCCTCGATCGGCGAAGCCGCGCGCTGGTCGGCGTTCTACATCGGCCTTGCGCTGCTGTTCGGCGTGGGCCTGGGCGCCGTGGCGGGCTGGACGTACGGCGGCGAGTACTTCGCCGGGTACCTGACCGAGAAGGCCCTGTCGATCGACAACCTGTTCGTCTTCCTGCTGCTGATGACGAGCTTCGCTGTGCCGAAGATCTACCAGCAGAAGGTGCTGATGATCGGGATCGTCATCGCCCTCATCCTGCGCGGGGCGTTCATCGCGATCGGGGCGGGCCTCATCGCGAACTTCTCGTGGATCTTCTACCTCTTCGGCGCCCTGCTGCTGGTGCTCGCCTACCGCCAGGCGTTCGCCGGCGACGACCACGACCCCGCCAACGGGCGCTTCATGACCTTCGTGCGGCGCCACCTGCCGGTCAGCGACGCCTACGACGGGGATCGCCTCACCGTCGTCAAGGACGGGCGCCGCTTCGTCACGCCGATGTTCCTCACCATCGTCGCGATCGGCTTCATCGACCTGATCTTCGCGGTCGACTCGATCCCCGCCATCTACGGGCTGACCGAAGAGGCGTACATCGTGTTCACCGCGAACGCCTTCGCCCTGATGGGGCTGCGCCAGCTGTACTTCCTCATCGGCGGCCTGCTCGAGCGCCTGGTCTACTTGGCGCAGGGGCTGGCGGTGATCCTGGGCTTCATCGGCGTGAAGCTGCTGCTGCACGCGCTCCACGTCAACGAGCTGCCGTTCATCAACGGCGGTGAGGGCGTCGAGTGGGCGCCGGAGATCCCCATCTGGCTCTCCCTGGTGTTCATCGGCACCACGATCGCGGTGGCGACGGCGGCGAGCCTGCTGAAGACCCGCGCCGACCGCCGCGCCGAGATCGACGCGGGGTGACCCGCACCGCCGGCGTCGTCACTCCTCCAGCGGACCGAGGCCGGGCTCGGCGACGAAACGCGCCTCAGCGGCGACGACCTGCTCCCGCTCGACTCACCGACAGCGGACGGACAACGGCCGACGGTCAGTCCAGGAGCGCGCGCAGTCGAGCCGGGTCGGACTGGAACCACACGGCCCGGATGAGATCGAACCCCTCGATCGCGTCGTATGGCGAACTGGAGGCCTCCGCCGGGTCGGGACGGTAGCCGCGAGGCACGTCGTCGACGTACTGGCCGTCGCGCGGTCCTCCGACGAGCACGTAGATCAACGCGCCTCCACCGCCACGCCGTCGACCGCCGCGGACATGCGTGTGAGGAATCCGATCACGGCGTCGGCCTGCGCGGCGGTCATGCCCTCGACGGCGGCGTACATGCGCTCGTGCATCTCGCCCAGCGTGCCGCGCACCTCCTCTTCGGTCACCGCGGTCGCGCGCACGAAGATGCTGCGGCGGTCTTCGGGATTGGCGACTCGTGTGATGTGTCCGGACTTCTCCAGCCGGTCGAGCAGAGCAGTCATCGATGCCGTCGACACCCCGAGATACGTCGCGAGTTCGACGGGCCGCACCAGGGCGTCGCCCTTGCGGATGAGGTACCTGAGGACGAGAAGCTCGTTCTCGCCCATCGCCATGGACTCGCGCGTGCGCCGCCGCATCGCCATCTCGGCGGCGCGATACAGACGCAGCGCCTCCAGCACCGCTCGAGACCGCGCTCTGGCTTCGGCGAGGTCGGCTTCGTACCAGTACCCGGCGAGGTCCACCGTCGATCTCACCGCTGGTCGGACGGGAGCGGATTCGCTCCGCTCGATGTCTCGTGCTGTCTTCACCGCTTCCTCCTCTCCGTGCGACCGATCGGGTCCTTCCTTGCGAAGTAACTAGACAAACTAGTAAAAATACGTAAGAGTTACTCACATAGTAATCCACACGAGCCTGGAGGGGAATCTCATGGGACACCTTTATTACTCGAACGCCGTCGATCCGATCGAGCTCCCCGACCGTCTCCTTGCTCACATCAAGGTGATCGTCGGCACCAAGCTGCGCCGAGGCGAGAGCTTCACCCTGTCGTGGAAGCACGGCCAGGGGCAGCAGCCCGGGCGCACGACGCTGTGGCTGCAGCCGGCCATTCCGCTCCGCTTCGTCTTCGACTCGGCGGAGCCGGAGAAGCTGAACCAGCCCGTCTTGAAGCACATGGCCGAGATGGCCAACTCCTCGGCCGGCCTCACCGTCGACGTCGACGACGAGATCCCCTCCGTCACCGAAACCCCCGCGCCGGCGCAGATGCGCCCCGCGGCACGGCGCACCCCGGTGCGCGCCCGCACCACGGTCGCAGCCTGACACCTCGACCTGACGCCGGGGCACCCTGATTTCGGCTGCCCCTCCGGGCCGGCGCGGCGGAGTTCCCCCACTCCCCGCGCCGGCCGCTTTCGTCTACCGCCCCCACGCGGCCCCGATCGGCGAAAACGAGATACACGAACGTATTGATGGCGGCCCGCGAACTCGATAGATTGTCGATCGCCCGAACCTCGCACTCTCCGCCGCGCACCACGGCGGAGCGGTTCTCGCCAAACCCGTGCCCAACTCTGGGGATGGCCGGCGTTTGGGTGGTGGTCCCCTCGGCGACGTCGCCACCCCCTCCCCCCAGCAGCGGCACCGAGGGGATCACCCTTCCCGATGCGCGCACGGAGGGGCTCCTCGCCTACCCGATGACGAGGAGCCCGGAATCCGTGATGTGCGCGTGCCTTCCCCAAGGTCGCTGACCACGGCTTCCCGCAGGCGGCAGATTCGTCGCCGTCATCCGAGCACTGGGAGAGAATCGGATGCGCCGGCGACGTCCCGAACTGCCGATGGAGATCGTTTCGTGCCCTGCTCGTCAATCATCCGCCCGCCCACGCGCAGGCAAGAGGGCCTTGACGGGTCGATCGAATCGCGCTAGCAATCTGCCCGCTGCCCGGCGTCCCCCGACCGCTCGATTCACGTCGACGGTGGCGCGGGTGCGATCGGCACCTCGAGCGTGAAGACGGTGCGACCGGAGCCGCTCGCGACGTGCACCTCTCCCCCGTGCGCGTGCGCTGTGGCGGCGACGACGGTGAGCCCGAGCCCGAACCCTTGGATAGCCCGCGACGTCGCCTGCGGGGTTCGGTAGAAGCGGTCGTAGAGTCGCGTCTGCTCCTCGGGCAAGATGTCCGGCCCGGTGTTCGCGACGGCGATGCGGGCGTGGTCACCGTCGACGGCGAGCTCGACGGCGATCGGTGTTCCCGGGTCACCGAACTTCACCGCGTTCACCAGCAGTTCCCGCACCGCCTGACTGAGGCGGGCACCGTCCACGGTGGCAAGCACCTCCTGCGGCGCCGTCGCAGTGATGCGGCGTCCCGCCTCGGGGTGGGCGTCTTCGACGACGGCGACGGCACGGTCCACGAGCGCGGCGACATCCACCCTGCCGAGTCGGAGGGGCGCGTCGGACTCGGCAGCGGCGAGCATCTCCCGGATGCGGTCCATCAGGTCGGCGCTGCGACGACGGACGACGGCGAGATACTCACGCTGCTTGTCGGCATCGGGCGGCGTCTCCTCTTCGAGAAGGTCGAGGAATCCGAGGATGCCGGTCATCGGGGTGCGCAGTTCATGGGAAACGGTCTCGAGGAACTGCTCGCGCAGTTCAGCCGCGTGCGCGATGTCGGTGACGTCGTACGCGATGAAGACCGTGCCGAGCAGCTCACCGTTGTCTCGACGCACGCGACGGGCGGAGGCGACGACCGCCATCTGCTGACCGGGAGGGCCGATCCACGAGATGCCGTCGTCGAGCTCCTCGCCACGCAGGGCGCGTGGCACGATCTGCCGGTCGGGCGGCACGGGCGTGACGCGATCAGCGTCGAAGACGGCGCTGGCAATGTATGGCGGCGCGGCGAGGTCGATGCCGGCCAGCGCCGAAAGCCGCGCCGCGTGGCCGTTGGCGGCGACGAGTCGACCGTCGGCGTCGAAGTGGACGACCGCGGCGTTGACCGTGTTGAGTACGTCGGCGAGCAGGATCTCCCCGTCTCGCGATGCTTGGAGGGCCTCGCGCGTCGCCCGGGCGCTCCGCCGCAGGCGCTGCGAGGCGAGCATCGCGACGAAGCCGATCCCGACGCTGAGCATCGGGAGGCCGAGAACGTTGAACCACTCCTGCGCGGTCCCCGGCGGCGCCTGGTCGAGCAGATACGGCAACAGCGTGATGAAGACCGCTCCGATGACGGCACCGAAGATCGCGTACCACGCGAACCCGTAGGCCAGCCACAGGATCGGCAGCAGGGCAAGGCCGCCGACCCAGCCGAAAGTCGCGATCAGATCGGCCCGGAGGAAACCGACGGCGACGATGTCGAGGATGGGCACGACCGCGAGCCAGCAGGCGGCGAGCCGCTCCCACGGGATCGCGACCCCGGCGATCGTGGCGACGATGATGATGCCGAAGCCGACGTCGACCCAGGGCGCACCCAGGAGGTGCGGAGCCGCGACGGCGAGCGCGACGACGAGGTACAGCACCGCCAGGAGGAAGGGCAGCTGCCCGCGGACCAGGGCGCGCATGCGCCACCGCACGTCGCGATCCTCCAGCATCGAGGGCATAACGACCACTCTGGCGTGAAACGTTCCGGATTCACAGCTTCCACACGCGTGAGCGTTTCGTCTCGTCGCTGCGCTCCTCGCTCAACGACCGAGAGGCGCCACCCCACCCCCGTTTCGTCTCGTCGCTGCGCTCCTCGCTCAACGACCGAGAGAGGCGGCCGCCCCCGGTCGTTGAGCGAGCGGAGCGAGACGAAACGACGCCACCATCCCGGTCGTTGAGCGAGCGGAGCGAGACGAAACGGGCCGTCAGCGGATGCGGGCGCGCAGCGCTTCCTCGGAGGTCTCCCGGTCCACGAGCACCGCCCGCGCGAGGTCGCGGGCATCCGCGACGTTCCACAGCAGCACGCCCACCGGCGCTCCGGACTCGTCGCGGTAATACACGACGGCGCGGTCGTCGCCGAGATCGACCGTCAGCGGGTCGCGCGAGGCGTCCACCGTGCCGACGGCCTCCCACCGCGTGCCGAACACCTGCGAGTAGAAGTACGGCGTGTGCGTGTACGGCGTCTCCTCACCCGCCATCGACCGCCCCACGGCCTCCCCCATCTCGGTGGCGTTGTCGACGTGCTCGACCCTCGTGCGCCCGAGGATCGGATCGGGATACTCGGCGATGTCACCCGCCGCCCAGATCGAGCGGTCGTTGGTGAGAAGATGCTCGTCGACGAGCACGCCGTCGTCGATGGCGAGCTCCGCTGCCACCGCGAGGTCGACGACGGGATCGGCGCCGAGCCCGATGACGACCGCGTCGCCGGCGCGCTCCTGCCCGTCGTCGAGCACGGCGTGCAGCACGTTGCCCTCGGCGCGGATCTCCTCGACGCGCCGCCCGGGCACGAGGTCCACTCCGCCGTAGACGAACAGCTTCTCGTAGCGCTCGGCGAGCGCGGGCGGGAACTGCGAGGCGCCGAGCGTCGCGTCGGGAAAGACGAGCTCGGTGTCGACGCCGTTCTGTGCGAGCGCCGCGGCGATCTCGGTGCCGATGTATCCGCCGCCGATGACGATGATGCGCCCGCCCCGTTCGGCGAGCTCGCGCAGGCGTCGGTAGTCCTCGGCGGAACGGAATGCGAGGATGCGGTCATCGCCCTCGGGAGCGGGGATCGTGCGCGGGGTCGACCCCGTCGCCAGCAGCAGCCGCCGGTAGCCGACCAGCTCCCCGTCGCCGGTCTCGACGGCTCGCGAGAACCGGTCGATGCGGGTGACCAGAGTGTTCAGGCGCAGCTCGGCACCGGTGTCGGCGACGGTGTCCAGTGGCACCTGGTCCCACGTGAAGTCGGGATCGGTCCACAGCTTCTTCGACAGCGCCGGCCGCGTGTACGGCTCATCGGAGTCGGCGCTGAGGATGCCGATGGTGCCGGCGGTGTCGCGCTCGCGGATGCCGCGCGCGGCCGCGTCGGCGACCATCCCGCCTCCGATGATCAGGTAGTCGTAGGTCTGGATGTCATCGCCCATGGGTACCTCCTCAGATCGTGGCGACCGAGCCGGAGTCGACCCGGTAGTTCGCGCCGTTGACGAACGACGCGTGCTCGGAGCACAGGAACGCGATCACGGCGGCGACCTCGGCCGGCTCACCGCGGCGCTTGAGCTCCATGTAGGGGCGCTCCTCGTCGAGGAACGATGTGATGGCCTCGTCGAACGACGTGCCGAGTTCCGTGGAGCGCTTCTGCATCATCGCGTCGGTCATGGGCGTGTGGATGAACGCGGGCGACACCGCGTTCACGAGCAGCCCCTCCCGGGCGTACGAGCGCGAAAGGCCCTTCGCCAGGGCGAGGATGCCGGCCTTGGCCGCGCAGTACGGGAGCTCGTCGTCGTAGGGCTGCACCGCATCCTCCGACGCGAGGAAGATCAGCCGGCCCCATCCGCCCGTGCGGAGATCCGGGAGGAATTCGCGCACGAGACGCACGGGTCCGTGGAGGTCGATGTCGATGGTGGAGGTCCACCCCTCGTCGTCGATCTCGTGGAACAGGCCCTGCGCGCCGGTGACCCCGGCCGACTGGACGAGGATGTCGATGGCGCCGACCGCCGCCGAGGTCTTGCGGTGCAGCTCGGCCAGGTCCGCGGTGTCGGTGACGTCGGCGGCGTAGGCGAAGAGCGCACCGTCGGGTGCATCGAGTTTCGCCGCCGCCTCGTCGAGGGAGCTCTGATCCTTGTCGCTCAGCACGACGATCGCGCCTTCGGCGAGGAGCATGCGCGCCGTCTCCCAGCCGATGCCGGAGTCTCCGCCGGTGATGAGGGCCTTCTTGCCGGTGATTCCAAGGTCCATGTCGAATGCCTTTCTGTCGATGGTGTGGCAGGTCAGGGTGCGGGGTGCGTTTCGTCTCGCTCCGCTCGCTCAACGACCGGAACGGGCTCCGCTCGCTCAACGACCGGAACGGACTCCGCTCGCTCAACGACCGGGGCGCCGAAGATGTGCACGGGGCGCCCGGTCGCGCGGGTGCGGATCCGCAGGATCGATCCGCTCAGCGGCGACGCCTCGAGATCCTCCTCCGTGAGGTTCTCGCGCGCCGTGCCGACGAGCAGCTGGTCGCGATCCGGGCCCGCAAAGGCGACCGACGTCACGTTCGGCGCCGGCATCGGGATGCGCGCGAGGACCTCGCCGTCCGGCGACCAGCAGAGCACCTCGCCCCCGCCGTACACGCCGTTCCAGAACCGCCCGTCGGTGTCGAGGGCGAGCCCGTCGGAGGCGTGCCCGACGAGGAACGGCTCCAGCTCGCCGAGCGGGGCGGCGCCGGCGGCGTACGACCCGCGGTACACCGTCTGCGTCGCGGTGTCGGTGACGTACATCTCGCGTGCGTCGTCGGACCACTCGAACCCGTTCGCCACACCGAATCCCCCGCGCAGCACCTCGAGCCGGCCGTCGGCGTCGACGAGATACAGGCCGGCGTCGGGGTCGCCCACCGTGACGTCCATCGCGCCGACGACGAACCGCCCGTACGGGTCGACCTTGCCCTCGTTGAACCGGATGCCGCCATGGGCGTGCGTCACGCCGGCGAGCTCATCCACCACCGTGCCGTCGGGCCCGAGCAGTACGACCCGATCCTTCAGTGCCGCGACGAAGCCGCCGCCCTGCGCGGGCTGCACGGCGCTCACCGGCGCCGGGAGCGCGACGACGACGTCGTCAGAGCCGTCCACCGCCCCGTCGAACCGACCGCGATGCAGGGTTCCGGCGGTGATGTCCACCCACACGACCTCGCCGGCGCGGTCATCCCAGAAGATGCTCTCGACGAGCACCGACGTGAGAGACCGGAACACCTCGACCTCGCCGCGGATCTCAGCGGTCACCGAGCACCCCCGCGGGGATGAGCTGCTCCATCGTGAGAGCGGCGTTGATGAGCGCGAGGTGGCTGAGCGCCTGCGGAAGGTTCCCCCAGAAGGCTCCGTCGTCCTCGGAGATCATCTCCGCGAAGATGCCGACGTCGTTGCCGCGGGAGACCAGGTCGTCCATCGCGGCGAGCGCCTCCTCGTGGCGTCCGACGCAGGCGAGCGCGCTCGCGCGCCAGAACGCGCACGCGACGAAGGTGTGCTCTTCGCGGTCCATTCCCGTGTAGCGATACAGCAGCGGGCCGGCACCGAGCTCGGCGGTCAGCCGGTCGATGGTGCGCGACATCCGCTCGCCGCGGTCGAACCCGCTCTCGGCGTGCAGCAGCACCGACGCGTCGAGATCCGATGTGCCGGGATGCATGACGTACGCACCGACGTCGTCGGACCAGCCGTGTTCGTGCACCCACCCCTCGATGAGGGCCATCTCGGTACGCCACCGCCCGGGCGAGCCGGGGATCACGCCGGCCTCGGCCAGGTGCACCGCGTCGCGGAGCGCCTGCCAGCAGCCCATCTTCGACGACGTGTAGTGCTGCACGTCGTCGAGCTCCCACATGCCCGAGTCGGGATTGCGCCACACGTCGCAGGTGCGGTCCGCCATGTTCGCGAGGAGCCGGCCGGTCGCGGTGTCGAGCACGTTGCCGGCGTCGACGTAGGTGCGACAGATCGAGAAGAGGTCGCCGTAGACGCCGAGCTGCAGCTGGTCGTTGGCGGGGTTTCCGGCGACGACCGGGCCGATGCCGCGCCATCCGGCCACGTCGAAGGTCTGCGTGCCGTCGATGATGCCGCCGCGCAGGTCGTACATCACGTGCAGGTCGGGCCCTTGCTCGCGGATGGTGCGCACGAGCCACGAGATCGACGCGTGCGTCTCCTCCCGCAGCCCGAACCGCACCAGCGCACGGGCGGTGTAGGCGAGGTCGCGCACCCACGCGAGCCGGTACTCCCAGTTCTTGCCGCCGCGTGCGCTCTCGGGGAGCGAGGTCGTCGCCGCCGCCGCGATGGCGCCGGTGGGAGCGTAGACGAGGAGCTTCAAGGCGAGGGCGCTGCGCTGCACGTCGCCCGCCCACGGGCCGCTGTAGCCGAACTCGCGCGACCACAGGCGCCACTGATCGACGGTGCGATCGATGCCTCGCTGCACGTTTCCGGGCACCGGGAAGTGCAGCGGCTCGCCGTCGGTGGCCGAGATGACCAGCAGGTGGCGGGATCCCTCGCCGGTCGTGAAGCGGCCGGAGATCGCCGGACGCCCGTCGATGTCGTCGGCATCGGAGGGGTCGTGGTTCTCGCCGTCGACGGCGAGGGAGGTCGCACCCACGCGCAGGATGCGCCGATCCCGCACGTGCTCCAGCCACGGCCCCGCGGTCTGCAGCCGGGTGCCGGGGGTCACGGCCCACGCGAACCCCACCGTCCCCCTCACGCCGTCGATGCGGCGGGCGAGCTCGGCCCACGGGAGGCGGCCGGCGACGCCGGTGACCATCGTGTCGGTGACACGGGCTCGACCGGATGCGGTGTCGAACGTCGTGACGAGCACGTTGGTGTTCGCGACGTAGCGGCGGCGAACGGTGTAGGCCTCGACGGGTTCCAGGTCGATGCACCCGCCGGTGACGTCATCGATCAGGCGGGCGAACACCGGCGTGGAGTCGAGGTTGGGCAACGGCATCCAATCGACGCGCCCGTTGCGGCCGACGAGGGCGACCGTGCGCCCGTCGCCGATCGGCGCGTAGGTGCGCAGGTCGACGCCCGGAGCCGGCGCGGGGCGGTCCGGCGAGGTGTCGTGCATGGGCCCCACGCTAGGAACCGAACCCGACCGTCGACGGAGGCTTGCATCATCGCCCGCTTCGGAGTACGCGCCGCCGCGTTGCGCGGCGCGGGGAAAGTAGCAACCGATGCCCGATCCTGCAAGCCCGTTCGCGCACCCCGGCACGGGGCCTAGCGTCTCTCCCGTTCATTCCTCACGAAAGGGAGGTTTCCCATGGCCGATTCGACCTCGACGAAGAACAAGCGCCGCCCCGCCCGCGGCGGCTCGGGTGCAGGACTGACGGACGAGCAGAACGCGGAGAAGGGCTTCACCGCGTCGAAGCAGCTCAGCGAGAGCATGCAGAAGGTGATGGTCGATCTGATCGAACTGTCGCTGCAGGGCAAGCAGGCCCACTGGAACGTCGTCGGCAAGAACTTCCGCGACACCCACCTGCAGCTCGACGAGATCATCGACGCCGCACGGGAGTTCACCGACACGATCGCCGAGCGCATGCGCGCCCTCCACGCGCTCCCGGACGGTCGCAGCGACGTGATCGCCGAGACGACCACCTTGCCGGAGTTCCCGCAGGGCGAGATCGACACCGCGGAAGTCATCGACCTCATGACCGAGCGACTGGATGCGGTCACCGGCACGGTCCGCGATGTGCACGACGGCATCGACGAGGAAGACCCCACGACCGCGGATCTCCTCCACGAGGTGCTCGAGCGTCTCGAGCAGCTGGCCTGGATGGTCAGCGCCGAGAATCGCGTTCCGAAGAAGCGCTGACGGGAGTCGTCATGGCGAACATGTACACGATGCAGGACCCGACCACGCAGTTCCCGCGTCCGCCCTTCCCGCCGCAGCAGCAGGGCGCGCCCGGAACGGTCCACGCGATGGACCCTGCTCCCGACCATGGCGAGCAGAGCTATGTCGGCACGGGCCGACTTCCGGGTCGCAGGGCACTCGTGACCGGAGCCGACTCCGGCATCGGCCGCGCGGTCGCCATCGCCTACGCCCGGGAAGGTGCCGACGTGGCACTGAGCTACCTGCCCGAGGAGCAGAAGCAGGCCGAGGAGGTCGCGGCGCTCATCGAGAAGGAGGGGCGCAAGGCCCTCCTTCTCCCCGGCGACCTGCAGGACGAGCAGACGAACGTCGACGTGGTGGCGAAGACCGTCGGGGAGCTCGGCGGCATCGACATCCTGGTGATCAACGCCGGCGCGATGCCGACGGTGGACAGCATCGACGACTTCGACACGCACACGCTCGACCACGTCATGAAGGCCAACATCTATCCGCTGTTCTGGCTGACCAAGGCAGCCTCACCCCACCTGCCGGCCGGAGCCGCGGTGATCACGACCTCGAGCGAGCAGGGCTTCCAGCCCTCGCCGTCGCTCGCGGAGTACGCCGTGTCGAAGGCCGGGATCGCCAACTGGACCCGGGCGCTCGCACAGCAGCTCATCGGGCGCGGCATCCGGGTGAACGGCGTGGCCCCGGGCCCGGTGTGGACGCCCCTGCAGCCGGCGTACGTGCCGAACGAGAAGATCGAGCACTTCGGCGAGCAGACCCCGATGGGGCGGGCCGGCCAGCCGGTCGAACTCGCGCCGGCGTTCGTCTTCCTCGCATCGCAGGAGTCGAGCTACGTCGTGGGCGAGACGATCGCGGTCACCGGCGGCGTGCCCATCCACTGACCGCGCCTCACGTCGCGAAGGCCCCGCTCCGGCGGGGCCTTCGCCGTGTCAATAGTCTCCGACTTGGTCGGTGCGGTCACGGCCCGCGCCGAACCGCTTCAGGTGCACCCTGCGGGCCAGACGGATGCCCGGTCGCACGAGGAACTGCACGCTGCCGGCGATGAAGAACCATGTGGCGACGATCGACGTCGACTCCCAGAGGAACAGCACGCTCCCCACCACGAACAGCACGCCGATGAGCACGTCGTTGACAATGCTGAGGGTCTCGTAGCGGTTGCGGATGACGAGTTCGTCACGTCCCACCGGGACGTCGATGTCGGTGTTGCGGTCGCGGCGGCTCGCTGAGGTCATCAGACCATCATCTCGGCGAGCCCGATCGCTCTGTCAACCCGGTGCCGCATCCTGACGAGGTCTGTTGGGCTGGTCAGATCGACCCGGACCCGACAGGAGGAGAAGACGATGACGGTGATCGACCAGATGTGGTCCTCCCACCCGCAGGTGGACGGCGGCGACACGAGCGAGCTCGTGCGCCGCTGCCTCGAGGCGTGCGTGGAGTGCGCGCAGGTGTGCACCGTGTGCGCGGATGCCTGCCTCGGCGAAGAGATGGTGGCCGACCTGGTCGGCTGCATCCGCCTCAACTCCGACTGCGCGGACATCTGCGCTGCGACGTCGACCGTGCTGGCTCGACAGACCCAGCCCGACCTCGCCGTCGTGCGGGCCGTACTCGAGGCCTGCCGCACGGCGTGCGCCGCGTGCGCTGCCGAGTGCGGCAGCCATGCCGACATGCACGACCACTGCCGCGTGTGCGCGGAGTCGTGCCGGCGCTGCGAGCAGGCCTGCACCGAGCTGCTCGCCGCTCTCTGACGCCCCGGGTCACCCGCCGCTGCCTCGGGCGTCGCGGGGCTGCATCCGTTCCCTCAACGCCGCGCGGGAACAGACGCCGCAACGAAGGACCGCCTGACACCGTGGCCTGAGGCCTCCGGCAGCAGGGCGTCGAAGACCACGTCGTCACCGGACTGCGTGACCGTCACATCGACGCCCCGCGTGCCGAGGCCCTCGGCTCGACTCGCCTGCTCGCGCAGCCGACCGTTGGAGACGGCCCGCACCCGCATCCGGCCGTCGTCGGCCACATCGAGGTCGACGACGGCGGATCGCGCGCCGGAATGCTTGACCGCGTTCACGAGCGCCTCGTTGACGACCTCGACCACCTGCCGCGCGATGTCGGCATCCATCATCGCGATGGCTGCGCCGTCGGAGGTCTTCACGGTGACCTCCAGCACGGCACCCCAGGCACCGAGGATGCGCTCGATCGGGCCCGCACCCGCATCCCCGAGCTCGCCGACCCGGGTCGCGGCGGGGTGCTCACGGTCCTCGACACCGAGCATGCGATCGAAAGCGTCGTCGGTCTCGCGTCGAAAGTCCGCCAGGTGCCTCTCCCGCACGTGGCCCTCGTCGACGTGCGCGGCGAGCACCACGCAGCGTCCTTGCACCCGGCCGTGCAGCAGACTCACCGCCCGGGGCAGCGGGTCGTGAGCGCGGGCCGTCTCCTCGGCGAGGTCACGCGCGACATCGGCGAGGAGCGTCTCGGCCCGTCGCGCCACGGCGCGCGCCTGGCGCACCGCGTCGATGCAGAGGGAGAGGACGATCACGAGCCCCGGGACGGCGATGACGCCGACGAGTCCCACGACGCCGATGTCGGGCAGGAGCGTGAGCGAGAGGGCAGCGACCGCAACGCCGGCCGCCGTCCAGACCGCGACGAAGAGGATGGGGCGCAGCGGACCCTGCCGGTCCGGGATGACCCACCGCACCACGGCTCCAGCGGCCAGATCGATCGCGGCGACCCCGAGCATCCCGAGCACCACCACCGGCAGACCGCCCGCCGCGAGCGAGAACGGAAGGGTGCCGATGACGTAGACCATCGCCACGACGAGCCAGGGGGTCGCGACGAGTCGCTCCGACAGCGAGCGCCGCACCCGCACGGTCGTGTCGATGACCTCCGGCTCGGATATCGCCTCGGCGACCTCGACGGCGAGGCGCTCGAGCGCGTGGCTGCTCGAGCGCACCTCGTCGGCGTAGGAGCGGACGGCGTCGAAATCGAGCGGTCCCGCGAGCATGCGGTCGCGCTCCGCACGCAGCCGGCCGGCGGTGTCACCGAGCGTCTGCCGCGTGAGCGCGACCTGTTGGCGGGCACGGGAGAGGCGCACCTGCATCGTCGCGAGGGCATTGCGCAGGCGGGCGCTCGTAGCGCGGCGTTCGGCATACTGTGCGTGGGTCACGGCGACGAGCGAGAACAGCACGATGGCGGAGATGAGGTTGGTCACCGTGCGGGGGCCGAAGTGGCCGGCGCTGCTCAGACCCCACAGCTGCACCCCGAGCCAGTCGTTCAGCGGGGTCCGGATGCAGGTCACGAGCAGGAGCGCGGCGACCACCGTCATGCCCCGCGCCGCACGCGCACGGATGCGGCGTTCAGCGATCGCCGCGGGCACGAGCAGCACGGCCAGCACGACCCAGCCGAGCGCCGCGACCACGACGGCTTTCGCGTAACCCTCGAGCGAGGCGTTGTCGAGGGTCGGCACGCCCACGAACGTCGCGAGGACGAACGACAGCCCTGTGCTCCAGCGGTTGAAGAACGCGCCGCCGGAGACCGCATCCGCCCAGATCGCCACTGCTCTCCGGGCACGACGGACACGCGTTTCGCCGGCGAGACGCACGCGTGCGGAGAGGAGCTCGGGGTAAGGCATTCGGGTGACCTTCCAAGCGGGTACCCCTTACGTTAGCGAAGCGCCCCGCTCAGCGGTTCGACCACGTGCCGGTGCTCGGCGATCCGCCCATCCCGCAGCACATACAGGTCGGCGAAACGCGTCGCCGCGCCGCCCGTGCGCAGCACCGAGAACGCGGCCACACCGTCGCCGGCGGCGACCAGCGCCTCGAGCGCGAACGACGCGGCCGGATCCTGGGTGAACAGCGCTGCCAGTTTCGCCATGACTCCCGCGCGCGTCGTGTCGCCGTCGTCGGGAGTGCGATCGACGAAGTCGTCGGCGATGAGGTCGTCGATCCGGTCGAGGTCGTGCGGTGGCGTGAGGACGACGTCGAAGAATCGCTGCACGACCTCGGCGTTGCGACGCGCCGCGTCCGAATCCGCCGCGACCGTCGCACCTATGTCTGCCATCACGCGCCCTCATCCCGGCCCATCTGGTCGGTATGGTAGCGACCCTCCACCAGCGCCGACACCCCCACCGTGCCGCGGATATGGCCGGACTAGCATGGCTGACCATGACCGACGCCAAGACGATGGTTCGCAGCACTCTCACGCTGGGCGATGATCCGTTCCGCCTCGCGCAGGATCAAGACCTCGAGGACCTGCAACACCGGATCGCGACGGCGATCAAGGACGGCGGAGGATTTGTGACCTTCGTCGTCGTCGGCAACCGCACGGTGAGCCTGTTCATGACGGGCCGCGAGCGGATCGCCCTGACCGTGGAGACGGTGCCCTACGACAGCCGTGACACGGGCGACACGGACACGCCGTGGGGCGGACTGTTCGACGGCGGACACGACGGTCGCAGCGCGATCGACGGCATCTGACACCCGGCGATCATGTCCCCCTTTCGGGGGACAATCTCAGGCGAGCGGCGCTAGCGTTGATGCAAGCACCCCACGGGTGCGACCGTCCCTTCCCTCCCGCCCAACCGGAGAGGGAAGGGACGATCTCGTTGCGCACGATAACGCGTCTCGACGGTGACGGCCAGGCCTCGTGCGGCGATCACTAGCAGAGATCGCCGCACTTGACGAGGCCCCTCTCCGCGGCGGTGTCCGAGCGTAGCGTCGCGGTGACACCACGTCGAAAGGAGCCGTCATGGGACTTGACGACAAGATCAGCAACGCCGCCGAAGACCTTCAGGGCAAGGGCAAGGAGGCGGCCGGCAAGAGCACCGACGACGAAAGCCTCGAGCGCGAAGGCCAGGCCGACCAGACCAAGGCCAACCTGAAGAAGGCCGGCGAGAACGTGAAGGATGCCTTCAAGTAAGGCGCCTGCGATCCCGACCGAATGCCCCGTCGATCGACGGGGCATTCGTGTGAGGACAGACATGCTCATCGATACCCCTACGCTCGCCATATGAGTGCTGTGCGCGCCGCCATGGTGTGGAATCCATCGAAGACCGACCGGGAGACGCTCGAAGAGCCACTGCTGCGCGTCTTCGACGCTGACGAGATCGCGTGGTTCGAGACGACCGTGGACGACCCCGGCCAGGGCGTCGCGGCCCAGGCTCTGGCAACGGCGCCCGAGGTGGTCATCGTGGCGGGCGGCGATGGCACGGTGCGCGCGGTGGCCGAGCATCTCGCGGATGTGCGGGCCGACGTCGACCTCGGTCTCGTTCCTCTCGGCACCGGAAACCTGCTCGCCCGCAACCTCGACGTGCCGCTGCGGAACGTGCCGGCCGCCGTGGAGCGAGCCGCGACCGGCACGCCACGCGGCATCGACGTCGGGTGGGTCGAGGTCGATCTGGCCGAGGGGGCGGAGCGGCACGCCTTCGTGGTGATGATCGGATTCGGCATCGACGCGAACATGATCGCCGAGACCGATGAGGGGCTGAAGAGCAAGGCCGGCTGGTTGGCGTACGTGGAATCCCTCGGGCGGGCGCTCCGCGCCAGCGACCTGGTCTCGTTCGAACTCACCGTGGACGACGAGCCCGGTCGTGACGAGACCGGGCACACCCTGCTCATCGGCAACTGCGGCACCTTGCAGGCGGGTTTCGCCCTGCTGCCTGATGCCGACCCGGGCGACGGCGAGCTCGATTTCCTGATGCTGAGCGCGGATGGGCTCGCCCCCTGGCTGGGAACTCTCACGACGATGCTGTGGGACAGCAATCTGGGTCGCATGATCCGCCGCGACGATGACGACGGCTCGACGGACACGGACGACATCACGCACGGCCGCGCCCACAGCATCCACGTGTCACTGCCGGCGCCTCGCGTGTTCCAGATCGACGGCGAGGAGATCGGCGAGGCCCGCGCCTTCCGGGTGTCGATGCAACCCGGCGCCCTCCGCGTGCGCTGACCGCCGCCACCCCCGTTCGTTGAGCGAGGAGCGCAGCGACGAGACGAAACGGGGCTCGCTCAGCGATCGGCGTGTGCGCGACGGGCGTGGCGGAAGCGCGCGAACAGCGTGGCGATGACGATGAGCGCCACCGCGACGATCGCGGCGACACCGGTCGCCGGCGAGTACGGCTCGTCGGTGAATCGGGCGACGGCGACCCACGCGATCCCCCAGCTGAGTGACAGCGCCGGCGCGATACGGCCGCCGCCCCAGAACCCCAGCGCGATGCCGACCGCTGCGGCGGCGGCCAGCACCAGCGACGACCAGATCTCGGGAGCGATGCCGAACCCGTCGAACCCGGCGGCGACGAGGATCGCGGTGGCATTCGCAACGGTCGCGATGATCACCCATCCGAGATACAGCCCGATGGCCCCGTGGCGACCACGACCTCGACCCGGTTCTTCGGCGCGGTGCGGCGCAGGGTGACGAAGATGCGGCACAGCACGACCAGCAGCAGCACGATGACCGGCAGGCTGAGGTACAGCAGGTCGGCCTGCACGACGCCGATCCACACCGCATTGAGAATCAGGGATGCCGCGACCCACCAGCCGATGCGCTGGCGGGTGTCGTGGCGTTGCGCGGGCAGCGCCTGCCATATCGCGTACGCGAGCATGCCGGTGTAGATGACGCTCCAGATGCGGAACGCTCCCGTTCCTGGGGCGGTGAGGGTCGAGTCAGCGTCGAGGAAACCGCCGGCGGCCTCTTGGATCGGGGTTCCGAAGAACGCCCCCGACCCGATGAAGGCCGCGATGATCGCCAGCACGGAGCTGACGAGGATGATGATCTGCCGGGCGAGGTCACGCCCGCGCGTGGTGGGATCGGTTCGAGTCGTCGTCGACGTGGACACGGTCTACCTCCAAGGTTGCGACGCATGCGGTCATCAGTGTCTTCCGACGACGGGCGCCCGCCGGATGCACGTTCGTCAGAACCTCTCCCAGAGCTCGTGCGCCGTGATGCCGTCGTCGGCGACCCCGTCGACGTCGCGAACGGGCTGCAGCTCGAAGTCATCGGGCGCGTGCCGTGTGAGGACCGCCGTGTAGTCGGGATGCTCGGTGACCTTCACCTCGAACCGGTCCGTGTCGATCAGACGGAGAATCACTTCGTTACCTCGGCGCGAGAGGAACGACACCTCCTTCTCCTCGGCGGTGGGAAGCGGCAGCCCCTCGAAGTCACTCACGGCATGACTCTACGTGCGGGCGACGACAACACGCCCACCGGGATGGCACAAGTTCCGCCGCGACGCAAGGGCCGTCACCGGACGACGTTCCAAGCGAGCATGGATGCATGCCCGATCGCCGGATCTCCTCCCGCCCGCCTGTCCGAGACCTCCCCGCTCCGCAGCGACGCGGCTACGGGATCGCGTGGTCGCGCGTCGAGGAGGGCTTCTACGTGGCCAACCGCGACGGGGTGTTCCTCGGATACCTCGACCGCGAAGCCGACGGCACCTACCTCGTCTTCAACGGACGGTCGCAGCGTGTGGGCGCCGCGACGGAACGTCTCGAGGCGATGAGAGTGCTCATCGACCACCACACCGACGCACCCCTCGAGGCGGCCGTATGACTCCGCCGGAAGCGACTCCGTCGACGCCGGACAGCGACCAGCTCATCTCGCTCGTCTACATCAGCACGGCGACCGCGCCGCTGGATGATGCCGCCCTTCACGGCATCCTCACTCGCGCTCGGGAAAACAATGCCCGCCTCGACGTGACCGGGATGCTGCTGTACCGCGAGGGCCAGTTCGTACAGATCCTCGAGGGCGCGAGCGGTGCGGTGCACGATCTGGCGGATGAGATCCGGGCGGATCCGCGCCACACCGACATGAGCGTCATCCTCGACGAACCGATCGAGGCGCGCGAATTCTCCGACTGGAGCATGGGCTTCCAGCCGATGTCGACACCGCGCACGGCGCTGCCCGACGGCTTCCGCGACACGTTCGCCGATCTCGACGCCTCGGCCGAGAGCACCCGCATCATGCGCGCGGTGCGCGAGATCAGCCTCTGGTTCCGGGTCCGCTCTGCGTCTGGGGCGGATGAGGCGGCCTGACGCGGCCGCCACATCCGCCACCCCCGCTCACGCAGGCAGGGCGTCCCCCGTCGCGATCCACACCGTCGTCTCCCCCGCGACCACGCCGTCGGGCGTCGCCCCGCTCGCGAGCACGACCTCGTCGGCGGCCTCGGTGGTGAGCGCGTAGGGCTCGCCGCCGAAGTTCGTCACCACCTGCCACCCGTTCGGCCGCGCGATGTGCAGCACATCGTCGCGACCGGTTTCGATCCAGGTGAGGCCTTCGTCGGTCTGCAGCGCATGCCGCAGCGCGAGCGCCCGGCGGTAGAAGTGGAGAGTCGAGTCGGGATCCGCTTCCTCCCTCGAGACCGCGTGCTGTGCAAACCACTCCGGCTGCGGCAGGTGCGGTGCGGCGTCACCGAAACCGAGCGAGGCAACTTCCGCGGTCCACGGTAGCGGCACCCGGCATCCGTCTCGGCCGATCTCGGCCCCGTGGGTACGGAAGTACGTCGGATCCTGGCGCTGCCCGGCGGGAATGTCGGCGACCTCATGCAGGCCGAGCTCCTCGCCCTGGTAGAGGTAGGTCGACCCGGGAAGCCCGAGGATGAACGCCGTCGCCGCACGGGCGCGACGCAGTCCCCGCTCACGGTCGAGCCCTTCTTCGGCTCCCCCGTCGATCAGCCACTGACCGCCGTGACGCGTCGGCATCCCGGTGTCGGCTGTCGGCGTGACCAGCCCGTACCGCGTCGCGTGCCGGACGACGTCATGATTCGACAGCACCCAGGTGCTCGACGACCCCGACCCGGCGGCAAGCGCGAGATTCTCGGTGATGATCGACCGGAAGCTCCGGGCGTCGAAGTCCGCTTCGAGCAAGTCGAAGTTGAACGCCTGGCCGAGGCTCTCGGGGCGGGCGTACAGGTGGATGCGCGACGGGTGCACCCACGCCTCGGCGACGGCGGTGCGCGGCGGATCGTAGGAGTCGAACACCTCGCGCCACTGGGCGTAGATCTCGTGGACGTCGTCGCGGTCGATGAGCGGGTGGTTGCCGTCCTGCGGGATGAGGGCGAGCTCGTCCTTGGAGGGGAGCGGCTCGGTGAGGTCTTTCGTGAGCATGTGGGCGACGTCGATGCGGAAGCCGTCGACACCGCGGTCGGACCAGAAGCGCAGTGTGGTGACGAAGTCGTCGCGCACCTGCGGATGGTCCCAGTTCAGGTCGGGCTGCTCGCGGGCGAAGTTGTGCAGGTACCACTGGCCGTCGGCGACCCGCTCCCAGGCAGACCCCCCGAAGACCGAGACCCAATCGGTGGGCGGTTCCGACCCATCCGGTCCGCTCCCCTCGCGGAAGATGTATCGCTCACGCGCCGCCGATCCCCGGCCCGCCGCCAGCGCCTCCTGGAACCAGGCGTGTCGGTCGGACGTGTGGTTCGGCACGATGTCGACGACGACCCTGATGCCCCGCTCGTGAAGAGCGACCAGCATGCGGTCGAAGTCCTCCAGCGTTCCCAGCCGCGGGTCGACGTCGCGATAGTCGGCGACGTCGTAGCCCCCGTCGGCGAGGTCGGACGGATAGAACGGGCTGAGCCAGACCGCGTCGATGCCGAGAGCGGCCAGGTAGTCCGCTCGCGACGTGACGCCCGGGATGTCGCCCAGCCCGTCGCCGTCGGTGTCGGCGAAGCTGCGCGGGTAGATCTGGTACACCGCGGCCTGACGCCACCACGGCGCGGTGCTGCCGTCGAGGCGGACGTCTTCGGCGGTCGGAGACAGTGACAAGGTGAGTCCTTTCGGGGTCTGGGGTGCGGAACGGGGCGTCGGGCCGGTCAGCCCTTGACTGCCCCCTGGGTGACGCCGGCCATGACCCATCGCTGGGCGAAGAGGTAGGCGACGATCGCCGGCGCCATCGCCATGAGGTACGACGCGAACGACACGTTGTAGTTGTTGCTGAACTGGGTCTGGAAGAGGTTCTGTCGCACCGGCAGCGTCTGCAGCGCCGGGTCGGAGATGATGAGCGAGGGCATCATGAAGTCGTTCCACGCGTACAGGAAGGCGAAGATGCCGACGGTGGCGCTCATCGGTGCCAGCAGCGGGAAGATCAGCTTCCAGAAGGTCTGCCACGTGGTCGCGCCGTCGATGCGCGCGCTCTCTTCGAGTTCGATCGGGATCGAGCGCAGGAACGCGGTGAACAGCAGCACGCTGAAGCTCAGCTGGAACATCGTGGCCAGCAGGATGACCCCGAACGGGTTGTCCAGGCCGAGGCGACCGGTCAGCTGGATCTGCGGCAGAGCCACGACCGGGAAGGGGATGAACATCGCCGCCAGCAGGTAGAAGAACGAGTAGCGGAACAGCCGCCGCTCCCAGTTGCGCACGATGGCGTACGACGCGAACGCGGCGAGCACGATCGTGGCGGCCACCGTGCCGGCCGTCACGAGCACCGACATGGCGGCACCGACGGGGAAGCGGGTGAGGGTCCACGCTTCGACGAAGCCGTCGAAGCTGATCGGCGACGGCAGCGAGAAGGCGTTGCCGTCGACGGCCTGTCCGGTCGTCTTCAGCGCCATGGTCACCGTCACGTACAGCGGCAGGAGAACCGTGACGCTGCACAGCAGCAGGATGACCGTTCCGGACCAGTTGACCTTCTCTTTGCGCTCCTTCGGGCGGACCGCGTCGCGCGCGGCGCCACGGTCGGTGCGGCGGAGGGAGACGTCTGCTTGCTCGAAGGAGAGCGCCGGCTGCGTGGTCATGAGAGCTGGTTCCTTCCCCGCGTGAGGGAGAGTTGGAAGAGGGAGATGAGCACGGCGACGAGGAAGAAGATGGTCGCGTTGGCCATCTGATAGGCGTAGTCGCCGCCGTTGAAGCCCGCGATGATGGTCATCGCGACGCTGCGGGTGGCGGTGCCCGGACCGCCGTTGGTGAGCCCGACGATGATGTCGTACGCGTTCAAGAACCCCTTGAATCCGAGGATCACGTTGATGACGACGTATCCGGCCACAAGCGGGAGCGTGATGCGCAGCAGCTGCTGCGTCTTGGATGCACCATCCAGGTCGGCGGCCTCGTAGACGTCGCCGGGCACCGACAGCAGCCCGGCGATGTAGATGAGAAGGGTGCCGGGGATCGCCTGCCATGCGGTGACGATGACGATCGCGACCCATGCGAGGTCGGGATTGGCGAGCAGGCTCGTCTCCAGCGCCGGGATGCCGACGGCGGCGCCGATCGAGGGCAGCGAGTTGGAGAAGAGGAAGTTGAAGACGTAGGCGATGATGATGCCCGAGATCACCATCGGGATCACGAACACCGCTCGCAGCCCCATCCGCAGCCGAACCCGAGAGGTCAGGCCGACCGCGAGGAGGAACGCCACGACGTTCACGACGATCACCGTGGCGATGGAGAAGCCGATGGTGAACAGGTAGCTCTGCAGGATCGCAGGGTCGCCGAACATGGCGATGTAGTTGGTGAAGCCGATGAAGCTCCACTCCCCGATCCCGATGGAGTCGGTGAAGCTGAAGAAGATGCCGGTGATCGCCGGCACCGTGATGGCCAGGGTGAAAAGCGCCAGCGTCGGCAGCAGGAACAGGTAGTAGATCGGCTCGACGCGGCGGCTGTTCCGGCGGCCCCGTCGATCGGCCCCGGTGAGCAGGGTGGAGGTGGCGCTCATCGTCCGGACTCCTTCGTCTCGGTCTGCGCACGGGCGTCGGATTCGTCGACGACGGGTGCCGGCTGACGGAACGCCAGACGCGACCAGTCCTCGTCCATAGTGGCGAGGATCGCCGAGGGCGCCGACCCGAGCACCATGGCCTGGGCGTAGTTGAAGACGGGGATCGTCTTGGGCACGAGCACCGATGGCCCCTGGTAGACCTGACCGCCGTCGTAGTACTCCTGCATACCGGCGATGCGGGGGTCGCTCGGCGGCGCGGCGTCGTCGGTGGGCGTGAAGCCGAGCTGCGACGCGTTGTAGGCCTCGATGTTCTGCGGCTGATACAGGAACTCGAGAAAGTCTCGCGCGGCCTCCTGGTGCTGCGACCCCTCGGGGATCATGGCGGCCAGGTCCATGTTCACCCGCACCGCGAGGTCGTCCGGGTCGTCGGTCATCGGCAGCGGGAAGGTGCCGACGTCGAGATCGGGCGAGGTCTTGGCGATCTCCCCCAGCGCCCACGGTCCCTGCAGATACATTGCCGCCTCACCCTGCGCGAAGGCGAGGTTGCCGTCGCCGTAGCCGCGGCTGGCGGCGTCGGGGTTCACGTACTCGCTCGTCAGCTGCAGCATCCGGTCCATCGGGTCGGCGAAGTCCGCCTGGAACGACACCGGCGAACTCGGGCCGACATCGGCCCCCTCCGCCGCGAGGTCGTCGAAGAACTCGATGACCTCGATCGAGCCGCCCACCGAGTAGTCGTACCAGCCCTGCCCGACGGTCCAGTCGTCTTTGAACGTCGCATAGAACGGGGTGACCCCCTCGTCCTGCAGCCGCTGGCAGACCTCGAGCAGCTCGTCCCACGTCTCGGGGACCTCCAGACCCAGATCATCGAAGATCTCGAGGTTGTAGATGACGGACGCGGCCATCACCGAGTAGGGCAGCGCGCTCGTGCGCCCCGGGCATGTGCCGTACTGGTCCATGAGCGGCTGCAGATCGTCGCGGATGCCTGCGGCGGCCTCGGTGCCCGAGAGGTCGCTGAGCGCGCAGCGCTGCACGAAGCGGGCCACCTCGTAGTTGTAGTTGGCGAGCATGATGTCGGGCGGGTTTCCGCGCACGAAGCTCGCCGAGACGACATCGACGCCGGAGGTGTCCATCTCCACGCGCACGTCATCCTGCGAGGCGTTGTAGTCCTGGACGAGTGCGCCCATGAAATCGAGCGCCTCTCGCTTGCTGAAGGTGAAGCGGATCGTCTCGCGCCCGTCGCTCGAGCATCCTGCCAGCAACGCGGCGCTGGTCACCGCCACGGTCGCTGCGGCGGCGATCCGCCGTCCTGTCGTTCTCGGTGACACCGTCGTCCTCCATTGGAGCGGTTCCAAAATCATCATTGATTAGATTTACTCGAAAAATCAATCCTGTCACGGCAGTATGGCAAGAGTCATCCCGAAAGGTCAAGAGGCATGTCCCCTCCCTCCACTTCCGCCCGGCTCGCTGCCGGCGAGACGGCGTCGCGACCGGCGAGTCTGGACGCCGTCTTCCGCTACGCGTGGGATTCAGCAGACTTCACCGCGACCGACGCCATGCTGGCGACCGGCCTCACCCGCTCGACGACGATCGAAGCGTTGGAGGCGCTGCGGCAACTCGACCTGGTCGCCGAGCTCCCCAATGCGCGCGAGGCGGGCGACTACCGCAAGGGGCGACCCGCCCGTCGCTTCACCCTTCGCGATGACGCGGCCGTTCTCGTCGGGGTGGATGCGGGCAACTCCCACGTCGCCGTCACCATCGCCGACCTGCGTTCGCAGACTCTCCTCCACCGCCGCACCACCCGCGCGGTCGACGGCGATGACGCTCACGGGCGCCGACACCTCATCTCCGCCCTCATCGACGAGGCACTGGCCGCCGCCGGCCGAGATCGCGACGACGTGATCTCGCTGTGCATCGGCGTGCCGGCCCCGGTCGATGCCGCCGGACGGTCACCGCAGCACCGCAACGGCTTCTGGGCACGAATGAACCCGGACCTCGTCGACGAGCTCGCCTGGGCGCCACTCGTGAGGGTCGACAACGATGCATCCCTCGCCGCGATCGCCGAAGGCGCGGCCGGCGAGGCTGTCGGGTGCAGCGACTACGTGACGCTGCTGGCCGGAGACAGGCTGGGCGCGGGGATCGTCGTCGACGGCCGGCTGCTGCGCGGCGCCCACGGCGGCGTCGGCGAGATGGTGGCGTTCGACCACGTGCTCGGAGTAGGCGGCGCCGACGGACTCGGCGTGCGCATCGCGCGCCTCGCCGCCGACGCGATCGCGCGGGGCGAGGCGGGAGATGGAAGTGCCCTGGCCGCCGTCGATCCGAGCCAGCTCGACGCGCGAACGGTGCTCGCCCTCGCCGCAGACGGGGATCCCGCCGCCGTGTCGATCGCCGAGCAGATCGGCACGATCCTCGCCGAGATCGTCAGCGTGCTGGGCAGCATGTTCGACCCCCAGCGCGTTCTCGTGTCGGGCGCCATCGCCTCGAGCATCGAGACGGTGGTGGCCTCGGCTCGGCGGGCGCTGCCGACGGGACTGGATCTCCCCGCCCCCGACCTCGTCGCCTCGCGCCTCGGGGCCGAGGTCGTCGTCCACGGCGCCGTCGCCGCGGCGTCGGCGTCCGCGCGCCGACGCGCGCTCGACGTGTGGCCTCTTCGCGCTCACGCCTGACCTGGCGTCGGCGTCCCGGCCGATCCAGCGGCGGCCGCGGCGGGCTCACCAGCCCCCAACGCGGGTGAGACGGCCGCGGCCGTCCCTCGAAGGCGACCGTCGTCGACACTAGGGGGCGACCCGCGGCCCGCCCGCGTCGTGGGGTGAGGCGCGGGCGGCGGCGGGGTGAGACCGAGGCGCGGCGGCTCAGCGCGCGGCGCGCACCGCCTCCCGCCGGGAGTTGACCCCGAGCTTGCGGTAGATGGAGCGGGTGTGCGTCTTCAGCGTGTTGACACTCAGCTGCAGCGCGTCGGCGATCTCACTCGCCGACCGGCTCGTGCCCAAGAGGTCCAGAACCGCGCGCTCACGCGGCGACAGGGTCGCAACGGGGCCCGACGCCGAGACATCGCGCGCCCCTCGGGCGGCGAGATCCTCGTAGTCGGTCCCCCGTGCGAGGTGCGCACGGAGCAGGTCGCGCATGGCGGGCTCCGCGCCCACGAACAGTCGCGCCAGCCCTTCTCTCGTGCCGATCTCCAGCGCCTGCTCGCCGTACTCGTGGGCGAGCCGGTGAGCGCCTCGTTCGGCGTGCACGAGCGCCGCCGTCAGAAGCGTCGCGCAGCGCACGTACGACACCTCGCGATAGGGCCCCAGCGAACGCAGCATCTCCAGTGCGCGCGGCGCGTCGCCCGAACGCCGGATGAGCTCCGCGAAGACCACGCTGACCAGGGGTAGATCGCCCGACCGATGGCTGCGCGCGATCGCCAGCGCCTCGGACGCGCGCCCCTCGGCGTCGGCGAGCGCCGCGTCGGCCATCGCCCGGAAGGCTCCCCACGACACCCCCTGGCGGTCGCCACCCGGGAGCGCGTCGAGCTCGAGCACCGCCCGTGCGGTCGCGACGTCGTCGCCCGAGCGCGCGGCGGCGAGGGCGAGCATGACGCCGGCGACGCCGCGAAACGACGACGCCGCCCGCTCTCCCGCGAGCGCCCGACGCAGATCGCGCACCGCGCCTCGTGGTCATCGGCCCAGTACGCGATCATCCCCGCAGCGACCGTCACGGCGCCGCCGCCGGAAGCCAGCCAAGGTCGGGTATCGTCGGCGGCCTCGCCGAGCTCCTCGAGCACACCGCGGGCGTCGCGAAGGGCACCGGCCCAGGCCAGCACGAATGCCAGCAGCCGGCGCGCGCGAGCGGCCAGTACGTCGTCGCCGAGCGCATCCGCTTCGCGTGCCGCGGTGCGCAGATGGTCGATGGTCTTGCGCGGAGTGAGCCGGTGCCGCATGCCCGCCCAGCCCACCAGGAACAGCAAGGCGGCCCGCCCACGCCGGTCGGGTTCGTCGCCGGCGACGGCGACCGCCTGCGCGAGGAAGGTCCGGGCAGCATGAGGTGCCCCCAGCACGTCGTGCACGCACGCGCGCACCAGGAGGATCGCGGGGTCGTTCTGGTGGGGTGCGGGGAGGGCCGCGCAGATGCGGTCGAGCGCTGCCGCGTCGGCTCCGATCACGATGCGCACCCACCGTTCGGTGATCACCCGAACGATGGCGCGCGGATCATCGGCCAGCCGCCAGTGGAAGATCGCCGCGAACGCGTCATCCTGCTCGAGATGACGTGCGGCGGCGCGGTGCGATCGTTCGTTGCGCCCGGGATCCTCTTCGTCCGAGATGGCTCGACACAGCCGCGCGAACAGGGGATGCCACCGATAGATCGTGGCCTCTCCACCGTCGAAGGCGTCGAGGAACAGGCCCATTCGCAACGCGCGCGACAGCAGCGCTCCCGCGTCCGCGCGGCCGGTCACCGCCTCCGCGAGTGGCACGGTGAGCTCCTTGCACACGGCCGTCTCCAGAATGAGCTGGCGCAGCTCGTCCGGAAGGTCGCGGAAGACGTTGTCGCGAACGTAGTCGCGCAGAAAGGCCTCGACCCCCATGCCGTCGCCGTCACGACCAGCCCGGCCGGCGAAGCGGATGAACTGCACCGCGATCGGCCATCCGCGGGTCGAGGCGAACACCGCCTGCGCGTCGGGGGCTTCCCTACCGTCGTCGTCGGCCAGCACGCGGGCGATCTCGTCGACGTCGAAGGCGAGCTGATCGTCGCCGATGAGGGCGTCCGGTACTCCCGCGATCCACCGGGACAGTCTCGCGTCGACGCCGCCGGTGCCGACGACGATCAGCCGCAGCCGGTCGGAACCGGACTCGATGAGCGCACCGAGCAGCCCCTCGGCGAGGGCATCACCCGCGCGGTGAGCATCGTCGATGACGAGGTGCACCGGCTCGTCGAGGGCGTCCAGCGCATCCTGGAGGGCGTCGAAGACGACGGGCTTGTCGATCTCGGCGGGGTCGACGCCGGCGACGGCACCGAGCCGCGGTTCGGATGCGGCGAGCGCGTGGAGGGCGCGGACGACCCGCCCACCCAGACGCGCGGGCTCGTCATCCCATGACCCGAGGGACAGCCACGCGACCCGGCCGGGGTGCTGCGCGCTCCACCCGCCGACCGCGGATGTCTTGCCGAATCCGCTGGGGGCGCACACGACGGTGATGCGATTCACGCGGACGCTGCTCTCGATCGCCTCCTCCACGCGTGGCCGCTGCAGCGTGTGCGGCCCGCGGCGGGGCGGTGCGTGGCGAAGCGGCCGGGCGTCGAGCCCCGGGACGGTGTTCGTCAACGACATCCTCCGCTGGAGTGCATTCCCACGGGTTCGGGTGCCGCGGACCTTGCTGCCACTCTATTGCGCTCGATGCGGGGTGGAGCCCGCGGAGGACGACGACCGCCGAACACCGCGAGGGTGATGCCCGGAGCGCGCGCCTCACCCTCGCGCGGGCCGAAACGAGGGTGGCGGGATAGCGTAGGGGAACTCCTCCGCACCCGACTGAAGGATCCGCCTGTGACCACGCCCGTGCGTCGAACACCACTCCGCTCCCGCTTCACGGCACTGATCGCCGCCCTTGTCACCGCCGCATTCGCGGCGCTCATCGGCACCTCGGTGGCCTCGGCCGAGACCGTCCCCAGCCCGGGGTCGAGCTCCTCCCCCGCGACGACCCCGGCACCGTCCGCCACCTCCGCACCCTCGGACGAGAACCTTCAGACGGGAGACGTGCGCGGGTCGGTCGTGATCGCCGCATCCGGAGCCGCGCTGCCCGGAGTGGCCGTGGTCGCCGAGCCGACGCAGCCGGGCGTGAGACAGGAAACCGTCACGCAAGCCAACGGCGCCTTTCACCTGCGTGAGCTTGCTCCCGGCCAGTACACCTTCACCTTCTCGCTGGCGGGATTCGAAACCGTGACGCGAACCGCCCAGGTGCGGATCGGGCTGACCACGACCGTCGACGTCGAGATGTCGCTGTCGAACGTGAGCCTCCGCCTGGATCGACAGACGGTGACCGCCGGCGAGAGCCTGCAGCTCGACGCCGAAGGCTTCCGCGGGAACGAGCAGGTCGAGGTCGAACTGCACTCGACGCCGGGGAGCCTCGGCACCCTCGCCGCAGATGAGGCGGGAGCCCTCTCCGGCACGATCGCCGTGCCCTCCGACACGACCCCGGGCAGCCACGACGTGGTGCTGATCGGCGAGAGCGGCCGCACCGCATCGGTCACCGTCACTGTCGTCGCAGCGCCGCCCCTGATCGCCACCGGCTGACACGACCCCGTCAACAACGCAGGAGATCTGCCGACGAAACCGTCGCAGACCCGCGGCGGGGCCCCGGAGTCCCCGAATCTCCTGCGTTGTTCACCGCATGGCCTCGTCAAACCGGCACGCAAGCCCCATCGCACCGCCCCGATCGTCGAGCGAGTCGTGCGAGCGACAGCCCGACCCACTCGCCTCCTCTCCAGACCCGCGGAATCGTCCAGGTCTGACACAGGTTCGCCCATGTGGCAGGCCCCCTTCACGCCCATAGTCTCGGTGCGCACCAGAACAGACGAGGACGTCTCGTCCGCATCGCAAGGGAGCATGTATGTCCATCACTTCTCATTCCCGACAACGCGTCGCAGGCATCGTCGCCGGCGCCGCGGTGCTCTCGCTGGCGGTCGCCGGCTGCTCGGGATCGGGGAATGGCGGCGACACCGCCGACGATCCCGCGCAGATCACCTTCCAGTCGTGGGTGCCGAACATTGATCGTGCCGTCGACGCGTTCAACGCGTCGCACGACGACATCGAGGTGACGCTGGAGACGATCACCGCCGGCCCGGACGGCGGTTACGCCACCATGCTGTCCGCCGTTCAGGCGGGCAACCCCGCGGACGTGGTCCAGCTCGGCTACGACGCCATTCCCGACTTCCTCATGAACGACGCCCTCGAAGACATCACCGACTACGTGAGCGACTCGGAGGACCTGTTCGTGCCGTGGCAGTGGCAGACCGGCGAGTTCAACGACCGTGTCTACGCCGTGCCGCAGGCGTCGGGTCCGCTCGGCCAGTTCTACCGCGCCGATATCTTCGACGAGCTCGGCATCGCCTACCCCGAGACGTGGGATGAGTACTACGAAGCCGCGAAGGTGATCCGCGACTCCGCCCCGGACCGCTACATCACCGCCTTCGCCTTCAATCAGGCCCCGTGGATGATCGGGCTCGCCCAGCAGGGCGGCGCGACGTGGTTCGGCATCGAGGGCGACGCGTGGACGGTCGACATCGACGGCGAAGACACGATGACCGTCGCAGAGTTCTGGCAGAAGCTCATCGACGAAGACCTCGTGAAGATCGAGGCGGACTTCTCCAACGAGTGGAACGCCGACATGCAGAACGGCAACGTCGTCACCTGGATCTCGGGTTCGTGGGCCGACGCGATCCTGCGCGGCACCGCCCCCGACACCGCCGGCGACTGGCGTGTGGGCGCGATGCCGCAGTGGGAGGCCGGCGAGAGCGTCTCGGCCACGTGGGCCGGAGGCTCGGCGAGTGCAGTGCTCAAGGGATCGGACAACCCAGAGGCGGCCGCGGAGTTCGCCCTGTGGCTGAACTCCGACCCGGAGAGCGTGAACATCCTCACCAACGTGGGCGCCGGATGGCCCGCGATCGCCGACACGAGCCAAATCGAGGCGCTCCAGGACGACCCGGAGGTGTTCGACTTCTACGGCGGCCAGGACATCTGGGATGTCTTCGCCGAGTCCGACGCGAACGTCGACACGTCGTGGGTGTGGCCGCCGCTGTCGTCAACGCTGTTCGCCTCGCTCACCGACAACGTCAAGGCCGCCGTCGATGCCGGCACACCGCTGCCGGAGGCGTACGAGCAGACGCAACTCGACATGGTGAATGCGCTCGAAGAGCGCGGCATCGCCATCGACTGACACCGCCGGGAGGGGCGGGCGCTTCCCCGGCGCCCGCCCCTCCCGCCATCCCTCCCCGACCCCTCCGATCGAAGGGCTCTCCGTGACCACGGCACCCTCAATCACCCGCCGCCGCGCGCGTCCACGCACGGCGCTGTGGGTTCTCGTTCTCCCGTTCGTCGTCATGTTCGTACTGTTCTTCGTCGCGCCCATCGTCTTCGCGCTCGTCCAGAGCATGTTCGCCACCCGCAACTCCGGGCTCGGACTCGGGGCGCCGGAGACGGTGTTCGTCTTCGTCGAGAATTACGCTCGCGCGTTCGACGATCCCGCGTTTCTCGCGAGCCTGGGTCGCCTGCTGGTGTTCTCGGTCATCGAAGTACCACTCATGGTGTTCACCGCCCTCTCACTCGCCCTGCTGATCGACAGCGGCCGCGCACGTGCACCGCGCTTCTTCCGCGTGCTTTACTTCGCGCCCTACGGAGTGCCGGGCGTCATCGCCACCCTGCTGTGGGGCTTCCTGTACGTGCCGGCCACGAGCCCGGTGCTGCAGGTACTGTCGAGCCTCGGCCTCGACGTCGATCCGCTGTCCAGCGGCAACGTGCTGTTCGCGATCGCGAACATCGCCCTGTGGGGGTTCGCCGGCTACAACATGGTCATCCTGCTTGCCGCGCTGGATGCGATCCCCTCCGAGCTCTATGAGGCGGCCCGGATGGACGGCGCGTCGGCCTGGTCGATCATGTGGAACATCAAGCTGCCGCTGGTACGGCCCTCGATCATCCTCGTGACCGTCTTCACGATCATCGGCACGCTGCAGCTGTTCGTTGAGCCCCTCGTGCTTGCGCCTCTCACGACGGCGATCAACTCCACCTTCACCCCCAACATGGCGGCCTACAACCAGGCGTTCGCGCAGGGCAACCCGAATCTCGCGGCGGCGATGGCGGTCATCGTCGCGGTCATCGGGTTCGTGTTCTCGTTCGGGTTCCTCCGCCTGGTCAACCGGAAGGGGAACCGCGCATGGTGACCACGCAAGTGCCAGCACCGCGCCGCCGTCGTGGCGGTCGGGAGGGCACCGTCGGCGGTGCGACAGCGGTCAACGTCGTCCTGATCGTCGCGGCGATCTACTTCCTGCTGCCGTTGGTGTGGGTGCTGGTGGCGGCCACGAAATCGCCGGGCGACCTGTTCAGCTCCTTCGGCCTCTGGTTCTCCGACAGCCCGCAGGCGTGGGAGAACCTCGTGACGCTGTTCACACAGGACGGCGGCATCTTCACGCGCTGGGTGCTCAACAGCATCCTGTATTCGGGGGCCGGAGCCCTCGTCGCGATGGCGCTCTCGGCGGCCTGCGGGTACGCGATCGCGAAGTACTCGTTCTGGGGGCGCGAGGCGCTGTTCTCGACGATCCTCGGCGGCGTGCTCGTGCCGGCGACCGTGATCGCCCTTCCTCTGTACTTCCTCTTGAACACCGTGGGTCTCACCGGTACGTACTGGGCGGTGCTGCTGCCGAGCATGGTGAGCCCGTTCGGGGTCTACCTCGCCCGGATCCACGCGAACGCCAGCGTTCCCGACGAGATCATCGAAGCCGCCCGCATCGACGGCGCCGGAGATCTGCGCATCTTCGCCACGATGGCGGTGCGGATGATGAGCCCGGCCCTGGTGACGATCTTCCTGTTCCAGTTCGTCACCATCTGGAACAACTACCTTCTGCCTCTCGTGATGCTCAACGACACGAAGACGTTCCCCGTCACCCTGGGCTTGACCCTCTGGAACTCTCAGACCCAGCGCGATCCGATGTTCTATCAGCTGGTCGTCACCGGTTCTGCCGTGTCGGCCGTGCTCCTGGTGGTGCTCATGGTCGCGATGCAGAAGTTCTGGCGGGCCGACCTCACCGCCGGCGCCACAAAGGGCTGACCTCGCTGCCGTCCCGCACTCGCCCGTTCCGCAGTCACTCTTTGCGGGTCGGGTCTGTTCCGCACTCGCCCGTTCCGCAGTCACGCCGGTCTGGTCCGTCCCGCAGTCACGCCGGTCTGGTCCGTTCCGCGGGTCGGGTCTGTTTCGCAGTCACTTTCCGCGGGTCATCTCCACGAGAACCCACAAAAAGTGACTGCGGAGCGGGAAAGGCATCACGGGGCGGAGCGGGGCAGAATGGGGCGGCGGCGCGGGCCGGGCGGGGCGGAGCGACGCGGCGGCGCGGGCAAGCCATCGCGCGGGACGAGACGCGGTGGCTCAGCCCTTGCGGTGCTCGCGGTAGGCGCGGGGGCTTACGCCGTGCACGCGCCGGAACTGCCGGGAGAAGTAGAAGGCGTCGTCGAAGCCCGTCGCGCGACCGACTTCGGCGACCGTCATGTCGGTCGTGTCCAACAGCACGCGTGCCCGCGCCATCTTCAGCGCGTTGTGGTGGGCAAGCACCCCTCCCCCGGTGGCGTCGCGGAACAGCGCGGCCAGGTGCGAGGGCGACAGCCCCACCATCGCCGCCAGCTCCGGAACCTGCACCCGCCCGTCGATCCGCTCCTCGAGGTAGCGCATCGCGCGTTCGAGCGGCGTGCCATCGACGGCCAGGCGCCGGTCGACGGCGAGCTGCGTGAACAGGCGCCAGGCCATGCCGGATGTCGCCACGAGCCGCGCGGGGGTGGTGTCGCGCGCGAGAGAGCGGGAGATCTCATCCAGCAGCGCGGTCGCCTTCTCCACGCTTCGCAGCGACAGGGTGACGTGGCCGCCGTCGACGCCGCACGCGTCGACGAGCTCCGCGACATCGGTTCCCCGTGCGTGACACCACCAGATGGTCCAGGGGTCGTCGCCCGCCGCGCCGTAGGCGTGCGGAGTGCCCGCCGGGATGACGATCGCCGTCGAACTCCCCACCCGCGTGCGAACGCCCGAGACGTCGACCCATCCCGCGCCGGCGACACACACGATGACGATCGTCTCGGGAATACCGCTCGGGCGATGGCGACCGTGATGCTCCGCGCGGGGAAAGTACCCGGCATCGGTCACTGTCATGCGGCGGGTGACCCCGCGCGAGAGCGCCGTCTCGACCAGTGGGCGGGGCACGACGCTGAGGAGCTGGTGCTCGAAGCCGTCGGGCCGTTCGAGGTATCCACCGTCCATCGCGCCATTGTCGCACCGCCGCCGCGAGCCCTGGACGAGTGACGGCGGAACCGGAAACTGGCCAGCGGATCGTCCAGGTCGGAGCGCCCTTCGACCATGGTGGCACCCGTTCCAGGCGGGTTAGCGTTCACGGGTGACACGGAACGACGACGCCCCGAGCCGCATCCTGCTGCCCGACGCCCCCGCCGACCAGGCCGCGATCCTCGCCGACGGCGGCGTCGCCTGCTGGAGTGAGCCGGTGTGGATCGACACGTACGACCCGGGCAACCCCGACCCGTATCCGATGTTCCTGGACCGCCGCGTCTATCAGGGCTCGAGCGGGCGGGTGTATCCGCTGCCGATGATCGACGCGGTCTCGCCGGAGAAGAAGCCGCGGCAGTGGCACGCGATCCACCTCGAGAACGCCTACGTGCGGCTGATGCTGCTCCCCGAGATCGGCGGACGCATCCACATCGGGTTCGACAAGGTCGCCGGCTACGACTTCTTCTACCGCAACAACGTCATCAAACCGGCCTTGGTGGGCCTCGCCGGCCCGTGGATCTCGGGCGGCGTGGAGTTCAACTGGCCGCAGCACCATCGCCCGGCGACGTTCCTGCCGGTGGATGCACGCATCGAGCGCGAAGACGACGGCGCGGTCGTGGTCTGGCACAGCGATCTCGATCCCCTGCAGCGGATGCGCGGAACGCACGGCATCCGCCTGCGGCCGGGGTCGTCGCTCATCGAAGCCGACGTGAATCTGCACAACCGCACCGATGTGACGCAGACCTTCCTGTGGTGGGCGAACGTCGCCGCGGCCTCCCACGAGCGGTACCAGTCCTTCTTCCCGGACGACGTGGCCTACGTCGCCGATCACGCGCGACGCGCGATCACGGCATTCCCGCGAGCGGACCGGCCGTACTACGGCGTCGACTACCCGGCCCTGGCTGCCGAGCGCGTCGGCGCCGACCGCATCGACGTGTACAGCAACATTCCCGTGCCCACGTCGTACATGATCACGGACACCGACGACGCCTTCTTCGGCGGATACGATCACGCCGCCGACGCCGGCTTCGTGCACTGGGCCGATCCGGCGATCTCGCCCGGCAAGAAGCAGTGGACGTGGGGAGACGGTGAGATCGGCCGAGCGTGGGATGCGCAGCTGACCGATAGCGACGGGCCCTATGTCGAGCTGATGGCCGGCGTCTACACCGACAATCAGCCCGACTTCGCCTGGCTGCTGCCTGGTGAGACCAAGCGCTTCCGTCAGTACTGGTACCCGATCCACCAGACGGGCCCCGTGCGACAGGCGACGACGGATGCGGCGATCGCGGTGGATGCGACGCCCGGCGGCACGCGAGTCGGCGTCGCGGTCACCCTCGCCTACGACGGGCTCACGGTGTCGGCTGCCATCGGCGAAGACGAGGTGTGGCAGTGGACCGGCACGCTCTCCCCCGCCGCGCCCCTCATCCAGGTGATCGATGCACGGTCTGGGTACTCCACCGACATCGATCGTGTGACGCTGCGACACGGTGAGGTCGTGCTCGTGGAGTGGCGCGCGCGTGACACCTCTGCCGGGGAGCCGTGGGTGGCGACCGAGCCCTCGGCGCCGACCGATATCGCCTCGGCCGACGAGCTCCTGGTCACCGCGACGCACCTGCAGCAGTACCGGCACCCGACGCGCGATGCCCTCCCCTACCTGCGCGAGGCGCTCCGGCGTGACCCGGGTGACACCCGCGCCGCCACCGCTCTCGGCGCATGGCACCTCCGCTGCGGCGAGTACGCGCTTGCGCTCGAGGCACTCCAGACCGCCGTCAGCCGGGCGACCGCGCGTAACCTCAACCCTCGCGACGGCGAGCCGCTTTACCTGCTCGGCCTCGTGCACGAGCGCCTCGGCGATGACGCTGCCGCCGACCGCGCGTTCGCCCGTGCCGGGTGGAACGCGGCGTGGGCCGTTCCCTCTGCTCTCGCGCGGGCCCGCATCGCGCTGCGCGCCGGACGCTTCGCCGACGCGCGCGCCCTCGCGGAGACCGCCGGCACGGTGCCCGAGGCGCGGCGCCTCGGGGCCCTGGCGGACCCGGATGCCGTCGGCGCCCTCGCTCTCGCGAAGCACCTGCACCGGGACGACCCGCTCGACGCTGCTTCTGCTGCGCTGGTGCGCGCACTCTCCGCAACGGTGCCCGGCACCGCCGACGCGGCGCCGGAGGACGATTCACTCACCCCGCCCGATGAGCGCACCGCGCTCGACGTCGGGGCGGAGTTCGCACGCGCGGGGCGCTTCGATGTCGCGCTGGCGGCGACGGAGGCACCCGCGCCGGGTGCACCATCGGCCGGGCGGGCGGGCCCGCTGCGCCACTACCTGCGCGCGTTGTGGCTCGACCGCGCGGGGCAGCCCGAGGCGGCGAGCGCCGAGCGCCGCGCGGCGGCCGTCGCCGATGCGTCGCTGGCGTTTCCCGCGGGGCTCGATCAATACGACGCGCTGCGCGCCGCGGTTCGTGCTGACTCCACCGATGCGACCGCCGCGGGCCTGCTTGGGATGTGGCTGCTCGATGCCGGGCAACACACCGACGCGCTCACGGCGCTGCAGGCCGCCGCCGATGCCGGTTGCGCCGACCCCGTCACCTGGCGCAACCTCGCTCTGGCGCGGGTCGCGGCAGCCGGCGATGACGAGGGCGCCGACGCGGCGCTGCGTCACGCCCTGGGCCTGCGCGCCGATGCCCGTCTCGTGCTCGAGCGCGACCTGCTGGCGGAGCGGCGCGGCCTCGATGCGGGTGCCCGCCTCGCCCTGCTGGACGAGCACGACCCTCTCATCGGCACTCGAGATGACCTCGCGCTGCGGCACGTGACCCTGCTGCTCGACCTCGAGCGCATCTCCGAGGCGTGGGAGGTGCTCACCTCCCGCCCCTTCCGCCCGTTCGAGGGCGGTGAGGGACGCGTGATCGCCGCCTTCGACCGCGCGATCTGCGCCCAGGCGCGCGCGCTCCTCTCCGACGGCTCCCCCGAGGCGCTCACCGAAGCGGCACGGCTGCTCGCACTCCCGGTGCCGGCACACCTCGGCGAGGGCCGCCATCCCGCCGAACCGGCGCTCGAGCGCATCGTGCTTCTCGGCGATGTGCGTGCGGCTCAAGGCGACGCGCGCGCCGCGCGTGAGACGTGGGCGCGCGCGGTTGCACCGACACCGCTCGCGGTCGCCGAGCGGCCTGCCGATGCGCTCACCTTCTGGCGAGGGGTCGCACACCTTCGCCTGGGCGAGACGGATGCGGCCGAGACCGCATGGCGTGTGCTCGGCGAGCGCGCCCAGACGCTGCGTGCCGCACCCGACGCGGTGGACTATTTTGCGACCTCGTTGCCCGAGCTGACGGTGTTCGATACCGGCACCGCCGCCGCGCGACAGCGCACCGCCGACGAGCTCGACGAGCTCGCCGCCCGCGGCCGCTCCCTCACGCGGGCCGCCGCACACGAGCCGGTCCGACAGGAGGCAACCGCATGACCGAGCGCTATCTCGGAGCCGGGACCGTCGCCCGAGACGAGACGGCGCTGACCGCCCGCGTCCCCGCGCATCTCCCCCCGCGACTGACGATCACGTTGTGGGATTTCTCCTGGTACACCCGCGCCGGTGAGGGGGAACCCTACGCCGACGTCGACGCGGCGATGGCCGACGCTGCGTCGCTGGGATACAACGCCGTGCGCATCTGCGCCGCGCCGCTGCTGATCGCCGGCGGGCTCGGTCTGGACAGCACGGTCGCCATCGAGGGGATGGGCGCCTCGCCCGCCGGCGGCTTCTTCGGACAGCGCACGCGGTGGTACGACGCGCCGGGTGGCTACGAGATCGATGTGCGCGCGCGTCTGCACGAGCTGTTCGATGCGGCCGAGCGCCACGGCCTGGTGGTGATCCTCGCGAGCTGGGAGTACCAGCAGTCCCCGGCGTTCGCGGCGTCGTCGGCGTGGTTCGACGCGATCGACGCCGTGCCTCTCGCCGACCGCTACCGCGTGCTCGCCGACGCGTGGGACCGCCTGCTGGCAGAGCTCACCAACGCCGGTCACCGCGACCGCATCGCGCTGGTCGAGCTGCACAACGAGGTGGACTTCTCGATCCTCCCGGCGCTCGAAGACGGTGGCGCCGCCGAGGTCGCGCGCCTGCGCGCGGCGCATCCCGATCTGCTCGTGACAGCCAGCTACGGCAAGCCTCCCCACCTGGCGATGCACCGCGTGCCCGACGGGCTCGCCGCGGCGCAGTTCCACGTGTACAGCTACGGCGTGCTCGACGAGCTGCAGAAGCTCGTCGACATCCGGTCCGAGGGCAGTGCGGTCTTCCCGAACGAGGCGTTCGCGCGGATGCTGCGTTCCGATGCCCCCTCGGTCGCCGCATACGGCCGGGCGGCGGAGTGGAAGTACCGGGCGACGGTCGTGACCGACCAGATGTTCTACGGCTACGACAACCTCGATCCCGCGCTCTGGGACGCATGGCTCGTGGAGCACTACCCGCCCTTCGAGCAGGTGATGCGGCGCGAGATCGAATCCCGCACGATCGCGATCGCGGCCTGGGCTCGCTGGAAGGGCGTGCCCGCGGTCGTCGGCGAAGGGTGGGTGGGCTACACACCGCTCCACGGCACGTTCGAAGAGGGCCCGATCGGCCGCGCTCTCGCCGAGCACGGCATCGACACCGCGTTGGAGCACGGCGTGTGGGGCGTGGTGCTCTGCTCGAACGCGGCCCCGCATCACCCGATGTGGCAGCTGCGCGACTGGCAGCGCGAGGTGAACGAGCGCATCCTCACGGCCTGACCCCGGTTCCATGGTCAGAACGGTGCGACGGCCTCACTGGTCGGATCAGAACCCGGTGGTGGGTCGGGCATGAACACCACCCGGGGTGGCGGATCGTCGACGTATTCCAATCCGGAGGGCGCGGTGAACCGCAACCTTCCGCCCGGTTCCTGCACGGCCGTCCACCCGGCCGCTTGTTTCATCGTGTGATGCCTCTTGCAGAACGCCCCGACATTGTCGACGTCGGTCTTCCCACCCAGCGCCCAATCTTCCCGGTGATCCCAGTCGCAATCCCGCGCGGGCCGTCGGCAGCCGGGGAACCGGCACCGGATATCCCGCGCCACCAGGTACCGCTTCTGCTCCGCCGTCACGAATCGCCGGTCCACCGCGAGCACGGCCCCGGTGACGGGGTCGAGGAACACCCGGTCGAAGCTGGGGACATTGCCCGCAAGGATCTTCGCCGTTTCGGGGTCCACCGCGCACTTCCCGTCCAGCTCCGCCCCACCGGTCGTGGTTCCTGCGAGCGTGGTGGCCGGCACCGTCACCTGCACGTGCGCTCGGATCGCCCCCAGCCCACCCTCAACCACGGTCGGGTCAACCGACGGTGAGGAGGTCAGCATCATGTCCAGCAGCACGTCGGTGCGGATCTGATCCAGCTTCCGCTCATCGAACCACAGGTTCTCCGTCGCGTCGCTTCCGCCCGCCGCGCACGACTCCCCTGGCTCGGCCAGTCCGAAACTCGCGCCCGCGTCCGTCGCCGCTATCTCGCCGTCGCCTTGCGGAGGGTCCGGCTGCTTGGCGTCGCGTCCGGCGGCGGCGGTGTCGCCTTCGGCAGCTTCCCGGCGGGCGGCACGGTCGACGGCCTTGATCGCCTTCCCCTGCCGCGTCAGCCGATCGTGCACCCCGTGAACCTCGACCGACGGTCCGATCACCCCCAGCATCGACATCCCGTCGCGCAGGTCCTCGACCCACACCCGCCGGTCCCGCACCGCCTCATCATGGCGTTCCTGCATCGTCTTCGGGTTGTGCTTCTCCGCCACCTGCTCCGCAAACGACCTCACACGCCCAGCAGACGTCTTCTCCGCGTAAGCGAGCACCTCAGCCTCATACGCCGCACGCGCCTCATCGTCGGAAAGATCCGCTCCGGCATCGACGATCACCCGCACATGCGCGCGCGACACCCGCCCCTCACGCCACGCCTCCCACGACGCCGCGAACTGCGTCACCGTGCGGTGCGCCTCGAACAACTGCGACTGCAACGTGCGATCACTCACCCGCGCGTCGACCGCGAGCTCCGCCGCCATCGACCGAAGCGGCATCTCCCGCTCCCGCATCGACGCATCACGCAACCGCGCCGTCTGCTCCTGCGCCAGCTCGTACGCGTCAGCATGCGTCCGCGCCAAGTCCGCCTCCGCAGCCGCAATCACCACCCGAAGCCGACGCGCCTCCGCGACCAGCGCACGCGTGCGGAAGGCATCCGCCTCACGCTGCTTCTTTTCGCTCATCACGCCCCCGGTTCGATCTCTGACTACTTCGAGACTAGGGAGGGCCACCGACATTCCACCCCGAAAAACCGCCGACCGTACGGGAAATCGACAAACTTCTTCTCGAGCCAGCCCGTTTCCCGCCGAGCCACCCCTTTCCCTACCAGCGAGCGCCTAAAGCCACCCCGCTCCGCCGCCACCCTTATCCGGATATTGACATACCCGCTTCCTATCCGGAAAATGTAATAGGCCGAAGGTATCCGGAAATCCGCATAGCGCGGGGCCGCAGACAGCATCACCCGAAGCAAGGAAGGCGCCATGTCGACGGCACGAACCCGCATCCAATCGCCGAGCGACATCGGCCTCGTGATTCAGCAGGCGCGCCTTGCGCGGGGCCTCTCGCAGACCGCTCTCGCCGACCAGCTCGGGCTGTCGCAGCGATCCGTGAGCGAGATCGAATCGGGCAAGCCGACGATATACATGCGCAAGGTGTTCGATCTCCTCCGCGCGACCGGTGTCGAACTGTCCGCCGAGCTGCCCCCCGAAGACGAATGAGACTCGCCGTCGAGCTGTACGACGAGGTGATCGGACACCTCGTCGGCGACGCGCGGACCTTCGACATCGAGATCTCCCGCGACGCGATGGCCCGGTTCGGCACGAACAGCCGCGTTCTGTCGACGACGGTGCCCCTATCGCCTCGCCCGCCCCGTCATCATGCGGGCCGCCGTCGCAACTGGTTCGCCGAGCTGCTGCCCGAGGGCGACCAGCTCGAGCACATGCTCTCTCGCCGCGGGCTCCGGCGTGGCGATGTGCCGGCCTTCCTCGCGGCATACGGCCGCGACGTCGCAGGAGCCCTCCAGATCTGGGATGTCGATGACCCGACCGAACCCCCTACCGGGCGAGCCGTCCCGGTCGATGCGGCGCAGATCAGGCGACTGCTCGAAGACCCGATCTCCGCACCGCTCGGCAACGACCCCCTCGCCGGAAAGTCGTCGCTCGGAGGCGTTCAACCGAAGGTCGTACTCGCGCGGACCGATGACGGCTGGGCCCGCGTCACCGGCGGCTTCCCCTCGACGCACATTCTCAAACCGCAGCTTTCCCAGCTGCCGACCGTCATCTTCGACGAGGAGTACGGAGCGCGCCTGGCTCGCGGGATGCAGCTCGCCGGGTTCGACACGAGCATCACGTCGTTCGATGGCCTCCCGACCCTTGTCGTCGAACGCTTCGATCGAGCGACCGGCACCCGCATCCACCAGGAGGACTTCAGCCAGGCGCTCGGTGCGGCCGGGAACCAGAAGTATCAGGAGATCGGCGGCGTCGTCAGCCTTGTCCGGGTGGCGGATGTGCTGGCGCGGCATGCGCGCTCCGACGATCTTCACACGCTCGCACGGATGCTGGTGCTCACCGTCGCGGTCGGCAACCTCGACCTGCACACGAAAAACCTCGCCCTGCTGCACGCGAGAGACGGCGACGTGACGCTGGCACCGGCGTACGACGTCGTTCCGATGGCCCACCGGACGGATGTGGATGGGCGCGTCGCGCTGGCCGTCAACGGTCAGTACGTGCACGCGCGACTGACGGCGGCCGACCTCGTCGCCGAAGCATCGGCGTGGGGCGTCCGCCGCGCCGACCGCGTGGTCGAATCCACGCTCGACGAACTCCGCGCCCTGATCGATGCGGAGACCCCGCTCGACGGTGCGGCATCTCATCTGCACGACCGCGTTCGGACGTACGTCGGGAACCTCATCAACGGTCATCGCGTCGGCAAGGAACCCTGACTGCGGCCCACGCGGGGCGGAGCACCGGGGCATGGTTCTTCATCGTCTTCATCCCGCTCGCCGGTACCGTGGTGCTGCTTGTCTTCACCCTGCTCTCGCAACGCCCCGGAGGATCGCGTTTCGACGCGAACCCGCAGCCGTCTTGATCGCCCGCTCGCTGGAGGTGACCAGCCGAAGATCGTTCTTGCACAGCTGGATGAAGCCACCGACACGGCACCCCTCGCGCAGCGAGCGCGGTCCCGAGCCAGCAGGTGTCAGAGCAACCGCACGACACAGGTGGCGCCGGGGGTGCGCGCGAGCTTCGCATCCATCGTGACCAGGTCAGCCCCCGCCCGCTCCGCGAGCGCGACGTAGGCGGCGTCGTAGGCCGTCGCGTTCGCCGCGAGGTCGCCCATGCGTCTCAGCAGCGGAGCGATGGAGTGCTCGTCGACGTCAGCCTGCTCCAGGGAACCGAGCGCGGCAGCGAGCTGCTCCGGCGTGATGGCTCCGCCGAGCATGCGGCCGCGCAACGCGCTCGCGACCTCGACCAGGAAGTGACCGGGAACGAGCCAGGAAAGGTCCTCGCCGAGCACATCGAGGGCATCGAGACGTCGAGCAGAGGACGGGTCCAGAGCCTCCGCCATGATCGAGGCGTCGACGACCACCGTCATGCGGCACTGTCACGGTCGCGACGGATGAGTTCCGTCGCCGTCGCACCCGCGCCCTCCCCCGCCGTCGCGGGTCTGATGCCATCGAGCCAACGTCGGCGGCGGGCCTGTCTCGCCTCCCGGTCGAGCACATCGAGGAGGTAATGCTGCAGCGAGACGCCTTCCCGGCGTGCGGCCTCGATCAGTTCCCCGCGCACGTCGTCAGGCACGTGTCGCACCTGAATCGCCACCATGCATGCATTTTCGCATGCACGTGGGAAGGCGGCAAGTGCCCTCAGCTCATCGCCTGCAACGACTCCCACCGTTCGCGCAGTGTGCGGCGGCTGTCCGAGACGAGGAGCAGCGGGTCTCCGAGCGACCTGCTCCAGTCCTCGGGCACCGGCACGCCCAGGGCCCGGAGCATCGGCTGCGCCCGCTGCGACGGCGACCCCTTCAGGCCCAACGCGGACATCATCGCGCTCACGGTCACCCCGCCGCGCGAGGCCCGGAAGGCGTCGTTGACCGATCCGGCGATCCACAGCACGGCGGCCGCGGCTGCCGCATCGCTGGATCTGCGGCGAAAGATCGCGGGGTCGGCGGCCGCGATCCGCGCGAGGATCCGCCGCGCGGCCGTGCGCAGCTCCGTTCGCATCGCGTCATCCGCGAAGAGGTTCGCCACGGCGTCGTCCGCGAGTGCGCCCACGCCGCGCACCCGCTCGCGCACGTCGTCAGCAGCGCCCGAGAGGTCGAGCGGCTCGTCGGGCAACGGTGTGTCATCCAGCGCCTCCATGGCCTCGGGTCCGCCGACGGCGCTCTCGACGAGCTCGATGAAGAACGACACGTCCGCGTCGTCGAACGGGGCGAACTCCGCCTCGTCGTCGGCAGCGCCGTCGAGCGGCGGCAGCATCCCCATCCGCTCGAGAAGCGCTTCGGGTCCCTGTCGTCGCGGCGACGAGATCGCGTCGAGGTACTGCGGCGCGAACTCGTCGACGGCTGCAATGGTGGCGGCGGTCAGGTGCTCGGGGATGCTGCGCTCAGCGTGCGCGAACGTCACCACGTGCCGCATCACCTCAGGCACCCGCCGCAGATAAGCCGTGTCGGCGATGATCTTGCGCGGCACCAGGTCGAGCAGCACGATCTCAACCGTGACCGGCGACCACCGCAACGGGTCTCCGCCCAACTGCTGCGCCCCGAGCCACAGGAGGGTCTCGACGATGTCGGCATCGTCGGAGCCTCTCCTCCTGCGCAGGCCGCGCCCGTGCGGGGAGGCCATGATCTGCTCGGCGAGCGCCTCGATCTGGTCGCTCTCGATCTCCTCGGTGTCGTACCCGCTGCCACCGGCGGGCAGAAGGTGCAGCATCCACTCGACGAGTGGACGCACCGCCGGCCACGTCTCGGTCTCGAACGGCGGATACGTGATCCGCCCGAACCGCACCGCGTCGTCGATCTTCGCCCGCGCGTCGGCCAGCGTGATCTCACGCGTGAAGGTCTCGCCCGGCGACTCCGCACCCAGGCTGTCGAGCCGGGCGACGACTTCGGCGATCGGCGCGTCGATGACGAACGCGTCTTTGACCACCGTGCCCATGTTGTGGTCGACGTAAACGAGCACCGTCATATCGCCCGTCGGCAGGTGCACTCCGAGCGCGACGTTCTCGCCGTCACCCAACACGTGCCCCATCTGCACGGCCCGCACCGGGCGGATCTCATCCAGCCGCGTCAGCCAGGACGGGAAGGGATGCCGCCGCGCGGCGACCTCGCGATCGACACGGCGCTGCCTCATCTCGTCGCCGGCGAGCCGTGTCAGCACGAGCAGGAGCGCATCGGTCGGCATCCGCGCCGCTTCGCGGAACATATCGATCAGCTCGTCCACGCTCGGCAGGTCGACGTCGTCGTCGCGTCGCGTCTCGAACGGCGAAGGCTCGGCCGCCGACTCGATGCCCGCCAGCATCGTGCTGGCGTAGGTCAGCAGGTCGACCGGATGCGGCGAGGCGAGCGTCTCGGCGACCTCGGTCTCGAGCACGAGCATTCCGGTGTCGGCCGCGGGCTCCGGCGGCCCGAGCGGCTCCGGCGACCGACCGAGCCCGAAGGATGCGCCGGCGGGCGACGCAGGGCGCGGGCTGCGCGGCTTCTGCGGACGACGGTTCTTCGGGCGACGGCTGCTCACCCGACGACGTTATCGCGCCTCTGTCGCGAACGCGCCGGCCTCCGCTATGGTTCCATCACACGCGGGAGGGGAGGGTTCCCATGGCGCATGACCTGACGACGCCCTATGTGCCCGGGCCGCCTCTCGAGGTCGACCTTCCCTCCGGGTGGACCTTCACGACGGATGCTGCCGGTTACGTCGCCGGAAGCGGCCCCTGTCCGTGGTGTCTCGGGCCCGCGTATGGCCCGCCGCTCCTCGGTGCCGATAGCGATGCAGCCGACAGCGACGCCGACAGCGCCGACACGGACACCGGGCCGACGACGAGGGAGTTCATCGCGGCATGCAGCTGCGGTGGTCCGCACGGCAAGGACCACCAGCCGTCGTGCGGGCGCACCTTCCTCGTGCGTGCCCCTAGAGAGGAGCCGACGTGACCGCACCGCATGATCTCGCTGCTCTCAAGCAGCTGCAGGACCACCGTGCCGGCGAACTGGCGCGTGTGCGCACGCGCGCCGAGAAGTGGATCCCGAGTTTCGCTGCGGTCACCGGGGTGCTGACCACGGCCGTGGTCGTGAAGGGTGCCGAGACCTTCACGAATGCTCCCGCGTCCACTCAGTTCACGATCATCGCGCTGATGATCGCCGGTGCTGTCGCCGTAGGCACCGGCGTCTTCTGCGCCTACGCTGCGGCGCACGGGAATCCATTCGGCGACGACGAGCTGTCGCGTCGCGCCGATCAGCAGAAGGTGGACGGCGCGTACGAGGACTGGAACGCGGCAGTGCGCGCAGAGGTCTCGCGCGCACGTCGATTGCTCACTGCGGCGGTCATCGCCACACTTGTCGGCACGGCGAGCCTTGGGACGGCGGTGGTGGTGACGTGGTTCGCGCCGGCGACCGGTTCCGGCGCCACAACGTGCCTCGTCACCGATGACGGTCTCGTGCGCATCGAGGGCCAGGCACCGGTCGTGGTCGACGGTGAGCTGCGCGTCGTGCCGTGCGCCGAAACGTGACGACGGCTATCGCGTGATGCGATCAGCTGGGGGCCGTGTCCCCGCGCGTCACGACGGCGATGACGTCGGAGCCGTCCACCTTTCTTCCTTTCCGTCCGCCTTTCTTCCTCCCGAAGTAGTATGCGGACATGGCGCTCAACATCAAAGACCCGGAGGCCGATCGCCTCGCGCGGGCGCTCGCCGCCGCCACCGGCGAGAGCATCACCGTCGCCGCACGGGCCGCGTTCGCCGAGCGCCTCGCACGGGTACAGGCGCGAGACACCGCCCCCGAGGTGCTCGCCGAGCTCGAGAGCATCATCGCGAGAGCGCGAGAACGCGAGACGCTCGACGACCGAACAGCGCCGCCACACTGGTCGAGGCCACGATCGTCGCCGAGGCACGCCAGGGCAGTGCTGCCGCGCAAGACCTCGCGGCCGTGCTGCGGGAGACGCGCATCCGCATCGTTCCACTCGATGCCACGCAGGCGTCGATCGCGTCGGCCGCGTGGCGCCGCTTCGGCAAGGGGCGCCACGCCGCCGCACTCAACCTGGGCGGCTGCTACTCCTACGCGCTCGCCCGGCACCTGGGCGCCCCGCTTCTCTTCAAGGGCGACGACTTCGGGCAGACCGATATCGCCTCGGTCCTCTGACCGAACCCGATCCCGCCTAGCCGGGTCGTCGAGCGAGCGGAGTGAGACGAAACGTCCGGTCGCGCATCTACCCGCTGACCTCCCGGGTCAGAACGGCGCGACGACCTCATCGGCTGGGTCCTGAGCCGGTGGCGGGTCGGGCATGAACACCACCCGCGGTGGTGGATCATCGACGTATTCCAACCCGGAGGGCGCGGTGAACCGCAACCTTCCGCCGGGTTCTTGCACGACCGTCCACCCGGCCGCTTGTTTCATCGTGTGATGCCTCTTGCAGAACGCCCCGACATTGTCGACGTCGGTCTTCCCACCCAGAGCCCAGTCTTCCCGGTGATCCCAATCGCAATCCCGCGCTGGGCGTCGACAGCCGGGGAACCGGCACCGGATATCCCGCGCAACCAGATACCGCTTCTGCTCCGCCGTCACGAACCGCCGGTCAACGGCGAGCACCGCCCCGGTGACCGGGTCGAGAAACACCCGGTCGAAGCTCGGAACATTGCCCGCGAGGATCTTCGCCGTCTCCGGGTCCACCGCGCACTTCCCATCGAGCTCCGCCCCACCGTTCGTGGTTCCCGCGAGCGTGGTCGCCGGCACCGTCACCTGCACGTGCGCTCGGATCGCGCCCAACCCACCCTCAACCGCGGTCGGGTCGACGGATGGCGAGGAGGTCAGCATCATGTCCAACAGCACGTCAGTGCGGATCTGATCCAACGTCCGCTCATCGAACCAGACGCTGTCCGATGTTTCGCCACAGTCGGCGCCGCCAACGTCGGCCGCATCGCCACCAGCAGCCGCAGTCGGCTCACCGGAGGCATCACGCTGCTCGGCATCACGCTCAGCGGCTTCTCGGCGTGCGGCACGGTCGGCGGCCTTGATCGCCTTCCCCTGCCGGGTCAGCCGGTCATGCACCCCATGCACCTCCACCGACGGCCCAATCACCCCCAACATCGACATCCCGTCCCGGAGATCTTCCACCCACACCCGACGGTCCCGCACCGCCTCGTCATGGCGTTCCTGCATGGTCTTCGGGTTGTGCTTCTCCGCCACCTGCTCCGCAAACGACCGCACCCGACCCGCAGACGTCTTCTCCGCATAGGCAAGCACCTCAGCCTCATACGCCGCACGCGCCTCATCGTCGGGCAGATCCGCTCCGGCGTCGACGATCACCCGCACATGCGCGCGCGACACCTGCCCCTCGCGCCACGCCTCCCACGACGCCGCGAACTGCGTCACCGTGCGGTGCGCCTCGAACAACTGCGACTGCAACGTGCGATCACTCACCCGCGCGTCGACCGCGAGCTCCGCGGCCATCGACCGAAGCGGCATCTCCCGCTCCCGCATCGACGCATCACGCAACCGCGCCGTCTGCTCCTGCGCCAGCTCGTACGCGTCAGCATGCGTCCGCGCCAAGTCCGCCTCCGCAGCCGCAATCACCACCCGAAGCCGACGCGCCTCCGCGACCAGCGCACGCGTGCGGAAGGCATCCGCCTCACGCTGCTCATCGTCGCTCATAACGCCCCCCGGTTCGATCTCTTCGACACCTCGAGCCTAGGGAGGGCCACCGACATTCCGACCTCGAAAAGCGCCGATCCGGGCGAGAAACACCAAAACTATTCACGAGACCATGGGATGTCGCCGAGACCCTGCTCTTGCACGCGACGGCTGGCGACGACACCTCTCCAACACCTCTTAGACGACCCTGCGATGCCCAAGATGGGCGACGCTCTACCCCGAGCGGAACATCCGTCGATTCAGGACTTCACCGCACCACCCAGGGCACCGGCGGCGATGTAGCGCTGCGCCGCGATGAGCAGCACGATGGCCGGCAGCGACGAGATGACAGCGGTGGCCAGCACCGGCGCCCAGCTCTGCACGTTGCCCTCGAGGTATCCGTAGATCCCGAGTGTCACCGGCCGCACATCGTTCGAGGCGGTCAGAGTGAGCGCGAAGATGAAGTCGCTCCACGCGAAGAGGAAGCTGAACAGCCCCGCGGTGATGATCGAGTTGCGGCTGACCGGCACGGTGCTCCTGCACCAGCTCGCACGCCTCGGCATGGGTGCGCTCGAGCTCGGCTTCCGCGGCCGCGATCACCTCTCGAAGCCGGCGGGCCTCAACGACGATGTCGCCCGTGCGAAGGGCATTCGCCTCGCGCTGCTCGTCGCCTATCATGACGCCTCCGGTTCGATCTCTGATCTCCCTCGACACTACGACGGGCCACCGACATCGCACCCCCGAAAATCCCAGATCCGCGTGAGAAACCCGAAATAGTTCGCGAGACCATCCCGTCCCGCCGAAACCATGCCTTTTGCACCCGCCAGCACCCGTAGCGAGCGCGTCCAACGACCTCACCTCGCATCACAGACACCCCTCCTTCACCCGCCGCTCGAGATGCACGGTCACGGCGTCCCCGACGTCCTCGCCGAGCTTGCGACGCACGGCAGCGTTCGGGCGCACGTGTCTGGAAGGTGCTCAGCGGCAACGAGAGCACCGCGCTCCTCCTGGCCCCCGTCGAGAGTCAGGCGGGGATGAGGCGCTCGACGCGTGCAAGGTCAGCGTCGTGCTCGTCGTGTGCGATCTCAATGTCATAGTCGTTCTGGATGTTGAGCCAGAAGCGCTCCGAGAGGCCGAACGCGCGGGAAAGCCGTAGGGCGGTGTCGGTTGTGATGCGTCGCTTGCCGCGGATGATCTCGCTGAGCCGTGTCTGCGGCAGGCCGGTCGCCTGGGCGAGACGGTACGCGGTGATCCCCAGCGGCTCGAGGAACTCGGTCTGGAGAATCTCGCCCGGGGTGATCGGGTCGTGTTCCTTCGTCATTGGTTGTTCCTCCTCAGTGGTAGTCGACGATCTGAACGTCGGTCGGTCCGGCAGGTGTCCAGACGAAGCAGATGCGGTACTGGTCATTGATCCGGATCGAGTGCTGTCCGTCGCGGTCGCCGACCAGCTTCTCGAGTCGGTTACCCGGTGGGATTCGTAGGTCGTTGATCGTCTCGGCCGCGTTGAGCAGGCGAAGCTTCTTCTGCGCAGCGCGCTGGATCTCGGGCCCGAATCTCCGGACATGCTCGCGCGCCCAGACCTTACGCGTCGGCTCGTCCGCGAAAGACTGGATCACCTCGCCATACTAACGCAGCACAATAGTATCGACAAACATGATTATGAGGGCGGCCGCCGCGGCGACACCCGCCGGCCGCCGGGCCGCGCGGCGGACCGCTGAGAGAACGGCACGGGCACGACAGCGGCGGCCGGTCGGGCTCAAGCCCGCGTCCGGTCGCCGCTGTCGTTCGTCGCGGGTCAGACCATGGACCTGCGCCGCGCGCGGAGCGCCAACACCACACCCGCCGCGAGGAGCGCCAGAGCGAGAGCGATGAGCGTCAGGCTGATCGTGACGCCCGTCGCCGGCAGCGCACCGCCGTCGTCGCCGTCGGCCACCCCTTCACCGTCGCCGCTGTCGGGTTCCGTCGGGTTCACCGGCTCCACGGGATCCACAGGCTCGGTCGGGTCCGTCGGGTCGGTCGGGTCGGTCGGGTCGGTCGGATCGGTCGGGTCCGTCGGATCCGTCGGGTCGGTCGGGTCGGTCGGGCCGGGCTCGGCGAGCGTGAACGTGTTCGTGCCACTGCGTGTCACGTGGCCGGCCTGATCGGTCAGTTCCACATACCACGCATGCTCGACACCCGGCGCGAGGCCGGCGAGCTCGACGGATCCAGCGTCGACGGTAAGGCGCCGCAGGAGCCCCTCGGTCTCGTCGACGGCCGGCGCCGTGAGCGTCATCGAGCCGGTCTCGTCGCCGGTGAGCGTGAGCGGCGACCCCACGGCCACCGGCTCACCGACACTCATCGACAGGCCGGTCGCGGCGAGCGTGCGCTCCTGCGCACCTCCCAGGTCGAGTTCCAGCACGAAGTTCTCCGAGTCGTCACCGTGGAACCCCGGCACGACGTCCTCCGAGATCGGTGAGTGCCAGCGACCGTCCGAGATCCACGCGTCGAGCCACGGCGAGTACGTGTTGAAGTACATCAGACCGTTCTCGGCGTCGATGCTGATGTTCTTGAGGAACTCGTGTCCGCCCCACGGCCGCGTCTGATAGTCGGTCAGCACACCGTAGGAGGTGTTGCCGCCGGCGGTCTCTCGCGCCGCGACGTAGCTGCCGGAGTTGTGGCCGGCCAGCACGAGGGCGACGTTCGGGTTGGGGTCGACCAGCATCGTGTTGATCCGCTTGTTCGTGTACGGGTCGGCGGCGTCGCGTGCGTGCATGTAGTCGTGCGTGGCGAGGATGATCGTGTGGTCGGGGTGCTCCTCGATCACACTCTGCGCCCACGCGATGCCGGGGTCGTCGTCGGTGTTGGCCGACCAGTAGCTCAACGACAGGAACAGCAGCTGCGCCCCGTCGATGTCCGCCGTGTAATACGAGTTGTCGATGTCGTAGCTTTCCCCGTAGGTGAACGGCGTGCCCTCGAGCCCGGCCCGGAAGCGCTCCTCGGGGAAATACTTCTCGAGCATGATCCGCCCGTTGCGGTCTTCGGAGTAGTCGTGGTTGCCCCACGACACCAGCAGCGGAATGTCGGCCTGCTCCAGCAGGGTCGCCGAGGGCTCGGCGGCCTGCCACTGGTACTCGTCGTCGAGGTGTTCGCGGTTGACCCAGTCACCGGCGTGGATCACCAGCTCGGTCTTGCGTTCCTCGGACTGGTCGACGATGTACTCGAACTGGTCGGTCATCATCCACGGCGTCGACTCGGTGTACAGCTGGGTGTCGGGCACGTGCCACATTCCCCAGTCGAAGTCGGCGGCCTCCGGGTACTGCTCGTACACATGATCCTCGCCCCACGGTTCGGACACGAGGCCACGCCAGATGAGGATGCTGATCGTCTTCTCGGCGCTGACGACGTTCTCGGCCGCGGTCGCGTCGACGGAGAGTTGGACGGTCTCCCCGGTGGCACTCGCGGTGTCGTCTTTGAACGCCCAGCCCTCTGCGGCGTGGTCCCACACCCATGCCGACACCCGACGTTCGCCCGCCGTGCCGCTCCACGAGATGTGGAACCGATCCTGCGCGGCCTGTGCGTCGGTGAGCGCGATGTCGTAGACCTGGAACGGGTTCTCGTCGGCTGCCACCGTGGTGGGCAGGGCGGTGTCGGAGAGCTCCCCGGCATCGCGCGCGAGAGAGGTCGGCACCAGGTCGGCGCTCGACCCCGTGCGCACGGTGACGTTCTCGCTGGTCAGTTCGATGGTGTCGTCGACGAAGAACTGCGCCTGCACCTTCTCACGATCATCGGTCACCGGCGTCGCCTCGATGGTGACGGTGCCGCCGTTCGGTTCCGTGTGGTGTGCGGTGACCGGAGCTCCCGGGGCGACGGTGTCGGTGACCTCGAGTACGAGCTCGGCGGTCGCGGCCTCGCCCCCCTCGATCGGTGTCGCGGTGAAGACCACCGACGGCGCACCCGCGGTGTTCACCGGCACGTCGATGGTGAATTCGCCGCCGTCGACACTCTCACGGAAGGTCTCCTCCCCGGCGACCTCGACCGACAGCTCGGATCGGTCGCTGACAGTTCCGGTGACTTCGATCAGGCCGGCCTCGATCGTCGTGCCGGTGGCGGGGCTGCCGATCACGAGCGCAGCGGTGGCGGCGTCCCGGGTCGTGCGGGGGCCATAGGTGACGACGTCGCCGAAGTAGTTGCCGTAGCGGAACGCTTCGAACTCCGGCACGAACGGGAACCCGGCGATCTGTACCTCGTCGATCACGCCTCGGAACGGTGAGACGAGCGCGCCACTGTCGCTGTGGAAGTCGCCAATCGTGGTGGTGACACCGAAGTCCGAAAGCGTCGGCCGCTTCTCGGCTTTGATCTCACTCTGCTGGACGCCGTCGACGAAGACCGCGTAGGTCATGCCGTCATAGTGCTGGGTGACCAAGTGCGGCTCACCGTCGGCGGGCACCGTGGCGCCGAACTCTGACGATCCCAGGCGCGCCGAGACACTGCCGTCATGGGTCTGCACGGCTTGCACGAACGCGGCGTTCTCTTCGCCCACGCGGCTCTTGGCGACGATTCCCCCCAGGCCGCTCATGGCGTCGAGGTCTTCCGGGGTGAAGGAGTACACACCGCTCACAGACAGGGTTGCGAATCCGCCGCCGACGTCGCCGGCGTACTCCAGACGCGAGCCGTCGAATCGACTCCCGCGCGTGCCTTCGTCGGCGACTTCGGCGACCAGATCGCCACCGATGAGCGTTCCGGTGGCGTTGCCGGTGGAGTCCTGTCGCTGCTGGCCGCCGGCGAGATCGTCGTCGAAGTGCTCGACGAGCGCGTAGCCGCCGCTCCACACATCGGTCGGGTCGTTGCCGGCTGCGCCGCCGCCGAAGTACGCCCACACCGTCGGCGTGGTGAATTTCGGCACCTCGGGTAGCTTGACCCACACCGTCGAGGTGGCGCCGGGCTCCCAGTGTTCGATCTCGAACGACAACGGCGCAGCGGCCGCGTCGGTGAACGAGACCTCATCGACGGCGACGTCCGGTGTGGCGTCGAGGGTGAGACGCACCGGAACGTCGGTGAAGTCGCGCTCGCTGGTGTTGCGCACCATGATCGGCTGCCGCTCGGTCGCATCGGGATCGGCCCACGCGACGGTGCTGCCGTCGGTGTTCACGAGTCCTTGAAGCTCTCGCAGTCGTGTCTCGGCAGCTTCGAGCCGATCCAGGTCGAGCGCGCCGCGTTGGGCGGAGGTGAGCGCGTCGACCGCGGCTCGGGCCTCATCGATCTGCTCGGCGTGCCCCACGGTCACCGCCGAGGGCTCGGGCAGCATCGACAGCTGTGCCGCGACCTTGTCGATCTGGCGGTCGATGCCGAAGCCTTCGGTGAGCACCGGGGCTCCGCCGCCGGTGATCTGGTAGGTCTCGACGGCCAGGCGGTCGTCGGTGACGTTCACCGCGACGAAGGTCTGCGCATCGGCTCCCTGGCGCGGCGTGTCGAGTCGGTCGAACAGGCTCAAGTAGGCCTCGAGGTCGAAGAGCTCGGACTCCGCCACCTCCGCATAGCGCTTGGCGCCGGCCTTGTTGGGCATCAGGTACAGGGTGCCGTCGGGTGACACGTTGTACTCGATACGCACCCCGTCGACCACCTCGGTGATCGTGGTCGTCTCGACCGGGCGCGCCAGGCGCGGGTCGTCGGGGGCAGATTCGAGGACCTTGGTGCGGGACAGGTAGTGGTCGTGGCCCTGCAGCACCAAGTCGATCTCGAGGTCGTCGATCACCGGAACCAGATCCTCGCGCATCGCGTGGATGTCGGCGTCGTTGACGTGGCTGCCGGCGGTGTACGGCCCCTTGTGGGTGACGAGGATGAGCCAGTCAGCGCCGGCCTCACGCGCGGCCGTCGCGTCGGATTCGAGCCAGGCCAGCTGCGCCTCGGAGAGCGACCGTTCGGCGTCTTCGTTGGAGTTGAGCACCATGAAGTGCGCGCCGTTGTACGTGTACGAGTAGTAGACACCGGTCTCGGTGTTCTGCTCGCGGGCCGGCTCGAGGGTGAAGTGGTCGGCGAACGAGTCCAGTGTGTCCTCGTGGTTGCCGGCGGCCGGCGCGAGGGTGGTGCGCAGCAGGCCATCCTGCGACGCATCGAGCAGGTCGATCCAGTCCTGCTCGATGTGACCGTCCTGTACGACGTCGCCGTTGTGCACGACGAACTCCGCCGCGGGCACGGCATCCAACGCCTTGCGCAGCGTCGCCGCCGACAGGTCGGCCTCTTCCTGAGCCTTGGCCTGCGTGTCGGTGAGGTCGATGAAGGTGAAGTCGTCCTCGCCGGTGGGTGTCTGGAAGGTTCCGGTCGGGCTGTACAGCCCGGTGGTGGAGTCGCCGAGGCGGTAGTAGTAGGTATTGCCAGGCGTCAGCTCGGTGGCGATCGCCTGGTAGACGATCTCGCCCGAGACGGTCGCGGTGCGCTTGTCGGCGTCGACCTCGACGAGGGTGCTCGCCGGGAACGACGGGTCGGTGCTCAAGACCACCTGCGGCGCGTCGCTTTCCGTCTTCTGGTACCACGAGAATCCGCGCTGGGTCTTCGGGTCACCCGCGAAGGTCGTCGCGATGCGATTGGGCATCTCCTCGGGCAGCAAGTGCTTGACGTAGGCGCGGCTGTCGTCGGGGTCCCACCGCCAGCCGTCCATGAAGTCCCAGCTCAGGGCGTCGTAGGTCGCCTTCTCGGCGAGCATCCCCGCGGCGGTGTCGTCACCGTGCTTGCCGGCCGTTCCGGGGCCGGTCACGGTCGCACCGCCGACCGTCATCTCGACCGATGCGCGGTTGTCTGACGCGCTCCAGCCCTCGGCTCGCGTGTCGCCGATGACACGACCGGCGTGGTGGGTGCTCGGCGCGGTGACCGTGCCGTCGAGCACGACGTTGCGGTCGACGGCAGCGCCGGCGCCCGGGGTCGCGACGACCAGCGCGGCACCGTGCTCGAGATCGGTCGTGACATCACCGGCGACGAGGTTGGCGTACACGTCGGCGCCCTCCCCCGCGGTGCCCACCAACACGGCGGGCGATGCACCGGTGACGGTGGCCGCGACGTCGTTCGTGGTGATGCGGGCGTGCGAGGCGGTGGCGACGAGCCCCGCGGCGGTGACGGCCTGCGGCGCGTTGACGACCGCCCCGCTCATCGTCGTGCGCTCGACGACGGCCGGCCGTTCGGCCGTGCCGATCGCGTTGACGATGAACGCGGAGGCCGCCGCGTCGCTGTCGCCCGCTTCGACGGTGACCCCGTCGAAGGTGAGGCCGTTCACCGTTCCCGACAGGTCACGGATGAAACCGAGCGAGGGTGACGCGGCGCTGGGGCCGTAGGTGATACCCGAGATGGTGTGCCCGTGGCCGTCGAGGTGGCCGGAGAAGGCGTCGATGCCGACGAACGGGTCGCGGCCGGAGAAGTCGAGGTCACCGGTCAGCTCGACATAGACCTCTCCTCGCAGGGTCGGGTCTCCGACGTTCAGACCGTGCGCGAGGAACTCCAGGTCGTCCGCGCCGCGGATCTCGAACGGCGTGCGCTCGGTGCCACCGCCGAACAGGTAGGCGCGCTCGGGCACCGGGTGCTGAAGCGTCTCGTCCCACCGCCACGACGTGTCGAAGTCCCATCCGAGGTCGGCGTATGTCGCCTGCGTCTGCAGGTCGGCCAGCGGCGTCGCCGTGCCGTTCCGGTTCAGCTCCCCCGGGGTGGGTGGCACCTGGCCGGCGACGAGGATGGTGTCGTTGGCGAGGTTGTTTTCCGTCACAAAGCCCGCGCTGCGAGTGATCGCGACCACACGGCCGGCCTCCACGCCGTCGCGGCCGCCACGGTAGGCCACCTCGCCGCCGATCAGCACGTTTTCGCTGATGGTGGTGGTGGCGCCGGCCGAACCGCCGCCTTGGTAGGACATGACCATGGCGCCTCGGGCGAGTCGCCCGCCGGATTCGATGTGCGCGTCGACGAGGTTGTTACGCACCTCGACGCCGTAGCGGGCGTAGCCGACGATCGCCGCCGGGTATCGGGCGGAGTCGAACGATCCGGTGACCCAGTTGTTCGTGATCTGCACGTCGTCCTGCGCGTTCGCGACGATGCCGGCGATGTAGGCGTTGCCGGTGCGCAGCTTCGCCTCGAGCACTGCGTTGCCGTCGAGCACGACGCCGTTGCGGGCGTCGAGCGCGAGCCCGGCGAGGCGGACGTCGGTGGTTTCATGTACGGAGAGTCCGTCGAGGGTGAGGTTTCTCACGGTGGCCCCGTCGAGCATCCGGAACATCGCCATACCCGCGCCGGGCTCATTCTCGGCCCACGTGATGTTGAAGAGCTTGTGGCCGGCCCCGTCGAGCACACCCGAGAAGTGGTCGATTCCGGTGAAGGTGCCGCCGGCGAAGTCGATGTTGGCGGTGAGGCGGTAGTGACCCGAGCCGTAGGTGTCGGCGTCGGTGTTGATGACTTCCTGCATGCGGAGCAGGTGTGCGGCGGTGGCGATCTGGTACGGGTTCTCGACGGTGCCGCCACCCTCGATCCCCTCGATCGGCACCTCAGGCTGCGGCTCGGGATCGGGCTCACGCTCAGGAAGCGGCTGCGGCTCGATCCCGTCACCGTAGACGACGGGCACGGGGTGCTGCGCCGCGGCGTCCCAGCGCCAGTTCACCTGGAAGTCCCATCCGAGGTCGGCGTAGGTCCACGGGTCGGCGAGATCGTCGGCGGTCACGGCGGTGCCGTGCTTGTTGAGCTCGCCGGCGCCGGAAGGGGTGGTGCCGTTGAGCGTCACGGCGTCGCTGGCGAGATTGTTCTCGATGAGGAAACCCGCGGCGCGTGGCCAGGCGACGATGCGCCCCATCTCGTTCTCGGATCCTCCGCCGGTGAGGCTCACCGAGCCGGCGTAGACGACGTTTTCGGCGATGCGGGTGACGGGGTTCAGCTGCGCGTTGGCGTTGCCGAGGTAGCCGGCGACCATGCCGCCGCGCGACCTCGACCCGGTGGTGACGATCTCGGCATCGACGAGGTTGTTGGTCAGCTCGACGCTCTTGCGTACGTAGCCGGCGATGCCGGCCGGGTAGCGCGCGCTGGTCACCTGGGCCTGCACGAGGTTGTTGGTCACGACGGTGTCGGTGTCGGCCTGCGCGGTGAGCCCGCCTGCGTAGTCATGCGCCGTCGACAGCTCGGCGTTCGTGACCGCGTTGCCCTCGAGACGGGTGCCGTTGAACGCATCGATCGCGAGGCCCGCGACACGCTGCTTCTCGTCGGTCGAGGCGACGACGGTGTCGAGGTAGACGTTCTCGATGGTGGCGCCGTCGACGCGGCGAAACAGGGCTCGCTCACTGCTCGTGTCGCTTGTGCCGTAGACGATGTCGTGGATGGTGTGCCCGGCGCCGTCGAAGGTGCCGGTGAAGGTGTCGATGCCTGCGAAGGTGCCGCCGGCGTAGTCGATGTCGGCGGCGAGTGTGTAGTGCCCGTCGGCGAAGCGGGCCGCGTCGCTGTTGATCGCCGTGGCGATCGCGTCGAGGTCGCTGGCGGTCATCGCCTGGAAGGGCGTGCCCTCGGACCCGTCGCCGAGCACGCCGTCGATGGGTCCGGACACGGCCGGTTCGAACGCGGCGGGGATGGGTCGCTCGAGCGTCGTGTCCCAGCGCCACGCGTCATCGAACGCCCAGCCGAGGTCGGTGTAGGTCTGCTGCGTGTTCAGGACGGAGAGGCTGACGGCGGTGCCGTTCTTGTTCTGGTCTCCCGCTCCGTCGGGGACTGCTCCGCCGAGGGTCACGGTGTCGGCGACGAGGTTGTTCTCGACGACGAACTTGTCGGTGCGCGGCCGTGACACGACGCGCCCCATCTCCACGTCTTCACCCCCGGCATCGATCCGCACGGCGCCCGCGCGCACGACGTTGTCGGCGACACGCAAGGGGCCGTCTTGCCAGTTGTTGTTGTTGCCGGCGTAGGCGGCGACCATGCCGCCGAAGGCGCCAGGACCGGTGGTGGCGATGTCGACCTCGACGAGGTTCTTGGTGATCTCGCCTCCCCAGCGGGCGTAGGCGGCGATGCCTGCGGCGTAACGGGCGCTGGTGACGGCGGCGTCGACGCTGTTGCCGGTGAGGACCGCGGCCGATTCGATCTTGGCGACGAGACCGCCGGCGTAGTCGTGCGCGGTGACGAGGTCGGCGTCGACGATGACGTTGCCTTCGATCACGGTCTGTTCGAGCGCGTCGATGGCGAGACCCGCGACACGGGCGTCGGCGGTGGTGTGCCCGACGACGCCGTCCAAGCGTAGGTCGCGCACCTCGGCGCCCTTCAGCTCACGGAACAGGGCGCGCTCTTCGCTGGTCGCGCTCGGGCCGTAGACGATGCCACCGATCGTGTGTCCGTCTCCATCGAAGACCCCGGTGAAGGTGTCGATGCCGACGAAGGTCTGCCCGGCATAGTCGATGTCGCCCGTCAGCACATAGACGGCGTCGGCGTATGTCTCGGCATCGTCGTTGATGGCCGCGGCGACCGCGTCGAGGTCTTCCGCCGAATCGACCTGGAACGGCGCGATCGCTGAGCCGTCACCGGTGACCCCGTCGATCGCGGCGGCCGCTTGTGCGGGCACGACCGGGGCGAGGGTCAGAGCAACGCCCAGTGCGGCGGCGACGGCATGTCGAAGGGCGGGAGCAGGCATGAGACTCCTGAGGTCGGGGGGGGCCGCTTGGGTCCGCCGGGGATGGCCGGCAAGCGATGGCCACGGGGGGCGGCCTCGGCTATGCGACCAGCCAGGGGTGTCCCGTTGCTGGCCCTCGGATGAACGGCGGGTGCGGTGTCGTTTACCGGGTGCTCATCAGAGCTCGATACGGCTCGGCAGCGCCCTCGGGCTGCTTCCGCTGCATCGCATGGGCTTGGTTCGGCGGCCGGCTTTCACAACACATGAAACGGACTCGCCGCGCCGACGCACGTCTTCGAGCTGCACGGCTGAGCGGGTGCTTGCCGGGCACGCGACACATCTCACGGACGCACGCGGGTCACGTCAGAACGGCGCGGTCTCGGCAGCCACTTCGGGCGGCGGCGGGTCGGGGATGAACATCACGCGCGGTGGCGGGTCGTCGTCGTATTCCAGCCCGGATGGTGCCGTGAAGTGCAACCTCCCACCCGGATGCTGCACCACGGTCCATCCCGCCGCGTGTTTCAGCGTGTGGTGTCGTTTGCAATAGCCCCCAAGGTTCTCGACGTCGGTCTTCCCGCCGAGGGCATAGTCCTCCCGGTGATCCCACTCACAATCCCGTGCGGGTCTCCGGCATCCGGGGAATCGGCACCGCACGTCCCTCGCCATCAGATACCGTTTCTGCGCCGCGGTCGCATGACGCCGGTCCACGGCGAGAACGGCCCCTCCGATGGGGTCGAGGAAGACCCGGTCGAAGCCGGGGGCGTTCCCGGCGAGGATTCTCGCCGTGTCCGGATCCACCGCGCACTTCCCGTCGAGCTCCGCACCCCCGGCGGTCGTGCCCGCGAGGGTCGTGGCCGGGACGGTGACCTGCACGTGCGCGCGGATCGCACCCAGCCCACCCTCGATAACACCGCCGTCCCCATCGACCGAGGGGGTGGAGGTGAGCATCATGTCCAGGAGCAGGTCCGTGCGGATCTGGTCGAGGCTCCGGTCGTCGAACCACACCTCGCCAGCATCCACACTGCCGCACTCGCCGGTGTCGGACACCCGGTGCTCCACCGCGCCGTCCGCGGTGCCGTCCACGTTTCCGCCATCGGAGAGACCGAAGCCCGCACCAAGCCCGGTCGCCCGGTGCGCGTTCGCGTCGCACCCTCCCCCGAGGCCCTCGCAATCGCCCGCGCCGCACTGGACTCCGCCCGCCTCTGACCGAGCTCGGTCGGAGGCGTCGCGCTGAGCCTCCCGTTCCGCGGCCTCGCGCCGCGCAACCCGATCGGCGGCCTTGACGGCCTTTCCTTGCCGGGTGATTCGGTCGTAGGCGCCGTGGATCTCGACGGAGGGGCCGATCGTGCCGAGCATCGACATGCCGTCGCGCAGGTCTTCGACCCAGACCCGCCGGTCCAGCACCGCGGCGTCGTGGCGCTCTTGGATGGTCTTCGGGTTGTGCTTCTCCGCCACCTGCTCGGCGTATGGCCGCACCCGCGCTGCGGACGTCGTCTCCGCGTACGCCAACACGTCGTGCTCGTAGGCGGCGCGCGCCTCATCATTGGGCAACCCGGCACCACCGTCGACGATCACCCGCACATGCGCGCGAGACACCTGCCCGTCGCGCCACGCCTCCCACGTCGCCGGATACTGCGTCACCGTTCGGTGCGCCTCGAACAACCGGGACTGCACCGTGCGATCACTCATGCGCGCGGCGACCGCGAGCTCGGCCGCCATCGACCGCAGCGGCATCTCCCGCTCCCGCGTCGACGCCTCACGCAACCGATCCGTCTGCTCCTGCACCAACGCATACGCCTCGGCATGCGTGCGCTCGAGCTCAGCTTCCGCGGCCGCAATCACCTCGCGAAGCCGGCGCGCCTCAGCGACCAGCGCGCGCGTGCGAAGGGCATCCGCCCCGCGCTGCTCGTCGCCTGTCATGACGCCTCCGGTTCGATCTCTGATCTACCTCGAAACTACGAGGGGCCACCGACATTCCGACCCGAAAAACCCAGATCGGCGCGAGAAACACCAAAGAAGTTCTCGAGACCATGCCGAACGTCCGAGACCCCGCCTTTCGCGCGCCCCACCCCACCCGCACCCCCACCCGCTCCCGCACACGGCCCGCTCCCGCGCCACCCGACCCCGGCCCCGCACCCGCACTCCGCTCCCGCTCCCGCTCCCCCAACCGTTCCCGCACCCGACCCCGGCCCCGGTCCCGGTCCCCTCCCGGAGGTTGAGTAGCCGCCGACAGGCGGCGTACCGAAACCCCGCAACCCACCCCACCCCAGCCCTCAACCCCCGACACCCACCCCCAAACAACCGTGGCGTAAATCGTCAATGATCCGTCCTGGCGCCACGGTGGTCGGCGCGGGAGCGTGGAAGCATGCCGAACCCAACGACTGCACACGAGCCGCTGAGGTCGATCTCGACGCCGCTGCTGCGCACGGGGGTGCGCGCGGTGACGGTGTTGCCGTGCGCGCTCACCGGGCTGGTGGTGGTCCTGATGCTCCTTCCCACCGATCACCCCGGCGCGTCCACCGCACCGTTCCTGCCCGGATTCCTCGCGGTGGCGGCGTTCGCGACGACGCTTGCGCTCGCGTTGACGACTCTGACCATTGCGTCGGCGCTCGCGGACCACGACGACCGCCGCCCGGCTTCCCTCCTCACCCATCCCCTTCACGATTCGGAGACCCCGTCATGACCCCTCTGCAGAAACTCGGCGGCGTGTCCGCCTTCGTCGCCGCCGGCACGTTCGTGTTCGGCCTGCTCATGGCCCTCACCACGCTGAACGGCTACGTCACGGCACCCGACCCGGCCGATGCGGTCGCCGAGCTCCTCGAGCACGGGTCGATGCTCGCGCTCTGGAACACGGTGATCACCATCGTGTTCGGCGTCGTGATGGTGCCGCTCGCGCTTGCCCTTCGCGACCGCACCGCCGGCACTCCCGGCGACACCCTGGGCCGGATCGGTGCGGTGTTCGGCGTGATGTGGGCGACGGTGATCATCGCAGCGGGCATGGTGATCGGCGTCGGCCTCACCGCTGTCTCCGATCTCGCGGTGACGGATGCTGCCGCAGCCGAGTCGCTGTGGCTCGCCGTCGACACGGTCGGCAACGGTCTGGGCGGCGGCAATGAGGTGATCGGCGGCGTGTGGGTGATTCTCGTCAGCGTGTCGACGTGGATCGCGCGCGCGATTCCTCGCTGGATGTCGGTCATCGGCGTGGTCGCCGGCGGTGCGGGCCTGGTCACGATGGTGCCGGGGTTGGCCGATGCGGGGGCGGTGTTCGGCCTGTTGATGATCGTGTGGTTCTCTCTCGTCGGTATCGCCCTGTGGTACTTGCGCCCGGCACATTCGCGCACCGCTGCCGTGGCGCCGCACGTTCGGGCCTCGGCCTGAGCATCGCCGACGAGCAGGTGTTTGACACCGGCGGTGGCGCTCCCCACGATGGTGGGGTGCGTCACCGCCGGGTCGTCCTCGTCGTCTTCGACGGCGTGCAGGGGCTCGACGTGTTCGGCCCTGCCGATGTCTTCTACTTCGCCAACTGGGTCGCCGAGCAGCACGGCGAGCCGGCGGCGCCGTACACGATCGAGATCGCCGCGCCTCGCCCGGGCCCGGTGCGCACCGCCGCGGGCCCGGCCCTGTATGCGACGAGCGCGGTCGGTGACCCCGACCTGCGCCCCGATGTTCTGCTGGTCGCCGGTGGGTTACACGTGGAGGCCACCGCGACGGACGCCGCCTTCATCGATGACCTCACCGCACTCGCGGCCCGGAGCGATGAGGTGGGGTCGATCTGCACGGGTGCGTTGCTGCTCGCCGGCACGGGCCTGCTCGACGGACGCACCGCCACGACCCATTGGGCGCTCGCGGACACTCTCGCGCGCACCCACCCGCTCGTCGAGGTCGACACCGACCGCATCTTCCACTACGACGGCGTGTGGACGTCGGCCGGCGTCACGGCCGGCATCGATCTGTCGCTCGAGATCGTCCGCACCCACCATGGTGCGGCGCTTGCCACGGAGGTCGCTCGGCACCTCGTGGTGTACCTGCGGCGGGCCGGTGGCCAGCAGCAGTACTCCGCCCACCTGGCAGCTCAAGCCTCTCCGAACGAAGACCTCGCCGACCTCCTCGCGTACATCGCCGACAATCCGGCGGCCGAACTCACGGTGCGGGCGCTCGCTGCGCGGGCCCATATGGGCGAGCGCAGCTTCCAGCGACTGTTCACCGACGATGTCGGCACGAGTCCTGCCCGGTATGTCGAGCGCGTGCGTCTGGATGCTGCGCGTCGCCTGCTCGAACTCACCGGCGACGGCATCGCAACCGTCGCCCGGCGTGCCGGCTTCCGCAACGCCGAGACTCTGCATCGTGCGTTCAAGCGGGTCCTCGGCGTCACACCCACCGACTACCGAGCTCGCTTCCCCCGCCCCGCCCCCTCCGGAAGTTGAGTAGCCGCCGAAGGCGGCGTACCGAAACCCCGCACCCCGCCCCTCCCAAGCCCCACCCCAACTCCGCCGCGCCCAGAGGAAGCCGCCCGTATCCCCCAAAGAGGGGACAGACACCAACGAAACGATCGCGTTACAGTCAGGTTCCACAACCCTCTCTGGTCACGGATGCACCCGTGCATCGAATATGCTCAACGAGTTGTCACTTGATGAGATCCGTCTCATCCGGGGGGCACTTCGTTCTGTTGGGGAGATCAGAAGTGAAAGGCAATCGTGTCGACCATTGAATCCGACACGACAACGACGTCGAATGCAGCACCAATGAGCGCGCCCGCGAGCGCGCAACCTGTCGTACCTACACCGAAGCAGGCGAACTGGCGCCGGCGCTACGCGCGCCGACTCCTGCTCACGGACTTCCTGGTTCTCGTGTGGGTGGTCTTCGGAGCACAGATCGTCTGGTTCGGAACCGGCAACGTCGATCTGGCGATCCATGAAGATGCGCGCATCAGCGCCGTCTCCTACTGGATCTTCTCCGCCGTGCTGGTCCTGCTGTGGATGTGGGCGCTCAGCCTCATCGACTCCCGCAGCGACCGAGTGATTGGAACCGGCACCACCGAGTACGTGCGGGTGGCGAGCGCGAGCATCACCCTCTTCGGCTTCATCGCGATCGGCGCCTTCCTCCTCAAGGTGGAAGTCGCCCGCGGATACCTCTTGATAAGCCTGCCGATCGGGATCCTCGTTCTGGTCTTCGTCAGATGGATGTGGCGGCAGTGGCTGATCGCACACCGCTCGATGAACGAGTACTCCGCTCGGGTACTCCTCGTCGGATCACCCGACTCCGTCACCCAGATCGCCCGCGAGTTGGATCGGACGCCATCCGCCGGATACCGAGTCGTCGGCGCCTGCACGACCTCAAACGGGCGCTCACTCAGCGTCCGCGGATTCGAGCTGCCAGTCCTCGGCGGCATTGACGATGTGGACGCCGCGATCGCCGCAACCGGCGCCGACACCGTCGCCGTCACCAGCACAGACGAGCTTCCGCCGGACAAAGTGAAGCAGATCTCCTGGCGCCTGGAAGCCGGCAAGCAGCACCTTGTACTCGCCCCGAGCATCGTCGACATTGCCGGCCCTCGGCTCCACACCCGCCCCGTCGCCGGCCTCCCCCTCATCCACGTCGAGACTCCGCGCTTCAGCAAGGGACAGCTCTTCCTGAAACGCATAGTCGACCTGGTCGCCAGTGTTCTTGGCGTGATCATCCTCAGCCCGCTCCTTGCGTTCCTGGCGATCTCTGTTCGCTTGTCGAGTGACGGCCCGGTGCTGTTCCGCCAGACCCGCATCGGGATCCGCGGCAAGGAGTTCACCATGGTCAAGTTCCGCTCGATGGTGGTGAACGCCGAGGAGCTACTCGACAAGCTTGCTGCGCAACAGCGCGACGCCGGCAACGAGGTGCTCTTCAAGATGCGAAACGACCCGCGCATCACACCCATCGGACGGATCATGCGCAAGTTCAGCCTCGACGAACTCCCGCAGCTGTTCAACGTCATCGGCGGCTCGATGTCGCTCGTCGGCCCGCGTCCGCCGCTGCCGTCGGAGGTGGCGCAGTACGCCGATCACGTGCACCGTCGCTTTCTCGTGAAGCCTGGCATCACTGGCCTCTGGCAAATCAGCGGACGCTCGACCCTGTCATGGGAGGACACCGTCCGTCTCGATCTCTCATATGTCGAAAACTGGTCATTGCTCACGGATGTGGCGATCACGATGAAGACCGTGCGAGCCGTTGTAGATCCGCAAGGGACAGCGCATTGACCGAACAGAATTCAGACACCAGGCGGAGGACACAACCTCCCGGCAAATGCGACGACGGCAGCTAACGAGAGCAGAGCATGCAACACGGCCACGGAGCAATAGTTCACGAGTGGATCGAACGATCGGGCGGCGCGGAGCGAGTGCTCGATGCCATCTCAAGAGCACTTCCTCAGGCGGACATCTTCGCGCTGTGGAACGACGACGCCGAACGCTATCCACGCCAAGTGCATCAGAGTTGGATCGCAAGAACACCCCTCCGTAGACACAAAGCTGCCGCGCTACCCCTGCTGCTACCCACGTGGAGGCGGCTTAGATCACGCTCGAGGTACGACTGGATGATTGTAAGCTCGCATCTCTTTGCGCATCACGCCCGATTCGTGGACCAGCCCGATCTGCCAAAGTTCGTCTATGCCCACACCCCGGCCCGGTATGTTTGGACACCTCATTTGGACGAACGCGGCAAAGGAATGCTGGCCAAGTCCGCCTCCCACTGGCTACGCCCAATCGATAAGGCGCGCGCGAGCGAAGCGGTCGCAATCGCCGCCAACAGCGAGTACGTCCGGCTGCGCATCAATCACGCCTGGGAACGCGATGCCGAGGTGATCTATCCTCCGGTGGACGTGGACCGCATCAGTGGCCGGAGCTGGGCGGGCGCACTGACCGGATCGGAACAAGCCCTTCTAGACGGGCTTCCGAGCGAGTTCATATTGGGCGCCTCGAGGTTTATACCATACAAGAGACTCGATCTTGTTATTGACGCTGGCGCCCGGCTCGGTCAGCCCGTCGTGATTGCGGGAAGCGGCCCACTCGAGGAGCGTTTAAGAGAGCATGCCCGACAGGCTGGCACGCCAGCCACGTTCATTATTTCGCCCAGCGACTCGTTGCTGTACGCCCTATACGAACGTGCGACCGCATTCGTTTTCCCCGCGGTCGAGGACTTCGGAATAATGCCTGTCGAGGCAATGGCTGCTGGCTGCCCCGTAGTCGCCGTGAACATGGGCGGCGCGAGCGAGACGGTGGTTGAAGGCATCTCAGGGGCGAAGTCGGACGATCAGACTGCTGGGTCACTCGCTTCAGCTTTCGAGCGCGCATCCGTTCTGGATCGAGCCCTGATCCCGCGTTCCGTACGGCGTTTCGCCTCAGAGCGCTTTGAGAATGAGATCCTTGGTTGGATGGAGGCGCGTCTATGACCGGTCCGATGTTGAGATCTTCCAAGAGATCAGACTTGTTGCCCGCGAGGCTTTTCTTCCGCGCGATTGCATGTGCGCCTCGACCTGTGCAGAGACACATACTATTCGCAATAAAACACGGCTATCTTCTCCCCAGGAAACCAACTACCTTCTCTGAAAAAATCCAGTGGCGAATCCTGAATGATCGACGCGACCTGATTGCCGTAGGCGGCGATAAACTGCGGATGAAGGAGTACGCGGCGGCGAAAGCACCTGGAGTTCACATTCCAGAGACAATTTGGACGGGTCCTGACGTTAGCGTGGTACACGACGTCGATTGGGATTGCGACTGGGTGCTGAAGCCGATCTCGGGATCGGGTGAGAGCTTCTTTGGGTCCGGATCCATGAAGTCGTCGCGACTTAGCATTCGTTCACTAGAGCGCTGGACTCATGACGCCCCGGAAGAGCGAGGCGAGTGGGCCTACGAGGTGGCGCGAAGAGGGTACCTCCTTGAGCGCCGAATCCCCACTCCCGATGGCATGCCGCCCAACGACCTCAAGTTCTACGTCTTCGCGGGACGTGTGCGCGCGATCTATTGGAGCTCCCCCAGGAGCCTCGGAGAGACTCACCGCTTCTACTCACCGACCTGGCAAGCCCTCACTATGAGACGTCGTGACGTCCCGCTTGCTCCAGTAGTCGAGCCGCCCGCCAACCTACGAGAGATGGTAAGACTGGCTGAGAAGCTCGGCGAAGCCTATGACTTCATCCGCGTGGACTTGTTCGGCGTCGAAGACAAGATCTACTTCGGTGAGCTTACGCCCTACCCTGCCGGGGGTCTGCGAAGGTTCTCCCCCGCAGACGCGGACAGAGAACTTGGATCGTATTGGCGACTCCCTGACCTAGCAGTCAGGTAGGGCATCCGACCCGTCGCCTCCTGAACGCTCTTCACACCGAGAAGCAGAACTACGATAGCAGTCCCGTAGATCGGAATCAGCGAGCCAACAGGGCCCCGCATGATGCCGAGCATGGATATCGCCAGCAGTGGAGCGACTACGAACCATCGCGATCCGTCGGCCCGAATCCACGCGTCGTCGCTACGGCGTGCGATAGCCCCCAGCGCGACCGACGCTATGATCACCCCGATTAAGCCGAACTCGAGGTAGATTTCGGCGTGGAATGGGAGAGATAGATTGTTGAACCAATACCCAGCCGATTGCGACACCTCGAATGCCGCAGGTTGAGCTTTGGCTGGCCACAACGACCGCGGAACGAAGAACCCAACCGCAGAAATAAGGTATCGCCCGCCTGAGTGCCCCTGACCCTCGACCAGCGCAATCGTATTCACTATCTGCTGGAAGCCGTCAAAGTCTCCTGAGCTGAATGCGTCGACCCCTGTTCGAGCTTCTCCATCGGCAGATCTGAACGCATTCGCTAGTGGGTAGAAGACAAGCACACCAACGAGACCCAAAACAGCGATCCAGGCACCTGCACGCTGGCTCCTCGGCATGCACAGCGCAAGTGCAATGGAACCCCAGGCGACTGCACCGATGAATCGACTATTCGAGAATGGGTTCGCAACCAGGATGGCTATCCCGATGGCGAGGAGCAACATCGCGCGGTTGCGGAGGGGCGCCTCGCGCCACCCACCCGCGCAACGCAGGGCGTGGATAGCAAGCAATGCGAAGGCCACAGCAAAAGCAACAGGAGCTACCCGTGTAAGCGCGGCATTCACTCCTCCCTCAGCCAACCCGTCCGACAGCACATTCTCTAAGCGTTGCGACCTTGACGAAAACATGACGGCTGGCCCTCCAGCCCGCGCAACGGCCACTACGGCAAGGGCTACCGTGACCACAAGGAGAACGCCGAGATATGCTCGGCGCACGATAGTTGAGCGCGAGCGCCCACGTGAAGAAAAGGCGAAGGCATAGCCAGTCGAGAAGAACACCACGAACAGCGTCGTAAGCGTAAGCGCAAATTGTATGTGCTCCGACGAATGATTATCTACACGATCACCCCAAACAAGGATGCCGGTGGTTAGCTGGTACACAGGCGCTATACCAAGCCACGCGAGCACGAAGACATAGAACGCCATCGCCACCGGGCGAAATCCGTTCACGAACGAAAAGAACACCCCCACGAGACACAACCCGATGTTCACTATCGAGTAAGCGGCAAGCGGCCCGTTGTCCAGCTGCGCTACCCAGACGATCGCCAAACCAAGAGCCACGACGAGACCAGGAAGCATCAGTAGCCCGAATGCGGTAGGTGCTGGTGCTCGCCGCGGAGGTGAGAGCTTCGACATGTCAGCTCGCGACCCTTCGGAAAATTTCTGCGTGCATCTCAGCGATCTCCGCGTCCGTCAGCGGGGGCGTATTCTTGGCGCGCCGCGCAAGGCGGCTGCGCAAAGTGCCACTCTCGACACGGCGTAGAGCATCCTCAAGGGATGCAAGTGAACCCATCTCAAATAGGAGACCGTTCACGTCATGCTCAACATAGTCAGCGGGCCCGCCCGCGTCAGCGGCGATCGTGACCTTCCCTAGAGCGAGGTACTGCAACACATTCTGGCCCAGCGGCTCTGGGCGCATCGATGACTGCACACAAACATCCATCGATTCGAGCGATGCCTGCACATCGTCGACATGCCCGTGGAATATCACTCTGTCCGCGACACCAAGCTCGATCGCCAGAAGCCGAATCTCCGCTTCGTATCCCTCTTCACCGAAAGATGCTGCCCCGAACAGGTGCAACTCGACCCGACTCCGAGGAAAAGCGCCTGCAAACGCTCGTATAAGAAAATCTTGCCCTTTCCACCGAGCTATGCGAGCGACCATCCCGATACGACGCAGAGGATCTGGCACTACGTTTTGACTGCCAACCGCTCTAGGCACGTTCATCCCGCTTGGACTGGGAACAACGTAGCGTGCTGTTCCGTTCGGGATGAGGGGCTCGGCCACCTCCATCGTCGCTTCAGAGTTTGCGATTACTGCAGCGGCGCGTGGCAGCGCAACGCGGGCGTATGCCTGAAGGCTATGAGCTCCAATGGAGTCAGCCGCCAACATGTCGCGAAGATGAAGTACGACTGGAACTTTGGGCGACGCCAGAGCTACATAGAGCCCTGAGCGCGTTGTGTTGGCGTGCACGACATCCCACTCGTCTGACATCATGCGCTTGCGAATCGCGAGCCCCTGAGCGGCAACGCGTGCTGCGGTATCAATCACTGCAAGGGGGCTGCGGGAGCTAGCCACACCCGGGGGTTGGGCGGGCCCGACTTGATGAACAAGTTCCCGCACGTCACGAAAGGCGCCTGGACCAGTTCGCTGGCGCGGGGTCACGATGACCGGGTCCCAGCGCCCCGTTGCGTTCTGAACAAGTCTTAGCAGAGCGAGCTCTGCCCCTCCGCGCTCAACCGTGTGGTCAACGTGCGCAACCTTCGGTATGAACGTCATCTGTTCCCAATGCTCGATTCTCAGTCCGGCGGCTGCAGAGCCGGACCCGTCGGCAGCCTGATCTGCGGTCGCGACACAAGCGTAGCCCGCCCGCGTCGCGCGCGACGGTGAGAACAAGCCCGTTCCCACCGTAGACTGGTGTTTCCCAGGACCGGCCTACGTGTCTTCTTGACGGCAGGGGACTATGAAAATCGTTCATTTGTCGAACACAATTAACGACGCCGGGAACGGCATCACGAATGTTCTCGTCGACCTCGCTCTAGAGCAGTCGATGCAAGGTCACGAGACGACCGTGATCTCGCGCGGAGGAACCTTCGAGCCACTTCTCGTCGAACACGGAGTGCGCTTGCGCTACTTGGACTTCACGTCGCGCGCGCCGTACTCCCTATTTCGGAGTCGCGCAAAGTTGGCAGCAGCCCTCAGTGAGGTCGCACCGGACATAGTGCATTGCCACACCCTGACACCTGTCGCACTCGCGTCGACGCTGCGGTGGCGACCACCGCTGGTCGCCACCGTGCACAACGAATGGCAACGCGGTGTCCGCCTGATGGCGCGCGCCGATGCCGTAGTCGGGGTCTCCAGCGCGGTCTCAAAGGCAATGCAACAGAGAGGTGTCAACCCTGGCCGGCTGCACACCGTCCTTAACGGTGTGACAGGGACGCTGCGCCGCCCGACAACTCCTTCTCGATCGGGCGCGCAGTTTCCTCCAAGAGCGATCGTCTCGGTGGGATCGGTCTCACCTCGCAAGGGCTCGGACATTCTCATCGATGCGTTCTCACTACTCGCGCCACGGCACCCCGAACTAGCGTTGTACTTCGTTGGGAAAGTCGACTGGCCTCAGGCCGTCGAGAGATCGACTCGTAGCGGCTTCGGCGAACGCATCAAGTTTGTGGGCCTTGCACCGGACCCTCGCGTGTACCTATCCGAAGATGCGATATTCGCCCTCCCGTCCCGAAAAGAGCCGCTTGGGCTTGCGTTTCTTGAAGCGCATGAAAGCGGCGTCCCTTGCGTTGGCACCGATATAGACGGAATACCAGAGGCGCTCGCGAATGGGCGAGCGGGACTCTTGGTCCCTCCTGAAGATGCGACTTCGCTCGCTGAGGCAATCGAGCAGCTGCTCGAGTCGCCCCGCTTGAGAGAATCGCTCAAAGCGGAGGGAGTTAGGCTTTCGCGGGAAAGGACCACTCACGCGATGGCCGCGCGCTACATCGAACTCTACCGAACGCTCCGTTGACCTCGAATGCAACATCTCCGAAGGCTCCTCGGATTTGGCATGTTGCCACTCCTCTCGCTGATCGCCCCCCTCGTGCTGCTACCGATCGTGGCCGCGCGATTCGGAACAACCGGATGGACTGCGGTGGCCCTAGGCCAAAGCCTGGGAGCTGTAGCTAGCGTCGCTATCTCACTCGCGTGGCCCGTCATCGGCGGCAACCTAGTTGCGCGCTCCACGGCCGATGAACGCGCGACAATCTACATGCGCAGCCTAGTGTCGCGCGGATTAGTCTGCGCAGTCGTGCTTCCTTCGTTCGTCGCGCTGTCATTCCTTCTGGCACCGGAATACCCGTGGCAAACAGCAGGCTTCATGGTCGGGATCGCACTGAACGGCATGACAGCCGCGTGGTTCTACGCTGGCACCGGGACCCCGAGACACCTCGTGGCGAATGAGGGGGCTGTGCGAACCACTGCCTATCTGCTCGCCGCAGTGGCGCTCGCGATGGGCGCAGACCTTGGCGCATATTCCGCTGCCAGCGTCGCTGGTGGGGTGACGTCCATCTTGCTAAATGCGCGCACCATCCTGGCCTCAAGTGCGAAGGAGCGCATACCGTTCCGCCAACGTATCGCAGTGGGTGTCGATGAGCTGCGAAATCAGGCAAGAGGAACGGGCGCGAGATTACTGCAAGCCGCGTTCAACTTCAGTGGGGTCTCGATATACTCGGCCGTGGCTCCGCAGTCGCTTGCCACATTTGCCGCCGCAGACCAGGTGGCGAAAGCGGCCACCAATGCTGGCAGCGTGCTGCCCCAGACATTTGTGTCGTGGGTTGGCGGCGCACCACGGTCTCGCCAGCGTGAGATCACTTCGCTTGCCGCGGTGGGCTCACTACTCCTTGTTGGATTCGGAATCTGGTTGGTCGTAGCGTCGCCAGTCCTTGGCTTCATGTTCGCTGGCTCCTCTATGCTCTCACCGGCCGACGTGGTTCTGATAGGACTAATGGTCGGCGGCATGATTTCGGTCCAGGCCGTCGAACTCCTTCTGTTGGTTCCACGCGGGCTTGAACGGAAGATATACGCGGCTAGAAGTACTGTCTCCGTCGCTGGCATCGTCGCTCTAGCTGCTGCGGCTGCTGCGTTCGGTGTGACGGCTGCACTCGGCGTGTACGTTGCGGCGGCAATCGCATACCTGTTTTTCTACTCGCTTGTCCTGTCGGCTCACCAGTCGACCTGACCCTGTGCGCGCACGGCGAGCGACGTTGGAGAACTAGCACCGTCGGACGCCGACCAAGCAGTTCGGAAGTTGCTCCGGTGCTCCGGTGCTCCGGCGCTCCGGCGCTCCGGACAAGCCGTTTCCTATGAACGACGTTCCGCTGATCGCCACCCCCGTAGCAGGGTCTGCCCCGAGTTTGGTTGGCATCTTGACCTGTCCCACGGATTTGGTGCCAGTCGGTGTCGCTAACTTGCGGCGGGGTGTCGTTGATTTCGAGTGTCTCGTATTCGATCGGGGTGCGGTAGCCGAGGGCCGAGTGTCGGCGCTGACGGTTGTGGAAGATCTCGATGTACTCGAAGATCGCGTTCGCGAGCTCGACTCTTGTCTTCCACTTTTTCCGAGATGACGCTCCGGCGAGCGTCGTCATCGGACACCATGCGGCGGCGACCGCTTCCCGCTCTTGCGCGCGCGGGGCTTCTGATCGCCGTCGGCACTGCGCTCGCGGTCGAAGTCGCGTTGTGGGTTGCAGAAGGCTCCACAGAGCTCAGCGCGTTCCTCGATGCGTTCGCTCTCGTCGCGATCGGCATGTTCGCGTGGCGACCCGCCATCGCCGTCACCGCTCTCGTCGCAGGCGGCGTCGCCGCACTGTTCTTCGGCGACGCCGCCCCCTACGTTTTGGCGATGGCACTCGCCACCGGTCTCGCCATCGCAACCTGCAGCGCGGTTCCGGCGGTGGTCTTCGTCGTCGCCACCGTCGCGCTCACCGTGGTCGGCGCATGGAGCGATCCGGGCTTCACCGACGCCGGCGCATGGATCTGCGGCGCGATCACCCTCGCCTCGGGGCTTCTCGGCGCAGGGTTCACCCGTATGGTCACTCGCCAACGAGCACTGGAGAGCGACGTCGGGTCGCTGCAACGCGAAGCCGCCGTCGCCTTGCAGAACGAACGCGACCGCATCGCCGACGAACTGCACAACACGATCGCACACGACCTCACCGTGGTGTCGATGCACGCGAAAGCCCTCGCGATGACGTCCGACCCCGTCGAACGCTCGGCGTCGGAGCGCATCATTGCCGAGTCAGCCCACCAGGCCCTCACCGATATGCGCCGCATGCTGCGTACCGTGCAGCATGCGGCCGATCCGCTGCTCGAAGACCCACGACGGCAGACACTCGACGGCGCGATCGACGCCGTGGTGCAGCAGCTCAACCGCGTCGGGGTCACCGTCGACACGAAGCTCCCCTCTCCGCCCCCCTCTCTCGCTCATGATCGAGACCACTCTCGTTCACGTCGCGCGCGAAGCGACGACGAACATCATGAAGCACGCCCCCGAGACAGACCTCGTACGAATACACGTCGACAGCAGCGGAGAGACGGTCTCACTGACGGTGTGGAACCGGTCGGCCCCCGCTCACCACCCGACACCGCCACCTTCGGGCTTCGGCCTTCGTCGCATGGAAGAGCGTCTCGACCTCTTGGAGGGTTCGTTCACGTCAGGGCCCGACGCGGACGGCTGGCGCGTGGCGTGCAGCGTGCCGCGGGCGTAGCGCCGCCGATAGCCGATCGTCGCGCGAAGAGCAGACTTTCGGACGACGCCGCGCGGCCATCCCCCGTGCCAGGGTGGACGCCATGAACCGGCTGACCACCGTGACCTCGCACGCGGTCCGGGACGACATCGCCGCAGCCATGGCCCATCCTTCCGTCGCAAGAAATGGAGTTCCCCGCCGATGATCGACGTGGTCAACGTGTCAAAGACGTACGGCGAGGTCCAGGCAGTCGCCGACGCCTCCTTCCACGCTCCGGCCGGGGCCGTCACCGCGTTCGTGGGAAGAAACGGCGCCGGCAAATCCACCGTGCTACGGATGATCGCCGGCCTGACCCGGCCCGACCGCGGCCACGTACTGGTCGACGGCGCGCCCTTCGAGCGCAGCGAACACCCCGGGCGCACACTCGGCACCCACCTCGACGCCACCGCCCTCCCGCCGCGGTTGACGGCGGCATCCTTCCTCGCGTGGGTCTGCGACACGCAGGGCGCCTCGCGGTCGCGGGTCGTCCCCGCCCTGGAAGCGGTCGGACTTCGCGAGGCGGGCGCGCGGCGCATCGGCGGCTTCTCGCTGGGCATGCGCCAACGCCTCGGCATCGCGCAGGCGTGCATCCTGGAACCACAGGTGATGGTGTTCGACGAGCCCGTGAACGGGCTCGACCCCGACGGCATCCACTGGTTCCGGTCGTTCATCGCCGAACAAGCCCGCAACGGCAAGACCGTGCTGCTCTCTTCTCACAACATGGCAGAACTCGCCATGTCGGCCGACCGCGTGGTGGTGATCGACCGCGGGCGGATCCTGGCCGACCAGACCCTGGAAGAGCTGCTGCGCACGCGCACCGGCGAAACGGTCTACATCGAATCTCCCGACGTGCACGCAGTGATCGGCCTCTTCACCCAGCGGGGCTGGACCGCGAGCCCTCACGACCAGGGAGCGATCGTGACCGGGGCGACCACCCTCGAGGTCGGCCGGGCCGCCTTCGCGGACGGCGTCGGCCTCACACATCTGTCGCGCACGACGGCATCCCTCGAGGAGACATTCTTCACACTCGTGCAGGACGGAGAGGGCCGGCGATGAACACCACACCAACCCGGGCAGAACAACAGCGGCAGACGTTCGCCGTCGCCACACGGGCCGAAATACGCCGGCTCCTCGGCCGAAGCGGCATCCGCGGGGGCGTCATCACCGCGCTCATCAGTGCGCTGCTCGGCAGCATCGCCAGCGCGCTCATCCTCTCCGCGATCGGCCCCGAAGCCCTCGGCACCCTGCCGACCCTCGCCCTGGAGATCAGCGCCGTGCTGACCGCCATCGTCCTCGGGATGAGCAGCGTGGTGTCGGCGGGCCGCAATGCCGCGGGCACGACACCCTCGCCCTGGCCCTGACGCCGCGCCGCGGGAAGCTGTTCGCGGCCCGCCTGTGCGCGATCGCCGCGATCACCGCGGCCGTCGGAGTCTTGGCGTCCGTGATCGCCGTGGCCGTCAGCGCGGTCAGCGGCGGGACACCGCAGGCCGCGACGGTGATCATCGGACTGATGGTCACCTCGCTCGCCGCTGCCGCTTTCGCAGTCGTCTGCTTCGCGCTCGGCACCCTCATCGCCCGCACCGTGCCCGCGCTGCTCACCGTCGTCGGCGTGCTCCTTGCGCCCGCGCTCGTAACGGGCATGCTCGCCCCCGTCCTCCCCGCCGCGCTCGGAAGCATCGTCACCTCCGTTGCCGCGGCCACGCCCGCTCCCCTGCTCTTCCAAGCCCTGTCGTTCGCGGCTGCTCTGGCGAACGACCCCGCCTCGCTGTGGGTGGGACTCGGTGGTCTCGCCGTGTGGGCCACGGTCGCCACCCTCGCGGCATACGCCCGTTTTGCGCGTCGCGACGCCTGACTCTCCATCGAACGAACGGACCGCAATGACCTCGCAACACTCCCGCGCCGCCGACGCTGCCGCGACCGCCGCGCTGTTCGTGGTGATCCTCGGGGTGAGCATCGTGCTCGCCCTCACCACCGACCTCCCATTCGTCGCCCGCGGTGCGATCGCCGTGGTCGTCGGGGTGGTCTGCGCCGCGCTGACCTTCATCGCCGTGAAACGGCGCACCTCGCGCTGATTGGCGGTCGCCGGCACGGCGCACCTGCCCTGTCGGCGGGGCCAGCGACCTCACCGACGAAGGATCGGCCCCTTGATGAGCCACTTCTGCTGGAACAGGGCCAGGGGTGTGTCATGACGACGACGAGCCCGCGGGCACCGAGAAGGCGTCCGCGGGCTCTGTCGATACCGCTCAGAGGCTGAAGGTCCGGACTGGCTGCAGGTCGATCGCGTGGCCTGTGCCGCTCTCGATCACGATCTTGAGCGTCGGGTTGGTCTCGAGGTAGTAGAACTCGATCGACTCGCCGATCTTGCCGCCCATCAGGCGGGGTGCGTCGACATCGGCGATGAGCGCGTCGGAGTCTTCGGCGTTGTGCTTCATGACCGCGATGTGCTGGACGCCCTCGCCCTTCTCGTCGAGGAACTCCTGGTAGATGTTCTTGCCGCCGGTGGGCTGAATGAGCTCGAACCCGATGCCACCGACGGTGGTCTCGGCGCCGAGCATGGAGAACTCGGTCGGTTCGCCGCGCAAGTAGGTGTCGTGCAGCATCGGGGCGGAGTGGTCGTAGACCTTCCACGGGCCCCAGCCGAGGCGCTTGGAGTACTCGTACATCGTCTTGTCGATGTCGTAGCAGACGATGCAGATCTGGCTGATGGCGTGCTTGGGGGTCTGCAGGGAAGTCATGTTCTCTCCTTCGAGATCGTTCGAGTGTGGGTGACGAAGATGGGTGGGTGGTCAGACCATGAGCGAGACGACGTCCTCCTCTCGCGCCGGGCTGTCGGGGGTCGAGGCGACCTCGCCCACGATCTCACCGTCGTGCATGACGAGGATTCGATCCGACAAGCCGATCAGTTCCGACAGGTCGTCGCTGACCAGCAGCACCGAGGCGCCGCTCGCGGTGAGGTCTCGCATGATCGCGTAGATCTCCTCCTTCGCCCCGGCGTCGACGCCGCGCGTGGGATTGTCGGCGATGAGGACCTCCGCTCCCTGGCTGAGCCACTTGGCGAAGACCACCTTCTGCTGATTGCCGCCGGAGAGGGTGCGAACGGTCTGTTCCGGAGACCGCGTGCGCACCCGGAGCTTGTCGACCCACTCCTTCGCCCGCGCTCGTTCACGGCGGGGCGAGCGCAGGCCGATGTCGGCCCCGCGGCCGAGACGCACCTCGTTGATGTTCTGCGACACGGTCAGCCCGAGGCTCGCGCCCTCCGCATGCCGGTGCAGCGGGATGTACCCCGCGCCGGCGGCGACACGGTCACCGAGCCGGCCGCTCATCGCGGCCCCGTCGATCTCGACCGTGCCCCGGTAGCCGGCGGCACCGAACAGCGCCGCGGCGAGCTGATTCTTGCCTGACCCGAGCAGCCCGCCGACACCGACGACCTCTCCGCGATGCACGGCGAGAGATGTGGGTTTGAGGCCGTCCGAGCTGACCGCTATCGCGCGAAGGCGAACATCGTCGCCGGGTCCGCACTGGCGACCCTTCTGGTACATGTCCTCGGCGCGCTCGCGCCCCACCATGAGCCGGTGCAACTCCGACTCGGAGGTGCTCGCGGGAACTTCGGCCACGACGGCGCCGTCTTTCATGACGTAGAGCCGGTCGGAGTAGTCGAGCAGCTCGTTCAGACGGTGGGAGACGAACAAAAAGCCGGTTCCGGCATCCCTCAGCCGCGTCACCAACGCGAAGAACAACTCCAACTCGCCGCCCGACAGCGCCGCGGTCGGCTCGTCGAGCAGGATCACCGGGTCTCGGGTCTCGTAGATGCGCGACAGACTCACCGCACGGGCCAGTTCGAGCAGCTGGCGCTGACCGAACGAGTACGCCGACACCGGCTTGTCGACGTCGTACGACAGCCCGAGGTCGGCGAGGAGGTCTCGCGCGTGCTGCTGGGCGACACGCTTGCGGAAGACGCCCGCAACGGTGAAGTGCTCCTCCGCCCCGAGGCACAGGTTCACGAAGACCGGGAGGCGCGGGATGACGCTCTGCTCCTGGAACACCCGGTAGACGCCGCGCCGGGCGGCGTCTACCGGGGTGTGGAGTTCGACGTCGGAGCCGTCCATGACGACCGTTCCCGCCGTCGGCTGCAGCACGCCGCACAGGATGTCCATCACGGTGGACTTGCCCGCACCGTTCTCGCCGATCAGGCCGACGATCTCGCCCGGGTTCACGTGCATCGTGACATCGCGCAGCACGACGTTCGTGTCGAACACCATGCCGGCGCCGGCAACCCCGAGTGAGGTCGGCTCCGACGACTGCGCGTGTGCGTGCTGATTCATGACGACTGCTCCTCGGGTTACTTCTGGCCGAACGAGGTCTCACCCGACAGGGTGAGGGCGATCACCGGCGCCAACGGGTTGGCGACCGAGTGGTCGAGGTAGGTCGACGCGAGATCGAGCGCAGGCCCCTCGAGGTCTTCCGCGTACGCGGCGGGCAGCTCGTACCCGGCGGGCGGCTCCTCACCGATGCGACCCCAGTACTCGTACGGGTCGATCGGAACGAGTGTCACCTGCGTGTCCCAGTCATCGGGGTTCATCGCCCGCGAGATCGACGTCCAGTCGAAGGGCAGCGGGTCGGCCTGGTAGACGACCGACTGGTACTCACCGGCCGCGTCCGAGGTGTCGATGGTGAGCGAGTCCTGGAACATCATGCTCTCAGCCGGGGTGTACTCCGCACCCTCGTGGGCGTCGTAGAGGCGCACGACGTTGTATCCGCCGAACCAGGATCCGTGGATCGCGACGGTCGCCGCCGCGTTCGAGCCGTTCTGCATGTCGTCGAGGAACTCGTCGATCGCGTCGATGCCGCCGACCTTGACGTCGGACATGCCACGGTCCTTCAACGCGTTGATCACGGCGATCGCCGAGTCGTCGTTGTGGCAGATGATGGCATCGACGTCGGGGTTGGCAGTGAGGAGATCCTCGATCACCGGCTGCGTCGCGACACGGTTCTCGCCGCCGCTTTCCCGTCCGACCAGCTCGATGCCGGGGTTCTCGTCGAGCGCCTGCTGCACACCCAGCTGGCGTTCCTCAGCGGTGGTGTTGCCGGGCAATCCGGTGATGTGGATCACCTTGCCCTCGCCGCCGATCTGCTCGATCACCGAAGAGGCCATGTTGTACGAGTCGCGCACGTTGTCGGGCAGGAAGTACCCGACGTAGTGGTCGTTGTACTCCGCTTCGGACGGGGTGGACCACGGCTGGTTGGAGAAGATGTTCGTCGCGTAGATGTCCTGGTCGGTCGCCGCCTGGATGAGCGTCGGCGACGACGCCTGGTCCTGCGCGAACAGCAGGGCCATGTCGATGCCCTTCGAACCGGCTTGCTGCACCTGGCTCAGCTGGGTGTCGGTGGAATCGCCGTAGACCTGCACGTCGACGCCGATGTCGAGTGCATCGGCCGCGGCCTCCGCCCCCTTGATGACGTCGGCCCAGTACGAGTTGTCGAGCGTGGGCACCTGGACCATGACCGTGGGACGGTCGGGGTCACCGGTGGCGTCGCCACCGGCACCGTTCGAGGCGCACGCGGCGAACAGCGGCACCGCGGCGGCGAAGGCGACACCGGCCATCAGGCGGCGACGGGTGGACGATGAAGGATTCATCAGACACTCCTTTGTGTGTTTCGGGTTGGTGGGTGGGGAGGCTCGGCGCTATTTGACGCTCGAAAGTTCTTTGCGGTTGAGGGTGAGGGCGACGGCGGCGATGAGCACGACGCCGGTGATGGTCTGCTGCACGAAGGGGTCCACGCTGGCGAGGTTCATCCCGTTGCTGAGCACCGAGATGACGAGCACGCCGAGGATGGTGCGCGCCGGACCGCCGACGCCGCCCATGAGCGAGGTACCGCCGAGCAGGATCGCGGCGAGCGCCTCCATCAGCAGGGGTTCGCCCATGCTTCCCGAGGCCGAGTTCGTCCGGATCATCAGCAGGAGTCCAGCGAAGGCGGCGAACAGGCCCGACAGGGCGAACACCGCGATCTTCACGCGGTCGACGTTGATACCCGAGAGCTTCGCGACGGTCTCGGCGTCACCGACGGCCTTTGCCCGGTATCCGAACACCAGTTTCTTCTCGATGGCCACCGCGATCACGAGCGCCACGAGCGCCCACAGCGAGATCAGCGGGATGCCGAAGATCGTGCCGCCGAAGACCGCCGACAGCTCCGGCGAGCGCAGCGCCTGCGGGCGGCCGCCCGAGATGATCAGCGCGACACCGGCGAAGACGAACATCGTGCCCAGGGTGACGATGAAGCTCGGCACCTTGAGGTAGACGTGCACGAGTCCGTTCACCAGGCCGCACGCGACACCCACGGCGAAACCGAGCGCCGCACCCCACGGGCCGAGCGCGGCGACGAACATCGCCGTGCTCACCCCGGTGAGGGTGACGATCGACCCGATCGACAGGTCGATGCTGCCGATCAGCACCACGAACGTCGCACCGAGCGCGACCACGAGCAGCACCGCCATCTGCCGCACGAGGTTCTGCAGGTTCTCCATGGTGAAGAACACCGGGCTGGCCAACGAGAAGACGATGATCAGCACCACGAGCGCGGCGATCGGAGCCAGCAGGATGATACGGGCCCGCCAGGCGCCTTGCCCGTCGGAACGCATCTGCGTCGCGACGGTCTGGGTGAGGGTGCCCGGTTCGGGATCGAGTTTGGTGCTCATCATGTCTCCTCGGGGGTCCAGGGCCGGTCGACCTTGTCGCCGTCGACCCAGGGGGTTTTCACGAACACGGCACGGAAGGTCTCCTCGAACGGGTTGCGCACGAAGTGCTCCTCGCCCGGTTCGGCGCGCAGCACCTCACCGGCCGAGACGACCACGCGGGTCTGCCGGTCTAACCAGATCTCGGCCTTGCCCTCGACGACGACGAACGACTCGGTGTGCTTTTCGTGCAGGTGGTTGTCGAACGCGTCGCCGGGCCGCAGCACGACGGTGCCGAACGCGGCGTCGTCGGTTTGCTGCAAGTACGCCGGGCCCCAGTCGCCGAAACGCAGGTTCGCGTCGGCGGGGCGCAGCACATCCGCACTCATGCGAGCACCCTCTCGGCGCTGGCCTCACGGAACAGCTCGTACGCGTCGGCCGGGTCGGCGTTCTCGTGCACGACCGCGCGCACGGCCCGCATCATCGCCGCCGGAGCGGCGCTCTGGAAGATGTTGCGACCCATGTCGACACCGGCGGCCCCCGCACGCACGGCGTTGCTCGCCATGGTCAGGGCATCCAGCTCGGGAAGCTTCTTGCCACCGGCCATGATCACCGGCACCGGGCATCCGGCCACGACGTCTTCGAAGCCGTCCTCGCAGTAGTACGTCTTCACCAGCTGCGCGCCGAGCTCGGCGATGATGCGAGTCGCCAGGCCCAGGTAGCGGGCGTCACGGGTGAGCTCCTTGCCCACCGCCGTCACCCCCAGCACCGGGATACCGGCGTCATACCCGGCGTCGACCAGCGTGGTCATGTTCCGGATGCTGCGGCTCTCGTTCTCGCCACCGACGAACACCTGCACGGCGACCGCGTCGGCGTTGATGCGCACCGCATCGTGCATCGCCATCGCGGTGTATTCATCCGACAGCTCCTTCAACACCGACGGGCCGCCCGACGCACGCAGCACCAGACCCGACTGCGTCGCCGGCGAAATCGAGGTGCGCAGCGACCCACGCGTGCACATGAGCGCATCGGCCTCTTCGGCCAACGGGGCGATGTTCACGTCGATCCGCTCCAGGCCCGACGTGGGGCCCTGGAAATAGCCGTGGTCGAACGCGAGCATCACGGTGCGACCGGTGTCGGGGTTGAGGATGCGCGCGAGACGGTTCTGCATGCCCCAGTCGAGGTTGCTCGCACCACGGATGCGGTGTCCGAACTGCACGGCCGGGGTGTCGGGGTGGAACTTCTTTGCGGACGCGTTGCCGTCGAGATCTGCCATGGGGTTCTCCTTCGGGGGTAGGGCTTGGGGGGTCAGGCGTGGGGTGCGGGGATGCGGCGGGCCTGCATCGGCTCGCGCGCGGCACCCGGCGGGGTGAACAACGGATCGAGGTCGCCGCCCGAGATCGACAGCACGTCGCGATACACGCGATGCCAGCGCCGGGCGATCTCGGGGTAGGCCGCGCGCTCCGTCGGATCGGGGTGGACGATGCGGTCGGGCTCGCCCATGGGTGGGAGCGACGCCCCCACACCCTGCGCGGCCAGGCGCGCGGCGCCGTAGGAGGTCGCCTCGGGAGCCGGGGTGACGGCGGTGTCGAGCCCGGTGACCCCGGCGATGATGCGCGGCCACAGGGTGCCCGCGCTCGAGCCGCCGGTAAAGGTCACGGTGCCATCGGCGGTCGCGCTCCCCCCGGTCAGCTCGGTGAGGATCTCCAGGTGCGAGGCGGCCACGATCGCGGCGGACTCCTCGATCGCCCGGATGAACGCGCCCCGCGAGCCGGCCGTCGGGTCGTTGATGTCGAACCCGAGGAACGACGGCGCCGCCTGGTGCCAGGCATCCGCCTGCATCACGTTCGCCAGGGTCGCGACCACACCGTTCGCGCCCGCCGGGGAGGTGCTCGCCCACTCCTCCATGACGGTGAACGCCGACGTGCCACGCTCGGTGGCCGCAGCGGCCGCATCCGGGCACATCGCGTCGCGGAACCACCGCATCGCCAGACCCGACAAGAAGCCGATGCCCTCGACCATCCACGCGTCCGGGTCGACGTGACACAGGGTCCGCAGGCGCCGTTCCGGGTCGATGAGGGGCGCGTCGGTGACCGCCGTCGTCTGCCAGAAGGTTCCCGCGACGATCGTCGGGGTGCCCGGGCGGGCGGCGATGCCGTGCAACGCGAGCTGGGTGTCGGCGCCGCCGGTGACCACCGGGGTGCCCGGCGCGAGCCCCGTCGCGGCGGCGGCCTCGATCGTGACCACGCCGACCGTCTGGCCCGGCTCGACGACCTCGGGGAGGATCGCCCGGTCGATGCCGACCGCCTCAGCCAGGTGCGCCGACCACGTGCGGGCCTTCAGGTCGAACAGGGCCGAGCTCGACCCGCACGTCGGCTCGGTGACGAACCGGCCCGTCAGGCGCGTGGTCACCCAGTCGCTGAGCATGCCCAGGTGTCGGGCGCGGGCGAGCACGTCGGGTTCGTGCCGGGCGATCCAGCGCAGCCGGGCCGGGGCCGTGATCGACACCCAGTCCCCCGCCGTCGCGTAGATCTGCTCGGCCAGACCCTCGCGGACCAGGTCGTCGGCCTCGGCGCGGGCACGTCCGTCGGTGTTCGGGCACGCCCACAGCTCACGGCCGTCGGCGTCGTAGAGCACGAATCCCTCACGCATGCTGGAGGCCGCCACCGCCGCCACCTCGCGGCCGTTCAGCTGCGCGACCACGTCGGAGACGGCACCGGCGATCGCCGTCCACCCGCCGTCGGTGTCGAACACCGTGCCGCCCGGGTGGCCGGGCACCGGCGCGTGCGTCCACTCGCGGGCACCGTGGGCGACCAGGCGCCCCTCGATGTCGAAGGCGAGCGCGCGCGCCGAGCCGGTACCGGCGTCGATCGCGAGGAAGACCGGGGAGGTGCTCATCGTTCCCACCGCAGGTCGGCCCCGTCACGGAACGCCTGGATCTCGGTGGCGAGCATATCGGCGCCGCGCGCGAGGGTCTCATGGGTGGCCCCCGCCAGGTGCGGGGTGAGGATGACATTCGGCTGCGCCACCAGCTCACGCCACGGACCGTCCGGCTCGTTCACATCGAGAGCGACACCCGACAAGTGCCCGCTCGTGAGCGCATCCACCATCGCCTGCTCGTCGACGAGCGACTCTCGGGCGGTGTTGATGAGGAACGAACCCGCCGGCATCGTCGCGATCTGCGCCGCACCAATCATGTGACGGTTCTCGGCCGTGGCACGCGCGTGGACGCTGACCACGTCGCTGCCGGCGAGCAGCTCGTCGAGGTCGCCGACGATCGTGGTGTCGGTGACGGTGGACGGGTCGACGAACGGGTCGTACGCGATGACGGTGGCACCGAGGGCATGGGCGCGGGCGGCCACGAGACGGGCGACGTTACCGTAGCCGATCAGGCCCAGGCGCGTACCTGCGATCTCGCGGCCGAACCAGCGCGCCCCCTCGAACGTCGACTCCGCCAGCGGCAGACCCTTCGCGACCCGGTCATCCACATCGCGCAGTGACGCGGGCACGTTCCGGATGAGAGAGATGAGGAAGCCGATCGTCAGGTCGGCGACCGCCTCGGCGTTCTTCCCCGGCGTCGTCGTCACCCGCACGTTGATCTGTTTCGCCGCGGCCAGGTCGACGTTCACGGGGCCGCCGCGCGCGCATCCGAGCAATTTCAGCTCGGGGAGCGCCTCGATCACCTCGGCCGTCACCGGAGCGGCGTGGAAGGCGACGACGTCATAGCCGGCGGCCAGCTTCGCGACCTCGGCCGGGTCGCCCTCGAACTCGCGGATCGCGCCCGTCGGCCACGTGGCGTCGGCGAGGGTGAGGGTCGCGGCATCCGCCTTCAGGCCCCGGGCGGTGAACGCCGAGGTGAAGACGTCGGCCGACATGTAACTGTCACCGATCACGAGAATGCGGGGGTCGGTCATGAAGTCTCTCCGGGGTCGAGGGGGTTTCGTCGGGCGGTTTCGGGGTCGGCGAGGGTGCCGCGCCGGGGCATTCTGTCGCGTTGCGGGTGGACGGCAGGCTCGTCGGGCGGGAGGCGGGTCGGCCGGGCGGGATGGGGGTCGGCGGGTAGGTCAGGCCGGGTGGGGCTCGGGTTTCAGGCGATCGGGAGGTGGCGCCGTCCGCCGGCCGGTGGGATATCGTCCGGACGCATGCTCGGTGGAGATGCCGCCCGCCTCGAATCCGGTGTCGACGCTCACGCGCAGCCGGTCGGTGCGCACGGAGGCGCGAGAGAAGTCGATGGGCTCGCCGTCCGCCCCGTAGGCGACCGCTTCGACGACGACGATCGGATGACCGACCTCCACCTCGAGCAGCGTCGCGAGCGTGCGGTCGGCCGTCGCCGCTTCGATGGTGCGATGCATCCGTGAGATCTGCACCCCGGCGACGCGGGTGATCGTGCCGTACAGACTCGCCTGCGGGTCGCGCAGGTCGGGCAGCACGCCGGCGAATCGGCGCGGCATGTAGTTGATGACGTGCACGGCGGTGCGGGAACCGACGGCGCGGACGCGCTCGAGCACGAAGCCGTAGCCATCGGCCGAGTCGCGACCGAGGGCGGCGGCCGCCCACGACGGGAGCGGCTCGACACCACCCCGCAGAATCTGCGAGGTCAGAGCGCTGCGGCCATCCTGGCTGTACTCCCCCAGCAGGCTCGGGGCCGACGGCAGGGTCCACGCCGACGGACCCTGGGTCTGCTCGACGAAGGCGCCCTTGCCCTGCTGCCGCGAGATGATGCCGGCGGTCTCGAGGCGAGACAACGCCTCGCGCACCGAGGTGCGGGACGCCGAGAAGTGCGCACACAGCTCGTTCTCGCTCGGCAGCTTGTCTCCCGGAGCCCAGGTGCCGTCGGCGACGCGCGACTCCAGCACCCGCATGATCTGGAACCAGATCGGGGCCGTGGCCTCACGGTCGAGCTGAGGAAGCGTCAGCATATTGCGAACCTGTCTCTTCGATGAGCGGTAGGGATCGGGCTTCTGGCCCTGGCCACCCGGCTGCCTCGCCGTGTGATGTATCCATCCTGTCGGGGAACATGTATCCCCTGTAGAGACAAGTGCAGGAAAATCTTCGCGGGCCCGTGCGCGAACTGTTTTACCCCGCTCGACCAGGTATTTATCGAGAACGCCTCACGCGAGGCAGCCTTCTTCTCGTCGGGCTCGCTATCGAGCGCTGCCCGGTCATCCCATACAAGTGCGACCTTGCTGGGCGGCGCTTGCGACGCGCGCCGGGTTCGTAACTCCGCAAGAACCGAGCCGCCGGGGCGGCTCGGAGCCCTCGGCGGGCGCACTGAGCACGAAGTTGAGGAGTTGTGAACCTGCACTGCCGGCCACGTGCACGTGTACACGCTCCTGAACACGGCGGACGGCGTCGCGGTTCGTGCCGAGATCGCAGCCCAGACCGCCGAAGCATCCTGCCCCGAGCTGCCGGACGGCGCGGAGTACGGTGCCCCTGGAATGGGTTAGACCGAAAGCTCCGACCCTAGGATGGGGCGGTGGTCACACCCGTCACCCTCCCGCGACTGAGCTGGGGAGATCCGCGTGCGCCGAAGCGAGCGCTGCTCGTGCACGGCCTCGGCTCCAACGGTGCGCTGATGTGGCGGTTCGGCGTCGCGCTCGCCGACGCCGGCTGGAACGCGACGGCGGTCGACCTGCGCGGACACGGCACCGCGCCGCGCGCGCTCGACTACACCCTCGCCGCGTACGCGGCAGACGTCGCGATCGCGCATCCCGACGGCGATGAACCGTGGGACCTGGTGATCGGCCACTCACTCGGCGGGGCGGCGGTCACGCTCGCGGCCGCCGACAACCCCACCTGGACGCGCCGCCTCGTACTCATCGACCCCGGCCTGCGGATCACCGACGGCGAGCGCGGCGCGGTGCGCTCCAGCCAGGACGAGGCCTTCATGGACGTGACGGTCGACGACGTGCGCCGAGACAATCCGCGGTGGCACGAGCAGGACCTCGAGCTCAAAGCGCTCTCGTCACGCCAGGTCAGCCGGTGGGCGGTCGCCGAGACCGACATCCAGAACCCGGACTGGGATGCGCGCGCCGCGGCTGCTGCCCTGCGCATCCCGACCCATATCATCGGCGCCGACCCCGCCGTCTTCTCGATCTTCACCGGAGAGCTCGCCACCGAGGTCTGCACCAACCCCTACATCACGATGTCGGTCGTCGAGAACGCCGGACACTCCCCTCACCGGGTCCGTCCCGACGAAACCCTCCGCCAGCTGTTCGCCGCTCTCTGACGGGCGCATGCGCCGCGGCGGTGCGAGGCAGATGTCTGCATCGCGGCGGCAGATGTCTGCACGGCTAAGATATGCTCATCTGCATGCGAACCACGCTCAACCTTTCCGACGCCCTCGCACGGGCCGCGAAGGAACGAGCGTACGCCGAGGGGCGCAGCTTCACGAGCTTTCTCGAGGAGGCGTTGCGCGAGCATCTCGCACGGGGAACCACGCACGAGCCGAACGATCCGCTGCCCACCTATCCGCCTCGCACGCCCGGCATCCTGGTCGATCTCGACGACACCGACGCCGTCTTGACCGCGATGGACGCCGAAGCGTGATGCTCGTCGTCCCCGACATCAACGTCCTCATCCACGCGTTCCGCACCGACGTCGAGCATCACGAGACCTACGCCACCTGGCTTCGAGCCACGCTGCGTGACGAGCGGCTCGGCATCGCCGACGTGATCACCACAGGCTTTCTGCGCATCGTCACGCACCCGCGCATCTTCGCCGAACCGACTCCGACGGCAGCAGCCCTCGACTTCATCGACGCGATCACGGCCAGATCGCGCACGAGCTGGCTTCAGCAGGGCGCCGAGCCATGGCAACGGCTTGCGACCATCGCACGCGCCGACAACGGCGTGCGCGCGAATCTCGTCCCCAACGCACATATCGCCGCCCTCTGCCTCAGCAATGGCGCGCATCTCGCCACGCGCGACCGCGGATTCGCTCGCTTCCCCAGCCTGCGCTTCTTCGACCCCGCCGCGTAGCAACGCCTCCTTTGTCGCTCCGCAGTCACAACCTGTGGGTCGCGGCGCGGCGGACCCGCAGAAGGTGACTGCTGAGCAGGCATGGTCTCTATCGGGTGATGCGGGCAGGGCGGCGCGGCGTTCGTAACTCCTTCGAATCGTCGCGTCGCAGCACCCTCACCGACGTACATCGCCCCACGGCGCTCGAAGATCAGGAGTTGTGAACCGCATCGCCGCCGTCCACCAGCCGCCTTGACTCCCGACCCTCGACACCCCGACTCGAGGTGCCACCCGCGCAGCGCGGTCTCTTTCCGTGCGGCACGGTCTGCACCGTGTGATGCGGTGATGTTATGATGTAGTGATGCGCACAACGCTCGAGATCGACGACCGCGTTCTGCGCGCCGCGCGCACGCTGGCTGCACAGCACGGATACTCCCTCGGGCGCGCCGTCTCCGAACTCGCGATCCGCGGCATGAGCGGGTCGCGCGGCGAGGTCCGTTATTCCGGGTTCCCGTTACTGCCGCGTAGCGCAGTCGGTCACGTCATCACCGACGAACTCGTCGCCGAACACCTCGACGACGCATGACGCCTCGCGTCGTACTCCCGGACGTCAACGTGCTGATCGCGCTGGTCTCCGATCAACACGAGCATCACGCTGCCGCGCACGCCTGGTTCAGCACAGTCGGGCCTTGGGCCACGACGCCGATCACGGAAGCAGGCTTCATCCGGCTCATCCTCAACCCCCTCGTCGTCGGGTGATCGTTCGACGCGACCTTTGCGCGCAGCATTCTGACACGCCTGCGCGAGCAGGGTGATCACCAATTCTTTGCGGACGACTCGTCACTCACGGATCCGCAGATCGATCTGACGGCTCTGACCGGGCACCGCCAGGTGACCGACTACCACCTCGTCAACCTCGCCGCGATCCATGGCTGCGCCCTCGCCACCTTCGATGCGCGACTCGAGGCATCGCTCGCACCGGCGGACCGCGTGCACATCCACGTGATCCCGGCGTGACGATTCGCTCGGACGCGCCGAGGGATTCACCGCTCTGGGCTCACCGCTGCGGGCTCACCTGTTCGCAACTCCTCAAGAACGCGCGGGCAGGGCGGCGCATCAGGTGAGATGACGGTCAACGCGCCCGAATTTGAGGAGTTGTGCACGACGCACGGGCGCCACGCACGAGGCATGAGGCACGCACGACACACCGGTACCTCACGCGGGAGCGCGCACGCGTCTCGGGTCGCCCCCCGGTCTGTGACCCGAGACGCACGCGCAACGATGTCGCCCGCCCCCTGGGGGCGTCCTTGGTCAGTGACCGTCGGGTACCGTCGCGTGAAGTCTACGAAGCCGCCCGCACCGGCTCACTCGTATCGAGTGACAGTCTTCGTGTCAGTCCCCGGCGTCGATCACGCGGGCGATCTCACGGCGGCTCGAGAGCCCGAGGCGAACCACGATGTTCGTGACGTGATAGTCGATCGTGCGCTTGGAGAGGAACTCGATCGCGGCGATCTCGTCACTCGTGTACCCCTGAGCGACCGCGCGGGCGATGCGCACCTGCTGCGGAGTGAGCGAGGCGAGCGGATGCGCACCGCGATCCCGCTCGAACCGGTCCATCATCCGTTCGACGATGCGTTCGCACCGGTCCGCGAGGGCCAACGCGCCGAGCTCGCGCAGCTGCGCGATCACGTGGTCCCACACTTCCCGCGCACGGTCCGGATCCGGCGAGCCCGCATCGCCGTACCTGACGAAGTAGCGTCCCACCACCATGCGCACCCACACCTGTCCCATGGGGTCTTGGGCGGGACCGAGCACGGTCAGCGCGCGCTCCGCCGCCGCCAGCGCATCCGAATGACGCTCCTCGAACTCCGCCGCGAGGCTCGCGCACGCCCAGTAGTACGGGTCGTCCACCGCATCGCTCGTCAGCGCCCAGTCGGTCAGGCGCCGGCGGAAGTCGGCGAAGCTGCGTCGATTCCACGCGGCCACCAGCGTGAGCACCCGCCATTCCCCGTCTCGATACGGATGCCGATACCCCGGCTCCTCCGAGTCGTCAAGGGCGTGCTGCAGTCCATCCCAATCGCCTCGCGTGACCGCCTCGACGATGCGTGCGTGCAACAACACCATGGCGGCGAGGTTGCTCGGCGTGGTCTCGGCGAGCGCACGCGCCTCGCGGAGGTCGGCAGTGCCCGCATCCAGATCGCCCTTGACCACCCGCAGCAACCCCCGCACGGCGAGGATCTGGGTGCGGATCCAGTCCCGTTCGATCGTCTCGTTCGGCTCCCCCAGGCGCTCCACCTCGACCGCGGCGTCGGCCCAACGCCCCTGCCGGATGCGGATGAAGGCGAGCAGCACCCGCGCATGGCTGATGAAGCCCGGTCGCGATGCGGCCGTCAGGCGAGCACCGCGGGAGAGGTTCACGGCCGCGCGTTCGAGGGAACCGTGCAGGTGATTGACGTCGCCGAGGGCGATCAGCGCGAGGGCGTGCTCGCCCGACAGCAAATTGCGGCTGCGCAACGGAGCCAGCGCCGACTCGAGAGCGACAACGGCCTCGTTCTCGGTGCCGGTGTGGGCTTCGATCATGGCCGCCATCCCGAGAATGTCGAAGCGACCGATCTCGTCATCGGCGTCGGCCGGCTCGGCATCGAGGGTCGCGCGAACCGCCGCGAGGCACCGCGCTGCCACCACCCACGCACCCGAGGCGATCGCTCCGAGTGCGACGTAGGCGATCGCCGCGCTGCGCAGGGATGCCCCGCTCGCGATGGGTTTGTCGTCGTCTGTGGCGGCGCCCTCGTCCGGGCTGATCGCCAGCACGACCGACGCCGCCTCGTCGATGCGACCCTCCCCCACGAGCACACTCGCCAGCACGCCATCGCGCTCCACGCCCGGGTCGAGCGCGGAGATGTCGTCGATGTGTGCCGTGAGCAGGTCCACCCGGTGACTGCGCAGCGCCATCGCGCAGGCTGCCCGCAACATCCGCTCGTCCGTCGCGTGCTGCAGGGCGACGGTGATCGCACCGGCCGCATCGCCACGCACCCACGACGCCCAAACGCGGTCGTGCGGCGAAGGTGCGGGCATGGCGTGTCCTGTCTCTATCGGGATGGATACATTCTGGCCCCAACCTCACCGTCTCCGATTGGTCGATGTCGGAGGGGCGTGGAAGCATCCGTCACGTGAACTTCTGGGAGTCGGTCGCCGAGTCTGTCGCGTCAGAGCACGTCAGCCGCGCACGACAGCTCGTGGCAGCGGAGCGCGTGACGCTGCTCGAGGTCGACACCGGCGAGAGCGAAGCCGCGATCGACGCGATCGTGCGCGATGCCACGCCCCGCGGCGACCAGACGCAGGTCGTCTCCTTCTCCCTCGACCCCGTCGGCGGCCGATTCGAGTCGTACTGCAGCTGCGGCGAGGCCCCGGAATGCTCTCACGTAGCCGCCTCCCTGCTCGCCGTCGCGCGCGAGCACGACGACAAGGCGCAGGCCCGGACCTCGACCCCGGTCGCTCAGCGACCGCAAGACCCCACGCCGCCCTGGCAACGTGCACTCGACCAGGTGCTGCCACCTTCGCGGCGTCGATCGGCCGAGGCAACGGATCTGTGCCTGTTCGTCTCGCTCGACGACGGCGTCCCCACGCGGTGGTCCCGCGGTCGCCAGCGCCCCTCTCTGCGGGTCCGACCCGGCATGCGCGGCGCGCGCGGCGCATGGATCAAGGGGCAGGCCCGGTGGGATCGCCTCGACACGCTGGGCGCCGACCCTCGGGCGGTTTCTCTGCTCGACGAGCTCGGCTCCTACGACCCCTTCGACGACTACGGGTGGCAGTACCGGTCGAGCGATGACGAGTGGATGCGGTTGGACACCGTCCCCTCCCGCACGCTCTGGTCGCTGTTCGAGACTCTGCAGGCGACCGGCGTGGCGCTCGTCTCGCCGGGGAAGCGCCAGCACCCCGTGCACCTCGGCGGCGATCCCCTCACCGCCGTCATCAGCGTCACCGACCGCCGGCGTCGACTCGCCGTCGCCGCAGAGCTGACAACAGAGGGCGGAGCTCCGTGGCAGCCGGAGTCGCCGCCGCTGTTCATCGGGTCACCGGCAGTCGCGGTGGCCCAGGTGACCGGCGCCGGTACCGCCGAGGAACGCACGGTCATCCATCGCCTCAGCCAGCCGGTGCCGGCGGAGCTGACCGAACTGTTCCATCTGCGCGGCCCGGTGTCGGTCGACGGCGCAGGCCGCGAACGTTTCGAGACCGACTATCTTCCGCGTCTCCAAGCTCTCGGGCCCGTCGTCTCGCCGGACGATTCGTATGCCGTCCCGCGGGCGCCCGAGACGATCCTCGAGCTGCGCATCGAACACGCCGACCGTCAGGCCCGCCTCTCCTGGCAGTGGGATCGCGCCGGCGGCACGCTCCTCCCCGACCCCGATCGGGAGTCGATGATCATCGACGGTGTGCGGCGGGCCGCCACCACACACGTCGCCATGCTGTTCCGCGAAGGCCCCGAGGGCGACCGCCCGCCGGACCAGACGCTGAGCGGAACCTCCGCCGTGCTGTTCGTCGCCGAAGTGCTGCCGGCACTGCGCGCACTCGACGAGGTGCGCGTCGTGGAGGACACCGCGCCGGCCTCCTTCCACGCCGCGCACAGCGCGCCAGCCATCGCGATCGCCGCCGACCCCGGCGTGAACGATTGGTTCGACCTGAGCGTGAAGGTCACGATCGACGGCGAAGACGTCGACTTCGGGTCGCTGTTCCGCGCACTCAGCACCGACGAGCCGATCCTCGTGCTGCCCAGTGGCACCTATTTCCCGCTCGATACCCCCGAGCTGCAGCGTCTGCACGACCTCATCGCCGAAGCCAGCACCCTCTCGGATCGTCCCACCGACCGGCCGCAGATCAGCCGATATCAGGCCGATCTGTGGGAAGAGCTCGTCGAGATGGGCGTCGTCGCCCGCCAAGAGCTCGAGTGGTGGATGAAGGTGCGCGCCCTCACCGACCACGACCGGCTGCTCACCGTCGACCCGCCGCCGACTCTCCGCGCGACGCTGCGCGACTACCAGCGCACCGGGCTGTCCTGGCTGCACTTCCTCCGCACCCACGGGCTCGGCGGCGTGCTCGCCGACGACATGGGCCTCGGCAAGACGCTGCAGACCATCGCGATGATCGAGAAGGCACGTGTCGACGGTGACACGACGGCCCCGTTCCTCATCGTGGCGCCGACCAGCGTCGTCGGGAACTGGGCAGCGGAGTGCGAGAAGTTCGCGCCTGGGCTGTCCGTCAGCGCCATCTCCGCCACCGCATCCCGGCGAGGCACGACGCTCGCCGACGCCGCCGCGGACGCGCACGTCGTGGTCACCAGCTACGCCCTGTTCCGCCTCGAGTTCGACGCGTACGCGGGGCTCGACTGGGCCGGGCTCATCCTCGACGAAGCCCAGCAGATCAAGAATCCGTCGTCGCAGGGGTACCGATGCGCACGGATGCTCGACGCACCCTTCACCCTGGTCATCACCGGCACTCCGCTGGAGAACAACCTGCTCGAGCTCTGGGCGCTCGTCTCCCTCGCCTGCCCCGGCCTCCTCGGGGCACGCCGCGCGTTCACCGAGCATTTCCGCACGCCCATCGAACGCGAACGCGACATCGATCGGCTGCGCACCCTGCAACGACGCATCCGACCGTTCCTGCTGCGACGCACGAAGGAGCTCGTCGCCGCGGAGCTGCCACCCAAGCAGGAGCAGGAGCTCGTGCTCACGCTTCATCCGGCGCATCAGAAACTGTATGACCGCCGGCTGAACCGCGAACGACAGAAGGTGCTGGGACTCGTCGACGACGTCGGCGCCAACCGATTCGAGATCTTCCGGTCGCTGACCCTCCTGCGCCAGCTCGCACTGTCTCCCGAGCTCGTCGACGAAGGCACCTCGTCGTCGGCGAAGCTCGACGCGCTCGTCGACCTGCTGACCGAGGCGGCCGCCGAAGGACACCGCGCTCTGGTGCTCAGTCAGTTCACCCGATTCCTCACCCGCGCCCGCGACGCCGTCGAGGCCGCGGGGATCACCTCGCAGTACCTCGACGGATCGACGGCCAACCGCACCGCCGTGATCGACCGTTTCCGCACGGGCGACGATCCCGCGTTCTTCGTGTCACTGAAGGCCGGCGGCGTGGGGTTGAACCTCGTCGAGGCCGACTACGTCGTTCTGCTCGATCCATGGTGGAACCCGGCGGTCGAGGCTCAAGCCATCGACCGCGCCCACCGCATCGGCCAGACCCGCCCCGTGATCGTCTACCGCCTCATCGCCAAGAACACGATCGAGGAGAAGGTCATGACCCTGCAGAAGAGCAAAGCGCAACTGTTCGCCCGAGTGCTCGACGCCGACGCCGACACCGCCCCCACCGTCCTCACCGCCGACGACATCCGCGGGCTCGTCGAGTAGCCACCGCTCAAGAGGCACCAGTGTCGCCGAACGACGAGCCGACCTTGACGCCATCGAACCTATGTACTAGTCTGAGGGATAACGACAAAGTGCCCATTGTCGTCGATTCACTGGATGAACATGACGTCTCGTCCAGCCGCAGACGAGTTTGGGCACCAATATGTTCTCTCCCGGCGACAAGCCATCCGAGACCGCACAACGCACCGCAGCGTTCGTGCACCGTCTGACGGCGGCTCGAGCCGAGGAGGCCGCCGCAGCGGCGAAGACCTCCGCGATCCTGGCCGAGGCCTACGCGTTCACCGTCGAGCAGACGGAACGCCTGCGTTCAACGTCGGCGAAAGAACGCGAGATGCCGCTACGCGCGATGGCCGCAGAGCTCGCGGTCGCCTCGAGGATGAACGACCGCACGATGCAGACGCATCTCTACGACGCGCACCGCCTCGTCAACGACTTCCCCGACTCCTGGAACGCGCTGTACGAGGGCCGCATATCACGAGCCCACACCGCCGTGATCGTCGACACCGGCCGTGAACTCGACGACAGCGCCGCGCGAGGGGCCTTCGAGCGCGACGTACTGGCCTACGCCGAGACGACCTCCCCCGCACGAGTGAGGTCCTACGCCGAGCAGGTCGCGGAAAGCCTCAGCCCGAAGAGCATGCAGGAACGGCACGACGCAGCAGTGCTCGATCGACGGGTGTGGGTGGAGGATCTGCGGGACGGCATGTCGATGCTCGGCGCGATCGGACCGAGCGTGGAAGTGCACGGTGTCTACGACCGGATGACCCGGCAGGGGAAGGCGATCAAAGCCGCCGACCGTGCCGCCCGACGCGACGCGAAGGAGAACGCCACCGAGAACGCCACCAGCGACGGCGCGCCATCGGAGGCTGGCGGTGCCGACGTGGAGACGGGTGGCGTCGAGGCGAGCACGGCCCGTGCAGGCGCAGGCGCAGGCGCAGGCGCGAGCCTGGGACTCGTTCCACCCTCCGGTACGGCGGATGATCCCGGCGACACCACCACCGAGACCACCACCGACGCGATCACCGATACGGGTGTGTGGTTCGATGAGCGGTCGCTGGATCAGATCCGCACCGACCTGCTGCTGGACATGCTGCTCACCGCATCACCCTCGGTCGACCCGACCGGTGGCGCTATCGAGGGCGGACTCGGCGCGATCAGCGGGCATGTGCAGGTCACCGTGCCCGCCACGACGCTCGCGGGAACGACCCTGGGCGGAGCGCAGCTGAACGGCAAATGCGCGGTGGACCCGGAGACGGCGAAGATCCTCGCCGGAAACGCCCCCGACTTCGACCGGGTCTTCCTCGACCCGATCACCGGGATCGTCCTCGCCGTCGACCGTCGCTTCGCCACACCGGCTCAGCGGAGGTATCTGGTGGCGCGGGATATCCGATGCCGGTTCCCTGGGTGCCGCAGACCCGCGATGGACTGCGACATCGACCATCGCGAAGACTGGGCTCTCGGCGGCAGGACCGACGTCGAGAATATGGGCGCGTTCTGCGAAAGCCACCACACCCTGAAACAAGCCGCCGGATGGACCGTCGTCCAGATGCCCGGCGGAAGACTCCACTTCACCGCACCATCAGGCCTCGAATACGACGACGACCCACCACCCCGGGTGACGTTCATGCCCGACCTGGACAGCAAACTCGGAGACGCCGACCCACCCCCGGCAGAAGCACCCGCCCCACCCTTCTGAGCGACCTCTGGTTCACCCCAAACGTGGTGCTTAGTGCAGCTTCCTCACCGTGCAGCTCCCTCACCGGTCCGCTTCCTCATCGCTCCGCTCCGCACCCCGTCGGGCTGTATCCCGCGCCTCCTTTCCGCCCCGCAGTCACAACCTGCGGGTCGCGGCGCGACAGATCCGCAGAAGCTGACTGCGGAGCCGGCCGGACACACTGCGGAGCCGGCCGGACACGACTGCGGAGCCGGCCGGAGACCGAGGTCAACAATGGCAGTGCGATTGCGCGGTTCGCCGCTCAGTCGTCGATCTCGGCAACCTCGAGCGACGCGGTGAGCTCGACGTCGATCTCATCGTCGTCGTCGGTGGCCGCATCCGAAGCGACGACCGAGACAGAGAACTCGTGGTCGTCGTCACGGTCGGTCTCGATCGACGTGACCGTTCCCGTGCCTCCGACCGCAGCGATCGCGGCGGCGGCGATGTCGGCGATGCGCGAGGTGTCCAGCGCCGGATCGGCGTCATCGTCGCGGTTGTCGGCCCGAACCGTCGTCGCCCCATCGGTAGCGACACGCACGTCGACCTCGGTGCCGTCGGCGAGGATCACATCCACCGACCATCCACGGTCCTCGACCTCGACGGCGCTCGCGCCCGTGCCGTCGGCGGCCGCCACGGCACGGTCGATCGCATCCACGAGGGCCGCCGGATCGCCCCGCTCCGCGAACGACGGCGTGCCGACCTGGCTCGACGTGGTGTCATCGTCGCCGGTCGTGCTGTCTTCGGTGCGGGATGCATCCGCATCGCCCGTCGCCTGCCCCGACCCGCCCGGCTCGACCTCGGCCGCTGGAACCGTCTCGACGTCGCGCCCGTCGGTCAACGCATCGACGGCGACCGCTCCCAAGCCGCCGAGGAGCAGCACCCCGACGCCGGCCGCCGCACCGATCAGCAGCGGACGTGCAACCTGCCGCTTCGGCGCGGGCGCCTCTGCTGCCGGCCGCGGCGACGGCTCGGGGGCCGGCCCCGGGTCGCGGGCGTCATCCAGCGGAGTGGTGGGGGTGTCGTCGTTGTTCGTCATGACCCCACCCTCCCCCGCGAGCACTGAACCCCATCTGAACCCGGCTGACAGCGCATTCAGGAACCCGCCACCGGCAGCTCGATCACGATGCGCGCGCCGCCGAGCGGAGCGGCGTCGACACGCACCGAACCCCCGTGCGCGCGTGCGATCTCGCGCACGATCGCAAGCCCCAGACCGCTGCCGCCCGCGTCTCGCGACCGAGCGTCGTCGAGCCGCACGAAGCGATCGAACACACGCTCGCGCGCGGCCACGGGGATGCCCACGCCATCATCATCGACCCACACCAGCGCCGTGCCGTCGACCGCGCGGACCCCGATCGCGATCCGTTCCCGAGCATGACGGCGCGCGTTCTCGACGAGGTTCTCCACCGCCCGCCGCAGCAGCCGCGCGTCGCCCGCGACCCGCGCGGGCTCGATCCCGCGTGGATCGACGACGACGCCCTCCCCCGCCGGCCTCGCGACCTGCACGCGGGCAAGCTCGGCCAGGTCGACGGGATCGGATGCGCGCACGGACCGCTCGTCCAGCCGCGCCAACAGCAGCAAACCCTCGAGGGTGCCCTGCATCCTCGAGCCCTCATCGCGCACGACGTCGGCGATCTCCGCCGTCGACGTCGCGCCGGGATGCGCCTCGGCCAGCTCGGCGTACTGCCGCATCGTCGCCAGCGGAGAGCGGAGCTCGTGCGAGGCGTCACCGGCGAACCGCTGCTGCGCCGCGTAGGACTGCTCGATGCGCGACAGCATGCGGTTCATCGTCGCCGCCAGCAGGTCGACCTCATCACCGGTGCCGCGGACCGCGACCCGCTGGTCGAGCGCGTCGGCGTCGATCGCATCCACCTGTCGACGGATGCGATCGACCGGCGCCAGAGCGCGTGCCGCGACCATCCAGACCACGAGTCCCACGAGCCCGATCGCGATCGGCACGGCGAGCGCGAGCAGCGTGCCGGTTTCGGCGACGGCCGCATCCACGTCGGCCAGCGACGCACCCAGCAGCAGGGTGCCCTCGTCGAGCGCCTCGCCGACCACGAGGTAGGGCTCGCCGTCGATGACGGTACGCACCGGGTTGCCCTCGGCCGTCTCGGGGAGCGCCAGGGCGTCATCGGCGTTGACGACGACGGTCGTGTCGCCGGCAGCAGTCGTGCGCCAGGCGATGAGGGAATCGTCATCGCGCTCGGCGATCCAGGCCGCCGGCACGAGGCCGCCGTCCAGCCCGTCGGCGATGCTGGCGAGCTCGGACTCCAGGCGCGTGGCCACGCCCGACGTGAGGTTCTGCGCCAGCAGCGACACGATCCCCCACGCCCCGAGACCGAGAACGAGGGTCACCACCGCCGTCGCGACCAGCGTGATGCGGGTGCGGATGCGCCGCGACGCGCGACGCTCAGCCGCCATCGGCGGCCATCCGATACCCCGCCCCACGCAGCGTCTGGATGCCATCGCGACCGAACGGACGATCGACCTTGCGCCGCAGCCGGCCGATGTAGACCTCGACGATGTTGGGATCGCCGTCGAAGGCGTCGTCCCACACGTTATCGAGCACCTCGAGCTTGGTGACGATCTCGGCGGGGTGACGCATGAGGAACTCCAGCACCGCGAACTCTCGCGCCGTCAGCTCGATCTCGGTGTCGCCGCGGTGCACCGTGCGGGCCGCGGGATCGAGCACGAGGTCGCCCACCGAGAGGGTTGCCGGACGCGCGGTCGCGCCCCGTCGCACCAGCGAACGCAGTCGCGCAACCAGCACAGGGTACGAGAAGGGCTTGGTCAGCCAGTCATCGGCGCCCGTCTCGAAGCCTTCGACCTCATCCCATTCGCCATCCTTCGCGGTGAGGAACAGCACCGGGGTCCAGATCTCTTCGGCCCGCATGCTCTGGCATACGCGGTACCCGCTCATGCCCGGCATCATCACGTCGAGCACGATCACGTCGTAGTCCTGCTCGCGGGCGCGCCACAACCCGTCGACACCGTTGTGGGCGACGTCGACGGTCATCCCCTCCGCCTCGAGGCCGCGACGGATGCCCTCCGCCAACCTCACCTCGTCGTCGACGAGCAGCACACGCATGGGTCGAGTCTGCCGGGTGCGGGCTGACTCCGCGCTGAACCGGCGTGATGCCGATTGCGCGACCCGACGGCGAATCGGGCCAGATGGTCGCTATTGGATCGCGACAGTCGGTCCAATCATGCACTGTACTCGATACAAGCAGTCCACTGCCATCGAGGAGGCGACACCATGCTCATACTGGCCCTGTTCGGAACGCTCTCGGCGGCCGGCATCATCGCCACGGTGCGCGCCCTCATCACGGACGGTCAGCGGCGCCTCCCGACCCGCGATCGGTGACCGCCGCACCGACGCCTCAGGACGCCGGTCGGCGACGCCACCACTGCCACAACGCGACGGCGAGCAGACCGATGCAGGCACCGGCGGTGTTGGCGACCATGTCGAGTTCGCTGGGCGTGCGGCGATCGAGCAGGACACCCTGCACGCTCTCGATCGCGAGCGTCAGCACGATCGCGATCGGCAGCACGAGAGCGCGATCGCGCAGAATCAGCGTCAGCAGCACCCCGAGCGGAACGAACAACAGGATGTTCGCGCCGAACTCCAGGCGGGCATAGGTGAGCATCGGCACGACCCGCGTGAGGAGGCGGATGAGCGGGCCGGCGCCCGCATCAACCGGCGACGGCCAGAACGCGATGAGGGTGAGGGCGACGAGGTAGGCGCCGAGGATCCACGCGGCGATCGAGCGCACACGCGGGGCTGCACTGTCGTGTGCCGGGGCGCCGCGTGGGGGCGGCGTCCGCGATCCTTGCGACGGCGGGAGCGGCGGTCGCGGCGGCACCACAATCTCGGGCCGCCGCGGCGGCACCACGATGCCCGGGCGTTGCGGAGGCGGCTGCTCGGGCATCACCCCATCATGCCTCGCGCCGTCGCCGATGGCGTTGCGGCGGCGTTACGGCCGAGGCGGGCCCGCCGGCGCACTGGTCCGCGTCAGGAGCCGGGCCAGCCGTCGAGGTCGGGATCCCAGCCGACCTCTTCCTGCGGGGCGATGCGCGACACCCCGGCACGCTCCTGGTCGGGGTAATGGCGGTGGCGGCGCATGTTCGCGGCCGCCTCCGAGAAGTCCGGCTCGTCGCCGTCCCAGTCGATGGGAGCCGACAGCACGTCGTTTCCGACGCCGATCACGAGATCGGCCTGCGCGACGGACCCGTCCTCGCGCACGATCGGGATCCGTGCGGCCTCAGCCTCCCGGTGGCTGGCGATCGCGGCCGTGAGGGTGACAAGCACCTCTGCGACGTCGTCACTGGTCATGACCGACTCTCCGGCGTACGTGATGCATCGCATGTTCCTACTGTGACGCGTGGCTTCGACCGGAGGCCGGGGGTTGTGAATTCCGGATCGAGGGAGTAGCTCCGCCCTTGCCCAGGACTGGGCACCCGGCCTCAGCGCGGTTGCACGTTCACAAATCCTCACACTTGCTGCATCCGCGAGCTCCGGCCGTAGATTCTGCAGGTCCAGCGCGCGATCTTGAGGAGTTGTGAACGACGACCGCTGGCTACCGCCCGGCTTCCATACGGCTGTCGCCGGTTACCGCGCGAGGTACCGCGCGAGGTACGGGGCGAAACGCTCACCGATGAGGCGATGCGCCGCCGGGCCGGGGTGCAGCGCATCCGGCAGCGGAAGCCGTTCTTCGTCGGCCGCACCGAAGAGCGCGAGGCCGTCGACGAGGGTCAGGTTCGCGTCATCGGAGCGGCGCGCGGCGACGTCGCGCAGCGCGTCCCGGATCGCCTCAAGGGTGAGCCGACCCGCGGCAACCTCTGACGGGTCACCGGTCGCGGTGAAGCGCACCTCGCCGGCGGCGAGGGCATCCGGATCGAATGCCCCCGGACCGGGCGTGGCCTCATGGATCGCGCAATGCAGCGGCGAGATCACCAGGAGCGGAGTATCGGGATGGCCGTCGCGAATGGTGTCGAGGAAGCCGTGCACGGCGGGCACGAACGAGCGCAGCCGCATGACGTCGCCGTTCACGACGTTGATGCCGAGCTTGACGCTGATCACGTCTGCCGGGGTGTCGCGGATGACGCGCGCCATGAAGGGATCGACCATCGCACTGCCGCCGAAGCCGAGGTTGGTCAGCTCCACGCCGTCCGCGGCGCGGGCCGCGACGGCCGGCCAGATCTCGCTCGGCGCCGTCGCGTTGGAGCCGTGGCTGATCGAGCTGCCGTGGTGGACCCATCGCCGCACGCCGTCGGTTCGCGCCGGCGCGATCGGCGCGTCGACGTGCAGGTCGACGAGGCGCACGGTTTCGTTGTGCGGCAGCCAGAACTCCACCGTCGATGCGCCGTCGGGCAGATCGACGGTGACCGTGTGCGGCGCACCGTCGCGATGATCGCGGGCGCCGGTGCGCAGGTCGGTCTCGATCGCATCACCGCCGGTCAGCTCCTCTCGCGCGTGGAGCGCACCGTCGACGAGCACGTCGACGGTGCCGCGGGAGCGGTCGAGACCGCGAAAGACCGCGCGGGTGGTGTGGAGGGTCAGGGCGACGCGGGATCCGGTCGTCTCGAAGGCGACGCGCACCCCGGACGGCTGCGACTCGCGGTCGAGCAGCAGCGGGTCGGGGAACCGCTCACGCACCGCACGCGGGAGGCGGTGCACCGCCACGCCGTGCTCATCCGGGGCGAGCTCCGCGGCGCCGCGCACGATGTCGAGGGTGAGCGGGTGGCTGATCATGCGGTGTTCTCCGGGTCGCATGGGTGGATGCGTTCGGCCGGCCAGGTCGCGAGGGCCCGGTCGAGAGCGTCGACGGCAGCGCGCCACGAGGCATCGGTCGGCTCGGCGCGATGGGAGTACGCGTCGTTGCGCGTGAGCGCGAGGTAGCCGTTGATCGTCGCTCCCACGAAGCGGGCGGCGTGCACGCGCTGGTCGTCGGGCACGGGATAGCCGCGGAGCGTCGCGAGGGTCAGCGATCCGACGCGCGCGGCCTCTGAGGAGGCCACCGTGGACGGGCTCGCGACACGTTGCAGGAGCTCCCATCGCCCCGGATGCGCGGTCGCGTATGCGCGGTGCGCGTCGGCGAAGGCGCGGAGGGCGTCGGCTCCGGCGAGGCCGGCGACGGCATCCGCCACCACCGCCGCGAGCTCACCGAGCGCGAGCACGTGCGCGCCGTCGAGGAGTGCCGAAAGACCGGCGACGTGCTCGTAGAGGCTCGCCGGCTTGACGCCGACCTCGCGGGCGACCGACGACACCGTCACCGCCGCCGCGCCGTCGCGGTCGGCGAGGCGTGCGGCGGCGTCGACGACGGCGGCTCGGGAGAGGTTCGCGCGGGGCATACGCGTTAACCTACACCCTTTAGGTTAAAAGGGACCTTGTGTAGGGAAGGCCTCCGTTTCGTCTCGCTTCGCTCGCTCAACGACCAGGGCAGTGACGGTCGCTCGCCCAACGACCAGAAGAAGGAGCGCCCGCTCAACGACCGGGGTAGTGACGGTCGCTCGATGACCGGGAGGGCCCGAGCGCTCAGGCGGGGAGGTGGCGGGCGCCCCAGGTGAGTTCGCGAGTCTCGCCGGGGGCGAGCCAGATCAGATCGATGCCGGAGTTCAGCGCATTCGGCGGCGCGGACATCGGCTCGAGCGCCACCGCGCGACCGACACCGTCGGCCCCGGGGAAATCGGCGGGCGTGAACACCTGCAACCACCCGAACTCCGGATCGGCCCACACCTCCGTCGCCGCACCGTCCGGCGCTTCCAGCCGCGCGATCGTCCCCCGGGTGTCGCGATTCGCGAGTCGCCCGTAGGCGACGTTCAGATCGGCACCGTGGAGCGAACGCCCACCGCGCAGATCGAATTCGCCCGCGGTCACATCCCGCTCCGCGACCGGATTGAGGCGCTCGTCGAGCTCGAGACGAACACCGGCGTCGACCCGCAGCGTCAGCTCATCCGTCGACACCTCGCCGACGCGGAAGTAGGGATGCGCGCCGACGGCCCACGGGGCCGGCACATCCGCGTGATTGCGCACGCCGTGCGTCACGGCCACACCGTCGCCGTCCAGCGCGTATGTCACCCACGACTCGAGCAGCAACGGCCAGCCGTGCTGCGGATGGATCATCGCGGCGAGCGTGAGCGACCGATCCGTGCGCTCACGCAGCGTGTAGGCCGTGTTGCGAAGCAGACCGTGGATGGCGCCGCCGCGCGCGACATCCGTCACGTCGAGCTGCTGCGTCGCGCCGTTCAGCTGCCAGCGCGCATCCGCAACGCGATTCGGCCACGGCGACAGCACGATGCCGCACCCCTTCGGCGGCAGCCCGCTCGGGTCGACGGTCTCGGTGATCCGGATGCCGCGCACCCGCACCTCCCGCAGCACGGCGGCGAGCGCACTCACCTCGACGCGCACCGCGCCGTCGTCGAGCACGAACTGTTCTCCCAGGATGTCGATCACGGCGCCCAGCCTAGGGCTCGCGCCGGCCGAACGACCCACCACGTCTCCCCGACATCCGCAACCCCCTGCACGCTCGGCCGCGCAGCCTCTTGAGTAGACGAAGACGAAAGGGGAACAGTCACGATGACGACAGAAGAATCGACGAACCGCCACGACGACAGCGCCGCGCCCGGTCCGAACGAGGGCACCCGCGGCGCCGGCTCGGAGTCGCCGGAAGAGGGCGAAGCCGCGATGGATGCCGCCGAAGAGGCCACGGTCGACGACCGCGGCGAGGACTGACCGCACCCGGGTGCCCGCTGCAGAACGCAATGCGGGCCCGCCACCCACCGGGGTGACGGGCCCGCATTGCGGCTGGGCGAGGATCAGGCGTCGAAGCGCGCTCCGGCCGGGTCGCTGTCGAGCACGAACAGCACCAGCAGGATGATGCCGCCGACGACCGGAATGAACCCGAGGAACCAGAACAGGCCCGAACGATTCGTGTCGTGCAGACGGCGCCACGAGAGCGCCAGGGTCGGCACGATGATCGCGAGCCACCAGATGACCAGCAGTGCGATCCCCACGCCGAACAGCGGGCCGGGCGCCGACGCACCGGTGGCCGAGTCGATGCTCGCCCCGGCGAAGCCGCCGATCGCGGTGATGATGTAGAGCACCGTCACGATGATGATGTTCGCGAGGTACCACCACCAGAACTCGCTGCGGCTCGCGCGGCCGCTGAAGGTCGCGTACTTCTTCCAGAAGCGCGTGAAGGCCTGCCCGAACGACGCACCGTAGAGCGGCTGCGACAGCGACGGCGAGGCGGGAACGTTGGTCACGGATATCCCCCAAGTGATCGGATGCGGATCCGCCCGAAGCGGGCGGCATCCCTACTGTGCCCGACACGCGGGCCGCCATGTGGGATTGTGACGCGCCCCAACACGAATTCGGCGTTGCCGGCACGCGACGTCCCGGCACGCGACCTCCCGACACGACTCAGCGGTGCAGATGCGCGCGCTGGCCCTCGCGGTCGAACACCATGACGAGCTCTGCCGGGGCGTCGAGCGCCGTCATCGCGTGGGGCGTCATCGTCGAGAACTCCGCCGCCTCACCCTCGCCGACCTCGATCCGCCGCTCCCCCAGCTGCAGCAGCACGCGACCCTCCAGCACGAGGAACCAGTCGTATCCCGGATGCACCCGCGGAGCGGGCAGGGCGGCTTCGGGTTCCAGCCGCATCTTCATCGCCATCGTGCGCCCGTCGACGCGGTTCAGCGCCCACGTCGTGCGGCTGCCCGAGCGATGCTGCGTGGGCCGGATCACGACGTCGTCATCGTCATCGGCGTGGAAGAGGGCATCCAGACTCACCTGCAGCGCGCCGGCGAGCGGCACGAGCACGTCCAGACTCAGCGTGCGCTTGCCGGTCTCGATGCGACTGATCGTCGACGCGCTGAGATTGCTTCGCGCGGCGATCTCGTCGAGCGAGTAGCCGAGGGTGGTGCGGATGCTGCGCAGGCGGGCGCGGGCGAGCTTCTCGACGTCTGCGGTCACCATGGGATCAGCATGCGCTGCCCTTGCGAATTGTGCAAGCGGGCATCCGGAATCCGCCAGGCGAGCCTACGCTGTCGACATGGGCCACGACCACGATCCGCACACCGACGCCGCCGCGCACACCCCACCCGCGCACAGTGCCGCCGCGCACACGCCGCCCGCCATGACGCGCCGCTGCGACGTCGCCGTGATCGGCGGGTCGGCCGCCGGCCTTGCCGGCGCGCTGCAGCTCGCCCGCCAGCGCCGGTCGGTCATCGTCGTCGACGACGACACGGCACGCAACGCCCCCGCCGCGCACATGCACAGCTACCTCGGGCGCGAGGGCGCACCGCCAGCCGAGCTGCGCGCGATCGGCCGCGAGGAAGTCCGCTCCTACGGCGGCGAAGTGCTGTCCGGGCACGTGCTCGATGTGCGGCGCGACGGCGACCTCTTCCGCCTCGAGCTCTCCGGCGGCAGCGCGCTGCTGGCGCGACGGGTGCTCGTCGCATCCGGCCTGACCGACGAGCTGCCCGAGATCGACGGGCTGCGAGAGCGGTGGGGCCGCGAGGTCATCCACTGCCCCTTCTGCCACGGCTGGGAGGTGCGCGACCGCCGGGTGGTGCAGATCGTGACGACACCGCTGGGGCTGCATCCGACTCCGCTCATGCGGCACCTCACCGACCGGCTCACCGTCGTCGTGCACGATGGCGCCGGCATCGATCGCGACGCCCTGCAGACTCTCGCCGCCTCGGGGGTTCCCGTCGTCGAGACCGCGGTGTCGCGCGTCACCGACGCCGACGGCGCCCTCGGGATAGAGCTCGTCGACGGCCGGATGCTCGCCGCCGACGCCGTGCTCGTGGGATCGCGCTTTCATGCACGGACCGGCATGCTCACCGGCCTCGGTCTGCAGGCGACACCCCACCCCAGCGGTCTCGGCGAGACGCTCGCGGTGGATGCCACGGGTCGCACCGCCGTCGACGGCGTCTTCGCCGCGGGCAACGTCGCCGACCCGAGCCTGCAGGTGCTGCCCGCCGCGGCGAACGGCAGCCTCGTCGGCGCGCAGATCGCCTTCAGCCTCGCCGGCGACGATCTGGCCTCGGGCGCCCGCCCCTCCGGCGTGGAGGTCGAATGGGACGATCGCTACGGCGGCGAGCGCGTCTGGAGCGGCAACCCCAACGGCACGCTGGTCGCCGAAGCATCCGACCTCGTCCCCGGTCGAGCGCTCGACGTCGGCACCGGCGAAGGAGCGGATGCGCTGTGGCTCGCCGAGCGGGGATGGGACGTGACCGCATCCGACGTCTCCTCCCGCGCCCTCGGGAGGGTCGAGGAGGAAGCCGCGCGCCGCGGGCTCGACGTGCGCACCGTGCACGCGGATGCGAACAGCATCCACCCCTACGGCGCGGAGGAGTACGACCTCGTCTCGCTGCAGTACGGATCCTTCGCCCGCACACCCGAGGGCCGCGGCCTGCAGGCGCTGCTCGGTGCCGTCGCACCCGGAGGAACGCTGCTGGTCGTCGCACACGAGCCGTCGTGGGCGCTCGAGCAGAGCGATCCGGCGGCGCACACGCGCATCTTCGATCCGGCGGCGTACGTCGGCGTCGACGAGATCGCCGCTGCACTCGCGGCCGAGGGCGGCTGGCGCATCGAGGTGCGCGAGACGCGGCCGCGACCGGCCGGAGCCGCCAGCGGCCACCACGTGGAGGATGTGGTGCTCCGCGCCGTGCGAGCGCCGTGACAGAGTGGAAACGTCTGTCTGGTAAGACAGAGTGTCTGTCTTCTCTCATGGGGGTTTCATGCGTCTTTCGGTGATCGGGTGCGGGTACCTGGGTGCGGTGCACGCGGCGGCGATGGCCTCGATCGGTCACGAGGTGGTCGGGATCGATGTCGATGAGCGGAAGATCGCGTCGCTGTCGAAGGGTGACGCGCCGTTCTTCGAGCCGGGCCTGCAGGAGATCCTCACCGAGGGCATCTCATCCGGACGCCTGTCGTTCACGACCGACATGGCCGCCGCGCAGGGCGCGAAGGTGCATTTCATCGGTGTCGGCACGCCGCAGCAGGCCGGCGGATACGCCGCCGACCTCACCTACGTCAACGCGGCCGTCGACGGCCTGCTCCCCTACCTGTCCGAGGGCGACCTCGTCGCGGGGAAGTCGACCGTGCCGGTCGGCACCGCCGCGAACCTCGCCGGCCGTGTCGCCGAGACCGGTGCGACGCTGGTGTGGAATCCCGAGTTCCTCCGCGAAGGCTGGGCCGTGCAGGACACCGTCGACCCCGACCGGCTCGTCGCCGGCGTTCCGTCCGAGAATGGTCACCCCACCCCCGAGGGAGAACGCTGCGCCGATGTGCTCCGCGAGGTGTACCACACCGCCATCGCCAAGAACACGCCGTTCATCGTCACCGACTACGCCACCGCGGAGCTCGTGAAGGTCTCCGCCAACGCGTTCCTGGCCACGAAGATCAGCTTCATCAACGCGATGGCCGAGATCGCCGAAGTCACCGGAGCCGATGTCACCACCCTCGCCGACGCGATCGGCCACGACGCCCGCATCGGCCGCAAGTTCCTCGGCGCCGGCATCGGCTTCGGCGGCGGCTGCCTCCCGAAGGACATCCGTGCATTCAGCGCCCGCGCCGAAGAACTCGGCAAGGGCGAATCGGTCGCGTTCCTCCGCGAGGTCGACGCGATCAACCTCCGCCGCCGCGACCGCGCCGTCGACCTCACCGTCACCGCCCTCGGCGGCACCGTCTACAACAAGAACGTCACCGTCCTCGGCGCCGCGTTCAAACCCCACTCCGACGACATCCGCGACTCCCCCGCCCTCGACGTCGCCGTGCGCCTGCACGGCCTCGGCGCGAAGGTCACCGTCACCGACCCCGCCGCGATCGAGAACGCCCGCCGCATCCACCCCCAACTCGACTACGTCGAAGACCGCGACCAGGCCCTCACCGGCGCCGACGCCGTCATCGTCGTCACCGAATGGGACGAATGGCGCCGCGACCTCGACCCCGCCCACGCCGCCACCCTCGTCACCGGCAAGGTCGTCATCGACGGCCGCAACTGCCTCGACGCCACCGCCTGGCGAGGCGCCGGCTTCGAATACCACGGCATGGGCCGCCCCTGACGCGACGCCCGCGGACGACGGCCTTCGCCGCCGGCGCCCGCCGCCGACCCCCGGGCGGTCGCAGCCGTTTCCCCTGTCCATGTGCCCCAACTCAGGCTCCGACGAGGCATAACGCCATCTGGGACACCTCGGGCACTCGCTGAGCCTGAGTTAGGGCCGGATCCGGGGGTGAGCCGGCACCCGGCCCCGAGCACCGGCGGCATCGACTTCGCCGCCGGCACGACGCCCAGGTTGGGCGTGGGCAACCACAACCCGCGTGCCCTTACTCAGGGTGCGAAGGCCTGCCGGGGCCGAATGGGAGCCGGTAAGACCTCCTCAGCCTGAGTTGGGGCACGTCAGCCGCGCGACTCCGCCCTCACGTCACCTCGACGCGCCGGAAGCAGCGCCCTTCGTCTTCGACTCGCCGGAACCGGGCCCCTCGTCGCCGGCGGCGGGATCGTCATCCGCGGGCTCGTCAGACGCCTCCGACACCTCGACGGTGCCCGACCGCTCGACACTCCGCGACGCCTCGGCGTCTCCCGAATCCCCGGACGGGGCCGGATCCGCGACCTTGCGGCCCTCGGGGCGGATGAGCTCGCGCACCTCGGCCATGAAGCTCGTCATCTGCTGCTGCTGCCAGCGCAGCTGCCGGGCACGGTCTTCGGCGTCGCGCAGCACATCGTTGCTGTGTCCGGTGACGGTGTCGACGATCTTCTGCGCCTTCTCGCGCGCCCGGTCGATGGTCTGCTGCGCCTTCACCCGCGCGTCGGCGTCGATCTGCTGCGCCTGCGCGCGCATGAGCCGCTCGTAGTCCTCGGCCTTGTTCGAGATGCGCTGGGCGTGCTCGAGGGATGCCGCCACCTGTGCGTTCGCGTCGGACGTGATCCGCTCGGCGTGCGAGACGGCCTGGTTGTGGAGCACGAGGAACTCCTGCTGGGCGTCGTCCTGGCGCCGCGTCAGGGTCTCCTCGAACTCCAGCACCCGCGCGTTCATCTCCCGCACGGCCGCCTCGGCCTCGGTGCGCATGTCGGTCGTCTCGCGGGTCACCATCGCCCGCAGCGCCGCCGCACCCTTCTCTGCCTCGGATCGAATGGCCTCCGCCTCGCGCTCGGCCTGCAGCACCTTCTCCGTCGCGTGCGCGGCCTCGCGCTCGAGGCGCGCCTCGTGCGCCGTGTACTCCGTGTCGATGCGCAGCCGGTTCTGGTCGGAGTCGTGCTGCGCCTTCTCGACGATCGTCGCCGCGTCGGTCTTCGCCTCGGATCGCACACCCTCAGCCTGCTCGCGTGCGGCTTCGAGCAGGCGCTCGGCCTGCGACGCGGCGTTGCGGATCAGCAGGCTCGCCTGCTCCTCTGCCACCCGCAGCACGGCCTCGAACTGCTCGCGGTCGTTGGCAACACCCTCTTCGACGGGGGTGCCCGCAAGCTCCGCGGTGAGCGCCGTCACCTTCGTCTCGGCCTCGCCCAGCTGGGCGGTCGCCGCGGCGAGGTCGGCTTCGAGCTGAGCGTGCGCCTCCTGCTGCTCCGAACGCAGCTTGTCGAGGGCCCCGGCGTTGTCCGAGACGAGCTTCTCGATCTCGGCCTGCTGCTCCGCACGCATCTCGTCGAGCGAGTCGCGACGCGACTGCTCGGTGGCGGCGAGCTCGTTCTGATAGCGCTGCACGCGCGCCGTCAACTCCCCGATGGCGTCGTCGACCTCGCGGCGTTCGTACCCGCGGAAGGCGACGGTGAACGCGTTGCCGCCCTCACCCGAGCCGCCGCCCTGCTCGTTCTGCGAAGACAGAAGCTCGTCGAATGCATCGTGTCGGACGTCGTCGGACATGCGGAACCTTCCAGCGAGGGGGGGGGATGCCGGCCGGCGAGCCGACCCCTCCACCCTGCCTCATCGACCCGTGATTCACCCGGGGAGATTCCTATGAGAAGCCGCAGAGCCACGGCACGTGCGAACCCGACCCGGCCCCGCTAGCGTGTGAGGCATGAACCGTCCTCTCGGAGTCACCCTCGTCGCGATCGTCGCCTGGCTGATCGGGTTCTTCCAGATCATCGGGGCGATCTTCGGCATCCTCGGCGGACTGCTCATCACCCCGTCGGCGCTGCTCGCCTGGATCAGCCTCGTCCTCGGCGTCGTCACCCTCGCCGTCGGCGTCGGCCTGTGGCGCGGCAACAACACGGCCCGCATCATCGCCACCGTCGTCTTCGTCATCAACATCGCGCTCGAGATCATCGGCATCTTCAACGGCGAGGGGCTGTTCGCCGGGATCTTCGGCTCCGTCTTGCCGCTGATCGGACTGCTGCTGCTCTACACGAGCTCCGCCAGCCGCTACTTCCGCTCTTAGGCGGGCACCCAACGCGTCGCACCCACACCGCGCGCGTTCATAACTCCTCCTCTCCGGACCGGGTATCGACCTGAGGGCGCCCAAAACGCGCATTCACGTCGGTTGTTGAGGAGTTATAAACCTCGCCCTATTCGCATGAGGGTTGTAGATCGCAATCTATGCGCTTAGACTCCTGGGAGCCATCGCAATCTATGCGCATAGATCCACAGCCGGATCAGCCGCGATTCAAGGAGGAACACGTGAAGCTCAAGACCGCTCTCGGGGGTGTCGCGTTGCTCACCGCCGCATCCCTCGCCCTCACCGCCTGCGGACGCGCGGACGAGGGCGCCTCTGGCCCGTCCGAGGCCGTCACCCTCGACGACAGCCCCGCCGAAGACACCATCACCGTGTGGGCGATGGGCGCCGAGGGCGAAGCGCTCCCCGACTTCGTCGCGGCGTTCGAAGAGGCGAACCCCGACGCGACCGTCGAGGTCACCGCCATTCCCTGGGATGCCGCGCACAATAAGTTCCAGACCGCCATCGCCGGCGGCACGACACCGGATGTCGCCATGATGGGCTCCACCTGGATGGCCGACTTCGGCGACGCGTTCGCCACCGTCCCCGACGCGATCGACACCGCCGACTTCTTCCCCGGCGCCGTCAGCACGACCGAGTTCGACGAGCGCGCCGCCGGTGTGCCGTGGTACGTCGACACGCGCGTGCTCTACTACCGCACCGACCTCGCCGCCGAGGCCGGATGGGACGAAGCTCCGACCACGTGGGACGAGCTGAAGCAGATGGCCACCGACCTGCAGACCCAGGCCGGCAGCGAGTGGGGCATCCGCCTGCCCGCGGGCGCGGACTCGTTCCAGGGCTCCATGTGGATGCCGTGGTCGGCCGGCGCGGAACTGACCGACGGCGACGCCTGGACCCTCGACACCCCCGAGATGGCGGAGGGTCTGGAGTACTACCAGAGCTTCTTCGACGAGGGCCTCGCCGACCCGAACGCCGACTTCTCCTCGGGCGCGACGGAGTCGGAGTTCGTCTCCGGCGTCTCCCCGATGGTCGTGGAGGGTCCCTTCCTACGGGGCTCGCTCGAACTGGCCGCCGGTGAGGAGTTCGCCGACCAGTACGCCACCGCGGTGCTGCCCGCCGACGAGGAGTCGGTGTCGTTCAGCGGCGGCGCGAACCTCGTCGTCTTCGACGGCAGCGACAATGCCGAGTCGGCATGGAAGCTCGTCGACTGGCTGAGCCAGCCCGAGACGCAGGTCGCGTTCTACGAGGCCACCGGTGACCTGCCCGCCGCGCAGTCGGCCTGGGACGACCCGGCACTCGCGGACGACGCCAGCCTCGAGACCTTCGGCACGCAGCTCGAGACCGCCAAGGCCCCGCCGGTGACCACCAGCTGGGTGCAGGTGGCCGCCAAGGGCGATCAGGCCCTCGAGCAGCTCCGCCGCGGTGACGGCGACGTCGCCGGCGTGCTCGCGACGCTGCAGGCAGACGCCGACGCCATCGGCCTGGAGTGACCTGACCCATGTCGACCTCGACACTCGTCGCTCCCGGGGCCCGCACGGGCTCCGGGAGCCCGGGAACCCGCAAGGGCGGGCTGCACGATCGGCAGCGCAAGCGTCAGGCCCTCATCGCGTGGGGCTTCGCACTCCCCTTCGTCGCCGTCTTCGCGGTGTTCATGCTCTTCCCGATCATCGGGTCGTTCGCGATGTCGTTCACCGACTTCACCTCACGCGACATCCAGAGCCCGTTCGCGGTGAACGTCGTGTGGTTCGAGCAGTACCTCACCCTCTTCCAGGATCCGCGGTTCCTCACCTCGATGCGCGTGACGGCGGTGTTCGTGCTCGTCGGCATCCCGCTGACGATGGTCGTCGCCCTCGCCCTGGCGCTCGCGCTCAACAGCGGTCGCGGCAAGATCGTGTCGTTCTTCCGCGTCGGCTACTACGCCCCGGTCGTCACGAGCATCGTCGCCGTCGCCGTGGTCTGGCGCTACATCCTGCTGCCCGACGGACTGCTCAACTCCGCCCTCGCACTCGTGGGCATCGAGGGCCCCAACTGGCTGAACGACACCACGTGGGCCCTGCCCTCGCTCATCGTCATGGCGGTGTGGCGCAACGTCGGCACCCTCATGATCATCTTCCTCGCGGGCCTGCAGGCCGTGCCCGAAGACGTCAACGAGGCGGCGACGATGGACGGCGCATCCGCGTGGCGACGCCTCGTGTCGGTGACCCTGCCGCTGCTGCGCCCCACCCTGCTGCTGGGTGCCGTGCTCATCTCGGTCGGCTACCTGCAGTTCTTCGAGGAGGCGTTCGTGATGACCCGCGGCGGCCCCCTCGACTCGACCCTCTCGGTCGCCTACTACACCTACCAGCAGTTCGGATTCGGCGAGTACGGCCTCGCCTCGGCGGCCAGCTACGTGCTCTTCCTCGCGATCGCCCTGCTGAGCCTGCTGCAGTTCCGCCTGCTCCGATCGAAGGACTGAACCGATGACGACGACCGTCCTCGACCGTCCCGTGGATGCCGCCGCGGCCGCATCCCCCACCCCGCCCCGCCGGCGCAGGCGCCGCGGCTTCGGACCCCGCGCCCTCACCTACACGGTGCTCACCGTGGGGCTGGTGCTGTGGCTCATCCCGTTCGTGTGGATGCTGCTCGGCTCGCTGAAGACACAGGGCGAGATCCTGCAGCGGCCGCCGACATGGCTGCCGCAGAACCCGACGCTGGAGAACTTCGCGGCCTGGTTCGGGCCGCTGGATTTCTGGCAGTTCTTCGCCAACAGCGCGATCGTGGCGGTGTTCACCGTGCTCGGCAACCTCGTGTTCTGCTCGATGGTCGGATACGCGCTCGCGAAGATGGAGTTCCCCGGCAAGCGGCTGCTGTTCCTGCTGGTGATGGTGACCCTCATGGTGCCGGGCGTGGTGACCTTCGTGCCGCTGTTCGTGATGGTCTCCTCGCTCGGCCTGGTGAACACCTACCCGGCGCTGATCCTCCCGTTCGTCACCGCCCCGGTGGGCGTGTTCCTCATGCGCCAGTTCATGCTCGGCATCCCCGAGCCGCTGCTGGAGGCGGCGCGCCTGGACGGGGCGGGCGAGTGGCGCATCTTCACGCGCATCGTCATGCCGCTGTGCGGGCCGCCGCTCGCGACCCTCGGCATCCTCACGTTCCTGTCTTCGTGGAACAACTTCCTGTGGCCGCTCGTGGCCGCCCAGACCGAGGAGATGTACACCCTCCCGGTGGCCCTGTCGCTGTACTCGACCGGGCAGAACGCCACGAACTACGGGCTGCTGCTGGCGGGGTCCGTGCTGGTGATCACCCCGATCATCCTGCTGTTCGTGTTCCTGCAGCGCTGGTTCATCCGCGGCGTCGCGACCACGGGCCTGAAGTGACCGGCCCGGCCGCGCCGCGCATCCCTGTTTCCGACCCGAGACCCCTCTCTGGAGCCCTTCCGATGCAGCCCACCCTCTCGACCGCACCCGACGGCACCCGGTTCCGCGACCTCAACGGCAACGGGGTGATGGACCCCTACGAGGACCCTCGCCTCACGCCGGAAGAACGCACCGCCGACCTCCTCGCGCGCCTGTCGCTCGAGGAGAAGGCGGGCCTGATGTTCCAGACGGTCATCGAGCTCGGCGACGACGGCGATCTGCTCGAGACCCCCGGAGCGATCTCGAAGTCGCCGACCTCGACGGTGATCCTCGGCAAGGGGATGAGCCACTTCAACGTGCACCACATCCCGACCGCACGGGCCGGCGCCCGCTGGAGCAACAACCTGCAGCGGCTGGCCGAGCAGACCCCGCACGGAATCCCCGTGACGATCAGCACCGACCCGCGCCACGCGTTCGTCGAGAACACCGGGGTCGCCTTCTCGGCCGGGCCCTTCTCGCAGTGGCCGGAGCCGATGGGCCTCGCTGCCCTCGACGACCTCGAGGTCATCCGCACCTTCGCCGACGTCGCCCGGCAGGAGTACTGCGCCGTCGGCATCCGTGCGGCGCTGCACCCGCAGATCGACCTGCCGACCGAGCCCCGCTGGGGACGCCAGGCGCAGACGTTCGGCTACGACGCCGAGCGCGTATCGCAGATCACCGCCGCGTATCTGGAGGGCTTCCAAGGCGACGCGCTCGGGCCGGAGTCGGTCGCGTGCACGACGAAGCACTTCCCCGGCGGCGGACCCCAGCGCGACGGCGAGGACGCGCACTTCCCGTACGGCCGCGAGCAGGACTACCCGGGCGGGATGTTCGAGTACCACCTCGCGCCGTTCCGCGAGGCTATCCGCCGCGGCACGGCGGGGATGATGCCGTACTACGGCATGCCGGTCGGCCTCGAGCGCGACGGGCGGCCGATCGACGAGGTCGGGTTCGCCTACAACCGGCAGATCGTCACCGACCTGCTGCGGGAGGAGCTCGGCTTCGGCGGCGTCGTGGTCACCGACTGGGAGCTCGTCAACGACAACCACGTCGGCGGCCAGGTGCTCCCCGCCCGCGCGTGGGGTGTCGAGCACCTCGACGCGACGGGGCGCATGCGCATGCTGCTCGATGCCGGCGTCGACCAGTTCGGCGGCGAGGAGTGCGTGGACCTGCTGCTGGACCTCGTGCGCTCGGGAGCCGTCGCCGAGGAGCGCCTGGATGCGTCGGTGCGGCGCATCCTGCTGGTGAAGTTCCAGCTCGGCCTGTTCGAGGATCCCTACGTCGACGAAGACGCGGCGGAGCGGATCGTCGGCAACGCTGCCTTCCGAGAGGCCGGCACCCGGGCCCAGGCGGAGTCGGTCACGGTGCTCGTCGACCGGGAGGAGACGCTGCCGCTGTTCGCCGCATCCGACGCGCGGATCTACGCCGAGGGCCTCGCCGATCCTGCCCTCGCCGCGTACGGCGAGCGCGCCGCGCGGCCCGAGGAGGCGGATGTCGCGATCGTGCGGATCGGGGCGCCCTTCGACCCGCGCGACGACCTGTTCCTGGAGAAGTGGTTCCACCAGGGGTCGCTGGAGTTCCCGCCCGGACTCGCCGTGCGTCTCGCGCGCATCGCCGATCAGGTGCCGCTCGTGATCGTCGTGAACCTCGATCGCCCGGCCGTGCTCACCCCGCTGCTGCCGGTCGCATCCGCCCTCGTCGCCGACTACGGCAGTTCCGACGAGGCCGTGCTCGCGGCCCTGTCGGGCCGCATCCCGCCGCGTGGCGTGCTGCCGGTGGAGATCCCCCGGTCGATGGATGCGGTGCGTGCGTCGGCGACGGATGTTCCCGACGGCACCGCCGACCCCGTCTTCCCGCGCGGTTTCGGCCTGCGTCCGGTGGCGGCGGCCCCGGAGGCGGCGGCCCCGGAGCCGGTGGCGGCGCGTCAGTAGGATCTCCCAGGAGAGCGAGGAGCACATGCCCACGAGCCGACCGACCGTCTACGACGTCGCGGAGCGGGCCGGCGTGTCGATCGCGACCGTGTCGTTCGCGTTCCGCCGCCCCGACAAAGTGCGTGCGGAGACGCGCGAGGTCGTGCTGCAGGCGGCGCGCGAGATCGGGTACGTGCCGAGCGGCTCGGCGCGCAACCTCGCCCGGGGCCGCACCGGGGTGCTCGGGCTGCACCTGTTCGACCTGCTGCTCGACGTCGCACCCGGAACGCCGGCCGCTGACGAGGGTCTCGTCGATCTGTCGACGCTCGACCTCGGCGCACCCGTTCTGGAGTGGGATGCCGCCGAAGACGCGCGCGCCAGCGAGCCGAAGGTCTTCCCGCTCTACGTGGACGAGGTGCAGCGCGGGTTCGTGCTGGAATGCCGCCGCAACACCACCGGGGTGCTGCTGCGACGCGGCGGCACCGGGCCGAACGAGATCGCCGAGACCGCCGGTCAGGTCGACGGGCTCGCCATCCTCCCCGGCCACGTCGGCCTGGCTCCGACGGCCGCGCTGAGCTCCTCGGTGCCGGTGGTGATGGTCTCCAGCGCCGGCGGGCCGGGGCACCACGTGCTCGCCGACAACGTCGGCGGCATCCGTTCGCTCGTCGACCACCTCGTCACCGTGCACGGCGCGCGCAGCCTCGGGTGGGTGGGCGCGGCCGACGGCTGGGATCCCCGCCAGCGCCGCGACGCCTTCGACGCCGCGGTGGTTTCTCACGCGGGGGTGACCGGCGAACTGGTCGACCCGGTGGACGTCGGCGTCGACCCCGTCTTCACCGCCCTGCTCGAGCGGGCCGATGCCGGGTCGCTTCCGGACGCGCTCGTCTGCGCGACCGACCAGACCGCGCTGGCGGTCATCGATGCGCTGCGCGAGCGGGGTGTCGAGGCGCCGCGCGACGTGCTGATCGCCGGGTTCGACGGCATCCAGGCCACGCGCACATCCACCCCCACGCTCACCACGGTGCGGCAGCCGATGGAGCTCATGGGCCGCCTCGCCGCCCATCTGCTGCTCACCGACCCGGGCGACGGCTCGATCGCGCCACGCACGGTGACCGTCGCTGTCGCCCTCCAGCTCGGCGGCAGCTGCGGCTGCGGCTGAGCGTCGCGGGAGGGGTGGCTGGGAGCGACTGCGGGTGCCGGTGCGGAAGTCCAGGGCGGGTGGCCCGGGAGGAAATCCGGGGCGGGTGGCCCGGTGCGCGCGGCGCGCGCCGGCGCGGGTGCCGCGCGGGTTGCCCTGTGCGCGCGTTCACAACTCCTCAAGAGTGGGCAGCCGAACGGCCGCGCGGCGCGGCTGTGGCGCTTCCGGCCCGATTCTTGAGGAGTTGCGAACAGCGGGGGGGGCAGCTGCGCAGCGGGCTGCGCGGGTCAGGCGTGCGGATCTGTGGCGTTCAGCGTCGCCACCACGTCGGCGTAGTCGCCGCGCTGCTCGCCGTATCGCAGGTATTTCACGCGCTCGACCTGCACCTCAGTGACATCCGGCTCCGCCTCGAGGATCGACATGACCTCGTCGACGAACTCCGCGAGGGGCATCGCGATCGGGCTCTGCCGCTGACCGGGCATGAGGTCGGTGGCGACCGCCGGCGGTTCGAGCTCGACGATGCGCACCGATGTGCCCGCAAGCTGCAGGCGCAGCGACTCGCTCAGCATGTGGATGGCCGCCTTCGAGGCGTTGTAGCTCGGCGTCGCGCGCAGCGGCGCGAAGGCGAGGCCCGACGAGACGGTCATGATCGTCGCATCCGGCTGGGCACGCAGGTGCTCGATGAGGGCGCCGATCAGCCGGATGGGGCCGAGCACGTTCGTGGTGACGATCTGCTCGGCCGAGGAGACGAAGCCGTCTGGGTGGGTCCAGTCCTCGGCGCGCATGATGCCGGCCATCGCGATCACGACGTCGAGGTCGGGATGCCGCGCGATGACATCCGCGCACGCTGCCGCGATGGAGGCGGCGTCGGCCGTGTCGATTTCGACGGCGTCGATGCCGGGGTGGGCGGCGGCGATCTCGTCGAGCAGGTGCCGGCGGCGACCGCCGACGATCACGGTGTTGCCGGCCGCGTGGAATCGTTCGGCGAGGGCCAGCCCGATGCCGCTCGTCGCGCCGGGGATGAAGATGGTGTTTCCGCTCATTCGCATGGGACGAGTTTTCGCCGGCCGGTCGGGGCCGACCAGAGAGCGCTCATCGGGGGATCGACGATCCCTGGATGGAGCCGGTGGCGCGAGGAAGGATGGGGACATGGATCGGGATGCGCTCGCGGAGTTCCTGCGCCGGCACCGGGAGACGCTGCAGCCGGCCGATGTCGGGTTGGGTGCCGGCGCGCGGCGGCGCGCCCCGGGGCTGCGTCGCGAGGAGGTCGCGCAGCTGGCCACGATGTCGACCGATTACTACACGCGGCTCGAGCAGCGGCGCGGTCCGCAGCCGAGCACGCAGATGCTCGCCGCCCTCGCCCGCGCGCTGCGTCTGACCGCCGATGAGCGCGACTACCTGTTCCGCGTGGCCGGGCATGCCGCGCCCGACCGGCGCACCGCATCCGCCTATGTCTCCCCGGCGCTCCGGCGCGTGTTCGACCGACTCGAGGACACCGCGGCGCTGATCATCTCGACCCTCGGCGAGACGCTCGAGCAGAATGCGCTGGCTGTGGCGCTCTTCGGCGATCACGTGGCCGAGACCGGGTGGAACCGGTACGAGGCGTATCGGTGGTTCGCCGGAGTCGAGGATGCTCGCGCGCACTACCCCGAGAGCTACCACCCGCAGCAGAGCCGCGCACTCGTGTCAGGCCTGCGTGCCGCCGTGGGCGAGATGGGCGTCCGCTCCCGGGCGGGGGAACTCGCGGCGGAGCTCACCTCGCGCAGCGCGGAGTTCCGCGACCTGTGGGAGCAGCAGGTGGTGGCGCGGCGCTTCGCCGATCACAAGACGGTGCTGCACCCGGAGGTCGGGGCCATCGAGGTCGACTGTCAGGTGCTGTTCACCGAGGACCGTTCGCAGGCCCTGCTGGTGCTCACTCCGGAGCCCGGCGGCGACGACGGCGAGAAGATCCGCCTGCTCTCCGTCGTCGGCACGCAGTCCTTCGGCGCATGACGCCGCCGAGGCGAGCGACCCCATGCCGGATGCGCGTGTTTGCAACTCCTCAAAGTGGGCAGCCGAAGCGCCGTGCGGCGCGGCTGTGGCGCTTCCCGCCCGATTCTTGAGGAGTTGCGAACCGGTGACGTTCGGCCGACCACGACCGAGCCGCCGCGCTACGGTAGGGGCGTGACTGCTCCCATCGATCCGACCGGCACCTCCGCGTGGGCTGAGCTCGACGCCCACCGCGCTTCGTTCGACCCCGATCTGCGCGGCTGGTTCGCCGCCGACGATGACCGTGTCGGAAAGCTCAGCTTCCCGCTCGCCGACCTGCACGTCGACCTGTCGAAGAACCTCGTCACCGACGAGATCCTCGCCTCGCTCGTGAAGCTCGCCGAACAGAGCGGTGTCGCCGAGCGCTACGCCGCGATGCGCGCCGGCGAGCACATCAATACGACAGAGGATCGTGCGGTGCTGCACACCGCCCTCCGTCGCCCGGCCGGCTCCGAGCCCGCGCTCGTCGTCGACGGACAGAACGTCGACGACGACGTGCAGGAGGTGCTCTCGCGCATGGCGGGCTTCGCCAACCGCGTACGCAGCGGGGAATGGAAGGGCGTGACCGGCAAGAAGGTCACCCATATCGTCAACATCGGCATCGGCGGCTCGGATCTCGGCCCGGTGATGATCTCGGCCGCGCTGGAGCCGTATGCCGATGCCGGCATCCAGGCTCGGTTCGTGTCGAACATCGACCCGACCGACATGGCCCAGAAGACCAAGGGGCTCGACCCCGAGACGACCCTCTTCATCGTCGCCTCGAAGACCTTCACCACGCTCGAGACCCTCACCAACGCCCGGCTCGCGCGAGATTGGCTGTGGGCGGGGCTCGAGGCAGCCGGCGCCATCGACGGGTCGGATGCGGCGAAGACCGACGCGGTCGCGCACCACTTCGTCGCGGTCTCGACCGCCCTGCCCAAGGTCGCCGACTTCGGCATCGACACCGACAACGCCTTCGGGTTCTGGGACTGGGTCGGCGGCCGCTACTCGGTCGACTCGGCCATCGGCCTGTCGCTCATGATCGAGTTCGGCCCGGAGGTCTTCCGCGAGCTGCTCGCGGGATTCCACGCCGTCGACGAGCACGTCGGCTCGACGCCGCTCGCCGAGAACGTGCCGGTGCTCATGGGGCTCCTGAACATCTGGTACGTCAACTTCCTCGGCGCCCAGTCGCACGCCGTGCTCCCCTACGCCCAGCAGCTCAGCCGCTTCGCCGCCTATCTGCAGCAGCTCACGATGGAATCCAACGGAAAGTCCGTGCGCTGGGACGGCACGCCCGTCACCACCGACACCGGCGAGGTGTTCTGGGGCGAACCGGGCACCAACGGACAGCACGCGTTCTACCAGCTCATCCACCAGGGCACCCGCCTCATCCCGGCTGACTTCATCGCCTTCGCGAACCCCGCCTACCCGCTGCAGGACGACGGCCGCGACGTTCACGGACTGTTCCTGTCGAACTTCCTCGCGCAGACCAAGGCGCTCGCGTTCGGCAAGAACGCCGAGGAAGTCGAGGCCGAGGGCACGACGGGTGCGCTCGTGGCCGCCCGCACCTTCGCCGGCAACCGGCCGACCACGTCGATCTTCGCGCCGGCGCTCACGCCGCGCGTGCTCGGCGAGCTGGTCGCTCTGTACGAGCACATCACGTTCACGCAGGGCGTGATCTGGGGCATCAACTCCTTCGACCAGTGGGGGGTCGAGCTCGGCAAGCAGCTCGCGCTGCAGATCGCGCCCGCGATCGAGGGCGACGAGGATGCGATCGCCGCGCAGGATGCATCCACCCGCGCCCTGCTGGAGTACTACCGCACCCACCGCTCCTGATCCGCTCGGCGCCGCCCAGGACCGCTCAGCGGGGGTACGGCACCGTGACCTCGCGGGCCACCGCGCGCAGGTCGTCGATCGACGGGAGCAGCCACCGGAGGTAGCCGACCGGCACACCGGACACGGCGGCGATCCGCTCGTGCGAGATGACGGCGCCGGCGGCGAGCTCCTGCTGCACCGCGGCTTCGATGAGGCGGCGCCGCTGGGCGTCCCGCGCCCCATGCCGCTGCGGTGATCGCGATGCGGCGCCCGCGGGCAGCGCCGCGCGTGCGCGAAGCGGTCGCGAACGCGCCGTCTGCGCCCACCGGCGAACGTCCTCGACATCGCGACGCATCTGCTGGATGAGCGCGACCGCGCTGGCGAACCGCCGCTGCGGACGGATCCGCTCGCGCAGGTGCACGACGATCGTCCGGCCGTAGAGGTCGCCGTCGAAGTCGAGCAGGAACGGCTCGAGCAGGCGCACGCCTCCGGCGGCGTAGAACGTGGGGCGGCGGCCGATCGAGGCGGCGGCGATGTGGCGCACGTTGCCGACGTAAACGTCGGCGGCCCAGACGCCGTCCTCGATGCGGTCGTCGGATGCGAGCGCGAGGTTCGCGGTCGGGAAGCCCAGTTCGCGCCCGCGCTGATCGCCGTGGATGACCGTGCCGATGACGGCGGGAGCGCCGCCGACGGAGTGCACCATCGCCGCCTCGGCAGGATCCGCCAGCACGCGCAGCTCCTCCGGGGTCACGCGCGACCTCCGTCGATCACGGCCAGCCCGTGGAACCGGCGCTCGTGATAGATCAGCGGCGCACCCGCGTCGTCGATGTTCATGGTGTGCACCCGCATCACGACGACCGAGTGATCTCCGGCCGGAGCGCAGCTGTAGACGTCGCAGTCGAACCACATCGCCGCGCCGTCGATCAGCACGGCACCGTCATCCGTCACGGTCGTGGCCAGCCCATCGAAGCGGTCGCGGCTGCGCGACGCGAGCTGCATGCAGGCGTCGGACTGGTGCGATCCGAGCACGCTGACACCGATCCGCTCCGCTCGACGGAGGATCGGCCAGGTCGTGGAGGAGTTCTGCACCGAGAACATCACCATCGGCGGGCTGTACGACGCGCCGACGGAGAACGACGAGGCGACCATCCCGACGGGCACGCCGTCGACGATGGCGCAGAGCGCGACCACGCCGGTCGGGAATCGTCCCATCGCCCCGCGCACATGGTCGGGGTCGTGAGTGGGCACATCGAGCACGCGTGTGCTCTCGGATACTTCCGGGTACAGCAGGGTCATGACGGACTCCCTTTCGACGACGTCGCTCGGTTGGTGAGCATGGGTCGATCGGCGGCACGCAACGAACGCGGTCCGTTTCCAGACCCGATGCTTGCCCCCGGGGTCTTGTGTCCCGAGAGGGTCCACAGCGGCTTACGCTGCGAGATCCAGTGTGCGCCGGACGCGTTGCCCGTCGGTCACACGGATGTAAACGGCGTATTGCGCCGAGTGTGTGTCGTTCTGTGACCGACGTCACACACCGGAAACACGGCGGTGGCAGAATCGGTCACGCAGCGTAAGCCGTTGCGGGCGCTCCGGGCCAAAAGAACCTGGATGCGTGTGGAGGTCTCGTGCGCTCCACAGCCCCTGCGCTACGTGGAGTCACGGCACTCTCCGTTCCCCCTCAACCGGTACGGATGTGAGCAACATATGTCGTTGAAAGTGATGGTCGTCGTCGGCAACCCCAAGCCGGCATCCCGCACCCGCAAGGTGGCCGAGCTCCTGGTCTCCCACCTGCTGAGCCCCGGCTCGTACGAACTCGAGGTCATCGACCTCGCCGACCACGTCGATGAGATCTTCGTGTGGCCGTCGGAGAAGATGTCCGCCATGAACGCCCAGGTCGCCGAGAGCGACCTGGTGGTGTTCGCGTCGCCGACCTACAAGGCGACCTACACCGGCCTCCTCAAGGCCTTCCTCGATCGATACCCCGCGAACGGCCTCGCCGGCGTCACGGCGATCCCGGTGCACACCGGCGCCGACTTCACGCACGCGATGGGACCGACCTTCACGCTCTCGCCTCTCTTGGTGGAGCTCGGCGCGACGGTCCCCGGACGCGGCTTCTACCTCGCGCTCAGCCAGATGGACAAGCTCGACGAGGTCGTCGCCGACGCCGCCGCCGAGTACCGCAGCAACCTCGACCGCCTGGCCACCGTCGCCGCCGCAACGACCGCCGCGCCCGCGACCGCCTGAACGACGGCCGAAGAAGAGAGGATTCATGTCTCACCCCGCGACCCCGCCCACGGCCATCGACGCACGTCGCTTCCGCGACACGCTCGGCCACTACGCCTCGGGCATCACCATCGTCTCCGGCATCGAAGACGGCGCACCCGTCGGCTTCACCTGCCAGTCGTTCTACTCGGTGTCCGTTGACCCCCCGCTGGTGTCGTTCAGCGTCATGAAGACGTCGACCACCTACCCGCGAATCGCCGCCGACGGCAAGTTCGCCGTCAACGTGCTCGCCCACGATCAGCACGCCGTGTCCAACCAGTTCGCCCGCAAGGGCACCGACAAGTGGGCCGGCATCGACTGGAGCCCGGCCGCCTCCGGCAACCCGATCATCGCCGACACCCTGATGTGGGTCGACTGCGAGATCTGGGCGGAGCACGAAGCCGGCGACCACCTCATCGTGATCGGCAAGGTCGTCGAGATGAGCCCCGCCGAGTGGCACGAGCGCGACACCGAGCCGCTCCTCTATTTCAAGGGCGCCTACCGCCATCTGCGGGAGCTCGGACAGCTCGCCGGGTAAACCTCATCCACCCGGCGCGATCAGAGGGCGTCCCGACCGCAGTCGGGGCGCCCTCGTCGCGTGCAGGCACGGCGGCACTCGCCGGACACGTCGCGGAAACATCGCGACCGTAGGGTATGAACCGTTCGATTCACTTCGCCGACCCCAGGAGCATCCGTGACCACCCCCGCCCCCGCCACGCGCGACCTGCGCGACCTCCCCAAGGGACACCTGCACCTGCACATGGAGGCGGCGATGCGCCCGGCGACGCTCACGCGACTGTCGCAGAAGCTCGGCATCGACGAGGCGCCGACGAGCGGATTCCGCGGATTCACGCAATTCAGCGAGACCTACCTGCGGCTGCTCCAGGCGATGGATCACCCCGACCACCTCGGCATCCTCACGGACGAGATCTTCGCCGATCAGGCCGCCCAGGGTGTCGCCTACATCGAACTCGGCGTCAGCCCCGCCTACTACGCGCGCCAGTACGGGACGGTGGAGGCGGCGCTCGACGAGATGATCTCGGTGGCCCGCAGCGCGTCGGCCGCGCACGGGGTCGCCTTCGGACTCATGCCCACCATCGATCGCACGCGCGGACCGGAGAACGCGATGGCCGTCGCGCGCGCCGCCGCCGCACGGGCCGGTGACGGCGTCGTCTCGCTGGGTCTTGCTGCCGAGGAGCGCGGTCACCCCGCGGGCGACTTCGCCGAGCCGTTCGCCCTCGCGAAGGCCGCCGGGCTCCAGTCCACGCCGCACGCCGGCGAGCTCGTGGGTCCCGAGTCGATCCGCGACGCCCTCGATGCACTGCAGGCCGACCGCATCCTGCATGGCATCCGCTCGGTCGAGGACCCGGCGCTCGTGGCGGAGCTGGCCGAGCGCGGCATCCCGCTGGATGTGTGCCCCACCTCGAATCTGCTGCTCGAGGTCATCGATGACATGGCCGCCCACCCCCTGGTGGACCTTCTGGATGCGGGGGTCCGCTGCTCGATCAACGCCGACGACCCGATCCTGTTCGGCCCCGACATCCTCGACGAGTACGAGCTGTGCCGGCGGGAGCTCGGGATGACCGACGAGCAGCTCGCCGCGTGCGCGTGGACCTCGATCGAGACCACTCTCGCCGACGACGAGACGAAGGCGCGCGCGAAGTCCCTCATCGACGCCTGGCTCGCGTGAACACGGCTGTCACGGAGCGTGCCCGCCTGCTCGGGCTCGCGACCGACCTCATCCTGCGCGAGGGCGTGATCGACATGAGCCTCAGCGCGATCGCGCGCGGCATCGGGTCGAACAACCGCATGGTGCTGTACTACTTCGGCTCCAAGCAGGGACTGCTGGATGAGGCCGCCCAGGCGGCGTTCGAGCGCTTTCCCCGCCTGCGCGACATGTTCGCCCGCCTCGCCGGCGACGGTTCGATCGAACAGCGCCTGCTGGCGGTGTGGGAAGACCTCTCCGCGCCCGAGAACCACCCGTTCCTGCGCCTGTTCTTCCAGCAGTTCGGCACCGCGATGCGCGACCGCGACGGCTGGGACGCCTTCACCGACCGCATCGCGCACGAGTGGATCGACGCGACCGCCGAGGTGCTGCGGCGCGACGGTTTCGGCGCCGACGACGCCCGCGTCGCGGCGACGCAGCTGGTCGGCCTCTGGCGCGGCCTGCAGTTCCTCACCCTCACCGGCGTCGATCCCGACGAGCTTCGCGCGGCGAACCGCGCCACGGTGCACGCGCTTCTGACCCGCCGGTGACCTCGCCGAAACAATCGCCGCCTACAGTGTGAACCGTTCAGTTCACTCAGGTCGGAGGAGAGTCGGATGGCGGCACCGTGGAAGCTCGGCATGTTCCAGAGCGCAGGCCCGATGGGCATGTGGAAGCTGCCCGAGAACCGGTCGACGGACTACCTCGACCTGGAGTACTGGGTCACGATGGCACGGCGCTGCGAACAAGCCGGCGTGGACTTCCTGTTCCTCGCCGATGACTACGGATACCCGATCGTCGACGATGCCGTGCCGGCGGCGGCGATCCGCGGAGCCATCCAGTTCCCGAAGGCCGACCCGATGGCGATCCTCCCCGCCCTCGCCGCCGTGACCGACCGCCTGGGTCTCGCCGTCACCCTCTCGACGATGGTCGAGAAGCCCCCGATGGTCGCCCGCAAGCTCGCGACGCTCGACCACCTCACGCGCGGACGCATCGGCTGGAACATCGTCACCGGCGCCGGTCAGAACGCGTCCGCGCGCCTGTTCGGCATCCCGCTGACCGACCACGACAAGCGCTACGAGATCGCGGCCGACCACGTCGACCTGTCGCTGAAACTGTGGGAGGGGTCGTGGGATGACGACGGCCTCGCCCTCGACCGCGAGCGCGGCGTCTTCGCCGACCCCGACAAGGTGCGCGAGATCGAGCACCACGGGCCGCACTTCGACGCCAAGGGCCTGCTGACGGTGCCGCCCGGACCGCAGCGCACACCGCTGCTGTTCCAGGCGGGCACATCCTCGCCCGGACGCGACCTCGCCGCCCGCTACGCCGAGGCGGTGTTCCTCGCCGCCGAGATCCCGGCGATGGCTTCCCAGATCACCGACATCCGCCGCCGCGCCGAGGGCTACGGCCGCGACCCGGAGTCGGTCACGTGCCTCATCGCGGGCACGTTCATCGTCGCCGAGACCGCGGAGGGCGCGCGCGATATCCAGCGACGGGTCACCGAGGCGCGCTCGCTCGACGACGCCGCGGCCGCGTACGCGTTCTACACCGGGCTGGATCTGTCCGGCATGGACCCCGGCCGGCCGCTCGACCCCGCTGCGGTGTCGAGCTCGCAGACCGGACGCACGAACATCGAGCGCTTCACCGGTCCGGATGCGCCGACGGTGCGCGAGATCCTGGAGGAGTTCCAGCGCAACTCCGTCATGGGCACGCCGTTCGTCGGCACCCCGGCGGAGGTCGTCGACGCGGCCGAGCGCGCCATCGCGGACACCGGCGCCGACGGGTTCCTCGTGCAGCCCGACCACACCGGCACCTTCGACTCCTTCCTCGACCTCGTCATGCCCGAACTGCGCACCCGCGGACTCGTCGCCGCTGAGAACCCCAAGGTGACCCTGCGAGAGCGGCTGCTCGGTGCGGGGCCGCGCCTGGCCGACACCCATCCGGGGGCGGCGCATCGACGGGTGGCGGTGCACGCATGACCGACGCGAAGACCCTGCACTTCGGCGTGTTCGAAGTGACCGCACCGCAGGTGGGCGGCACGTTCAGCTGGGCGCATCCGCGCAGCCGCAGCGCCGACTTCCTCGACCCGCAGCACTGGATCCACATCGCGCGCGTGCTCGAAGACGCCGGCTTCGACTTCCTCTTCTTCGCCGGCGGCTACGGCTACCCGCTCGTGGACGGCGACCTGCCCGAGATCGCGGCGACCAAGGGCATCAACTTCTCCGCGATCGACCCCGACTACCTGCTCCCGCTTCTCGCCCAGCACACCGACACCCTCGGGTTCGTCGTGACCATGTCGACCGGCCTCGAGCATCCGGCTCAGCTCGCGCGCCGCTTCGCGACCCTCGACCACCTCACCGGCGGTCGCGTCGGGTGGAACATCGTCACCGGCGCCTCGCAGAACGCCGTCGCCGACGTGTTCGGACAGGACGAGATCGTGCCGCACGACACGCGCTACGCGATGGCGGCCGAGTACGTGGAACTCGCCGCACGGCTGTGGGAGCAGGGGTGGGATGACGACGCCCGCATCATGGACCGCGACGCCGGGGTCTATGCGCGGCGCGAGGGCGTGCATCCGATCGTCTTCGAGGGCGAGCACTACCGCTCGCGCGGCTACTTCGGGGCCCCGCCGTCGCCGCAGCGCACGCCGGTGCTGTTCCAGGCCGGAACCTCCCCCGCCGGACGCGCCTTCGCCGCGCGCAACGCCGAGTGCGTGTTCGTGCAGGCCACGACGCCCGCGCGCACGGCCGCCGCCGTCGCCGACATCCGCCGGCTCGCCGCCGACCGCGGACGCGACCCGCGGGCCGTGAAGCTCATGGCCGGGCTCACCGTCTTCGTCGGCGAGACCGAGGCCGATGCGCAACGCTATGAGGCGGAGTTCGACGCGATGCAGACGGACGAGATCGTCGCATCCCTGTACGCCGGCAACACCGGCATCGACCTGCTCGCCCTCGACCCCGACAAGACGCTGCACCAGGTGCTCGAGCAGGGCGGCCCGGTCGGGCAGATGGGAACGAGCAACATCGAGCGCTTCCTCGGCGAGAACGCCCCCACGGTGCGGGAGATCCTCGACCAGCTGCGCGGCCGCGGGACGCGCGGCTTCCGGCTCGTCGGAGACCCGGTGCAGGTCGCCGACGGCATCGAGCGCCTGGCCGCCGAGACCGACCTCGACGGATTCCTCCTCGAACCGGTGTTCGAGCCGGCCGATCTCGAGGACTTCGGCCGCCTCGTGATGCCGATCCTGCGCGAGCGCGGCCGGCTGCGCGCGGGCGTTCCGGGGAACACCCTCCGCTCCCGCGTAACGGAGCGCCCCGGCCACGACCGCCTCGGCGACGCGCATCCGGTGCTGGCGGACTGACCGAGCCGGCGACGGCACGGCCGCATCCGAACCGGCCCTTTCCCGCCGAACGGCCCCGTTTCGTCGCGGCGGAAAGGGATGGCTCGGCGAAAAGGGGGTGGCTCGGCGGGAAGGGCTGCGTCGCGGAGTCGCCCCTGCGCCCACTGCCCCCGCGCCCACTGTGCCGCGAGCACATATGCCGGACGAAGGCATGGGGTGGCAGCACGTTCCGCGGGGTGGCGAGGCTGGGTAGATTCGACGCATGCCGTACACCACCGTCGACGATGTCTCGATCTACTTCGAGATCGAGGGGAATCCGGCGGATCCGGCGATCGTACTCATCTCCGGGGGCGGCGCGCAGCTGATCAGCTGGGACGACCGGCTCGTCGCGCTGCTCGTCGCGGAAGGCTTCCGCGTCGTGCGCCTGGACAACCGCGACACCGGGCTGTCGCAGCGTTTCGGCGGCGACGAAGACATCGACGGCGGCTACGACCTCTCCGACATGGCCGAAGACGTGCTGCGCGTGCTGGATGCGCTCGACATCCCCGCCGCGCACCTCATCGGGCACTCGATGGGCGGAATGATGGCCCAGACCGCCGCGATCGAGCATCCCGAGCGCGTACTGAGCCTGGGGGCGGATGCGCTCGCGCAGCATGTGCCGCGCTGAGGCCGTCAGGCCCATCCGACCTCGGCCGTCGCCAGCACCGCGTCGTCGGGATCGAGGGCGGTCACGATCGTGCGGCCGACGTGCAGGTGCACGATCACCTGGGGACCGACGCGCGTGGAGACCACCCGCGCGGTCACGTCCCGCGCGCCGCCGCCGAACTGCACCAGGACCGGGTCCTGGTCGTTGGCGAGGGCGACGAGCTCGTCGCGGGCCTCGAGCACGCGCATCCGCACGCCCTCGGGATCGACCGCGTCGAGGATCTGGATCTGCGCGGCCATCACGTCGCCGGTGTGCGAGGTGCGGAAGCCGCCGTGCCCGCGCGCCATGCGCGCCGCGTTGGAGGCGGCGGCCACCACGCTCGGCTCCTCGGTGGCCATCGGCACGAGCCGGTCGATCCCGTCGATGTGGAAGTTCGTGGCGACGCCCACCGGGATCGCCATGGTCCCCACGACGTTCTCGATCATGTGATCGGCCTGTTCGAGGGTGAGGCCACCGCCGATGCCGAGGGGATCCAGCGCGTCGGCCGGCAGCCCCGCTCCCTCCACGACCCGCCGTCGGCGCTCCTCTGGCGTGTGGTCGCGCAGGCCCTGCAGACGGCTGTTGATCGGCATCGATCCTCCCGGAACATCGCAGACCCCCGAAGGGGCAGGTACCTGCCGAAACTACGTCTGCGGGTAGCCGCCGGCCATGGAGGAACCGCCCATGATGCGGCCACCGGAGTGGGGCGTGCATCTACCGACGCGCGTCCGGAGCGTTTCGCGTGCGGGGGGATCTCGGCGAATCAGCCGGCGAGGAACTCGCGCGCGGCGGCGCGGAAATCCCGCGAGCCCGGCGCGTTGAAGTGATGACGGTTCGGGATCTCGACGAACCGGCCCTGCGGGCACGCGGCGGCGAGCGCCTTCGAGCCCTCGAGGATGGCGTCGCGGGAGCCGGTCGCGATCAGCACGGGCTGGGTGGGCGCCGCCGTCGGGTCCGGGTCGGCGGCGCCCGAGGCGCGCAGCCCCTCGGCGATCGCGAGCAGAGCCTCGAGGTCGTTGCCGCCGACCCGTTCGATCAGGCCGATGTACTGCTGCGTGCGCTCATCCGTCACCGCTGCGCCCTCGCGCACGTAGGCCCGCGCCTGATCGAGGTCGAGCTTGCTCAGCGGCACCCCGTCGGGAACGCCGCCCAGCACCACCCGCTCGATCCGCCCCGGAAGATCCCGAGCGACCTCCCAGCCGACACGAGCGCCGAGGGAGTAGCCGACGTACGCGACGGTGTCGACGAGGTAGGTGTCGAGGACCGTCTCGACGTCGCGGGCGAGGGCCGCGAGCGCATACTCACGCGACTCGTGGGGCTTGTCGCTGGCCCCGTGGCCGCGCTGGTCGAGGGCGAGAACGCGGAATCCGTCGCTGGTGAGGTCGCGCACCCAGCCGGTGTTCACCCAGTTGTCCCGGGTGCTCGAGGCGAACCCGTGCACGAGCATCACCGTCGGCTGCCCTTCGTCACCCCAGGTGTACGTGGCGAGGCGGAAGCCGTCCTCGGACATCACGAAGGTCGGGGCGGGCACGTCGGTCAGCGAAGTCGCGGCACTCACGCATCCATTCTCGCGCCGAACACGTTCCGGGCCCCAGACGCCGGCGGGACAAGCGACAGATCCCGCCGGCCGCTTCCGGGCTCCCCCAGTTGTGCCCGGTGCGTCGTCTGGTGCATCGAGTCTCACACCGGGACGTCCCCCGCGCTTCCGGGGGAACCCCTAAACCTCTCGAACCCGCATCCGGGGTTCCGTCCCGCCCCGCCGCCCCGTCGCCCCGCCGCCGCCGCCTCGCAGCCCCGGCCCGCCGCCCCGGTCCCGCCACGCTGCCGCCGCCCGCCCCGCAGCCCCGGTCCCGCCACGCTGCCGCCGCCCGCCCCGCAGCCCCGGTCCCGCCGTCTCCGTGCCGCAGCCTCGCCCCGCTACAGCCCGGCCCCGCTGCCGCCGCCTCGGCGTGCCGTAACTCAGGCTGCAGGAGTGAAGACGCCGCGAAACGCCACCAACCCGGCTCGACCGTCCCCCTCAGCCTGAGTTAGTGCCACAACTCCAAAGCCGCCCGACACCGTCCCACCCTCTGGCGGCCGCGCCAGGCGGCACGAGGCCGAACCCCGGGAACCCGGAGGCCCGAATACCCGAAGCCCGAAGACCCGCCGAACCGTTCACCGGCCCGCGGTGCCGCAGCCCCCGCGTGTCCCAATTCAGGCTGAGAGAGTGGCGACACCGCGTATCGGCCCGAATCCGGCATCGCCGCGCCCGCCAGCCTGAGTCAGTGCCACGACTCCGACTCCCACTCCAACGCGGAAGCCCGCCGCCGCCCCACCATCGGCAGTCACGCAGGCATCGGCCGCCACGCAGGCCGCACGAGGCCCCCTCCCTCGACCCCGAGGGGCCCGAGCCGTAACCGCGGCCACGCCGCGGGCTCTCGCGTGCCCCAACTCAGGCTGCGGGAGTGACAACGTCGCGAAACGACCCAAAATCGGCCTCACCGTTCCGCTCGGCCTGAGTTAGTGCCCCTCCACGCGGGACGCAGAACCGCCGATGCCGACGCCAACACGGACACCAACACGGACGCCGACGCAGACACCGACACGGACACCGACACGGACACCGACACGGACACCGACACGGACACCGACACGGACACCGACGCAGACGCGGACGCAGACGCGGACGCAGACACCGAAGCGGACGCGGAGGCGGATGCCATCGAGGCCGCACCAGGGGCCGACACCCGTGCGCCCGCACGTCACCGACACGAACGCCGGCCGGCACCGGCGCCGACGCTCGGCGGACGGCTCTGGTGCAACTGACACGGGCGGCCCCACCGGCAGACGCGATCCGCCGTTCACCGGCGCGTTCGGGTCGCGTTACCGATTCGTAACCCCGCCCGAGGTCTCCCATAGCACCTGCATAGGCGGGCGGCGTTCTCTGGAACTCCGACACCACCCGTCAGGAGCAACCCGTGGAACTGGTCACCGTCATCGCCCTCGATCTCATCGCGATCGCCGTCCTGGCGTTCGCCGTCTACTACCCCCGACACCGGCGACGAGACCTCGCCATCGCCTTCGTCGGCGTCAACGTCGGCGTGCTCGCGGTGTCGATGGTGCTCACCGACTCGACCGTCACCGCCGGCCTCGGCCTCGGCCTGTTCGGCGTGCTGTCGATCATCCGCCTGCGGTCCCGCGAGATCGAGCAGAGTGAGATCGCCTATTATCTCGCCGCCCTCGCCCTCGGCCTGATCGCGGGCCTCTCGGGCGCGGCCACGTGGAGTGCGATCGGCCTCACGGCCTTGATCGTCGGCGTGATCGCGATCGTCGACAGCCCCCTCGTGCTGCGTCGCTCGCGCGAGCAGACGCTCGTGCTCGATAGGGCCTACCCGGATGAGGATGACGCCCGAGCGGCCGTCGAGACACTCCTCGGCACAACCGTGCAGCGCGTCACCGTGCGCGGACTCGACCTCGTCTCCGACACCACCACGGTAAACGTGCGGTACGCCCTCCCCCGCCGCGGAGCCTCGCCGCGTCGCCGCAGCACGCATGACAGCTCCACGCCCTCGGAGCGCGACAGCGCGCCCGACACGGTCGCCCACACCTGGCAGGTGGCCCGATGAACGCCCTCGCCGCACTCGGCGGCCTGCGCACCGTGGGCCTGGATGAACTCAACGCCCAGGCGGAGCTGCAGACCCGTGTCGACCGCAAGTACATCGTTCCGGCCCGCGACCTGCCGGCGGTGCTGCATGCCCTTCCCACTGGCAGTGACGTCCTCGAAATCGGCGGAGAGAACGCGCTCCGCTACGCCTCGCAGTACTTCGACACGCCCACCCTCGACAGCTTCTACGGCGCCGTGCGCGGACGCCGACGTCGATTCAAGGTGCGCGCGCGCACGTATCTGGATTCGGGCGGATCGTTCCTCGAGGTGAAGACCCGAGGTGCACGCGCCGCCACCGTCAAGGACCGGGTGCCGGTCACCGGCGACGAACTCGACGACGAAGCGGTCGCGTACGCCACCGACCTCCTCGCCGATGCCGGGATTCCCGGCGCGGCGCGCCTGGCCGAGAGGCTGCAGCCGACGCTCGTCACTCGATACCGCCGCGCCACGGTGCTGCTCCCGGCGACGCCGGGCGGCGACCCCTCGCGGGCGACGATCGACACCGAGCTCACGTGGATAGCCGCCGACGGCGCGGTCCTGCAGCTGCCGTCGTCCGTGATCGTCGAGACGAAGTCCGGGCAGCGTGCCGGCGCGCTCGACCGCGCGCTGTGGCGACAGGGCCACCGCCCCGCGAAGGTGTCGAAGTACGGCACCGGCATGGCCGCGCTGCACCCGGACCTTCCCGCCAACCCGTGGCACCGGGCGCTGAGTCGGCATTTCCGCCACGGAACCATCGCGCGGGGCATCGCGCCCGGGAGCGCCTCGCTCGCGGCGTGAGGATGCAGGCTGACCTCCTGCGCCGCGGCCCCGGCGCTCGTAGACTCGGCGCGTGAAGACGATCGGCGTGCTCGGGGGGATGAGCTGGGAATCGTCGTTGGAGTGGTACCGCCTCGCCAATGAGCGCGTGCGCGATCGCCTCGGCGGCTATCACTCCGCACGCATTCTGCTCGACTCCCTCGACTTCGCCGAGATCGAGGCCCTGCAGGCCGCGGGCGACTGGGAAGCAACGGCGCGGATCCTGTCCACCCGTGCACGCGCGCTGCAGGATGCGGGCGCCGACCTGATCGTGCTGTGCACCAACACGATGCACCTCGTCGCGGACGACATCGAAGCGGCCATCGACATCCCGTTTCGTGCACATCGCCGACACGACCGCCGACGCGATCGCCGCGGCCGGGCTGCACACGGTCGGCCTGCTCGGAACGGCGTTCACGATGGAGCAGCCGTTCTACCGCGACCGCCTGGCCTCACGCGGCATCCGCGCCCTCGTTCCGAACGAAGCGGATCGGCGCACCGTGCACGAGATCATCTACGGCGAACTCGTGCACGGCGTCGTCACCGACGACGCGCGCGAGCGGTATCGCGACGTGATGGCACGACTGCACGACGCGGGCGCGGGCGCGGGCGCGGAGGGGATCATCCTCGGCTGCACCGAGATCGAGCTGCTCGTCACGCGCGCCGACAGTCCGGTGCCGGTCTTCCCGACGACGGCCCTGCACGTCGACGCCGCGGTCGCCTTCGCACTCGGCGCCGACGGCTCCTGACCGGGCCGGATCACCGTCCGCCGTCGATGAGGGCGAAGAGCTCGCCCGCTGCAGACCTCGCCGAGGCGACGAGCTCATCGCGCGACGCCGACGCGGCGGCCATCGCGACCACCGGGCGGTCGGCGTCCTCGGCCCAGCCGTCGATGTCGGGGCTCGGTCCGCAGAGCAGGACCCCGTCGACGTTGCGGGAGATCAACGCGTCCACACCCGCGCGGATCGCGACCGCCTCTCCGCCGGCGCGCACAACGACGAGCAGGGCGCCGTGCTCGTCCGCCACCTCGGCGACCGCCTCCGCCACAGCCGCGCACGCGGGGTCGGCGAAGGCCGGAACGACGAGACCGATCGTGGGCAGGATGCTCCCCTGACGCAGCGCGCGGGCAGCGCGGTTCAGCCGGTAGCCGGTGGCGGCGATCGCTTCGCGGATGCGCTCCTCCTGCTCCGGCGAGGTCTGCTGCTTCCCGTTGAGGATGCGCGAGATCGACATCCGGCTCATCCCGACGATGTCGGCGATGTCCTGGAGCGTAGCCTTTCGTCGCTGACCGGCCATGACCGGATTCTAGTCCGGGGCCAGAAAGCCCGGTCTGGCGTCAGGGCGTGGATGGCCGGAGGTTTGCGCAAGATCTCCCGAGCGGATGCGCGAATGTATCGGGATGGAAACGTTGGGTCGCTAACATCGCCGACGAGCGGACGCGGGTCGCGGGGGAAGCCGCTCGAGACGTCACTCGATCCTGGGGGATTACCGATGCATGCTCGCCGTTCGCGCCACTCTCGTCACCGCTCCCGCGTGCTCACGCCCTGGTATCGCCAGGAGGTGGGAGGCCTGCCGGTGTGGGCCATGATCGTCATCGCCCTCGCGGTGGCCGGCCTCATCGCGTTCACCGTGACGAACATGCCGGCATAACCGTCACGCATCCCGCCGGCCGGCGGTGAGGGCGCATCCGCCCGGCGGTCAGGAGGAGAGGATCGCAGCGATGCGCGTGCGCAGCTCTCGCGGCAGGAAGGGCTTCACGAGATAGTCGTCCGCGCCCGCGGCCAGAGCCCGCGCCCGGTCCTCGTCGGTTCGCCGCGCCGTGAGCATCACGATTCGCGTCGTGGCGAAGTCGACATCGGAGCGCAGCTCCTCGCACACCTCGATGCCGGTCTTGACCGGCATCATCCAATCGAGGAGAACCAGATCGGGATGCTGGGCGCGGGCGAGCTCGAGCCCCTCGCCGCCGTCGCGCCCCACCCTGATGTCGTATCCGTCGCGCGCGAGCACGTCGCGGACGAGCGATGCGACGTCTTCGTCATCCTCGACGATCAGCACCTGAGCCATGCGACACCTCCCTGGCGGGCGTCTGTTCAACCTACCCGGCGCGAGGCGAATCCTCGACTGCGGCACATCGCCCTTGATCCCAATGCCGAAGATGACCCATAATCGCCGCTACCCTCTGACCGTGGAGCGCTTGACCCCCGACACGCGCCTGACGCGGACACGCGCCGAGCGTCCGCAGACGCCGGCATGGCTGTGGATCGTCGCGGCCGTCGGGATCCTCGCCCTCGCGCTCCTCGGGGTCTCGTTCTCCGTGCCCGGCACCCCCCTGGCGGTGTGGTGGCCGGCCGCCGGCTTCTCGGTATGGTTCGCACTGAAGGCGGCGCCGCATCAACGGTGGATCGCGGTCGTCGTCATCTTCGTCGTCACGACGATCGCCAACGCGCTCGCCGGTCGCGACGCGACGCTGTCGCTCATCTACGGTGCCGCGAACGCGCTGGAAGCCGCGCTCGTCGTCGAGCTGCTCGCTCAGCGCACCCGCATCACCGCGCGACGGGCGCATTTCCCGATCACGACCGGACGCCGATTCCAGCTCGACTCGGCGCACGCCGCCCTCTACTTCGCCCTCGCCGCCGTCATCGGATCGGCCTCGACGGGCGTCATCGTGGGCGTCACCGCCGCGGTCGTGAGCGGCGCCTGGTCACCGCTGCCGGGTATCTTCGCGAGCGTTTCGCACTGCGCCGCGATCCTCCTGATCGCTCCGTTCGCCCTTCTCCCGCCCGCCCTGGCCACGCGGGTGAGCCGGGCGGAGATCGCCGCGCAGACCCTGCTCCTGGCCGGACTGATCGCGATCACGTTCACGGCGCTGACCAGCCTGCCGGGAGCCTTCCTCATCTTCGGTCTGTTCACGTGGGCGGTGCTGCGCTTCCCGCTCCGGGTGGTCTACCCGCAGGCGCTCGCCACCGCCGTGATCGTGCTCGTGCTCACCATCCTGGGCGAGGGGGCTTTCGCCGACCGGGCGAACAGTCCGCTGGAAACCGCCGCCGTCACGGTCGTGTTCATGACCTCGCTCGCCGCGCTCACGGTGCTCCTGTCCTCCGCGCGCTACGAGACCCTCGCCCGGGCGACCGCCGCCCTCGAACTGACCCGTGCACAGGCCGAGGTGCAGCGCGAACGCGCCGCCGCCCTCGCCGACCGACTCGAACTGGAACGTCAGCGGCAGGATTTCGTCGCCACGACCAGCCACGAGCTGCGCACCCCGATCACGAGCATCCTCGGCTACAGCGATCTGCTCCGCGAGTCGGAGGCGGCCACCCCCGAGCGGGACTGGATCGAGATCATCCACCGCAACGCGACGCGCCTCGGCGATCTTGTCGAAGATCTTCTCGCCCTCGGCCACGGCGAAGCCGCGCCGAGCGCGCTCACCCCCGCCGACCTGGCCGCACCGGATCTGATCGCCGACGTGCTCTGCACCCACGAGCCGCTGGCGATGGCGCGCCGGCTCGAGCTCGCCCACCGCGCACCTGCCGACGCCGTGATGCGCGTCGACCGCGGCGACGCCCTGCGGGCCCTCGGAAACCTCGTGTCCAACGCGGTGAAGTTCACTCCGGAAGGCGGGAGGGTGCTCGTGGAAGCGTCGCGCGTGGACGGCGAGGTGGTCTTCACCGTCACCGACACCGGACCCGGGATGTCGCCGGCCACCCTCGCACGGGCCTTCGACCGGTTCTACCGCGCACCCGACGCCGAGACGCAGAACACCCCCGGCACCGGCTTGGGGCTCGCGATCGCCCGCGAGCTCGCCGAGCGCAACGGCGGCCGCGTCGACCTCACCTCGCCGGAGCACGGCGGCGTGCGGGCGACGCTCGCGTTCCCGGCGGTTCCGCAGCATGCCGAGGCAGGAGCGCGCTGATCGCCCCTGGCGTGACAGCGGAAGCGTGTCGTCTCAGCGCACCGCGATCGTCGGCGAGGTGGGGTCCTCGAGGACCGACGTCGAGACCGAGCCGAGGAAGAATCGGGCGAGCGCGCCGCGGCCGTGCGTGCCGACGATGAGGAGCGCGGCATCCCGTGCGAGGTCGGTGAGCAGCCGCGCGGCGTCGGCCTCCTCGACCCGCGTGTGCACCTGCAGCTCGGGATGCGCCGCGCGCACCCGCGCGAGGGCACGCTCAACGCGCTCGGTCGCGACCGGGCCGAGGTCGATCGGGGTGAGGCCGGCGGGGTCCGCCGAGCCGATCAGGTAGTCGCCGCTGCCGGTGAGATCTCCGGATACGGGCACCGGCAGCCACGCGCTGACGGCGATGAGCGGCTCCCCGCGGCTCATGGCCTCGTCGGCCGCGAACGCGACGGCCGCCGGCGTCACATCCGAGTCGTCGATGCCGACCACGACGCCGTGTCGGCCAACGACCGAGCCGTGCGGCACGACGGCGACGGCGCTGTGCGCGCCGGAGACGACATGGCGCACGAGAGCGTCGTGGTGGTCGGCGTGGTCGTGTCCGAGCACGACCAGCGTCGCGTCCTCGGACATCGCCACGAGCCCGTGGGCGAGATCCCCCGTCACCGTCTGCGCATCCACGTCGACGGGGACTCCGAGGCGATCGACGATCTCGCGCACGCGCGCCGCCTCGGCCTCGAGCAGGATGCGCGCGGTCGGCACCGCCTCGTCATCGGCCCGTTCCGGCGAGGTCGCGACGAGCGTGAGCCGCGCCTCACGGGCCGCGGCGCGGGTCGCGGCCCAGGTCACGGCCCCCTCGGTCGACGCGGACTCGGTCACCGCCACCACGATGCGTTCGGTCATCGGACCCGCCCCCTTCCGCACCGCCGTCCGCGGCACCGTCACGCCGATGCTATCGACGGCGGCGGCGTGGCACATGCCGCGACGTGGCACACTCGACGACATGGAGGACTGGGTGGATGACGCCGCGGAACAGCTGGAGAAGCTCACCGGCGATCCGATGGCCGGGGCCGCCCGCGGCACGGTGACCGTGCTGACGGTGTCCGAGCCCGACGGCCGCGCTCGCTACCAGGAGTGCCGCCTGCGCCTGCGCGCGACCGGCGACGACGTCGCCGAGGCGATCGTCGAGACCGCCGTCGTCGTCGACCGCCGACACTGGCCCCGTGCGGGTGCGACACTCCCCGCGCGCATCTCGCGTACGCACCCGGGAACGATCGACGTGAACTGGGATGCGCTCGCGCGCGGCCGCTGAGCGCCGAGCCGGCCTAGGGGATGGCGACCGGAGGGGCGACCTTCCCGGAATCCACGTCGAACGGGATGACCGCGTCGAGGTCGACGGTGAGCCCGGCCGTGGAGCTGGCGCGGTTCGCCAGTTCGCTGAGCGTCGGGGCGTGCAGCGGTTCCGGAGCGGCCGATCCGAAGACGAAGCGCAGCGGGATCGACGGTTCGATCCAGAGAGTCGATCGCCCGCCCTCGTCGTCGGCGGCGTTGCGCCACGACATGGTGAAGCTCTCGTGACGACGGAGCTTGGTCGCGATGACGACCTTGAGGTGCGCGAGCAGGCGATCGGGGAACTCGATGGGATCGGGCAGATTGCCGTAGTAGAGGTGGCCCATGGGATGACATCCCTTCGCCTCGCGGAGGTTGCAGAGACCGGCTACGCGAGAACTGACGCCGATAGGTCAAACCCTACCTCTCATGCACGCGACCGGCACCCCGATGAGAGGGATCTCACCCGCATTCGTCGGCCCCGGGGTGGCCGAGCGCGCGCGGCTTCGATAGCGTGAGCGGATCGAGGACGCCGCGGCGACACCCCGACTCGCGATGCGGAGCTGTCCTCCCGATCTGCGGAGTGGTGTGCGCGTGATGTCACGACGACGGCGAAGGCTGTTCGGCCTTCCCGCGATCGTCGTCGGCGGCGCCCTCATGCTCCCCGGATGCTGGTCGCTCGCCGACGGCGCCACCGAGTACGACGCGACGGCGGGTATCGACATCGACGGCGAGATCGATGCGACCGTCGAGGGCGTGGCAGAGGACCGTCCGCCCGCCGCCGATCCGGCCCCGACCGATCCCACGCCGCCTCCCGCTCCCGATCCCCTGCCCCCGGAGCGTTCGGACACGGCGCCCATCGGCGAACGAGAACCCGATTCGCGCGATTCCGTGGCGACTCCGGAGCCTCCGACTCCGACGTCGCCGCGTCCGGCTTCTCCGCCGCCGGCTGCGCCGGCGACGACCGATCCGTCACCCGCACCTCCACCCGCCGAGAAGGAGGCAGACGAGGAAGCCCCTCCGGGAGAGGACGAAGCCCCTCCGGAAGAGGAGGAGCCCGCGGACAACGAGGCAGACGCGGGCAGCGACGGCGACAGCGACCCGGAGGATGACCTCGCCGCTGAGGAGCCGGAGTCGAGCGACGATGCCCCGGTGGAGGTCCCGTCGACCGAGGCGGATGCGGACGCGCCGAGCGGCGCCGACGCTCCGCCGAGCGCCGTCGAGGACGAACCGGGATCGGTCGAGAAGGACCCATGCGAGCCTGCGGGTCATCCCCTCGGCACCTGACGGCCTGACCGAAACGGACAGCGACCCCGGCACTGGGGTCGCCGGGGTCGCTCTTCCGCTTTCGAATGGAGCGGTCGGATACCCGAAATCCGCCGGTCCGCATCAGCGGGGAGATGCTTCGTCGACGACGATACGTCGCAAGGCGCGGATGCGTCTGTCATCCGTTCGGGGGACAAGACCGAGCGATCCGCGTGATCATGCGGTTCGCGCGACCGCCGATGAGAGGATTCTCACCCCTCCGCGACCGCAGGGCCGGCTGGTGCGACGCGATCGGACACGACGCACCGCCGTGCTACCGTGCGGCGCATGGGGAGTCGGCGCACGGTCTCGATCGTCGCGCGCAGAACGTCCGTCCTGGCCGCCGCCGCGCCCACCGCCACCTCGTCGCAGCGCACCTACCGCTACCTCCGCATCGGCACCGCCGCGACCGTCGTCGCGATCTTCACGGCCGTCGCCTCGGCGAGCACCACGGTGGGCGTTCTGCCTTCCGTGAGCGCGTACTACTACTCCCCCGCTCGCGACGTGTTCGTCGGCGCCCTGATCGCAGCCTCCCTCGCGCTGTTCGCCCTGTCGGGGCGCGGTCCGTCCCGGGCGCTCCTCGACGCAGCGGCGCTGTTCGCCCCGCTCATCGCGCTCGTGCCGACGACGCCGCCGGCGTCGGGCGCCGCGGTCGAGACCGGCACGTCCGTCGTGACCTACGTCGTCATCGGTGCGATGGCCGTGGCCATCGCCATCGTCCTCACCGCGGCGAGGAGCACCGACCGGATCGGCGCAGGGATCAGCGTCGGCGCCGCCGCGGCCGTGCTCACCGCGGTCGCGGCGACGGCGTGGACGGCGCCTGACGCGTTCGCCCGCTGGGCGCATCCGATCGCGACGCTGGTCTTCTTCGCACTGATCGCCGCCGTCGCCGTGCTCGCGGCGACCACGCGCGCCGACCCCGTCGCCCCGTGGATGCGCGCCGGCTACATCGCCATCGCGGCGCTCCTGGTGGTGACCGGCATCGCCTACGGAGTGATCACCGCGACCGGGTACGACGCCGGCCTGCCTCCGGTGCTCGTGTGCGAGGTCGCCGCCCTCACGCTCTTCCTCGCCTTCTGGGTGCTTCAGACGGTGCAGTGGTGGAACGATCCCGATCCGGCGATCCGAGCGTGATCGCGCGGCAGGCGGCGATCGAGCCCGCACACGACACGGTCGGAAGTGAGTACCGCAAGATGAGCGCAAGGAATGTGAGACAATTCAGCCACGCCGCGGATGGGGATGCGGCCAGGTTCGGATCGTGAGTTCCAGCGGGGGAGGCGAGAGATGACGACAGCCGACCGCCGTACCGCGGTGATCATCGAGGACGACCCCGACATGCGCGCCGTGATCGCGGAGGTGTTCGTGGGCGCCGGCTTCGAGGCGGTGCCCGTCGCCGACGGCGAGGAGGGCGTACGCGCCGTCGTCGAACGCGACCCCGATGCCATCACCATCGACATCTCCATCCCCGGGATCGACGGCTTCGAAGCCGCGCGCCGCATCCGTGCGGCGTCCGACGCCTACATGTTCATCATCTCCGGGCGCGCCGACGAGGTCGACGCCGTTCTCGGCCTGAGCGCCGGCGCCGACGACTACATCGCCAAGCCGTTCCGTCCCCGCGAACTGCGCGCCCGCATCGATGCCCTCGCCCGCCGCCTCGAGCGGCAGGAGAAGGCGGCGCCGAACGCTGTGGCCGCACCGGTCGAGCTGCTCGCGCACCGCGACGTCACCCTCGATGCCGACAGCCGGATGGTCTCCCTCGGCACCGACGACCCGGGCCTGACCCGCAGCGAGTTCGACCTGCTGGCGGCTCTGCTGCGCACGCGGCGCCGCGTGCGCAGCAAGGCAGAACTGGCTCGCATGCTGCGCGGCGACCCCACCGAGGACACCTACGTCAGCGACGCCGACGAGCGCGCCGTCGAAGCGCACATCACCAACCTGCGCCGCAAGCTCGGCGACAGCTCGGCCGCACCGCGCTACATCGAGACGGTGCGAGGCGTGGGCTATCGCCTCACCGAAGCCGACGGCGACGCCTCCGCGGCGGCAGCCGGGTAGGCGGCATGCGGGGGCCCGGCGACACGACCGCTGCCGCGCGCACGACCCCCGCCGGGTCGAAGCGCGCCGTCAGCACGCGCACACGGTCGATCTGGCTGTGGCAGCTCGTGCTGGCCGCGGCGGTCGTGGTGATCATGCTGGTGATCACGACGCTCGACCGCGACCGGCTCACTGAGCCGCCCCTCATCGTCGGCGCGACGATGCTGATCCTCATCAGCGCCGCGGTGATGTTCATCCCGTGGGATCGCCTGTCCCGCGACGCGGTGGTGGCCGTGCCACTGGTGGACACCTTCGCCGTCGGGGTGATGTCGCAGGGCGGTGAGCTGCGGCTGGAGTTCCTCTGGTGCTTCCCGGTGGCGTGGATCGCCACGCACTTCCCGGCGAGGTGGCTCGGGGCCGCCTTCGCGCTCATCTCCGCCGTCATCCTCTTCGAGGCGGTCGGGGCGGGAGCGACCTCGAGCATCACCCTGCGGTTCGCGATCGTCGTGCTGTGTCTGGCGTTCCTCGGGGTGCTCTTCCGCCAGATGTCGCGCCGCACGACGGCCATGAAGTCCCTCCTGCGCAGCCAGGCCGACAGGACCCAGCGCACCCTCGCCCGCGTGTCGGCGCAGCAGGAGCGCGCCACCCAGATGTTCGACGGCGTGCCGATCGCCATCGCGCGGGTGACCCCCAACGGCGACCTCGTCTCGCCCAACGCCGCCTACCTCACCCTCTACGGCATCGACCCCGACGATCCGACGCAGCCCCCTCGCACGGTCGACTACGAGTCGCAGCGCGGTCGGGCGCTCTCCGCCGACGAGCGGCCCGTGCATCGCGCTGCCCGCGGCGAGCATCTCGACGGCGAGCGCGGCTGGGTGTTCGACACCACGGGGCAGTGGCGTGCGGTGTCCGTCTCGACGCGGCCGCTGCCTCCGGTGGGCGATGAGAGCCCCAGCACGCTGCTCATGGTCCAGGACGTCACCGAGCTCACCCAGGAGCGGCGCGGACGCGAGAACCTGGCCGCGGTGGTCTCCCACGAGCTGCGCACCCCCATCACCGTCATGCTCGGCAATGTCGACCTCATGCGCGACGACGACAACCTCACCCCCGAGCAGACCGGACGCCTCGACACGATCGACCGGGCTGCCGAGCGGATGCTCGCCCTCATCTCGAGCATCCTCACCACCGATCGCGACACGTCGGTGCCGCACGAGCCGGTCTCCCTCGTGTCGCTGCTGCGCGAGTCCGTCACGTCGTTCTCGGCCGCCGCGCGCACCCGCGACCAGTCGCTCACCCTCGACATCGCCGGCACCTTCCGCCTGGCCGGCGACGCCTTCCGCCTGCGTCAGCTCATCGACAACATCCTCAGCAACGCCGTGAAGTACACGCCGAACGGCGGCACCATCCGCGTCGCCGCCCGTACGCACGACCAGCAGATCGAGGTGTCGATCAGCGACAGCGGCCTCGGCATCGCCGAGGAGGACATCCCGCACCTGTTCGACGACTACTTCCGCGCCCAGGAGGCCGTGGGCAGCGGCCTCCCCGGCTCGGGACTCGGCATGGGGATCGCCAAGGCCATCGCCGAGGCCCACGGCGGCACCATCCGCGTCGAGAGCACCGTCGGACGCGGCACCACCGTCACCATCACCCTCCCGGAGGACACCGCGTGAACTCTGCCGTCGCCCTGAACCTCGGAATCAGTCAAGCCACCGTCGCGACCCTCGCGACGGCCCTGATGATCGGTCTGGGATTCCTGCGCCGACCCTCGGCGGCCACGGCGCTGTGGTCGATGGCGTTCGTGCTCGCGATGATCACCTCCTATGCCTCGATCAGCGCCGAGGCGTCGACGCAGGAGTCCGCCCGCGTGGCCGCACTCGGTTTCATGCTGGGCGCACCGGCGTTCATCTGGAGCGGCCTGCGCGCCGCCCGGGGCGCGGCGTCCTTCGCCTGGATCGCGCCGCTGCAGGCTCTGGTGTCAGCCAGCGTGCTCGTGGTGCTCGCCGGCACGCCCGGGTACAGCACCGGGTTCGCGCTGCTCTACTTCGCGTCGTCGCTCGTGGCGGGGCTGACCGCGTGGGAGCTCTTCCGACGCCCCGACCGCGGCGGAGGGATGCTCCTGCCGCTCACCCTCGTCTCGGGCGTGTACACGCTGCTCGGAGCGCTCGTCGCGGTCGTCACGATCGCGACCGACCCGGCCGGCGGCGGCGACCTCGTACTGGTCCGCACGATCAACGCGGTCGCGATGATCGTCTACATGATCTGCGCACTGGTGTCGCTGCTCTTCCTGTCCGAGAACCGCGACGACGGCCTCAGCCGACGCGGGAACGACCTGCGACGCGTGATGCAGGACCGCCTCGCCCGCGCCGAGGACCGTGACGACACGGCGTGGTCGCTGCTGACGATGACCCTCGACGATGTCGGCGACATCCGTGCCGCCGCGGGCGAGGGTGCGTTCACCGCGACCATGGAGCGCCTGATCGCGGATGCACGCGCCACCTTCCCCGCCGAGTCCGACATCGGCCCGGGCGCCGGTCCGGGGTCGCTCCTCATCCTCGTCGCGCGCTCTGAAAACGAGGTCCGCGAGCACATGCGCGCGTTCCTGCGACGCCTGGGCACCATGCGGCCGGAGCAGCCGCTGGCCACGCAGCTGTCGGCCAGCATCGGATGGGCGCCGGTCCGCGAGGTCGGCTTCGATCTCGAAGCGCTCATCGCCGCCGCGGCCTCTGCCGAAGCAGAGGCGCGCGCCGCCGGCGGCGACGGCTGGTACCGCGTCGGGAATGCGCGGCGATCGGCCTTCCCCGCGATCGAGAAGGGCTCGACCCACAGCGGCTCCACACCGCCGGCCCCCTAGAGTGTCAGCGTGACTTCCCCGCCCTCGTCGCCCGTTCTCCCGCACGCCGTCCGGGTGGCGGGAACGGTGTTCGCGGCCGTCCTCGGCGGGCTGCTCCTGCTGGCGATCATCGCGGCCGCGTGGGTGGGCGTGCGCGGCTTCCTGGCCTACGGTCACCTCCGCGATGCGCAGACCACGGCCGCCCTCGCACGCGATCAGCTGACCGATCCGGCGACGGCCGCCGATGCGATCGCCGAGATCGCCGACGACACCTCTGCCGCTCGCGGCCTCACCACCGACCCGGTGTGGAGCGCGGCCGAGCATCTGCCGTGGGTGGGCCCGCAGCTCGCGGCCGTGTCGACGATGACCGCAGCGGTCGACGACGTCGCCGGGTCGGCCCTGACTCCCCTGGTCGAGGTCGCCGGGTCGTTCGACGTCGATTCGCTGCGCCCTCAGGACGGACGCATCGACCTCACGCCGTTCACGGAGATCCAGGATGCCGCCGCCGCGGGCACCGCGGAGCTCGTCGACGCCGCCGACACCGTCTCCGCGATCGACCGCGACCCCCTGGTGACGCCGGTGCGCACCGCGGTGCGCGAACTGTCCGCCCTCCTGGCCGAGACCCGCGACGGCGCGGGCGCCGTCGCGCGCGCCACCGCACTGCTGCCGGCCATGCTCGGCGCCGACGGACCGCGCACCTACCTGCTGCTCTTCCAGAACAACGCCGAGTGGCGCTCCCTCGGGGGGATCACCGGCGCGGTGGCGGCCATCCGCACCGACGGCGGAGCCCTGTCGCTCCAGGCCCAGGCTTCCTCGAGCGACTTCCCGCGCTACGACGATGCCGTGCTCCCCCTCGACGAGGAGGTGCTCGGCATCTACGGCACCCGGCCCGGCCGGTACATCCAGAACGTCACACAGGTTCCCGACTTCGCGCTGTCGGGTGCACTCGCGCAGGAGATGTGGGAACGCGAGACCGGCGAGACGGTCGACGGGGTCATCGCCGTCGACCCCGTCGCGCTGTCGTACCTGCTCGAGGCGACCGGTCCGGTGACTCTCCCCACCGGCGACGAGCTCACCGCCGACAACGCGGTGGACCTGCTGCTGAACGAGGTCTACTTCCGCTACGAGGCCCCCGCCGAGCAGGACGCCTTTTTCGCCGCCGCCGCCGCAGCCGTGTTCGAAGCCGTCGCCGGCGGAGGCGCGGACCCCGCGGCCCTCCTCTCCGCCCTCACCCGGGCCGGCGACGAGCACCGACTGCTCCTGTGGAGCGACCACGAGGAGGACCAGGAGCTCCTGGCCGACACCACGCTCGCCGGCGGACTGCCCGTGACCGACGACGACACGGCCCGGTTCGGGGTGTTCCTCAACGACGGCACGGGCTCGAAGATGGACTACTACGTCACCGCCGACACCGTCGTCGGCTGGGACACGTGCATGATCGACGACGCCGGAGACGCGCAGGGCGAGGCGACCCTCGGGGTGACCATCACCAACACCGCCCCCGGCGCCGACAGCCTGCCCCGCTACGTCACCGGCGGCGGCGGATTCGGCGTGCCCGCCGGCACCGCACGGACCGTCGGCTACCTCTACCTGCCGGAGGGCTGGGACCTCGTCGACGCCGAGATCGACGGCGACGTCGGATTCGGCGGCGGAACCCACGACGGCAGGCGCGTGCTCACATTCGAACTCGACCTGGAATCCGGCGAGCAGGCGAGCGTGTTCGTCACCGCGCGACCGAGTGAACCCGGTGCACCGACGGTCGAGGCGGTGTCAACCCCCCGCATCGGCGAGGGCACCCGAGTTGTCGCCACGTGCCCGCCCGCTTAGCCTCGATCCACCGATTCACCTGGGGGTTGAGGGGCGTCGTGACGCAGAAATGCCCCTCGGATCAGGGAAAATAGAGCTTGCTTAGGGTTCCATTCGTCCGATTCGAGAGGCATCTCGTAGATGCA